>Ga0335082_10000237_pt1 | contig 56452 bp, 48 predicted proteins | sample Lox_Sample_41_FD_206718 | JGI IMG/M metagenome (GOLD analysis project Ga0335082, IMG submission 206718) | Soil microbial communities from Loxahatchee National Wildlife Refuge, Florida, United States - Lox_Sample_4.1 | ecosystem: Environmental > Terrestrial > Soil > Wetlands | place: USA... | reverse complement strand
GCACAAGATTCGCCGGAAGTACTCATGGCGCGGAAACGAGAGAAACGATCGCGAATCTGTCGTCATCCCGATGAACCGCGAAAGCAGCCCCATACTCGACAGTGTATTGAGCTGGTCGATGATCCCCTGCTTCTGATCCAGAAACCACCATGGCGGTCCCCATTGCAGTGCTGAACGATGCCCGTCAAGTGCCTCACCCCATGGCGTGAAATAGAAGGTGTTGGCTAGGGTGGCGAACAAATGATTGTCCGCTGGGTTTGAGTTGTAGAGGACCATCTCCGGCATAGCATTTTCGCGCTGCAGAAGATCCAGGAACTTGGCAAGCGCCGCCCCTTGCTGGTAATCCCCCACCGCATCGAACCCGGTGTCTGGGCCCATAGCATGCAGCGCGCGATGATTCACGTTTCGCCGGGCGCCAAGGTGCAATTGCATGGTCCACTGATTCTTTCTGTCGGAGTTCAGGTGTGCCAAGAAAAGCATGAGAAAGGTGGCGTACTGCTCCTGCTCTTCTTCACTGATCGGCTGCTTGTTAAGCGCTTTGTCAAAGATCCTCCCCGCGGTTTCTTCGCTGCACGGTCGAGCTGGACACTGCTCCAGTCCGTGGTCGGACGCCCGACAATCAAGCTCGCCAAAGTAAGAGTGGCGCTTGCCGAGTGCGTCCAGGAAGGTCGCAAGATTTCGAACTTCTGTATTACTGGCTTCCTCCAGCTTCCGCATCCACGGCAAGAACACGACTGGCTGCCCGATGTCCAGGGCGCGGTCCGGGCGGAACGTCGGCCGCACGTCAATGCCATATCGGCGGCGCCGCATACCGTCGGGCCAATCGTAACTGTCCTCTTCAAGAATGCGCCGGTGAGCTTCCAGATCGTCCACCGGGTCATCCGTGGTGAATACCGCATCCACGTTGAATTTACGCAGGATGGCGCGGGTCGTAAGGCGTTCCTCGAGAAGGGCGTTGGCGCGCCTCCAGATTTCTGGGGCCGACGTGACATTCAACAGCTCGTTAATTCCAAAGGCGCGCTTCAATTCCAGGTGCGTCCAGTGATATAGGGGATTGCGCAGTGTCTTCGGTACAGTCGCCGCCCAGGCCATGAACTTCTCGTACGGTATGCCGTCTCCCGTGCACAGTCGCTCGCTGTGGCCGGTCGCTCGCATGGCCCGCCACTTGTAGTGATCCCCTTCCAGCCAGAGTTCGTAAAGGTCGTTGAACCGCCGGTCTGCCGCAATGTCGGCCGCGCTCAGGTGGGTGTGATAGTCCAGAATAGGCAACGTCTCAGCGTGCTCATGGAAGAGCCGCCGCGCGGTTTCGCTATTGAGCAGGAAGTCGTCGCCCATGAATTCTTGCATTCACATATGCTCTCTGCTTTTTCCCCATGCTGCAAGAACCATTCTGCAGAAACGGCATGAGAGTGCGACAATACTTGACTGCGCTGTTGCCCGGACATTGGGCTGCGGCAGGCGAGTTCCTCATGGTAACTGGCAACGGATTCCTGGACCGTACTCTGACTTCGGATGAAATCCGTCAGATCGTGAGCGTAGCCGCCGGCGAGATGCCAGTCAGCGGCAGACGAATTCTGGTGATTATTCCCGACAGCACCCGCTCCATGCCCATGCCGTTGATGTTCAAGCTTCTGCAAGAAGAAATAGGAAGCATAGCTGCCGCTTGTGACTTTCTGGTCGCGTTAGGGACCCATCCGCTGATGCGCGACATGCAACTGTCATCTCTCGTGGGCGAGCCAGTCGTGAACGGGACCTGCGGCAAATCCAAGGTGATGAACCACCGCTGGGACCAAGCCGAGACATTCATGGAGATCGGCAGGATTCCGCAAGACGCCGTGAACCGCATCTCCGGAGGACTGTTGGATGAACCGATCCCTGTTCGCATCAACCGCACGATCTTCAACTACGACCAGATCCTCATCTGCGGACCGGTCTTCCCGCATGAAGTCGTCGGCTTCTCCGGCGGCAACAAGTACCTTTTTCCGGGAGTCGCCGGTCCAGAGGTCATTGGCTTGACCCACTGGCTGGGTGCACTACTGGGAAGCTATGAGCTCATCGGCACCCACTCTACGCCGGTTCGCGAGCTGATTGACATGGCCGCCGACCTCGTTAAGGTCCCTGTCGCCTGCATGGCGCTGGTAGTCACTCGAGAGCAAGTTTCGGGGATGTACTTCGGAACGCCGAAAGAAGCCTGGGGCGCCGCCGCCAACCTTTCTGGGCGTACACACATCGTCTGGGTCGATCAGCCCTTTCGACGCGTGTTGTCGGTCATGCCCCAGCTCTACGACGATATGTGGACCGCTGCAAAAGGCATGTACAAGGTGGAGCCCGCAGTCGTCGACGGTGGCGAAGTCATCATCTACGCGCCACACATTTCTGAAGTCAGCTATACCCACGGAGTACATCTCGACAAGATCGGCTACCACTGCCGCGATTTCTTCCTCAAGCAGTGGCAAAAGTTTAAGGATGTGCCCCGCAGCGTACTGGCGCATTCCACCCATCTTTACGGGAAAGGGACATATGATGCCGAGACGGGAATCGAGGAGGCCCGCATCACCGTCACCCTCGCAACCGGAATCCCCGAAGATCGGTGCCGCGCCTTGAACCTCAATTACCTCGACCCGAACGGCGTAGACACCGACGAATGGCAGCGTCGTGAGGATCAGGGAATGAAGGTCGTCCCGCGCGCGGGAGAGACGCTCTACCGACTGCGAACCGCCACCGGCTTCTGAATGCCCGACCCTACCGAATCTGCAACCCATCATCGCTGGATCATCTGCGCATTGCTGTTTGGCGCCGCCACCATCAACTACATGGACCGGCAGGTCATCGCGCTGCTCAAGCCGGTTCTGCAAAGCCAGCTTGGCTGGACTGAAATCGGCTACAGCAACATCGTGCTCGCGTTCTACGTGGCATATGCGGTCGGTTTAGTGGTCATGGGCCGGATCGTTGACCGGTTGGGCACCGGCAAAGGCTTCTCACTCGCTGTACTGATCTGGAGCGCCGCCGCAATGGCGCACGCGCTGGCGCGCTCGGTAGCGCAATTCGCGGCGGTGCGTTTCGCCCTCGGCCTAGGCGAGTCAGGCAACTTCCCTGCTTCGATCAAGACCATCGCCGAGTGGTTCCCCAAGAGAGAGCGCGCGCTGGCGACGGGGATATTCAATTCGGGTACTAACATTGGTGCAGTTGTCACGCCGTTGGTCGTGCCATGGATCACGTACCGCTTGGGCTGGCAGATGGCGTTTATTGGTACCGGAGCGCTCGGCCTGATCTGGTTAGTGGCCTGGTGCATATATTATCGCCCCCCTGAGCAAGACCCTCATGTCTCAGCCGCGGAGCTGGCATATGTCCGTAGCGACCCGGCCGAACCCGAGCCGAAAAAGGTGCCCTTACGGCGACTCATAGTTCATCGGCAGGCGTGGGCGATCGCGCTCGGTCGATCGATTACGGATCCTGTCTGGTACATCTATCTGTTTTGGGTTCCTGATTTCCTGAGCCGCCGGTTCGGACTCAGCCTCCGCGGCATGGCCGTTCCGCTATTCGTCATCTACTCCGGAGCTACGGTTGGCAGCATCGCAGGCGGGTGGATCTCTTCAGTGCTACTGAAACTTGGCTGGACGCTCAACCGAAGTCGCAAGACCGCGTTACTGGTCTGCGCGCTGGCGGCAACTCCAGTCCTGCTTGCGGCTGCAGCGCCTCACTTGTGGCTTGCCGTCGCCGTCGTGGCTGTGGCAGCGGGCGCGCATCAGGGCTGGTCGGCAAACATGTACACTTTGGCTTCCGACATGTTTCCGCGCACCGCCGTAGCCAGTGTGGTCGGCTTTGGAAGCATGGCAGGAGCCATTGGCGGCATGTTTGCAGCCAAAGCCGTGGGATACATCCTGCAGAACACCGGCTCGTATGTGTTGGTGTTTGTGATTGCCGGCGCGGCCTACCTGGTTGCATTCGCCCTGGTACAGGCGCTGGCTCCGCGGTTGAACACCGTCGTACTCGAGGGTCCGGGGTAGCAGTTACCGACGCAGCAACTCACTGATTCACGCCGCTGGCAAGAAAGCCGCCATCGACCACCAGTACTTCCCCGTTGACGTAGCTCGCCGAGTCGGAAGAGAGAAAGATGGCGGCTCCGCAAAGCTCGCTTACATCGCCGAAGCGTTTCATGGGAATACGGGCGAGGAACTCCCGTCCCCGGTCCGTGCCTTCCAGTAGCGACCGATTCAGGTCCGTTGGAAAGACTCCCGGAGCGATGGCGTTCACGCACACGCCGCGCGGCCCCCACTCAATCGCCAACGATTTGGTGAGCGACGCAACAGCAGCTTTACTTGCCGCGTAGGCAGCCACCTCAAACAGGGCCACGAAGCTGGCAATTGACGCAATATGGACGATGCGTCCGTAGCTCCGCTGGAGCATGTGGCCCCCGAATACCTGCGATGCGCGCAATGCTCCCGTGAGGTTGGTTTCGAGGATGGCGTGCCAATCCTCCTCCGCCAGATCGAGAGTTGGCGCTCGCTTCGTGCGTCCGGCGCAATTGATCAGGATGTCTACCTTTCCAAAGGCCTCGATCGTCTCGGCGAGGACCTGGTTGAGGCTGGCGCGGTCCAATACGTCAGACGGGCAGAACACTGACCTTCGCCCCAGCGTCCGGACTTCGTCGACCGTCTGCTCCACGAGGTTGCTCCGACGCGAAGTGGGGACGACATCAGCGCCAGCTTCGGCAAGCCCCAAGGTCAAGGCATGCCCAATGCCGGATGTTCCGCCGATCACTACTGCCGACTTGCCCTTAAGATCAAACCCCTGATATGCCACTCGGTCACCGCCTCTTCGCGCGCTGAATGTCTCCGCAATGCATCATAACCAATCGAGCGAAAGCCGATCAGCGTTCCGATTTCACTTGTAGCCACTTCTCCTCGACATCGCGCTGCTGTGCATTTATAACTGACTTCCGACTCTTGACGAGGTTTGCTCAAATGCGTCGTTGTATTGTAGTTGCTCTTCTCGCCCTATCGTGCCTGCCGGCCTCCGCTCAAAACAAGCGTCTCATTACTGACAAGGACCTATTCCATTTCCAGTGGATTGGCGACCCACAGACGTCGCCCGACGGAAGCCATGTCGTCTTCGTGCGGGTGACCGTCAACGAGAAGAAAGACGGATATGATACCGCCCTCTGGATGATCGCAACCGCCGGCTCTGAAGCGCCAGCTAGGCTTACGAACGGCAAGCACGACGCCCAGCCGCGCTGGTCGCCTGACGGCAAATGGATCGTGTTCGTCCGCGGCCCGGCTGACAGCGGAGGAGGTGATACGCGCGATCGCAAGCCGCTACCTTCGCAGTTAGCGCTGTTGCCGCTGTCAGGCGGAGAAGCCTGGGCCATCAACGAATTGCCACGCTCAGCCTCGAACCCGATCTGGTCGCCCGACAGCAAGCAAATCGCGTTCCTCTGCGATGCAACCGCTGAAGATCTCGCCAAGAAGCAGAAGAAGGACGCAGGCGGCGAGCCCGAACACGAAAGCGACGTCAGGGTCATCACCCGCGCCGTCTACCGCTTCAACGGAACCGGCTACCTCGACCCCAAGCACCATCAGCACATCTGGATCATGGATATACCAGCGGGATCCGACGCGAAGAGCACTCCGCGCCAGCTCACCAGCGGCGATTTCGATGAGCGCGAACCGCACTTCACGCCGGATGGCAAGAACATCGTTTTCCACACCAACCGCAATCCAGAGCCGTACTACGAATTACCGACGACAGAGATAATGTCGGTACCAACTTCTGGTGGTGCACCGATTTTGCTGGCGACCGTGCACTTGGGCGGGTTGCTGGGTGGAATTGGTCAAACCGCCCTGTCTCCTGACGGCGGGCGCCTGGCCTTCGTCGGCAGCGTGCAACAGCCGGTGCGGTCATATTCGCAGCCCGATATGTGGGTGCTTGATTTAGCCGCGAAATCGGAGCCAGTCAATTTGACGACCAAATATGACTTCGAAGTGGGCAGTGGCGTGGGTGGTGACAACCGCGCGCCGCGTGGCGCCGGAGGGCTGCATGCCGCGTGGACGAAAGATGGCACGCACATCCTTGACGTGGTCGCAAAACAAGGCCGCGCCATTCTCGTTTCCATCGATGCCAGAACTGGGGAAGTGACCGAGCTCTCGCACGGCGACCAGGCGGTCGAGGATTTTTCGCCCTCCCCCGACGGAAACACTGTTGTAATGAACGTTTCGACCCCGACCATGATCGATGAGCTGTTTGTCCTCGGCAGAGACGGCTCGCAGCATCAGATCACGAATATCAATGGCCCGCTGTTCAGCGAACTCAATTTGACCCAGCCGGAGGAAGTCTGGTACACCAGCTTCGACGGCAAGAAGATACAAGCCTGGGTGCAGAAGCCGCCCAACTTCGATCCCGCCAAGAAATACCCGTTGATCCTGAACATTCACGGTGGCCCGCACGGCGCCTACGGATGGATATTCGATCACGAGTTTCAATGGATGGCAGCGAAAGGCTACCTCGTGCTGTATCCGAATCCCCGCGGCAGCACCAGCTACGGACAGGACTTCGGCAACATCATCCAGTACCACTACCCGGGCGACGACTACAAAGACCTCATGGCTGGCGTCGATGAACTCATCAAGCGCGGCTACATCGATCGCGCCAAACTCGGTGTGACCGGCGGTAGCGGCGGCGGGTTGCTGACCGACTGGACTGTCGGCCAGACCCACCGCTTCCACGCCGCCGTCTCGCAGCGCGATATTTCCGATTGGACATCGTGGTGGTACACCGCAGATTTCACCTTGTTCCAGCCGAACTGGTTCAAGGCGCCACCCTTCGACGACCCACAGGATTACATCAAGCGCTCGCCCATTACCTATATCAAGAGTGTCGATACGCCGATGATGTTCATCCTGGGAGACGTCGATTACCGCACGCCTCCGGGAAGCGGAGGCGAGCAGATGTTTCGCGCGCTGAAGTACATGCATCGCCCGACGGTGATGGTCCACTTCCCCGGCGAGTCGCACGAGTTGTCGCGTTCAGGACAGCCCTGGCACCGGGTTGAGCGCCTCGATCACATCGTGGGATGGTTCGATCAGTGGCTGATGGGAATCCCGAATCCGGAATACACGATGCCGTCCGATGCCACGAAGCCGACAACTGTGACTTCAAAGCCACCGGAGTAGCCCTTGTGAGACTGTCTGAAAGGGCAGAGATTCGAGGGTCATTGTTGGCGATGCCTTAGTCCGCATGACCCGATGCTGCGTTGAGCAGAGCCTCGCGCAGCGCATCATGCCGCTGCAAGAGCCGCAGGTAGCGGGTCTCATTCGGTCCTGCTTTGGCGCGGATGATGGCGGTCAACGCCGTCTTTTGCATTCTTGTCCACTGCGCCAAGCCCGGTACCAAAGCGAGCACGACCGCAAAGTTCTCGAGCGCCCAGCGCTCCCGCGCGCTCCAGTGAGCAGGCTCGACTGCCAGAAGTCTTGCGAGCCCAGCCGAGGTCTGGCGACGCATCTTGCCGGCGTCGCCACCATATACGGCAGCCATGTTGCGCTGGACGGCGAGTCCCAAGTTCCGCGTCGAAAACGTGTCCCATCGACCGATCGGCTGGTCGTCGAATTCGAAGAACACATTGCCTTCCGCGAGCTTGCGCAGGGTACCGGGAGACGTGCGGTGGCTCGGGTTGCGCGCCATCCTCTTCTCTTCCTGCTCGGCCAGAGCGAGCAGTTCTGGCCGGCCTGGGCGAAATCCTAATTTGCGATAGAACCAGAACGCGCCGGATTTGATCGCTTCTTCGTTGTCTTTGCCGAGCTGGTAGGGATAGACCGAGATGCAAGTGACACCCGACAGCTGGTGGAGAAGACGCAGGTACTGGGCATAAATCCACGCAGTTTCGCCTTCGCGGTAAGCGTAGAAGGTGTTGAACCCAATCTCCATCCACTCAAAAAGACCGATGGCCTCAAAGTAATTGATGGGCACTCCATTTTTCAGCGCGAAGCCGGCGTAATAGGCGCGCAGGGGGAGGCGCCACTCAGGGGTCAGCCCCCAGAGGAACAGTTGGACACCCCGGCCGACGTCAGCCTGGAGGACGTGGGCGGGATCGCCATACGTCGTGCCCTGCAGCTCGCGATAGCGCACGGTTACGGCGTCCTGCACCATGTCGATGATGGAGCGGCCTTCCCTACGGCTGAGTTTTCGAATGGCGAGACGGGGCCCAGCGATGTCCCGTGTGAGTGAGACCTGATTGCGTAACAGAAGCGGTTCACGATGACAGAAGAGCTGCGATACAGGCCGGCGGGCGAGGGTGCGGCTGGCGGCGGAGCGGCGCAAGTTCCAGTCGATCTCGATGCCCAGACCGGCGTACAGGCTGGTGCGCAGCAGGGGCGAAACAGCGAGTCCGGCAAAATTTTGCATGAGCCACTGGAGATCGGACTGACTGCGTCGCGAGGCGGCCTCAATCCACTGCAGGTAGGGAGTATCAGCCTCGACAAATGAATCGTCCTCCAGAATTGGGAGGCAAGCGGGCAGGGTAAGGCCCATCTGGCGGTAACGCTCGTCGACGTTCCAACGCACACTCAGTTGTGAGGCGTGGCGGGCAGCCAATTGCAGCGCCAAGTCAAAGGTCCAGGCATTGGTCATGGCAGTACCGGCGATTCCGGAAACGGCCTCGTCATCAAGGTGCTGGGCGGCATCGGACGATTGACAGAGCTTTTCCACCTGCCACTCAAGGTCTGCCAGCAAGCGGTCGGCGAGGCGGGCGACGGTGGCGCTTTGGGGAAAGGCACGAAGAAACAGCAACGTATCGTGAAAACGAACCAGGGATTCTGCGTCTGAGAAGCTCGCCCCTTTTAGGCTGGCCAGCACTACTTCGCAGGTGCGGGCGCCCTGGGTACCGTAGGTGCGCTTCATCGATTCCAGTTGCTGTAGTTGGGCAGACAGCCGCTTTCCCAATGCGTAGTCCTCCAGTTGTTTTAGCAAGCCGCCAGTGTATCCCGAAGCTCAGCGTCGCGCAGCTTGTTTGGTGGTCACGAGCTGTCGTAGGGGAGGAGACACCGGCCAGCCAGGCTAGGAGGGGTTCACTCAAGGATTAGCAATGTCCTGCCGATTAAAAGGTCAGCCATGGCCAATCCACTCGAGACCCGCGTTCCGCGGGTGCATATTCCAGTCGCACCGGACCGCAGGAGGCAAGATCGCGTACTGACAACCCTGCCAATACGGATCCTGGGCATTGAGGGCCAGCCGGTCTATCACCCGGGGGTGTGCACCAACCTGAGTCGGGGAGGAATTGGGTTCGAAACCTCGGCCCGGTTGGAAGTCGGGAAGGTAATCGAGTTCGAATTCGTCCAAGTGACGGACGAAGCTGTGAGGTACTGGGTCCGGATCCTGTTTCGCAATGGCCAGCGATATGGCGGATACTACGTCAACGACGACGGGTCAGACATTCGGGCGCCAAACTAGGCATGCGGTGCCGTTGGAACGTGTAAACGTTGGTTACGGCTGCCAGCCTCCGCCCAGCGCCTGGTACAGCGCAGCATAGTTCTGTAACTCTGTGAACCACGCTTGCGTCAGGCTCAAGGCCGACAAGAAGTACTGTTGCTCGTAATACTGCACTTCCAGGAAGCTGGTAACACCGCCTTGGAAGCGGACGTTGGCGAGGTCCGCCATCTGCTTGTAGGTATCCGTCTGCTGCTGGAGTTTCATGCGGTACAACCGGGACTGGTTGTACCCAACGAGACTGTTGGACACCTCTCCGAAGGCCTGCTGTACCGTCTGTTTGTAGACCAACTCGGCGTCATCACGCTGCGCCCAAGCCAAGCGATACTGACTCCTGATCCGGCCGCCTTGGTACAGCGGTTGAATGGCCTGTCCCCCTACCGCCCAAAATGTCGCCGGCCCTTGCAGGAAGCTAGTCAAGGCAGTGCTCTGTGCTCCGAATGTGCCGGTCAGCGAGATCTGAGGAAAGAAGGCCGCTTTGGCGACCCCGACGTTGGCGTTGGCAGCAACGAGGTTTTCTTCCGCTCGCCGGACATCGGGGCGGCGTTCGAGCAGCGCCGACGGCAAGCCGGTCGGCACATCGGGTAGATGGGACTGTTGCGTTATGGGCAGACCACGGGCGATGGGCCCGGGGTTTCTGCCGAGCAGAATGCTGATGTTGTTCTCCGTCTGCTCGATGAACTGCTGGGTTTGGATGACCTGAGCTTCGGCCTGTTGCAGCAGGGTCTGGGCCTGATACACATCGGTGATCGCACTCTCGCCGCCTTTGAATTTAATCTGGTTGAGCTTCAGGATCTCCGTGTCCACTTGGACGGTCTTTTTGGAGAACTCCAGTTGGTCGTCATATTGACGGAGCAGGAAATAGTTGGTCGCCACAGAATCGATCAACGAAACTCTCACGACCTCCTGGCCGAACTGTGTTGCCAGCAACGTGGCACGGGCTGACTCCGTAGCGCGACGGTACTGGCCCCAGAAGTCGACGATGTAGTTCAACGACAGCGCGAGAGTATCGTAGGTCGGCGATTTGTCCGTTGTGAGATTTGTGAGCTGATTACGCTCGTTGATGATCGACCCTGATCCGTTCAGCGTCGGGAGCTGATTGGCACGGGTGATGCCCAGATTGGCGTTGGCTTGCAGCACCCGCGTTGCTGCGATACGAATATCGTAGTTGTTAGTTAGCGCCTCTTTGATGAGGCCTTGCAGCACCTCGTCCTCATAGACGGCCGCCCATTGCATATCGGCAAAGGGCTGCGCTGTGGTTGTCTGCGAAGCGGTCGGAGCGGTTCCCCGATACTGGTCCGGCACCGTGGTGGCCGGGCGCTTGTAGTTTGGGCCCACCTTGCAGGCGCAGGCGGAAAGAACCAAGAGAGTTGCCAGCGATACCTTGAGCTTAGTCATGGGCCTCTCCTGGAGCAGGAGTCATTCCCGCCTGGGGCTCATGTTTCTTGCCGCTGATCCACATACCAAACTTTTCCACGACGTCGAAGCTGACTGGGATGAAGAAGATGGCCAGCACAGTCGCGGCCAGCATGCCGCCGATGACGCAGGTGCCGAGAGTCTGGCGAGCGATCGCACCGGCGCCGGAAGCGGTCCACAGAGGCACGCAACCGAGAATAAAGGCAAAGGCGGTCATCAGGATCGGTCGCAATCGAAGGCGCGCGCCGGTGAGGGCCGCTTCCTTGATCGGGGTGCCCTTGTCAGCCTCCATCTTGGCGAATTCGACGATTAGAATCGCGTTCTTGGCGGAGAGGCCGATCAGCATGATGAGGCCGATCTGGGCGTAGACATTATTGTCGAGCGCCCGAAGATGCAGCGTAAAGAAGGCACCGAACACAGCGATCGGCACGCCCAGCAGCACTGAAAACGGGAGCGTCCAACTTTCATACTGAGCCGCCATGATAAGGAACACGACGAAGAACGCTAGTCCAAAAATCACGGTCGGCGAAACACCTTGCGCGGCCTTCACTTCCTGATATGACATGCCCATCCAGTCATAGCCCATCTGCGATGGCATGCTCTTGTTGAACACATCTTCCAGCGCCGCAATGGCCTGGCCGGAACTGTAACCGGGCGCAGCTGAGCCGTTGATCTGAACGCAGTTGAACAGGTTGTAGCGCATGACGAACTCCGCGCCGGCGCGCGGATAGGTGTTGGACAACGTGCCCATGGGAACCATTTCGCCGGCCGTATTCCTGACATAGAACTTGCCCAGATTATTGGCGTTGTTGCGGAACTTGCCGTCGGCCTGGACGTAGACCTGCCACTGCAGTCCGAATCGGTTAAAGTAATTGATTAACGATCCGCCCATAAATGTCTGTACGGTTTGGTATAGATCGCTGAGTGGAATCTGCTGAGTCATGGCCTTGGCGTTGTCAACATTTACCCCAACCTGGGGCACGCCGAACAGGGCGGTCGTCATCACGCCTGCCAACTCAGGACGCTTGCGCGCCTCGGCCATGAAGATTTGTGTGTTCTTGGCGAGGAAATCGATGCCGCTGCCGGAACGATCCTCGAGCACATAACTGACGCCGCCGGCGGTTCCGACACCAGGAATAGCGGGCGGGGAGAACTGGAAGGCGATGCCTGCCGGGACCCTGGAGAGCGCTTGCGCCAGATGCGCCTTGATTCCCAGATAGCTGGTTTCCGGCGTCTTGCGTTCCTCCCACGGCTCCAGCGAGATGAAGTAGAAGCTGCTGTAGGTGGCGTTGACGCCGCTCAACATGCTGTATCCCATGACGGCGCTGACATACCTCACGCCCGGCGTTTGCATGATGACATTTTCCACTTCGCGGGAGGCTTCGGACGAGCGCTGCAAGGAGGAGGCGTCAGGCAGTTGCAGCCCTGCATACAAGTAGCCCTGGTCTTCGTCGGGTAGGAAGCTCTTAGGCAGGCGACCGCCATAGTAGGCCGCGGCCAAAATGAGCAGTCCCAAGAGCAGGAAGGCGAGCCAAGCTTTATTAATCAGGTGGGCGCACCAGTTCACGTAACCTTCGGTGGCAGTCGCAAAGACTTTGTTAAACCAGCGGAAGAAAGCTCCCAGAGGGCCGCGAGATTCTTTCTTCGGGCGCAACATCATGGCAGAAAGCGCCGGGCTGAGAGTGAGAGCATTAAAGGCCGAGAACAGAACCGAAATCGCGATGGTGATGGCGAACTGCTTGTAGAGCTGTCCGGTAATGCCTGGGACGAAGGCGGTTGGAACGAAGACAGCCGCCAGGATGAGGGCGATCGCGATGACCGGCGAAGAGACTTCTTCCATTGCCTTGATGGAGGCGTCGTGGGGCGTCATGCCGTGTTCGATGTGATGTTCGACGGCTTCCACCACCACGATGGCGTCGTCTACCACGAGACCGATCGCCAGCACCAGTCCAAGCAGCGATAAGGTGTTGATGGAGAAACCAAGCATGGGAAAGACCATGAAGGTCGCCACCAGCGAGACCGGTACGGCAATAAGCGGAATCAGCGTGGCTCGCCAGCCTTGCAGGAAGATGTACACCACGAGAATGACGAGGATGATCGCTTCGACCAGCGTGTGCTCGATTTCCTTGATGCCTTCGCTGACGGACAACGTAGTGTCGAGCGCGGTGATGTACTCCAGGCCCTGAGGGAACCTGCCCTTGGCCTCCTCCATCATTTTCAGAACATTGGCGCGCGTGACGAGGGCGTTGCTGCCGGGTGTGAGATAGAGAGCGATGAGTGCAGCGGGTTGCGAGGGCTTCGGTTTACCGGCTTCGGGCACCTCTCCCAATCGTGCGATGAATGAGTAGTACTGCGAGCCCAGATCCACCCGGGCCACGTCCTTGAGCCGCAGGATGGAACCATCGGCCTGGGCGCGAATGACGATCTGTTCGAAATCCTCAGAGCGGGGAAGGCGTCCGGGCGCGCGGACGTTGTAGGTATATTGCTGGCCCGGTGGAACCGGTTCCCCACCAACCTGGCCGGCGGGATTGACTTTGTTTTGCGCCTTGACCGCATTGATGATGTCGGTGACCGTGACCCCCAGATTGGCCAGCGTGTCAGGATTCACCCAGATGCGCATAGCGTATGGGCCGGCGCCGAAAATCTGGACTTGGCTGACTCCCTGGACGCGGGTGAGGGCATACTGCAGGTTGATGATGGCGTAATTGGCCAGGAAAATGCTGTCGTAAGCTCCAGTCGGAGAATAGAGGTCAAGGAGCATGAAAGGGGCAGTCGTGCCGGGCTGCACGATGACGCCCTGCTGAGTCACCTCCGAAGGGAGCTGAGAGTTAGCCTGACCTTGTCGCATTTGGGCGAGGATCTGGTCGGTATTGACGTCGGTGCCGAGCTGGAAATCCACATAGAGCGTCATGCCGCCGCCGGAGCTTGCGCTGAGCGAGTACATGTAGTTCATACCGCTTACGCCGGACATCTGCTGCTCGATGGGGGTGGCGACCGATTCCGCAATGGTAGTGGCGTCGGCGCCGGGATAAGTCGCCTTCACCTGAATCATGGGGTCGGCGATGTTGGGGAACTGAGCGATGGGAAGGCCAACCATTGCGACAATCCCGGCCATCACCATCAGGATAGCGATGACGATGGCCACAATGGGCCGGTTGATAAAGAATGTCGACATGGTCAGTTGCTCCCTGCCGCTGCTTCTGCCGGCGCCTGGTAGGGCTTGGGACTGACCGGAACTCCTTCTTTCACGAACTGCGGATTCGCGGCCGCAGCCATTTGAATCTTCTGTATGCCCTCAACCACGACACGCTCGCCAGGCTTGAGACCCTCGGTGACTATCCAATTTGCCCCGACTCTCTGCCCGACTTTGATCGGCCGGAAGACGGCCTTATTCTCGGGTGTCACAACCAGAATCTGATACTGCGACTGGACTTCGATGACTGCGGGCTGAGGAACAAGCAGCGCGTTCTGCTGGTCTCCCGTTTGAATGCGAACCGCTCCGAAGCCGCCGGGCCGCAGGATGGCGTCCTGGTTAGGAAACTCGGCCGTGACCTGGATGGTTCCTGTACCAGCCGCAACCTGGCGATTGACCTGGATCACCCTCCCCGTGCGCGGGTAGTCCTCTCCGTTCGCCTGAATATATGTCACTGGAGTGTTTCCAGGCTTACCGCTGCGGAGAAGTGCCGAAATCCGGGTCGCAATTCCGAGGTAAGCGCTCTCGGCGATGTTGAAGTTGACCCAGATTGGGTTCACCTGGGAAACGGTGGTCATCTTTGTGGTGGTTCCCACCAGGTCGCCAATTTGCGATTTGGCGTCACCGGCGATGCCGTCAATCGGGGAATGAATCTTCGTCCAGGCCAAGTTCAGCTTGGCGTTATCCAAAGCGGCCTTATCCGCCAGGATCTGGGCCTTCGCAGCATTCAGACTGGCAATGTCATTGTCGAGTTGCTTTTGCGGAATCGCGTTTTGCGCCGCCAGCGGCGTGTCGCGGGTAACGTCGTTCTGATAGCGTTCCACCTCCGCCTGCGTTCTCGCCAAGGTCGCCTCGGCGTGATCAACCGCAGCCTGGTATTGGCGTGGATCGAGTTCGAACAGCAGTTGCCCCGTCTTCACGAAGAAGCCGTTCGGGTAATCCTGCTTTAACAGGTAACCCTCCACCTTGGGCGTGATGTCGGCGTTCACCGACCCGGTTAACTGAGCCACCCACTCCTGAAAGATCGGAACGTCTTGTTGCGCGACCTCAGAGACTAAAACTTCGGGTGGCCCGGGCCGGGGCGGTGCTTCTTTCTTTTCGCAGCCGCTGAACAGCAACATGATGCTCAGGCACACACCGGCTACGGCAACGACATGGCGCACCCCCCCCCTATGCGGATAGGGAGACTGACGTCCTTCGGCGGGATCCTGCGGCGGCAGGAAATTTTGCAATTCAATTCCGGGCTGCATTCACACACTCCTCAGATCCGACGACTGGTCTTGCCGCGAAAGTTTCCATTAGAGACGAAGCTCATTTGTAACGCAATCCCACCTCTCTTGCCAATGCATTCCGTCTGTTTCGCGCTCAATTAAGAAATTCAGACGGAGGGGCGATTCCGAGAGGCTGCATGTGCCGTATTCTGTTCGCTAGCGCTGCGCCTCGGGCGGCGTTGGCTGCGGATTGTCTGCGGCAGTCTTTTCTGTTTCCCGGCCGGATTCGTCGCGCAGCACAAACAAAGACCCGCTGGGTAGCTTGAGATTGGAACTCGCGCAAAACAAATACGCGATTCCGTTCTTGTCACGGACAATACGCAGGTCCTTGACGGGTTGTGACCTGCTGCTCACTGCCGGTTCAGGGGCCCCACTGGAATCCTGCGGCAGCCTGGTAGACGACGAAATATCGACGCCGTTTTCCAGGGCAACGCGGCCACTTTCCCTCCCTAAGCGGCGCAGGTTTTGATTCGTCGGCATGGCTTCTCCTGGTTGGGGGTTGCGCGCGGTCACGTGAGTTAGATCAATTTGGGCAGAAATGAACGCATGCAGCAGGACGCTCTGCTGCTTCCACTCTGCCCGTTCCACCAGTAAGACAACCCAGGAAGGTTTGTCCCCCTGAATGGGCGCGGCACCGACAACGCGTCCGGTCAGTTTCGCATTGGCGGGCATCACCACTCCGTTGGGAAGCAGCACCGCCTCCAGAGACTTGAAGGCGACAGGATCGCCGCGGCGAGCAGACTCCGCCCGAACTGTGGTGGTAAGTTCGGCGGGAATGAAAGTTCCCCTCGTCGGCTTCGACTGAGCAGGCTCCGGAGTAGTCTGAGCCCACACAACGCCCAATAGCAAAAGCGGCACCCAACCGCGAAACATAGGTTCCTCACAGTTGGAAAGAATGATAGTACGCAGAGGCACCGCAGTAAAACCGGTGATGAACTCGCCTTCGATCAGCCGTCGGCTGCCTGGGATGCGCTCATGCCTTGACAGCCCTCATCGGGGCGTTTTACTGTAGGCGCCCACTGGGGTGTGAGGTCCACATGTCGCTGTCTCCCGTCACCGGACTTGATGACGAACTCGAACAGGCTGGCAAACCGGCCGGTCCTTGCGCGATGGTGGTGTTTGGCGCGACCGGCGACCTCACCATGCGCAAGCTTGTGCCGGCTCTCTATAACCTGGGTAAAGCTCACCTGTTGCCCCGCGAGTTTGCGGTCGTCGGTGTCGCCATCGATGACGTGAGCGTGGAGGACTTTCGCAATAAAGTAACCCGCTTTCTCCATGTGGAGGAGTGCGGAAGCGAAGGTTGGGACCGCTTCCAGCAGGGCCTCCATTACATGCGCGGTGACTTTGGCGATGCCGCTACGTTCGCGAAGCTGGGCGAAGTACTGAGTACGATCGACCAGAAGTTCGGTACCGACCAGAACTACTTCTTTTACCTGGCGACGGCCCCCAAGTTTTTCAGCGAGATTGTGCGGCAGCTTGGTCGATCGGGGCTGTCCAAGGAGGAAAACGGTCACTGGCGGCGGGTGGTCATCGAAAAGCCCTTCGGACACGACCTCGATTCGGCGCTGGCACTCAATTACAACATCAAGGAAATCCTCCCCGAAAAGCAAATTTATCGGATCGACCACTATCTGGGCAAGGAGACGGTTCAGAACATCATGGTGTTCCGCTTCGGCAACGGAATCTTCGAGCCGATCTGGAACCGGCGTTACATTGATCACGTCGCCATTACAAATGCGGAGACGGTGGGGGTCGAACTGCGAGGGGGCTATTTCGACAACGCCGGAACGCTGCGCGACATGGTCCCCAACCACATGATGCAGCTCATCAGTTTGACCGCCATGGAGCCACCGGCCTCGTTCAGCGCGGACGCGGTGCGCGATGAGCAGGCGAAAGTGCTTAACGCCATTCAACCGCTCAGTTCGGAAGATGTTCTGCACCAGGCCATCCGCGGCCAGTACGGCGAAGGCACGGTGCTGGGCGAGAAAGTACAGGCCTACCGCGCGGAACCCGGGGTCTCTCCCGAATCGAAGACGGAAACATTCGTCGCCATGAAGCTTAACATTGACAACTGGCGATGGGCGGGAGTTCCCTTCTACTTGCGGACGGGAAAGCGCATGGCCAAGCGGCATACCGAGATCAACATCCAGTTCAAGCGTGCTCCCTTCCAGTTGTTTCGGCAGACCCCAGTGCACAAACTCCAGACCAATCGCCTGGTCATTCAGATTCAGCCGGACGAAGGCATGGCTCTGGGGTTCGGCGCAAAGATTCCTGGTCCTCAGCTTCGCCTCGGCTCGGTCGAGATGAGCTTTGAATACTCCAAGTACTTCGGCACGGACCCGTACACCGGGTACGAAGTCCTGCTCTATGACTGCATGATCGGCGACGCCACACTGTTTCAGCGGGCCGACATGGTGGAGGCCGGCTGGCGGATTCTCGACCCCGTCATTGACGTATGGCGGGCGCTGCCGGCGCGGAACTTCCCCAACTACCCAGCGGGTTCATGGGGACCAAAAGATGCGGACGACCTGATGGAACGCGACGGCCGCCATTGGAGGAAGATCGAATGATACTGGCCGGCGACATTGGCGGAACCAACGCCCGATTGGCTGCATTCGAGACAGCAGGCAATCGCCTGCAGTGCGTGGTGGAAAAAGTCTATCCCAGCAGACAGCACAACGGATTGCCTGAGATCGTTGCCGACTTCGTGAAGACGGAGGGCATTCCGGCGCAATCGGCGTGCTTCGGCGTCGCCGGTCCGGTAAGGGGCGGACGCAGCAAAATTTCCAACCTCCCGTGGACGATCGATTCCCGCGAACTTGCTGAGCAATTGCGACTGCGCTCGGTAGGCCTCATCAACGACCTGGAAGCGTTCGCCTACGGCATCGATGCCCTGGAGTCGAAGGACTTCGTGACCGTCAGCGAAGGGGCGGCCGACGCCGATGGCAATATGGCTGTCGTCTCCGCCGGCTCTGGTCTGGGAGAGGCTGGACTCTACTGGGACGGGTTCCGTCATCACCCCTTCGCGTGTGAGGGTGGACACACGGAATTTGCACCCAAGAACGATGTCGAAATCGAGTTGCTGCAATACCTCATGAAGAAGTACGGGCATCAGCACGTGAGTTACGAGAGGATTCTGTCCGGTCCGGGTGTGAAGAACATTTACGAATTTCTGCGTGATACCGCTAAGGAAGAAGAGCCTGCCTGGTTGAAAGAAGAACTCGATGCGGCTGCCGACGCACCTGCGCTGATCTCTGAGTTGGCGCTCGCCAATAAGGCCCCGATTTGTGATCGCACACTCTCGATCTTCGTCAGCGTTTTTGGCTCTGAGGCGGGCAATTGCGCGCTCAAGTTCATGGGTACGGGCGGCGTCTTTGTGGCCGGCATCGCGGGAAAAATCGTGCCCAAACTCAAGGAGCCCGCGTTTATGCGGTCCTTCCTGGACAAGGGCCGTATGCGGCCCCTATTGGAGGGCGTGCCGGTCAAGATTGTGCTCAATGACGATTCGGGTCTGATTGGCGCGGCGCGCTACGCACTGGTGCAAAAGGCCTTTCGGTCCTAGTTGGCCGAATGTCTGTGTTCCGGGCGCTGCTGTCACACGACACCTTGGTTCGTGTCGAGCCAGCGTATCTCGACGCAATCTAACGTGGTCCTTTAGCAGTCCGACGGGCCAACTCCAACGGAGCCGTGTCCTCATCAAAACTGACCGGCTCTGCGCGACCGGTGTCCGGAACCGTTTGCAGCAGTCGCACGCAACGGTTCCAGCGAAGAATCGCCTCTTCGTTATCGCTAGGCTTGATCACTTCCGCAGACTCGAAATGCTTCATCGCCTGCTCAAACAGCGGAACCCAATTGTGTGATGGCCTGCCCGCTCGGGCCTGCGCCTTGGCGCGCCGCTCACACAGAATTCCGAGATAATACTCTCGCTTGTAGGGATCCGATAGGCCTTGAAAGGTGGTCTCCACCTCGGCATAGCGATCCGCAGCCGTGCCTCGGAACTGGTCCGTGATGGCCAGCCCCAGTAATCGAATCGCCGCCTGATTTTCCGGATCCGCCGCCAGGATATCCTGACAAATCGACTCCGATTCTTCGGGCTCGTTCAGGTACCGATACAGCTGCGCCTTAAACAGCGCGCCATCGATTCCACTCTTCGCGATTGTTTTCAGCTTGTATTCCACCGGGTCCTCCTGTGCTGGCTGCCGTGTGCCTTTGTATGCCAAACGGATGAGAGCGTGCGCCTCGTCCGAGCTAGACGATCGTCCACAGCAAATAGGCCGCTACCAGCGTTCCGACCACTGCCCCGCCATAACAAAAAGTAAAGATGATTTCGTTGAGATGCTTCACTCGCAAACCGTCATACAGCGTATAGCGGAACCGATGCGCCCAGTGAAAAAGCGACAAACTGCACAGCACAAATATATAGAGCCGCACCAGGGGAAGTCGTACCAGCACCATCAGGTGCTCGTACGTTGGAGGTTGGACCCAGCCCAACGGAATCGCAAGGAAGAACAGGAAAAGCTGCACGGGTATCAGCAGCGCCGCTATGACTCCGCCAGCGCTGAACAACACCCAGAAGAATGCCTCATTCGACTGCCTTGGCATCGTTAGCCTCTGCGACCGGGTCACCGCAACACCAGCCAGGAAATAAATGCCGACACCACAATCCACATCACATAACTCGGCGCCGCCACGAGGAATTCGGGTACACGCTTTCCGCCGAGCCGCACCGGCATGGCACTGGGCGCGAGGTTAAACCAGGTTATGGCGTGAAACACGATGAACACGAACCCGATGGCGTTCATCGTGATGACCAGCGGCGACTGCAGGCTGCTTTCAAACTCCGCGTAGGCCTGCGGGCCGCCCTTCAGCGCATACAACTGAAGGAGCGTTGTCATCACAAAGATAGCCACGAAGACGCTGCTTAGCTCGCGCAGAATGAATTTCAGATACTGCCGTTGACCCAGCCACCAGTACACGGACACTTGGGGGCGATACCAGCGTGGGTGAAATTCGGTGTAACGAGTCGCCATCTCAATCGCCTCCGGTTGCGCTCCCCGTCTGTTTGCCGCCTGGGCCCTTGAGCAGCACAAACGACTTCAGCCACTCCAGCACGCCAGTCAGTTTGTATTGCTGAATCGCTCCGGCTGGATCGACGTGCTTGGGGCAGACCCGTGTGCATTCGCCGACAAACGTGCAGCCCCAGATGCCGTCGGGATGCGCGAGCACGGCGATGCGCTCGCCGGCCCCTTCGTCGCGAGAATCCATGTTATAGCGCTGGGCGAGCGCCAGCGCCGCCGGGCCTACGAAAATGGGATCCAACCCGACAACGGGACACGCCGCGTAGCACAGGGCGCAGTTGATGCACATGCTAAACTGCTTGAACCGATCCAACTGCGCCGGGGTCTGTAAAAACTCGCCTTCCGAAAGTGGCGGTTGCTGTTCGTGAATCAGCCAAGGCTTCGCCTTCTTGAGCTTCGCAAGGAAGTCGCTCAGCTCTGTAACCAGATCGCGAACTACCGGAAAGTAACGCAACGGCTCGACGCGTATCTTGCTCCCCTTGTCCGCGTAGTCGGTGAGAAAGGTTGCGCACGTCAGCTTGGGTTCGCCATTGACCATCATGCCGCAACTTCCGCAGATCCCCATGCGGCACGACCAGCGGTAGGTCAGACTTCCGTCCTCATTGTCCTTGATGTGGTTCAGAGCATCGAGCACGACCCATTCTTTATGTACCGGCACTTCGAAGCTCTGAAAATGCGGTTCGGTATCCCGCTCTGGGGAGTACCGTGTAACCTCGAGGATGATCTTATCCGCCATTTCCGCTGGCCACTCTCGCTTAGTGTTCCTGGCCCTGTTTCGATGCCCGCTGGCCGTACACGCGTTCCCCGGGCGGCCAGCGGGTAATGGTCACGCCTTGATATTCAACCCGCGACGTTCCGTCGGGGTCGCGGCGCACCAGCGAATGCGCGAGAAACTTTCCATCATCCCTCGCTGGAAAATCCGTCCGCTGATGAGCGCCACGCGATTCGGTACGATGCAGGGCGCATTGCACCATCGACTCCGCCACGTCCAACATGAAACCCAATTCCAGCGCGGACTCCAATTCGGTATTGAAGGTGTGGCCGCGATCATCGAGATTGATGTCGGCATAGCGCTCCTGCAATTCGCGCAGCTTGTTGGCGCCCTCCGTCAGCGACACCTGCTCACGATAGATTCCGGCGCTCCGCTCCATCGTTGTCTGCATTTCCGTGCGAATCGTGGCCACGCGCTCCCGCCCGCCTGATTTGTTGAGGAATTCGGACTCGAGCCGATTGCGTTCGTCAATCGCCTGGGCCAGCGCCTTGCCATTCGTCACGAATTGGTGCGATGCGTACTCAGCTGCGGCCCTGCCGGCGCGAGCCCCAAAAACCAGGCACTCGGGCAGCGAATTCGACCCTAGACGGTTCGCTCCATTGATGCTCACGCATGCGACTTCGCCGGCGGCGAACAGTCCGGCCAGCGGGGTGGCCCCGTGAATGTCGGTGCCCACGCCACCCATTATGTAATGCACTACCGGTCTTACCGGGATCAACTCCTTCACCGGATCAACATTCTGGTACCTCAGACAGAGTTCGCGGACAAACGGTAGCTTGGCGTTGATGAGTTTCTCGCCGAGATGGCGCAGATCGAGGTGCACAACCGCCCCATACGGAGTCTGTATGGTTCGCTTTTTCTGCTCCTCCTTCACGAAGGCCTGCGACAGTCGGTCACGTGGTCCCAATTCCATCGAGCGCAAAACGGGCTTCGGTTCCGGAGTCCCCAGGTTGTAGTCCTGCAGGTAGCGGTAGCCGTCTTTGTTCAGCATGTAGCCGCCCTCGGCGCGCGCCGCTTCCGTGATGAGGATTCCGGTAAACGGCAGGCCCGTAGGGTGGTATTGCACAAATTCCATGTCCTTCAGGGGAGCGCCGGCGCGGTAGGCCAGTGCCATGCCGTCGCCATTCTTGATGTTGGCATTCGTGGTGAACGGAAAGACCCGGCCGCAACCGCCGGTACAAAGGATCACGGCATTGGCGGTGATCGCCTGGATCTTTCCCGACATCAACTCGATGGCCACGACGCCTATCACTCGTCCGTCGTCGACCAGCAGTTTGGTGACAAACCATTCGTCGTAGCGTGTAATGGGATCGAACTTCAGCGAGGTCTGGAACAGCGTGTGCAGCATGTGGAAGCCGGTCTTGTCGGCGGCAAACCAGGTGCGACGCTTCTTCATTCCGCCGAAAGCGCGTACTGCGATGTGGCCATCCGCTTCGCGGTTCCAGGGACAGCCCCATCGTTCCAGTTGCAGCAGTTCCTGGGGCGCCTCTTTGACGAAGGCTTCCACTGCATCCTGATCACTGAGCCAGTCACCCCCGGAAATGGTGTCGTAAGCGTGCTCGTCGAGGCAGTCATCAGGTTTTGCGACGCCCGCAGCTCCGCCTTCCGCGGAAACCGTGTGGCTCCGCATCGGATAGACTTTCGAAACTACGGCGATCCTGAGCTTGGGATTGACCTCGGTGGCGGCAATGGCAGCGCGCAGACCCGCGCCCCCGCCACCCACGAGAAGCACATCATGCGATGAAGTGTCCATCGAACCCCAGGGGCGCAAGCAAGAAATGCGTTGGCCCTTCGGTCACTTGGCCCGAGTGTCGGACATTCTCCCTTACCCGGCCCCCGAAGTAAATAGAAATTGTGGGTTGAAAGGTTGCAGCCTGAACGCGCCATCTGTCGCCGGTGGAATTGCGGGTAAAGTCTTGGAAAAGGTCGCAAGCACAAAGATTAGCGGTGGAAGATTTTCAGCGGGCGTCAGCAAAACCAACGAAATACGAGGCAGCTGCCGCGTCCCAACAACGGCCCAAAAGAATGGCTCCTCAGGTAGGACTCGAACCTACAACCCTCCGGTTAACAGCCGGATGCTCTGCCATTGAGCTACTGAGGAGTGCCGGTACGCCGTCGACAGCCCATCGTTCCCGCTTAATTGTAGCGATCGATGGCTGCTGCGTCAAAACCGGCAAGACCGCTTTCGCTTCCCGCAAGCGAAACTCTCTGGCAGAATTAACACCCAATCCTATGACACCTTCAAGATACGTACTGGCCAGAGACATCCCCGACGAGCGCGATTACGTCTATTCGCTGGAGCGTCACCAATTGCGCGGCCCGCTTCCGCGCCGAGTTGACCTTCGCCGACACTGCCCTCGGGTACAAGACCAGGGCAACCCCGGCACGTGCACTGCCCATGCGGTCGCAGCGGCCTATGCATTTGAACAGAGGGTATTGAGATTCCGGCCCATCACGCCCTCGCGCCTGTTTATATATTACAATGAGCGCTCACTTACCAAGCAACGAGGCTTAAACTGCGTGGTTCGCCTGCGTGACGCCCTGAGGGCGGTCAGCAAGCGCGGCGTTTGCCCTGAGGCTCTGTGGCCATATTCCGAGGATTCCAAGGTCCTGCGTGCCAAGCCCTCGAAGGAAGCATTTGCGGCAGCCGCCAATCACAAGATCATCGAATACCACCGCATTCCCATCGGGCATCTGAGTCACAAGTCGTTTCTCCGGCACTTGCAGCAATGCCTGGCTGACGGCTGTCCATTTCTCTTCGGATTCACGCTCTATGAGGGTTTTGAGAGCAAAGAAGTAAAGAAATCGGGGATCATGCCGGAACCAGATCGAAAACGCGAGAAACTCCTGGGCGGCCACGCTGTGATGGGGGTTGGTTACGACGATCGGCGGCGAGCAGTTCTGGTCCGAAATTCATGGGGCCCGCACTGGGGGATTGGCGGCTACTTCTGGATGTCCTACGAGTTGATCAAGGACCCCGAATTTGCCCATGACTTTTGGACGGTGCGGGGCGTTTCCGGGTAGCCTCCCGGTAAGCGGTGCGCAAGAACGGCAGGCGCTGTCAGGCCGCCGATTCGGTAATGCATACCACTTATTGGCCTTCCCGGCTGACACACGCTCCGGTGATGTGTGCGATTGACCGGCCTTTTCTCGGCGTGCTATAAAGTCTCGCTTCGTATTGCATTGCTCAATTGGGAACTAACTTTCCCGAAAGGGACATGCAAACGCTCCCGACGCGGCCAAGCCTCAGCACTTCTGTCTTGAAGTGGAAGCGCGTTTCCGGGAATTGTGCAGGTTGGCTGATGATTTTCAGTGGCGGTCGTTCGAAACGCCAACTCGAAATGCAAAGTGGCCCATCCTGCCGGTTGGTCTCCGGTCTCACGTGGTGTCTCATTGGGGATGATCACCTGAGAAGGCAATCTTGTTCGAATACTAAATGGGGCGGCGCCGTACTATGCGGCGCGCTTTGTCGGAGGATTCTTATGCAAACCTGGCTCGCCACTCTGAGGCGGCTGTCATTGATATCGAATTCTATCTCCCGTTCGGCCAGACTGCTCGGCGGCGCGGCGACGCTGCTGGTGCTGAGCTGTTCTATGGCATTCGCCCAGCCAAGCGAAACTGGGGGCGAAGCGAGCCTCCAGCTCCCCGACTTAAGCTCGGTCAGTTTCCTCGGCATGGACGGCCACAAACTGCTGATGATTGGGCTGCTTTTTTGTGTGTTCGGACTGTTGTTTGGTCTGGCGATCTACATGCAACTCAAGAAGCTGCCCGTCCATCGGGCCATGCGCGAGATATCCGAACTCATCTATGAAACCTGTAAGACTTATCTTGTGACGCAGGGCAAATTCCTGCTTATTCTGTGGGCCTTCATCGCGATCATCATCCTGTTGTACTTCGGCCTGCTGCTGCACTTTGAGGCCTTCCGAGTGTTCATCATTCTGTGCTTCAGTGTGATTGGAATCGCCGGCAGCTATGGTGTTGCATGGTTCGGCATAAGAGTAAATACCTTTGCCAACTCGCGTACGGCATTTGCCGGGCTGGGCGGCAAGCCGTATCCGCTGTACTCAATTCCATTGCGTGCGGGCATGAGCATCGGCATGATGCTGATCAGCGTCGAGCTGTTCATGATGCTGTGCATTCTCTTGTTCGTGCCGGGCGATTACGCCGGACAGTGCTTTATCGGGTTCGCTATCGGCGAGTCGCTGGGCGCAGCGGCCTTGCGTATCGCCGGCGGCATATTCACCAAGATTGCCGACATTGGCTCGGATTTGATGAAAATCGTCTTCAAGATCAAGGAAGACGATGCCCGCAACCCTGGCGTCATTGCCGATTGCACCGGCGACAACGCGGGTGACTCGGTTGGCCCCAGCGCCGATGGATTCGAAACCTACGGCGTAACCGGCGTAGCGCTGATCACCTTTATCCTGCTCGGCGTCCATGATCCCAAGGTCCAGGTGCAGCTACTGGTTTGGATTTTCGTAATGCGCATCATGATGCTGGTATCGAGCAGCTTTGCGTATTTCCTGAATGAGGCCGTCGCCAGGGCGCGTTATGGTAATGCGAACGAGATGAATTTCGAAGCACCGCTTACCAGCCTCGTATGGCTCACTTCGATCGTGTCCATCATACTCACCTTTATCGTCTCCAAGCTGATCGTTCCCGACCTGTTGGGCGACACTTCGCAATGGTGGAAGTTGGCGATTATCATCTCGTGCGGGACGCTGGCCGGTGCGATTATTCCGGAACTGGTCAAAGTATTTACGTCGGTGGAATCCGGCCACGTGAAGGAGGTTGTCACCTCGGCAGAGGAGGGCGGCGCATCGCTCGATATCCTCTCGGGCTTCGTGGCAGGCAACTTCTCCGACTACTACCTCGGCCTGACCATGGTGGCGCTGATGGCAATCGGTTACTTTGTGAGCACCATGGGCCTCGGTGCGCTCATGCTGGCCCCGGCCGTCTTCGCTTTCGGACTCGTGGCCTTCGGCTTCCTGGGCATGGGCCCGGTCACCATCGCGGTTGACTCTTACGGCCCGGTGACGGACAACGCCCAGTCGGTGTATGAGCTTTCGCTCATTGAACAGGTACCGAACATTTCCGGCGAACTCAAACGGGACTACAACATCGACGTCAACTTCGAGCGCGCCAAGCACATGCTGGAAGAAAATGACGGCGCCGGCAACACTTTCAAAGCAACAGCAAAACCAGTGCTGATTGGCACTGCTGTCGTCGGCGCAACCACGATGATTTTCTCCATCATCATGGCGCTCACCGGAGGCCTCACCCACGGGCAAGAGAACCTCTCCCTGCTACACGCTCCGTTCGTGCTGGGTCTGATTAGCGGCGGCGCGATCATCTACTGGTTCACCGGCGCTTCAACCCAGGCGGTGACCACCGGCGCCTATCGGGCAGTTGAGTTCATTAAAGCCAACATCCGTCTCGAAGGCGTCGAGAAAGCATCGGTCGAGGACAGCAAGAAGGTCGTGGAAATCTGCACCAGGTATGCGCAGAAAGGCATGTTCAACATCTTCCTCGCTGTCTTCTTCGTCACCTTGTCGTTTGCCTTCGTGGAGCCCTTCTTCTTCATCGGGTATCTGATCTCGATTGCGACCTTTGGCTTGTACCAGGCGATGTTCATGGCCAACGCCGGCGGCGCCTGGGACAACGCCAAGAAGATCGTCGAGGTCGAATTGAAACAGAAGGGTACCCCGCTCCACGACGCAACGGTGGTGGGCGACACGGTAGGAGATCCATTCAAGGACACGTCGTCCGTCGCGCTGAATCCCATCATCAAGTTCACCACGCTCTTCGGATTGCTGGCAGTTGAACTTGCAGTGCAGTTGACAGCGACCAGCGGAAGTGGGCTGGCCCATTTGCTGGCGATTGCCTTCTTCGTGGTCTCTTTCGTGTTCGTGTGGCGGTCGTTCTACGGCATGCGAATCGTAAAGACGGTTTAGTTTCCAACCCAACGCAAAAACGTCATCCTGCTCAGGATGGCGTTTTTGCCTTCACCTTGACTCTCAACCGCCCGGTGGCCGTTTACTCGCCTTTCATCTTCTCCCGCACAGTGTGCGCCAGCTTTTCGATCTCTTCGGCCTTCTTGATCACCTCCATGGAAAGGATGTTTTCATTGGTCTTGTCCACATACTGCTTCAGTTCGGTAGCAAGTTGGAGCAATTTATCCGTGTCCTTCTTGATGTCCTGCTGCCGGAGTTCATTCTGTTTCCTTGCGACCTCGCGTTTCTGTTCCAGGACCCACGGACTCTCGGCATCCCGTTGGCGATGTGTGCCCGATTCGCTGGCATCCGGCACTTGAGGGTTCACAACCTGTGCTCGTGTATTGGCGGTAAGGAGAGCCAGCAGGACAAGCGCTGTTTCCAACCGCGGCGCGAATTTGGCGGGCAACATTATCAAAACCTTCATACGAACCCCACATGAACCAGCCAATCCTGCTGGAGACCCTCGCATCCGCGCACCGAGGTCAACTCTCTCCAGCCGATGCGTTGCTATAATCGCCCCACAGATGATGACTCTCTCTCGTATCGGGCAGTTGTGATCATTATGGCCCCAAACCGCATCCTTGAGGTAATCAACGACTGGGGCGACGATGCTTTTGACTTTCTCCGCCACCAGATTCCCAGAATCCTCGCCGTACTGCTGGTGGCTTTTGTCCTGAGCCGTCTCCTCAAGCTGGTGGCGAAGCATATGTCCGAGCTGAGCAACCGGCAGGACCTGCCGTCCTCGGTCCGCTCTCAGCAAATCCGCACCTTCTCAAGCGTGATTTACAGCATTGGGCTCTTCGTGATCCTGTTTATCGCCGCCATGCAAATTCTCGCATTGCTTGGCGTGAACATGGGCCCGCTTCTGGCCAGCGCGGGCGTCGCCGGCCTTGCCATCGGATTCGGCGCACAAACGCTGGTCAAAGACTTCATCAACGGCTTCTTTATCCTCGCGGAAAACCAATACGACATCGGTGACACTGTACGCATCGGCGGAGTGCAGGGTGTGGTCGAGACCATGACCTTGCGGCGCACAGTGTTGCGCGACGCCGACGGGACCGTGCACACCGTGCCCAGCAGCGAAATCCAGGTGGTCAGCAATCTGACGCGCGATTGGACGCAGATCAATCTGCGGGTATCGGTAGCCTACGCCGTCGATAGCGACCGGGTCATCGGGCTTTTGAAGCAGGTTGGAGAGGACCTTGCTCACGACCCGGCCTTCGCCAGCGCGATCGTCGCCACGCCGGAAGTACCCGGCATCGATCGAGTGAGCGGCAATGCGGTGGAGTACTTGATGCTCGTCAAAACAACTCCCGGATCGCAATATTCCGTAAAAAGAGAGCTGCAGCGTCGCGTTAAGGCAAGTTTCGAAAAGAACCACATCGAACCGGGCGATCCCAGCCGAGTAATTGTCGCCGGCGTTTCGAAGCAGGCCTAAAACTCTCTACTTGACGGGTCCGCCGAGGCCCGCCCACTTCTCCAGAAGCTGGATCGTCGCGGCGTAATCCAGGTCGTCCCAACCTTCCTCGCTCGACAGTTCGTAAATCTCGTCCACCGTCTCCAGGGCGGGCAGTTTTACGCGCACTTCCTTGGCGGTATCGAGCAGCAGATGAATGTCCTTGTGCATCAGGCGCAGGGGAAAATTCGGCGAGTAGTCACGCCGCATGACGAACGACGCCTTGTAGTCAACTACCCCGGAACGGATCATCGATGCCTGCACCAGTTCAACCATCTTCTGCGGTTCGACCCCCAGTTTCCGCGCCAGCGTCAAACCTTCAGCGAATCCTTCATAGATCATCGCTATTTGTAAGTTCATGCAGATCTTAGCGGACTGCCCCTTACCGACATCGCCGACGTGGATAACGGTCCTTCCCATGGCCTTGAACAGCGGTTCCATCGACTGGACAGTCTCGGTTGGCCCGCCAACAATGAAGATCAGTTGGCCGCTTTCCGCCCCGATTTTCGAGCCAGTGACTGGGGCATCCACCCACTGGACGCCTTTCTCTGCCACGCGCTGGGCGAACCGCACAGTGGCAGAAGGCGAGATGGTGCTGGAGTCGGCAATCACCATTCCTTCCCGCAGCGACTGCTCTACCCCATCGTCAGAGAACATCACGCGTTCCACCGCGACGGTATCAGCTACGCAGATCCACGCGACGTCGGCGTCTTTGGCCGCATCTGCGGGAGAAACCGCCGTTTTTGCCCCATCCACATGCTGGCGCGCCGTGCGGTTCCATACCGAAACTTCGTGGCCGGCCTTCACCAGGTTCGACGCCATCGGACGCCCCATGATGCCCAACCCAAGAAACGCGATTCGCATTCGTTCTCCTTTGGACTGCACTTTGATTTAAGCTGACTGTCCCGACAAGGTCAAGAAAGCTCTTGCGCACGACCGATCCAGCGGTCGCATCGCCAGACGGGTCATGCGCGTCTAATAGCGTGAGATGACAGGAACCACCCTCAGGCGCAAAGCCCGGCAGATCGGAACCCTGGTGGGCCGTTCCGTCCTCACTCCGCGCAGCGGCCAGACTCGCAAGCCGGTATCAGCGGGCCGGGGTCAGTTGGGTGTCACCTTCATTGGGCACTCGAGCTTCTTTCTGCAACTCGGCGGAAAGAACATCGTGATTGACCCCAACTTCGCGCAATGGATTTTCGTACTGAAGCGCCTGCGTCGTCCGGGACTCCGCATGCGCGACCTTCCGCCTATCGACGCCATTCTGGTGTCGCACGCTCATTTTGATCATCTGCACCGGCCGTCGTTGCGTACCATCGCAAACCTGACGCGCCGCAAGTCAGGCAAGAAGCCCGTGATCGTTGTCCCGCGCCATGTGCGTGACCTGGTGAGCGACTTGGGTTTCTCGCGTGTGGTCGAACTGGACTGGTGGCAGAGCCTTCAACTGGGCGGCCTCGAAGTTGTGCACACACCGTCGCGCCACTGGGGAGCACGCGTGGTGCGGGACGTCCACCGGGGCTACGGAGGTTTCGTCCTGCGCTCGGGAAGACACTCGGTGTACCACGCCGGAGATACAGCGTACTTCGACGGTTTTGCGGAGATCGGAGCGCGGCTGCATCCCGACCTTGCCCTGCTGCCGATCGGGGCCTATCACCCGGCGTCATTCCGCAACGTTCACACCAGTCCGGAGGACGCCGTCCAGGCCTTCCTGGATCTGGGTGCGCGATGGATGGTGCCTATGCACTACGGCTCGTTCCGCTTGTCGTACGAACCCGTCGAGGAACCTGTTCCCCGCCTGGTGGCTGCGGCCCAGCAGAGCGGGATCGAAAGCAAGATTTGCGTCCTCGAAGAAGGCGTGACCCGACTGTTCGAGTAGCCCAAAACCCGAACACAGTTCAGCCCACAATACCAACAGATGGCTGTGCGTACGCTTGACTACAGCCGGGCCAGCGCCTGCTCGAGGTCGGCAATCAGGTCATCCACATCTTCGATGCCAACCGAGATGCGGACCATTCCGTCCGTCAAGCCGATTGCCTTTCGCCCCTTCGCGCCCATGGCCGCATGGGTCATGCTGGCAGGGTGTGAGATGAGAGTCTCAACCCCGCCCAGGGATTCACCCAAGGTGCAGACCCGCACCCGCTTCAAGAATTTCTTCGCATTCGCCAGCGACCCCGTCTCCAACGTGATCAGCGCGCCGAAGCCTGACATCTGGCGACAGGCAAGATCATGTTGCGGATGGCTCTTCAATCCCGGATAGAACACCAGCTTCACCTTGCGATGCGTGCTGAGATATTCCGCAATCGCGCGTCCGCTCTCGTCGTGCTGCCGCATTCGAACGGCCAACGTCTTCACCCCGCGCAACACCAACCAGCACTCAAACGGCGAAAGAACCGCGCCCACCGCCTTCTGCACAAAGGCCAGCTTCTCCGCCTGTTCCGCGGTCGAGCACACCAGCACACCGCCAATGCCGTCGCTGTGGCCATTCAAAAATTTCGTCGTCGAGTGCAGCACCATATCAGCGCCCAACCGGAGCGGCTGCTGAAAGTACGGCGACATGAAGGTGTTGTCCACCACTAGCTCGCAACCACGCTTATGGGCGATATCGCTGACCGCCGCGATGTCGGTCAGACCCATCAGCGGGTTGGTCGGCGTCTCGATATAAACGAAGCGCGTGGTCTTGCGGATGGCCTTCGCGACGTTCCGCGGATCAGCCGTATCCACGTATGTGAACTCCACCCCAAAATTCGCCACAATCTGATTGAAGAGTCGCGGTACCCCTCCGTAGAGATTATCCGACGCGACAACGTGCTCGCCCGCCTTCATCAGGCTGGCCAGCGCCGAGACCGCTGCCATGCCGCTGGAGAACACACGCGCTGCACCCCCCCCTTCCAGCGATGCCAGGTTTTCTTCGAGGCGCGTGCGCGTGGGGTTGCCGGCCCGGGAGTAGTCATAGCCCTTGGTCTTGCCGAGCTCTTCCTGGGCGTAAGTCGAGGTCGCGAAGATCGCCGGTGCGACCGCTCCGGTCGATGGATCAGGCTCGTTTCCGACGTGGATCGAGCGCGTGGCGAATCCTGCCTGCTTTTTCTTCATCATTTGGTCCGGGCCTGTGTCGCGCCGGCGAGCACGCTGAAAGAATATTCTCCAAAAGTCGACGGCCTATTCCTTGAAGTGAAGGATGTCCTTTGACAAATACCTTTCGGCGGAATCCGGAATGATCGTCGCCACGCGCTTGCCGGGACCGAGACGCTTGGCGATTTCGATCGCGACAAACGCATTCGCTCCAGCGCTCGAGCCCGCCAGCACACCTTCCACGGCAGCCAGCTTCTTGACCATCGCAAAGCCATCGCGGTCCTTTACCGCAATGATTTCGTCCGCCAAAGAAGCGTCGAAGGTTTGTGGAACGAAGCTGGCGCCGATGCCCTCGATGGCGTGGTCTCCCTTCGGCCCGCCGCCCAAAACGGAACCCTCGGTTTCCACGACAACGGCAAGGACCTTCGGATTGCGGTCCTTGAAGTAGCGCGCCACACCGGTAAACGTACCGCCGGTACCGGCGCCGATCACGACCGCATCGACATTCCCCTGAAGTTGCTCATAGAACTCGCGGCCGGTGGTTTCGTAATGGAAGTTTGGGTTGTCCTGATTTTCAAATTGCGCAGCGACGAAAGAGTTCGGAGTCCGGGCCGCCCGGTCTTTCACGTAGCGGATCGCACCCTCCATTCCCTCCGCATGCGGAGTGCGAATCACCTCGGCTCCCAGCGCTTCCATCAGCGTGACTTTCTCCCGAGAGAATCGCTCCGGCACTGCCAGTACGACCCCGTAGCCACGGCCACATCCGATCAGGGCCAGCCCGACTCCGGTGTTGCCGGCAGTGGCCTCGAATATCGTGGCCCCGGGCCGAAGCCTTCCGTCCTGCTCAGCGCATTGAATCATCCCCAGAGCGGCGCGGTCTTTGATGCTGCCGCCAGGGTTCAGATATTCGAGCTTGGCGTAGAGGTCGGCGGCGTTCGGTGGAACGATCCTCCGTAAATGGAGGACGGGAGTCTCACCCACGAGTTCGGTGATCTCTTCCGCCACACGTAGAGGGGTCATTTCGGCAGTCTTCATGAGTGTGCAAAGGTGCCTGGGCGACTGACTAGCCTACGTGACGCCGAAGGAGTCGGTCAACGATTGCGGTTTCAATCCGCGGGTGCGGTCACTTCGCGCTGGGCGTTTCTGTCGGGGTAGAGGCGCGCTGCTGGCCGGCATAGTATCCGCTACGGGTCCTCACCTGAAGCCTTTTGTAGCCCTTGGCGTTAGCTTCCACTCTCACGGTTCGGAATCCGCCCTCGCTCTGCGGCTTGGAGGGTTTATAGCCGATGGTGTACTGGTTCCGAATATCGTGGGCGATTTGCTGCGTAATCGAATCTACCTCGGCGAGTCCTTGCGGAAAAAAGGCCAGTCCTCCTGTCTCTTCCGCCATCTGGCGCAGGGCTCGGCGCGCGCGCTTAGAGTGCTCCTCCCCCAGAATCCCGATCGCGTACACCGTCGGCCCATTCTCTTCCTGCAGGCGCCGAATGGCCTGCTCCAGCGACTCTCTGCTGGCATTGTCCTCGCCGTCGGTCACCACCAGCAGGACCTTCTTTTCCAGCAGGCCGGATTTTTTCAAATGGTCCGACGACGCCACCACCGCGTCATACAGAGCGGTCCCACCCCGCGCTTCGATCCGTTCAAGCGCGTCTTTTAGCTTGGGAATTGACGCCGTGTAGTCCTGATCGAGAAAAAAATCCTCGTTGAAATTAACCACAAACACCTTGTCCTGAGGATTGCTGGATTTGACAAAATTGATGGCAGCCGCATTCACCGCAGGCCGCTTGTCGCGCATGGACCCGGAATTGTCAATTACAATTCCCATGGCGACGGGGATGTCTTCCCGGCGAAACGACGTAATCTTCTGCGGCTGGCCGTCCTCATAAACGGTGAAATCGGCTCGCGCCAGGTCGGTCACCAGGCGGTTCTTGTCGTCCACCACCGTCGCATGTAACGTGACCTCGTCCACCTCCTTCCGGAAGACGAAGACGTCACCGCTTTTCGCGGCGGGAGCCTGTCCTTGTTCGGCGGAAGCAGCCGTAGAGGGCGGGCTCTGGCTGGTTGGTGTTTGCCCGTTGGTCAGAGTTCCCGAGATGAGTAAGACCGCGATGATTAGAAGGCAGATCTTATTCCGTGGGGGCATAGTATCCCGTCTTGGCGTACACATGCAGTGGCGGCAACCCCTTGGGTGGATTCAATTTCACTTTGATCTTGCGCCATTTTCCGTCCCGCGAGGGATTGCTGGGACGATACCCCAGCACGTACTGATTGCGTAATTCGATTCCGATCTTGGTCGCCACATCGGCCAGCTCGTTCGGTGAACCGATGGTAAAGGTGCGTCCCCCCGTCACATCGGAGATCTCCGTTAGCAGCTGCGGGCCTTCCCGCTCTTCTGGCGTCTTAAAGTCACGGTCGTAGAGTCCGATGGCGTAGATTTGCACATCCGCCTCCCGTACCATCGACTTGATCTCGCCTTCTGTGTAACGGCTGTGGTTGTCGCCACCGTCGGAGATGATGAGCAGCGCTTTCTTTTCATGCTTGGCTTTGCGCATGCGGTTCATCCCGAGGTAAATCGCATCCAGCAATGCCGTCCGCCCTTTCGGGACGGCGTAAATCAATTTGCTCTGGATGTCCTCGATGGAAGTGGTAAAGTCCGCCAATACTTCAGGCTTCTCCGAGAACGTAACCAGGAAAAACTCATCCTCGGGATTGGCAGTCTTGAAAAACTCCACCACCGCATCCCGCGATTTGTCGATCTTGTCCGACATCGAGCCGCTCACGTCAAAGATTACGCCGAGCGAAATGGGAGCGTCTTCGCTCGAAAAGTGCCGTATCTCCTGCGGCTGGCCGTTGTCGGTCAGGAAGAAATTCTCTTTCTCCAGCCCCGTCACCAGGCGATTCATCGGGTCGGTGATCGTCACCGGCACCAGCACCAGATCGACATCCTTGCGGATCGGCTTGGTGTGAGTCTTCAGGGACGGATCGACGGATACTCCCGCGGCTTTCGCCTCTGCGGCGATGTCCGGAGGCATGACGGTTGGATCGGGCTTGGCGTCCTTCCCTAGCTCGCGGGGAACGACGTGAACCTCGGACTGGTCGCTCTGTGCAAGCGATGGCGACGAAAAGCCGCAAGTCACCACCCAACTGATCACAAGGAAGCAAAAAAGGTCGCGCAGACGAGATGCCGTGCGGACAGAGTGGCGGGAAATTCGTTCCGTCCTCACATCTTGAGACCAGAACCGGATCGTCGAGCTGGCCGACCCGGCTCCCCTACTGCTACCGCGGGCCATAGGTTCCTCTACTCAGGTGCGGAAAATGTTATCACAGGACTTCACGCCTGGTGTCAACGTTTGATCACCGCCTCACAGCTCCCAACACTGCGATTCGTCTGCCTTAGTGGCATTCTACGGCGTCAAGCTCCACCCGCCCTACTGCTACAATCAAGCTTACTCCCGATCGTGCACTGCCAAGAACCTTACGACCCGGAAAATCCGTCAGATGGCAAAAATCTTCCCGTTCCAAGCCCTCCGTTATAACCCTGATAAAGTAGCGATCGCCAAGGTCGTCACCCAGCCCTACGACAAAATCTCCTCGTCCATGCAGGATGGCTACTACATCTCCAGCCCCTACAACTTGGTCCGAATCATCCTGGGCAAGGCGGAGCTGGGGGATAGCGACCAGCACAACGTGTACACCCGCGCTGCCGCCAGTTTGCAGGAATGGCGTACCGAGGGCGTTTTGGCGCCGGATTCCGAGCCCAGCATTTATCTCTATACCCAGACCTTTACGATTCCCGGCGATCCCTCGGGTTGCAAACACGAACGTCGTGGATTCATCGCGACAGGCCAACTGGAAGATTATGATCGAAAGGTGGTCTTCCGGCACGAACAGACCTTGAGCAAGCCGAAGGCCGACCGGCTCAATCTGCTGCGGGCCACCCACGCCCACTTCGGCCAGATCTTCATGCTATACAGCGATGCGTCCGGCACGGTCGAGGCTTCGCTGGCGCAGTCCCGCCCGCCCGGTGTCGAGGTGCGCGACGAGTATGACGTGGTTCACCGCATGTGGCCAGTTTCGGATCCGGCGATCATCGCGGCAGTCCAAACCGCCATGGACGACAAACAACTGATCATTGCCGACGGCCATCATCGCTACGAAACCGCTCTCAACTATCGCAATGAAATGCGCCGGCAGTCTGACAGTGCATCGGACGCCCCTTACGAGCGGGTCATGATGACTCTCGTAAACATGGACTCCCCAGGTCTGGTCGTCCTTCCCACCCACCGGGTCGTTTTCGGCCTGGAGAATTTCGACCTCGGCTCCGCACTTTCCAAACTCCAAAAGTATTTCGACATCGAGAATCTCGGCCCTTCGACCACGGTGCAGTCTGCCATTCCGCAGTTGCGGGAAACAGGCCGAGACCGCACCGCCCTGCTGGCGATTACTGCTGACTCTACCTTCCTTTTGTGTGCTCGTCCCGAGCAACAATCCGATGCGCTAGCCGGGCAGTCGGCGCGGCAGCGTGCCCTCGACGTCGTTCAACTCCATAAACTGGTTCTGGAAGAGACTCTCGGCATGTCCGAGGTAGACATCCGCGATCAAAAACACCTGAAGTATGTGCGCGATTCACAGGAGGCTGCCAATGAGGTGCACCGAGGCGCCAACGTTGCTTTCCTGATGAACCCGGTGCGCACGGACCAGGTTCGCGACATTGCATTCAGCGGCGAGGTCCTGCCGCAAAAATCCACGGACTTCTTTCCTAAGCTGCTAAGCGGGCTCACCATATACTCCCTGGGGGACGTGGCACAGCCCGCCGTTTCCGGAGGCCGATAGGTTGTCGCCGTATCGCCGGACACTCGCCCTTTCAACGGGTCTCGTCGTGTTCGCGTTTTGTGTCGCCGCCATTTTGTACCTCTGGAACCCCTCCGTGTCGGCCCAATCTCCAGACGGCACGTCGCTCTCGGTGTACGCCGCACATGCCTCCTACTCGATTCCCGTGTCCAGCGCCAATGGTCAGCGTTACGTCGGGTTAGTTGACCTGCTGGAGCCGCTCGGCAACGTGAATGCGCAAGTTGACGGCAAGAAATTCAAGCTCCACTTCACGGCGCCGGGGAGCAAGCAGCTGGAAATTCAGTTCCACGACGGCAAGGACAAAGGCAAGGTCAAGGGTGACAACCTGAAGCTCGCCGCCAATTTCGTCATCCAGAACGGACGGGGCTACATTCCCCTCTCGTCTGTCAGCGAGGTGCTGTCCCGGACGCTGTCCACCCAGATTCGCATAAACGCAGCCGCTCGTCGGCTGTTCATTGGAGCTATCGGCCAGCCGTTCACGCTCGAGCTGCGCCCCGGCACGCCGTCGAAGCTATTCGTAAGTTTCGATTCCCCCGTGAATCCCACCATCGCCACCGAGCCCGGACACATCCGCTTCACCTTCCGCCGCGAACCCGTGCTCCCGAGCATTGACCACACTCGATACGCCGACTCGCTAATCACCGGCGCAAACTTTTCCGAGCACGATGGAGTGGCCGAGCTTGATGTCACCGGCAACGCCGCCCTGATGGCGAACTTTGCCGATGGCGGTAAGACCATCATCGTAACCGCCGCGCCGCCGCCTCCTCCTCCAGCTCCCTTAGCGCAGCAGACTCCGCCGCCTGTGCCACCGCCCACCGCAGAGAAGACCGCGCCGCCGCCTGCCCCCGCCGGTCCGCGTTTCTTGGTGCTGATCGATCCAGCGCACGGCGGAAATGAGGTTGGGGCAGCCATTAGCCCCACTCTGCTTGAGAAAGACGTCGTCCTCTCCCTGGCCCGCCGCGTTCAGCGCGAACTGGCCAACCGGGGCATTGCAGCGACTCTGCTGCGGAATTCAGACATCACCATCCCCCTCGACCAGCGGGCCGTCTCGGCCAATGCGGCGCGGCCTGCGCTCTACGTAGCGTTGCATGCCACCAGCAGCGGACGGGGCGTGCACGTCTTCACCTCCTTGGCCGATCCGGCGGTCCTGTCAACGCGCGACTTCCTCCCCTGGGACCAGGCGCAAGCCGCCTTCCTCGAATCCAGCTTGGCCGTGGCCGGATCGGTGGCTGCCGAACTGGACGCGCGGAAGCTGCCCAGCAGCGTTCTCCCCGCGCCTCTCCGCCCGATGAACAACGTCGCTGCGCCAGCCATCGCAGTCGAGATCGCTCCGCTGGGTGACAATGTCGCGGACATTTCCAGCAGCTCCTATCAGGACCTGGTCGCCCAATCCATCGCAGCAGGGATTGCCGCTGTGCGCGCCAAAATTCCCGAGGTGCGCCCATGACGCGCCAGATTCTTCTAATCTTCCTCGTTCTGTTGCTGATCGCCGCCGGTCTTGGCGTCTACGCTTACCATTTAAAAAATCGCGTCGCCATGGAGGAGCAGCGCCTGGCACAGCAGGCCCAGGTGGCTGTGCCGCCCGCGGGTGGTCCCACCACCCTCGTGACCCTGTATGTTGCTTCAGACGCCGACGGCAACTTGCGCCGCACCCAGGAGAACGTTGCGCTGCCGCAGGAACGGAGCGAGCGGGCGCGCGCCATCTTGCGTGTTCTGCTCGGCAAATACTCGCAAGTGTCCGCGTCCCATCCGATCGGTGCAGGCTCGGATGTGCGCGACGTCTTTCTCTTGGGGAATGACACCGCAATCGTTGACACCACGGCGGGTTTTGCTGATTCCCATCCCTCGGGAGTGCTGGTGGAAGAGCTTACAATTGCCTCCATCGTGAACACCCTCAACGCAAACGACCCTCAAATCACCCGCGTCAAGCTGCTGGTTGACGGCAAGGAGCGGGACACCTTGGCGGGTCACGCCGACCTGCGGCGCTTTTATCTGGCCGGCGGCATTGGTCAGCTCATGAAGGAAACCCCGTGACCCTGCCGCGCATCGGCGTCTTCGATTCCGGCGTCGGCGGCCTGACGGTGCTGCGCGCCATTGCAGCCCAGTTGCCTGCCCATTACTCATACTTCGGAGATACCGCCCGCCTGCCCTACGGCACCAAGTCAGCGGAAACCGTAGCTCGCTACGCGATTGGCGCGACTCGTTTCCTCGAGACCCAGAACATCGACCTGCTGGTCATCGCCTGCAACTCGGCCACTGCCCTTGCCCTGCCCCAGATACGACAGGCGGCCACCGCGCCGGTCGTCGGTGTCGTCGAGCCCGGCGCAGCCATGGCTGCGGAGGTCAGCCGCAGCCGCCATGTCATCGTGATCGCCACCGAGGCTACCGTCAGCAGCCACGCCTACCGCGATGCCCTGCAGAAGCTCGGATTGGAGGCCCACGAAAAGGCCTGCCCACTACTTGTCCCGTTAGTCGAAGAAGGATGGATTAACCATCCCGTAACCGAGCAGGTCGCCCGTATTTACCTCGGCGAGGCTATGGCCGAGTCTTCGGACAAAGCCGATGTTTTGGTTCTCGCCTGCACCCACTATCCGCTACTCACTCCCTTGCTTCGGCGCATTGTCCCAGAGCACGTGCGTATTGTGGATTCAGCGGAGTCCACCGCCCGCGCCGTCACGCAAACCTTGTCCCATTCCCAAGCCGCGCCAAGTACAGGCAACCGCGACCACCGCTCCTTCCGCTTCTTCGTGACCGATTCGGTTGAGAAATTCCGGCGGCTGGCAACGCGTTTTCTGGGTCGGGTCGTCGATCACGTCGAACACGTCGATCTCGGCGGTTAGAGCGGTTCCACAGTTAATGTAGTCCGCCCATGGCCTTGAAGGGGCACGGCTTCAGCCGTGCCGTTAGCGGGGTCAATTACATCGGGCTTTAGCCCAGGAGGGAACTCGCTCTACACCTTCTCTGGAACAGGTCTAAACTCCGCCGCCCGTGCTCCGCGGCATTCCGGCCCCTTAGCGCCCAAAGGTTACAATCGCCTCCTATGGTCTACCGCTCAGACAATCGCACCCCGGACCAGATGCGCCCCGTCAATATTGTTCCGCATTACATCTCGACCGCAGAGGGCTCCTGCCTCATCGAACTCGGCAACACCCGCGTCATTTGTACCGCGACCGTCGAGGACACCGTGCCCCAATTCCTACGCAATAGCGGCAAAGGCTGGGTCACCGCTGAATACGGCATGCTGCCCCGCTCCACCCTGACCCGCACTCCCCGCGAGGTCACCAAGGGCCGCCCCAGCGGACGCACCCACGAAATCCAGCGCCTTATCGGGCGGTCTTTACGTGCCGTCACCGACATGAACAAACTCGGCGAGCGCACCATCTTCATCGACTGCGACGTAATCCAGGCCGACGGCGGCACCCGCACCGCAGCCATCACCGGCGCCTTCATCGCCATGGGCCTCGCCGTGACCGCCATGCTTGGAACCCGCGCACTGGCTGCCTCCCCGTTACGCGACTACGTGGCCGCCACCAGCGTCGGCATCGTCGATGGGGTTCCCATGCTCGACCTCTGTTACGAGGAGGATTCACGCGCCGGCGTGGACATGAACCTGGTCATTACCGGCAGCGGCAAGATGGTGGAGGTGCAGGCTACAGCGGAGCATTCTCCCTTTGACGATGCGCAACTGGCACAGATGCTGACTCTGGCCGGTGGTGGAATCGAGTCGCTCATCGCCCGTCAGAAAGGGGTAGTCACTAGCCTCGCGTAGACCAACTGAGGCCGCTGGGACAATACTCCCCCCCTCCGCTGCATTCGTTTAGAATGAAAGGTTCGGCCTGCCCGTGTTGCGGGACCAGCCATCATCTGTTAGGCGGAACACAAATTCATAGGGGGCGCTCTGCGCCTGAGGAGGTTTGCCGTGAAACTTACTCCTGGAAAACTTCAGGGAATGAAAAATGTCTCGAACGATCGCGGCGTCATCGCCGCTGCCGCCATGGACCAGCGCGGGTCGCTGAAGAAGATGCTGGGTAGCCGCGCCAACGATGCTGGCCTTGAAGAGTTCAAGATCCATGTCACCGAAGTGCTGACCCAGTACGCCAGCGCCATTCTGCTCGATCCCGAGTGGGGACTGCCCGCCTCCAAACGCCGCGCCAAGGGCTCGGGCTTGTTGCTCGCCTACGAGAAGACAGGCTACGACAAGGCTTTGCCGGGACGCTTGCCTGACCTGCTTGACGTATGGTCGGCGCAACGCTTGCAGGGGGCCGGTGCGGATTGCGTCAAGATACTGCTGTACTACTCGCCCTTTGACGACGCCAAGATCAACGACCACAAGCAGGCTTGGACGGAGCGCATCGGCGACGAGTGCCGCGCCAACGACATCCCCTTCTTCCTCGAGCTGATCGGCTACAAAGAGGGCTTGGAAGACAAGGGCGCCGAGTTCGCGGCGCTGAAGCCCAAAGTCGTGGCCGACTCCATGCGTGAGTTCTCCAAAGACCGCTATGGAGTGGACGTACTGAAGGTGGAAATCCCCGTAAACCTGCAATATGTGGAGGGCGCGAAATCCTTCAAAGGCCCCAGGGTCTTTACCAAGTCCGAGGCGCTCGATCACTATCGCACGGCCGCGGCGGCCACCAGCAAGCCGTTCATTTACCTGTCGGCCGGTGTGAGCAACGCCGAGTTCATCGAGGACTTGGAGTTCGCCGCTGAAGCTGGTGTGAAATTCAACGGCGTATTGTGCGGTCGCGCCACCTGGAAGGAAGGCATCCCGGTTTACGCCGAGAAGGGCGCTGCCGACTTTCGCAAGTGGCTGGAAACCGATGGCGTCGCCAACATCCAGAACGTCAACAACGCGCTCAAGGCGGCGACTCCGTGGTACAGCATCTACGAAGTTCCCGAACCTGCGGGTGCCGCCAGATAGTCATCTCTAACCATTGGCTCTTGCAATGGAACGCGCGCGGGTGATCTCCGCGCGCGTTAGTCGTTTGTGGCGCTCTTCACTTCCTGCATTTCAAACAATACCCGCCAATCTCGAACCTCGCGACCAGGATGTGGAATTGGCAGTCGCGCTCCACCTGCCCCTTGACGCGATCGAACAGGTCACTTTCAAACTCCTGAACGCTGCCGCAGCGCAAACAGGTCATGTGCATGTGGTCCCGCTGCGGACGCCGCTCGTAGAAATGACCTTCCCCCTTGACATGCAGCAGGTCCAATTCATCAATCAACCCGTGACGTTTCAGCAATGACAGGGTCCGATAAACCGTGACACGGTTGATGTCAGGATCGACCTTGGCGGCTTTGCGCAGGATTTGCGCAGCATCCAAATGCTGGCTGGCGGTTTCAATGATTTCCAGAATGATGCGACGCTGATGCGTCAGGCGTATTCCCCGACTTAATAGTGCTGTCTGAAGCGAGCCGGGCGCTGAGGTTTGCGGAAAAGGCACTGTGCTAGTCCCCTCTAGGTCTTGCAGCTAGTTGCAAACATTTTGCATCTGCATTGCAACACAATTTTAGCATGGTTATTGACTTCAACCATGGCATGCCTTCTAATGTCTCTCTAGAAGTTGCAACACGGTTGCAACTAGGCCTGGGTGGATTATAGCACTGAGTCTCGGCACACCCACCGGCTTCGACGGAATATCCAGGTTGACCCGTTCGCAGAGTCGAAGCCCTCGAGGAAGAGGTTGAGGTGAGATCTTATGCATCGTTTTTGTCTTGGGAATGCATTTATCCGAGCAAATGTCACGGTCTGGATGCTGCTTGCGGTAATGGTGCCCGCTTATCGCAAGGCATCTTCCCAAGAGTATCCCTACTTTGTAACCTACTCGCAGGAAATGGAAGAACCCGGTAATCTCGATTTCGAGTTATTCAACGTAGTTGGCAATCCAAAGGGTGGCAATAGTTTTCTGGGCTCAGATCTTGAGTTCGAGTATGGACTGAAAGCCTGGTGGACTACCGAGTTTTACCTCGACGGGCAGGCGACCCAGAACGAAAGTACGATTTTTACCGGGTTCCGTTGGGAGAACCGTTTCCGTCCGTTGGCTAGGGAGCACTGGATCAATCCGGTGCTTTATGTGGAGTTTGAGGACACCAGCGCCGACAAGACTCTGCGCGAGGTCGTCGGCCACGATGGCAATGAGGACTTCCTCGAGCCGAACTGGTTGGCGCGAAGTGACAAGAAACGGGAAATTGAGCTCAAACTGATCCTGGGCAGCAACGTTCGCGGCTGGAATATCAGCGAGAATTTTGTCGCCGAGAAGAACCTTGCCGGCGATCCTTGGGAGTTTGGGTATGCACTGGGCGTCAGCCGTCCTCTCCGGCTCCTTGCCAGTGCTCACGAGTGTACGTTTTGCTTGGAAAAGTTTCAGGCGGGCGCAGAAATGTATGGCGGCCTTGGTGATACGGAGGGCTTCGGAATTCACCTGACATCGCAATACCTCGGTCCCACGGTCAACTGGACATCCCCGAGAGGTGTCACCGTGGGGTTCTCGCCGCAGTTTGGCCTGAACAGCTATAGTATTCCGGCCTTGTTTCGCTTCTCGGTTTCCTACGAAGTTCAAGGCTTCCTGGATCACTTCCGGCGGGGTACAAAATGAACTGGCGATCGGCGCCGATTTGGATCTCCGCGCTCCTGGTGATCGGTTCGAACCTCACTCTATTCGCCACCTCAAATGGCGGTTGGATGAAGGACGTCCCAGCCCGCGACCGTGAGCGAGAGAATCCCTACGCAGAACAAGCGGATGCGATTGCGGCAGGGCGCCGGATATTCCTCGATCACTGCGCACATTGCCACGGAGACGATGCCCAGGGTAACAAGAAGCACCCCTCGTTGCGCAGCCCCCGCGTGCAGCAGGAGGCTACCGTCGGCGACCTTCACTGGTTGCTGATCAACGGAAATCGGGGACAGGGGATGCCATCCTGGGTGAAGCTGGGGGACCCTCAAATCTGGCAGGTCATCACGTACGTGAAATCTTTGCATTGATCTGAGGCATTTCGACTATTTCATCCGCTGGGAGAATGGTGAGTGTTCGTCTGGGCGAAGCGGGTTGGGAGAGTAATTCTAGTCCTCATGCTGGCTGGCCAACTAGTCCCGGTGAATCGCCGCAATCCGCCAGTTGATCCATCCAAGACGATCTACACCACCCAAAATGTGCCGCCCCGGGTAAGGCTGGTGCTCGAGCGATCTTGCAAGAACTGCCATTCCAACGAAACCGCCTGGCCCTGGTATAGCCACGTTGCTCCCCTGTCCTGGTGGATTGCGCGCGATGTCCACCGGGCCCGGAAAGCGATGAATTTCTCCGAATGGGGCCGTTATTCGACAAAACGAAAGGAAGACAAGCTCGAGGAAATGTGCGATCAGGTGACCAACGGCGACATGCCCGATAGCATGTATTTGCTCGTTCATCGCGAGGCTGTGGTCACTCCGCAGGAGCGAAATGCCGTCTGCCAATGGACGGAGGACGCGCGCGAGTATTAAAGGTTTCAGTCGGCACGTGTCCGCACGACCCAGGAATCGATGCGACGGTCGTCCTTGTAGAATAACCTGCGGAGATCCTCACCTTGAGAACACGCTTCCCTGTTTATCTCACCCTTGTCGCAACGCTATTTCTATCGGCATTAGCCGGAATTGCGGTCCCGCTGGCTGCCCAGAACTCGAAATTTCATAGTGCACCCGCCTCGGCGGCCCAGACCGCCAACCCCTACTCCCACGACCCCGAGGCGGCGGCTGGCGGCAAGAAACTCTATTCCCAGAACTGTGCGCAGTGCCATGGCAACAACCTGCAAGGCATGGGCCCGGCGCCAACGTTGATGAGCGCGAACGTGAAGAACGCCGCTCCCGGAGAACTCTTCTGGTTCATCACCAGCGGCGACCTGAACAAAGGCATGCCCAGTTGGTCGCAACTGCCCAAGCAGCAACGCTGGCAGATTGTCACATTTCTTGAGTCCAGGAACGCAGGAAAGTAGGCGTTCGCGCGCCGGGCGCGATTTCTCTCCATTGCACCGCCCTCGGCTGCCCACGTCTGCGTGTGAGCGTTGCACCGGCGGCGCTGCATCCTGACCTCGAAATCCGCTATAACTGAGGGGTGAGCACCAGCAATCCTTTCTACTCTCCTAATACCGCGCTCATCACCGGCGCATCCAGCGGCATAGGACTCGAACTGGCGCACCTGTTTGCGCGAGACGGCTACCGTCTTGTCCTCCTGGCGCGCAACCGCAACACCCTCCGTCAGATTGGCGACGACCTGCAGGCGCGCTACAGCGTGACCGTCCGCATCGCGCCCAAAGACCTCGCGCATCCCGCCACCCCTGCCGAACTCTACCAGGAACTGCAAGAAGCTGGCATCGTCCTCGACGTGCTGGTGAACAACGCCGGCTTCGGGCTCGCCGGTGCGTTCCAAGGCACCGACTGGAACAAGGAAGCCGAGATGATGCAGGTCAACATGGTGGCCGTCACTCACCTCACCAAGCTCTTCCTGCCGCAAATCCGCGCCCGTGAGGGCAAGATCCTGAACGTCGCCAGCACCGCCGCCTTTCAACCCGGCCCCTTCATGTCTGTTTACTACGCCAGCAAGGCCTACCTGCTAAGTTTCAGCGAGGCCTTGGCCGAAGAAATGGAGGGCACGGGCGTATCCGTAACTTGTCTCTGTCCGGGACCCGTCAAAACCAATTTCCAGCGCCGCGCCTATCTCGAGGGCACGCCCATGGTCAACAGTCCGCTTATGGTCGATGTGCGCGAGGTCGCGCGCCTCGGTTACGAAGGCATGAAACAAGGCAAGCGCATCGTGATTCCGGGCTGGAAGAACCTTGTCGGCGTAGAGATGCTGCGCATCTCGCCCCGCAGAATCGTCACCAGGGTTGTGCGCAAGCTCCAGGAAAAGAAATACGGCTGATGTGCCGCCGGCCTCTGTTCCCTACAGGTTGAACAACTCCCGCAGCCGCCTGGTCTGTGCGCGGCTGACCGGGATTTCCGCCTGCTTCTTGTCGTCCATGCGCAGTTGGTACGAGCTCTTGAACCAGGGGACGACTTCTTTGATCCGCTGTATGTTCACTAGATACGAGCGGTGCGCCCGCCAGAACATGTTGGGGTCAAGCGAGTCGAGCAGCTCTTCCAGCGTGCGGCAGTTCGACTGGCCCTCCATGTGGGTCGCCACCACCGTGATGATCCCGTCCTCGATCGAGGCGTAACAGATTTCCTTCTGGTCTACCAGAAACATGCGGCCGGCTGATTTGAGCAAAACTTTGGCCGCTGGCGGCCGTTGCTGCTGTTCCAGCATCTTCACCAATGTTCCGAGTTGGTCGCTCGGGGATGCCGACGACCCCAGCTTCTTTTTAGCCTTCTCCACGGCCTGCGCAACCCGTTTCTTGTCGAACGGCTTCAGCAGGTAATCGACTGCATTCACTTCGAAGGCCTTTACCGCATACTGGTCAAATGCCGTTGCGAATACGATCTGCGGCATCGTAACTTTGCGGTCCAGCAGTTTCTTAATTACTCCGAGGCCGTCCAGCCCCGGCATCTGTACGTCCAGAAACACCAGGTCCGGCGACAACTCCTTGATCAGGTTCACCGCCTCGACGCCGTTTTTCCCCTGGGCCACCACATCGACGTCAACTTCCTTCAGCAGATAGGCGAGCTCGTCACGCGCCAGTTGTTCGTCATCGACAATCACCGCTGAAATGGACATGCGTGCTCCCGATAGTCGTCCTGCGACCTGAGTATAAATTGCTCAGCCCACTCCGCGCAGCCACAAGGCATTGTATGCCGGTCCTCCTGGAGTTACCGGCGGCCCTCGTCCGCTGCGAACCCGTATCGTACACTGGTACCCGATGGTCGTCATCTTCGGCGTGCACGCGGTCAGCGAAGCTCTCAAGTCGGGCGCGCGGAGTTTCGATTACGTAGGTGTCTCCCGCGAGCGCCATGACCAGCGCGTCCAACGCATCATCGACACCTGCCGCGCCAGCGGCGTTCAAGTTCGGTTTCTGCCACGCGAAGAACTCGACCGCGCCGCCAGGACTCACACTCACCAGGGCGTGATCGCCGTGACCAGCAGCAAACATTTTGCTGATATTGACGTCTTGCTCGACCGCCGCAAAGGCTCCTACAACTTTATCGTTGTGCTCGACGGAATCGAGGACCCCCATAATCTAGGCGCCCTCATCCGCACCGCCGACGGTGCGGGTGCCGACGGCGTAGTCATTCCCGAGCGTCGCGCAGTCGGACTCACCGGGACCGTCGTGAAGGCGTCTGCCGGTGCATCCGAACATCTTCCCATAGCTCGCGTCACCAACATTGCCCGCACCCTGGATGAGCTGAAAGAACGAGGCCTGTGGACCGTCGGCCTCGACGAGCGAGGCACGCAAAGCTACGACCAACTCGATTACAACATGCACTGTGCCGTTGTCCTCGGGGCCGAGGGCAAGGGTTTGCACGATCTGGTCCGCAAGAAGTGCGACTTCCTGGTTTCCATTCCCATGTACGGGCAGGTCCCGTCGCTCAACGTCTCGGTCGCGGGTGCCGTCGTGATGTATGAAATTGCCCGCCAGCGCCGCCTCGCGCCCGCCAACGAGAAAGTCAAGCCGGCCAGATGAAGCGTGTCCTGACTCCAGCGCTCTTCTGCCTCGCCTTGGCGACAGCTGCGGCGGCGCTCGATCGCGAAGCCTTCACCGTAACCCAATACCAGTTGGACGTCCAGATCGATCGCGCCTCTCATGTCATGGCGGTGACTGGCCGTCTAGCCCTGCGCAACGACTCGAAATCCTCGCAGAAATATGTCGCTCTCCAGGTTTCGTCTGCGTTGAGTTGGAATGGTATCGCGTTCAACGCCAAGCCGGTCGAATGGATCGGCAACGACTACACCTCCGACATCGACCATACCGGCCACCTGTCCGAGGCGATCGCCACTCTCCCCAAGGACGTCGCGCCCGGCGCGACTGTCAGCCTGGACGTGCAATACGGCGGAGCCATCACTCCCGATTCCGGGCGCTTCACCCGCATGGGTGTTCCTGCGGAAATGGCCCTCCGCAATGACTGGGACCAGATCAGCGACTCGTTCACGGCAATTCGAGGGTTGGGCTACGTGGTCTGGTACCCGGTCTCGATACCTGCCGTCAGCATGAGCGATGGCAATGCGGTATTCGAAGCCATCGACAACTGGAAATCGCGACATAAGCGGTCAGAACTGGACGCCCGCATCACCGTCATCGCAGGTGGAGCCAAGCTATGCATTGCGGGAAACGCGATGACATCTCCCTGCGGCGAGGTCGGCGAAACCTCTGACCCTCGGACCGGCGCCAGCACCACCCAGGTGAGCAACCGTATCCAGCTCAGCAGCCTCGACCAGCAGGTTCCCGCGTTTACGGTAGCTGATTACGTTCGACTCGACCGGCCCTCGATCACGCTGTTCCACGATCCTGACCGGGTTTCGCTCGCACGCGACTACGCCGCCGCCGCGGAAGCCAACGATCCCGTGCTCAATGAATGGTTGCCGCCGTCTTCTGCTCAGGCAGCCACTCTCATTGAGCTTGCCGATCCCAATGCCAATCCCTATCAGAGCGGCCCGGTGTTGTTCACTCCTCTGCGTGAATCTCCCGATTCGACGCTTGAGCTGCTGCTTATGCCGGTGCAGGTCGCCGCCCGCTTTGCGTCGCCCCGCCGTTGGATTGCGGAGGGGTTGCAACGGTTTCTTCAGGCGGTCAGCGTCGAGCACCGTTCCGGACGAAAAGCCGCACTGCAATTTCTCGACGAGTACTTACCTCCAGTGCGCAAGGCAGAGGAAGCTGTCGATCTGGCGACTTCAACGGCCGCGCCCGGCCCCGATCGCACCGCCGACGATACGCTGCTCAACACTTCGGACGAAATTCTTCTGCGCGGCAAAAGCAGTTTTGTCTTCTGGATGCTGCGCGACATGCTGGGTGACTCCCCATTGCAGAAGGCGCTCGCCGTCTACCGTCCGGGGGCCGACATTAATCCTGCATACTTACAGGGCTTGCTCGAAGAAGGCAGGAAGCGCGACCTAGAGTGGTTCTTCGACGACTGGGTGTACCGCAATCGCGGACTGCCCGAGTTCCGTGTCGACAACGTTTATGCGCGGCCGATGCTCGATCATCCCAGCAAGGTTTACCTTCTCACGGTTACCGTGAAGAATGTTGGTGGCGCAGGGGCCGAAGTCCCGCTTCTGGTTCAAACGCCCTCTGGGGAGAAAACCGTGCGTGTATTGGTGAAAGCTCGCCAGAAGGCGTCTGAACGGGCACAGGTGCCTGCCGCCCCCGCTCGAGTGATTGTCAACGACGGTAGCGTTCCCGAAATCAACTCTGACAACAACACCTTTGAGGTCCCCGCCGGTCCCGCGCCCTAGACCTCTGCCACTTGCCAACCCGCTCACCGGACGACTACAAACGTCTTGAGTGTCCCTCGCGCGAACGGCGCACGAAAGGGGTCCGCTTGAGCTACATCCAGTTTCTGGGGGCAGCCGGAGTTGTCACCGGCTCGAAACACTTGATCAATACCGGCGATGAGGGCGGCAAGCGCGGCATGCAGGTCCTGGTCGATTGTGGGCTCTTCCAGGGCCAGAAGGAATGGCGCGAGCGCAATTGGCAAGACCTGCCGATACCGGCGCGTGAGATCGACGCCGTCATCCTGACGCATGCCCATCTTGACCACTCCGGCTGGATACCGCGCCTCGTCAAGCAGGGCTTTCACGGTCCCATCTACGCCACTCCTGCCACCATCGACCTCTGCGCCGTTTTGCTACCCGACTCCGGACACCTGCAGGAAGAAGACGCGGCCTTCCACAACCGCTGGAAGACCTCGAGACACGATCCCGCATTGCCGCTCTATACGATGGAAGAGGCCCAGCAGTGCCTTACCCTGTTCAAGCCCGTTCCCTACGTCGAGCCAAAAAGACTCTGCAGCGAGCTCTCATTTCAATTCGTCGACGCCGCCCACATCCTCGGCTCGTCGATGGCGGAAATCACGCTGACTGCTCCGTCCAGGACCTTCCGGCTCCTATTCACTGGCGACATCGGCCGCGTGCGCGACAACCACGTCTCGCCCGGACGTGTGTTGCGCAGCGGACCCACCGAAAATGAGCTCTGCGATTACCTCGTGATGGAAAGCACCTACGGAAACCGTCAACATCCCCACACCGATCCCACGCCCGAGTTGGCCGCCCTCATCCGCTCCACCGTTCAGCGCGGTGGCAGCGTCGTCATTCCGGCCTTTGCCGTCGAGCGCACCCAAAAGCTCCTGTTCATGCTGAAAGAACTAATGGAGTCCGAGCAGATCCCGCGCGTGCCGATCCACGCCGACAGCCCCATGGCCATCAAGGCGGTCGAAATCTTCCTCAAGTACGCCGCTGACTTTAGCCCCGAGACCGCCGCCCTCATCAAGCAATTTGGCTCGCCACTTGACTGGCCCAATTTCTACTTCGATCTCACTACCGACGATTCCAAGAAGATCAACGAATCGAAATACCCTGCGATTATCGTCTCCTCCAGCGGCATGGCCACCGGCGGCAGAGTGCTGCATCACCTCATCCAGCGCCTGCCCGATCCCCGCAATCTCATCCTGTTCATCGGCTTTCAGGCTCCCGGCACCCGCGGCTCCGACATCAAGAACGGGGCCGGCGAGGTCAAAATGTTCGGCCAGATCGTTCCCGTGCGTGCCCAGGTCGCAGCACTGGAGCAGTTCAGCGACCATGCCGATACCCCGGAACTGCTGGAATGGCTGCACACCTTTCAGGCGGCTCCCCAGCACACCTTCCTGGTCCACGGTGAGCCCGACGCCTCCGCCCAACTCCGCAACGCCATGGTGAAGGACCTTGGCTGGAACGTGCAGGTCGCCGCCTACAAACAGAAAGTTCCCATTGTCTGAACGAGGAGGAAGTATGGCCGCCTTCGGTCTGATTGAGTATGCGGATGCCGGCCCGGAAGTTCGGGCCATTTACGACGACATCATGGCGACCCGCAAGGTCGATTGGATCAACAACTTCTGGAAGGCGATTGCCCACGATCCCGCGCTGCTGAAGCGCACCTGGGATAGCATCAAGCAAATCATGGCGCCCGGAGCACTCGATCCGTTGGTCAAAGAGATGCTCTACGTCGCGGTCAGTGTCACCAACGGATGCGGCTACTGCATCGCCTCCCACAGCGCTTCCGCCCGCAAACAAGGCATGACTCCCGCCATGTTTCACGAACTGATGGCCGTGGTTGGCATGGCCAACGAAACCAACCGCCTAGCCAACGGCTATCAGGTCGAAATCGACGAAGTCTTCAAAACACCCTTGCCGTGAGCAGCACAACCAGCTGCTGATGGTTCTGATTGCGGCACATCCTGCTTCGCACGGCAGCCTCATGGGTGGTTACTTTCGTTTCACCGGCGTGTGGATTTCGCTGGCTTTCGTTCCCAGCCACCGGTTACAACTGGTTTGAGGTCCTGAGATCCGGAGTCCCTAGCCGCTTCGCGTCCAGTGCGCGCACATCACCGCTCTTTGACAATTCCCAAGATGGAATGCAACGGTTGCTGATTCACCCGAAACATGCCAGCTAACTATATTTATAATCAAATGGATGCGTATAAGTAGTCTTTAAATCAATATTTTGCGAACAAATTTCCCCTAAGTTGCTGATTCTAAAGCGTCGTGAATCTTGTTTTTCGCTTCCTAATTCGCTCTCAGCATCAATATCGCCCTCTCAATCGCGATAAACCCAACGGCAGATAGAGGACCACAAGGCAGCCCAGACCACGTGGCCCCCTTCCTGGCAGGAGGCCCCGTGTCCCGTAGATTCCTATCCCGTCGGTATAATGAAAGCCTTACTATGAAGGCCTACGTTTACGTTTCGCTCAAGAAGACCGTACTCGACCCCCAAGGCAAAACCATTCACGGCGCCCTGAAGAAAATGGGCTATCGCGGCGTGAATGACCTCCGCCAGGGCAAGTATTTTGAGATTGCGCTCGACGATTCGGTCGGACCTAAGGACGCGCAAGCTGAAGTGGAGCGCATCGCACGCGAAGTCCTCACCAACCCCGTAATCGAGGAGTATCGCTTCACGCTCGAAGACTAGCAATCGCTGCTTCGGTCTTTCGCTGCGTTTGCAACTCACTGCAGAATGGCAGCGTTAGTAACCATTCACCCCACGCAGCAAGTCAAAATCAGTTAAGATTTACCCATCCGCCGCGGTTCCCCATTTCCCGCGTGCGCGTGTCTTCACTTGCTGTATGACGAGCCTATCTCGGTTCCTCAGGAGTAAATGAGATGTGCGGAATTGTTGGCTATGTTGGTAAGAAGCGGGTCGTTCCCGTAATCATCGACGGCCTGCGCCGGCTGGAATACCGCGGCTATGACTCCGCCGGTATAGCCGTCGCGGGTAATGGCGAGGGACTGCAGGTGCGCCGCGCGGAAGGCAAGTTGCGCAACCTCGAGGAGGCGATTCAGCTCAAGCCCCTCGACGGCACCTACGGCATCGGACACACCCGCTGGGCTACACATGGCCGTCCGACGGAGGAAAACGCGCATCCCCATCGCGACTGCACCGGCAAGATCGTCGTCGTCCACAACGGTATCGTCGAAAACTACATGAGCTTGAAAAAGAAGCTGACGGAGGAAGGCCATAAGTTTCGCACCGAAACCGACACCGAAGTCATCGCCCACCTCATCGAAAAGAACCTTGCCGCCGGGGATCGCAAAGTCCCGCTCGAAGAGGCCGTGCGCGCCACGGTGAGGCAACTCACGGGTGTTTTCGCGATCGCAGTGATTTCATCCGACGAGCCCGACAAAATCGTTGCCGGCCGCAACGGTCCGCCCGCGGTCATTGGACTGGGCAACGACGAGTACTTCGTAGCCAGCGATGTGCCTGCCATCCTATACCACACCCGCGACCTGTTCTTCCTCGGCGACGGCGACCTCGCCGTCATTACTCCCTCAGGAGTTCAGTTGACCGACTTCGACGGGCATCCCATCACCCGCCAGGTCCAGCACATCACCTGGGACCCGATTATGGCGGAGAAGGGCGGCTTCAAGCACTTCATGCTCAAAGAAATCTTTGAGCAGCCGCGCGCCGTGCGCGATACGACTCTGGGTCGCGTCTCCCTCGACACCGGCAAGGTCTTCCTCGATGAGATGGACATCTCCGAGGCCGAGTTCCGCAAGCTGGAGCGGGTTTACATCGCTGCCTGCGGCACCAGTTGGCACGCGGGCCTTGCCGCCAAGTTCATGATCGAGCGGCTGGCCAAAGTGACCGTAGAAGTGGACTATGCCAGTGAGTTCCGCTACCGCGACCCGTTGACCGGACCGGCGGACCTCACGATCTTGATCACCCAATCGGGCGAGACCGCCGACACCATCGCGGCCATGCGCGAATCGCGCGCCAAGGGCGCCAAGACACTCGGCATTTGCAACGTCGTCGGCTCCATGATCGCGCGCGAATCCAGCGGCACCATCTACACCCACGCCGGCCCTGAGATCGGCGTAGCCTCCACCAAGGCTTTCACCGCACAACTGACCGCGTTGTTCCTGTTTGCGGTCTACCTGGGCGAAGTGCGGGGAACCATCACTCCCGACGAAGCCAAGAAGCTGCTGACCGAACTCACGCTCATTCCCGGCAAACTCGAGTCCCTGCTGGGCGGTGAAGACGCCACCGAAGAACTCGCCAAGCAGTACCACCGCGCCCAGGATTTTCTCTACCTCGGACGCGGCGTTCACTATCCCATCGCTCTCGAAGGCGCCCTGAAGATGAAGGAAATCTCCTATATTCACGCTGAGGGCTATCCTGCCGGCGAGATGAAGCACGGGCCGAACGCTCTCATCGACGAGGAGTTGCCGGTCGTCATCATGGCCACCCGCGACCTCAACGATCCCGGCTCGGTGCGGCGCTACGAGAAGACCATTTCCAACCTCAAAGAAGTCAAGGCCCGCTCGGGGACGGTCATCGCCGTCGCCACCGAAGCTGATGAGGAGATCAAGGAATCGGCGGACCATGTGGTGTATGTCCCGCAAGCTCCCGAGTTGCTGTCCCCGATCCTGGAGGTCGTGCCTCTGCAGTTGCTGGCCTACCACATCGCAGTCCGCCGCGGATGCGACGTTGACCAGCCGCGCAATCTTGCCAAGTCGGTGACGGTGGAATAGATCGCTGGGCAGTGGAAGCGAGAGGCAGCCGACGCGGCGGCCACGTTTCTTTTGTTGCTGAGTTCGCCATTCGCTGCCGCTATTGGCTCCGATTCTGCATCTAATACGAGGTGACCACTCCAGTTGTGAATACTGCTCCGGAAGGTGCTCCAGCTCCGCAGCCAACCGTTCGCCAGCCAGCTGAGCGGAAGCTGTGGAACGCTCGATTGACGCGCTCCTTGTTCTTGTCGGAGCAAACCAAGCACCTCGAGTTCGCAGTAGAAGGTACGAACGAATTTTCTTTCACGCCGGGCCAGTTCGTCTCGATTCAGCAATTGAAACCCGAGGGAAAAACGCATACCCGCGCGTATTCGATTGCATCTGCGCCGCGCCCCACCCCTGGCTTCGATCTCTGCCTCAACCGCGTCGAAAACGGATTCCTGTCCAACTGGCTGTGCGACCTCGAAGAAGACGCTACGGTGCGATTCCACGGCCCCCATGGCATGTTTACGCTCCGCCAGCCGCATCAGGATTCCGTCTTCATCGCGACAGGAACGGGAATCGCGCCCTTCCGCGGCATGGTGCACTGGCTCTTCGAACAACCGGAACGGCACAGTGGTCACGAATTCTGGCTGGTGTACGGTACGCGCCACGAAGATGGCCTGTACTACAGTGATGAGTTCCATTCGATTGAGAAGACCTATTCCAACTTCCACTACCTGCCGACTCTCAGCCGGGGACGCGAAGACTGGCCAGGACTTCGCGGATATGTCCAGGACCACGTCCGCGAAATCGTGGGTGCGCGTCGCGACCTGCAAGCCTACATCTGCGGCTTGCACCAGATGGTGGATGCCAACCGCAAGCTGCTCAGAGAAGAACTCGGCTGGGACCGAAAGCAAATCGTCTTCGAGCGGTACGACTGAGTCCGTGAGTTAGAAACCCCCTAGTCGTACCACTCCCCCACCCCTGAAATCTTTGTTTTGTTGGGGATAAGGTGGGTTTCCGGTGCAAAATATCAGAAACAAAGAAGTTACAAGCAAAATATTGCGGGATAAGGACTTACGCGGGATTTTCGGGAGGCGAATTAGGGTTTGAGGTGGGAGATGGGTGAAGAAGCGAGAACGTACGTGACCCATTACAGGTCGAAGCACCTTGGAAACGAGGGTTCAGGTCTGGCTGCTGTCTTCGAGGACAATAGTTCTCTCACCTTCCCTCGTGAATGAGTGTACGATCACGGGCGGGGAACGATTGGGACGCAGGTCACTGTTGAGTGTGATAAGGCCTTGGGTAGTGGATAGAAAACGCAAGAATCCCAGGTTAGCCCAAAAGAAGGGCGAACCTGGGGCACCCGGCACAATCCTGATGGTCCGGAGGCAGAAAAGGTGAAGAAGGCCATCGCGGAGTTGAAGTAGGGGCTTGTTTTCGCCACGGAGGCACGGAGAAAAGCGATTTATCCACGGATGAACACGTATTGCACGGATAAGAATCGGTCCTTTCGTGAAGCACGAGGTCTCCGCTCATTTCCTCGGCGGCCGTGCTGAGATGTTGCCTCAGGAACGTGATGAGCGGAACTCGGTGGCGGCGAAATGGGAGCGCTCGGGCTGACGCCCTCGCGGAAAAGTGCCGTCCCTGAAGGGACTCGATCTATTTAGGAGAACGGGGATTCGCCACGCTAAAGCGCGGTGCTTCCACCCTGAAAACGGTGGCGTTAGCCTGGTAGAGTCGTCTCGCCAAGCACACGCAGTTGTGGAACAATTTCAAGCAGCCAAGGGTCCTTGGCTTCTGAGGCACCTATGCGCTACCGTTGGTTGCTTGTCGCCCTCCTAGCCATACCATTGTTGCAATCTGCGGGTCAAGAGCCGTCTACGCACCACCGAACTCAGAAGAAAACGCAGCCATCCGAAAAGGACAAGACCCCTGCTGAGATTGCTGCGCTTGCGAAAGACTCAGTTGCGGTGATCGTGGCGGCGGACGAGTCAACGGCCAAGCTCGGAACAGGTTTCTTCGTTAACGACACCGGACTAATGATCACTAATCTCCATGTGGTGCAAGGCAGCGCGCTTGTTGGAGTGCGTTTGCCTGATACGAAGAGGATCGTGTTTGCAAAGACCGTCCGTGACTGGGACGCAGATAATGACCTCGTCGCGCTTCAGTTAGGCGTCGTTGGATCGCGGCCTCTGCTTTTGGGTAACTCCGACAAAGCGTTTATTGGAGAACCGGTAACTGTCGTAAGCAATCCAGAGGGTCTCGAGCAAACTGTTTCCGACGGACTCATCAGTGCGTTGAGAGAGTTTTCGGGCCGCAAACTCCTTCAAATCACTGCTCCGATTTCGAGCGGCAGTAGCGGTGGGCCGGTCTTCGACAAATCCGGAAAGGTCATAGGTGTAGTCGTATCGAGGTTACCAGAGGGGCAAAATCTGAACTTTGCAATTCCCATCAATCTGGTTAAGCCGCTACTGGACTCAACTCGGGAGGTCAAACTCGACGCAATCCCAAAGCCCCATGCTCAACCGCATTCTGAAAGTGGCTCAAACGAGGCTTCCCGAGCCCAATCTGAGCAAGATGCTGCAGCTCAGGTAATGCGGCAAATTGCAGATAGCATTCGACAGTGCCCTCAATGTAATCAGATCACTGCTGTCCGGGGAAAATTGTGTGTGTTTGGTGTAAGCGACTGGTTGTAATGGAGATAAGCTTAGTAAGCTGCGGGAACGATTTGAAATCGCAGAGACCGGAAACCAGTTGGCAGCGTCGCCCTGCGGCGGCAACAATGCGGGATGAACGTT
>Ga0335082_10000236_pt1 | contig 56836 bp, 46 predicted proteins | sample Lox_Sample_41_FD_206718 | JGI IMG/M metagenome (GOLD analysis project Ga0335082, IMG submission 206718) | Soil microbial communities from Loxahatchee National Wildlife Refuge, Florida, United States - Lox_Sample_4.1 | ecosystem: Environmental > Terrestrial > Soil > Wetlands | place: USA... | reverse complement strand
CCGGCTTGTCCTCGTGGAGGACCTGAAAGACCTTTTCCGTGATGGGCATATCGACGTGCAGGCGCCGGGCAAGGGAGAGCGCCGATTCGGTCGTCTTGACCCCCTCGGCCACCATCCTCATTTCCGCCAGGATTTCCGCCAGCCGCATCCCTTCGCCCAGTTTCATCCCCACCGAACGGTTGCGGGAGAGGTCGCCGGTGCAGGTGAGAACAAGGTCCCCCATGCCGGCAAGCCCAGCAAAGGTCTCGGCCCGGGCGTCCATCGCCCTTCCCAGACGGGCCATTTCGGCAAGGCCGCGGGTAATGAGGGCGGCCCGGGTATTGTGGCCGAAACCGAGGCCGTCAGAGATGCCGGCGGCAATGGCGATGACGTTCTTGATGGCCCCTCCCAGTTCCACGCCGGTCATGTCGTTGTTGGTGTAGAGGCGAAAAAAGGATGTCGCGAAAACCTGCTGCACGTGCCGGGCAACGGCGGCATCGGCGGCAGCGGCAACGACGGCGGTCGGCATTTCCCGTGCCACCTCCCGGGCGAAACTGGGACCGGAGAGAACGGCGAATCTTGCCATGGTAGCCGGCGGAAGGAGATCGGCGTAGACCTCCGACATGATCTTCAGGGTATCCAGCTCGATCCCTTTCGAGGCGCTGACGATCACGGCATCCCGGGAAATATCCGGGAGGACGGCGGCAACAACCCCGCGGGTCACCTGGGAAGGGACGACGAAGAGGAGGAGCCCCTTTCCCCTCACCGCGTCGCTGAGGGAATTGGTGAAACTGAGGCGCGGTGACAGGGGAATACCGGGAAGGAACAGGGAGTTGATCCGCTCCTTCGCCATCTCGGCCGCGAGCTCCGGTTCATAGGCCCAGAGGGTCACCTCGTGCCCTTTTTTGGCCAGCAGGCTGGCCAGGGTCGTCCCCCAGCTCCCCGCACCGATGACGCCTATCTGTTCGTGCATATGAACCCCGTTGCCATCTCAGTCTCGCGTTGCTCTGCCACGTTTTCTGGCCGCAACCAGAACGCGGAACCCGCACCTCGCATTATTCCCACTCTTCCTCATCGGAGCAGTCCGGATGCAGCCGCAGGTCGTATCCCTCGGCAAGAGCTTCCCGGGCTATGTGCATGCTCTCCAGGGCAAGCCGGCGGAAAAAGGGATGATTCCAGGGATACAAGCCCGGCAGGTCCAGCAGTGCCGCAACAGCCACGGTCTTTTCCACCAGTTCCCGGCTACGTCCCGCATGGCGCATCAGGTCTGCGGTTAGGAGGAGCCGACACCGGAATTTCTCCGCCTCGGGTAGAAGAATATCCCGGCAGAACCTCATGACGATCCCGTCCAGCCCCCGGGCCATTTTCCCGGTTCCCCCCTCTTCCTCCAGCGTCATCCATTCTTCGGCAAAGTCATACACCCGGGGAGAGGAGACGAACCAGCCGGCCAGGAGATCGTCATCCAGGAGAGCGGCACTGTCGGCAACCAGTCGGGGCGAAGCGGCAAGCCTCTCCGGAGTGAATGCCCGGAAATCCGGTGTATACGGAGCGGCAACGATCTCCCCGGGCCGGAACATGCCGGCCTGCAACACGTAAAATTCCGCGGGAAGATACGCTCCTCTCTCGCGGCTGCGGCAGCAGGCGTCGCCGATGAGGAGAAGGGTATACTCAGGAGCCACCCTGACGAGTTCATCCGCATCACCGACCTCGGCGAGATGACGGGCACACTCCTCTTCGCCCAGGTCATCCCGGCCCCAGGCGGCGGTCATCCCCCTGGTTTCGTGAATCTCCAGGCAGAGGGCGGCCATCGCACCCCCTTCCCGCCGGCGGGAAAGCCACAGCACCCGTTTGCCGGCCCCGTCGACGGCACCTGCATAGCACTCGCCCAAGGGTAATGAGGGAAGAGCCGGTCGACGGTCGGCCGCCACCGCGAGAAACGCGAGGCGACGCAGGCTTCGCCTCGCGAGTTCTCCGGCAACGGCATCCTCACTCTCCGCGACGCTGTGAAGGAGCGCTGCAGCGGTGCTCATCCTGATCTTCCCGAGGGCGACGACGGTTTCCCGCACGACTGCTTCATCGTCGATCCCGAGCAGGACCTCCGCCAGGCGGATCACTCGCGGATCGTCAACGGACGGAAGCTCACGGATCAGCGCCGTCCGGGCTTCCGGCGAAGAGAGGAGAAAATCCTCGACAAAGCAGATGATGCCCTCCTCGCCCCGGTCGAAGAGGCGGGGGAGGGTCTGCCGCAGCGGTCCCCCCGCCTCGGCAAGGAGCCGGGAGAACGGCGGCATCCGCACATCCACGCCGTAGCCGTCCAGGGCGGCTAGGATCGCCGCCTTTCCCCCTTCCTCCAGGTCGCGCCGGCGCAAGGCGATCTGGACAAGCTGGTCGAGCCAGCTCTCATCCTCGAAGAAATCGAGGAGGTAGGTATACCGCGAGATGAGGTCGCCGCTCCGTTCCCGCCACAGCTTCCGCACCAGGGGGGAGAGGGCGCGCCGTCCCGAAGCGCACAGCTTTGTGCCGATCTCGTCCATCTCGTTGATGGTGATGCCTTCCCTGGTCAGCCGTTCCAGGAGGCGGAGGATACGATGCCTCTCCGGGAGGGTGCGGTCTATGTTTTTCCGCTGACGTTCCATGGTCGATCCTGACGTCTATTCGTCATCTCCCTCCACGTCGACCGGGACCTCGGCATCATCGGAACCACCGTCGCCACCGTCGCCGTCTTCTTTCTCGGCCAGCTTGGCCACCGCCACGATCCTCTCCTCCGCCTCGGTCACCATGAGGCGTACCCCCTGGGTGTTGCGGCCGATCACCGAGAACTGGGCCACCGGCATGCGGAGGATCTTCCCCTGATCGGTGATGAGCATCAGGTCCTTGTCGTCGGTAACCTGCATGATGTCAACCACGCAGCCGTTGCGCATCGTCGTCTTGATGGTGATGACCCCCTTGCCGCCGCGGCTCTGAACCCGGTACTCGTCCAGCTCGGTCCTCTTGCCGAAGCCGTTCTCGGTGACGGTGAAGATCGTGGACCCGGTGAAGGCCGGGTTGATGATTTCCATGCCGATCACCACATCGTCGTCCTCCAGGGTCATTCCCCGGACCCCGCGGGAGACCCTCCCCATGGGACGCGCATCCTCCTCGTGGAAACGGATCGACTTGCCGTGGCGGGAGGCGAGGAGCACATCCTGTTTCCCGTCGGTGAGGGCCACGGCGATCAGCTTGTCTCCCTCGTCCAGGTTGACGGCGATGATCCCGCCGCTCCTGATGTTGGCGTACTCCTTGAGCGGGCTCTTCTTCACCACACCCTGGCGGGTCGCCATCATGATGCACCGGTCTTCGTCGAAGCCTTTGACGGGAAGAATGGCGGTGATCTTCTCCGTGGCCTGGAGATTGAGGAGGTTGACGATCGCCTTCCCCCGGGTCGCCCGCCCACCCTCGGGGATCTCGTACACCTTTATCTGGTAGACCTTTCCGGCATCGGTGAAGAAGAGCATGGTGTCCTTGCTGGAGGCGACGAAGAGGTGCTCGACGAAGTCCTCTTCCTTGGTCTTCATGCCGGTCTTCCCCTTGCCGCCGCGGCGCTGGGCCCGGTACATGGAGACGGCGGTCCGCTTGATGTACCCCGAGTGGGAAACCGTCACCACCACGTCTTCCTCGACGATGGTGTCCTCCAGGGAAATTTCGGCGGTCTGGTCGACGATTTCGGTGCGCCGCCCGTCGCCGAACTTCTCCTTCAGCTCCCGGAGTTCGGTGACGATGATCTTGAGGATCTCCGTCTCCGAACCGAGGATTTCCTTCAACCGCGCGATGAATTTCAGGATGTCGGCGTACTCCTGGAAGATCTTCTCCCGCTCCAGGCCGGTGAGCCGCTGGAGCCGCATCTCCAGGATGGCTTGGGCCTGCTTGTCCGAAAGTTTCGGTCTCTCCCCCTGGTGTGGCAGCGACAGGCCGAACTTTTCCAGAAAGGCCGGGTCGGCAAAGGTTCCCGCCATGAGCCCCGCCTTGGCCTCCTCCGGATTCCTGGAAGAGCGGATCAGCTCGATCACCGCGTCGAGCCAGTCGAGGGCAATCTTGAGGCCCTCCAGGATGTGGGCCCGGGCCTCCGCCTTTTTCAGCTCGAAGATGGTGCGCCGGGTCACGATCTCCCGGCGGTGGTCGATGAAGTGGCCGATGGCGTCCCGAAGGGTCAGCACCCTCGGCTTGCCGTTGACGATGGCGAGCATGTTGATGCCGAAGGAGGACTGCATCGCCGTCTGCTTGTAGAGGTGGTTGAGGATCACCTGGGGATTCTCGTCCCGCTTCAGTTCGATGGCGATCCGCATCCCGTCCCGGTCCGATTCGTCCCGGATGTCGGAGATCCCCTCGATCTTCTTTTCCCGGGCCAGCTCGGCGATCTTCATGATGAGATTGGCCTTGTTCACCTGGTACGGGATCTCGGTGACGATGATCGACTGGCGCTCCGTCTTCTTCTGGGTCTCGATGAAGGCCCGCGCCCGCATCTGGACGATGCCGCGGCCGGTGCGGTAGGCCTGGAGAATTCCCTCCCGGCCGTAGATGAAGCCGGCGGTGGGGAAGTCGGGACCGGGGACCAGCCGCAGGAGTTCCTCGAAGGGGAGGTTCGGGTCCTCGATCAGGGCGATGGTGCCGTCGATCACTTCGCCCAGGTTGTGGGGCGGGATGTTGGTGGCCATGCCGACGGCGATCCCCGCCGAGCCGTTCACCAGGAGGTTCGGGAACTTGGCTGGGAGGACGAGGGGCTCCTGGAGCGAGCCGTCGTAGTTCGGCCCCATGTCCACCGTTTCCTTGTCCAGGTCGGCCAGGAGCTCGTGGGCCATCTGCGACATGCGGATCTCGGTGTAGCGCATGGCCGCCGGCGAGTCGCCGTCCACCGAGCCGAAATTTCCCTGGCCGTCCACCAGGGGGTAGCGCAGCGAAAAGTCCTGGGCCATGCGGACGATGGTGTCGTAGGCCGCGGCGTCGCCGTGGGGGTGGTACTTACCGATCACGTCCCCGACCACGCGGGCCGACTTCTTGTACGGCTTGTTCCAGTCGTTCCCCATGTCGTACATGGCGTAGAGGCAGCGCCGGTGCACCGGTTTCAGGCCGTCCCGCACGTCGGGGAGAGCCCGGCCGATGATGACCGACATGGCGTAGTCCATGTAGGAGCGCTTCATCTCGTCTTCGATGTTGACGGCGGTCTTGTTCACGTTTTCAAGCATTCACAACCTCATTAACGGCGTGAGGCACTGGGTCGGCCAAAGCAGTGGTTTCTCTTCGGCCTTCAGCCTTCAGCCTTCAGCCAGATTTTATATATCCAGGTTCGACACGTTCAGCGCGTTCTGCTCGATGAATTCCCGCCGCGGCTCCACCTGGTCCCCCATGAGGATGGTGAAGATGTTGTCCGCCTCGACCGCATCCTCGATCTTCACCTGGAGGAGCGTGCGGTTCGCCGGGTCCATGGTGGTCTCCCAGAGCTGCTCCGGGTTCATCTCACCCAGTCCCTTGTAGCGCTGGATGGTGAGCCCCTTCTTGGCGGTGTCCATGAAAAAGGCGAGGAGCTCCAGGCCGACGGTGGTGGCGGTCAATTCCTTCCCCTCGCTGGATACGAGAGCCCGGCCGTCGCCGAAGATCTCCCGCACCCGGCGGTGGCTCTGCCGGAGGAGGCCGTACTCATAGGAGGTGAGGATGTCGAAGACGTGCTGGTCGATGGCCACCCGCACGTTCCCCAGCCGCAGGATGATCCGGCCGTCGTCCATGACGCTGAAGTCGCTCCCCGGCGAGGCGGCGGGTAGGTTGACCAGGTACGGCACGAGCCCCTCCAGGTCCTCGATCTCCATGGGGACGCCGAGGCGGAGGCAGAGCCGCACCACCTCCTCGTTGATGCCTTTGTGGACCACCTTGTCGAGGAGGGTGCGGTACTCGACGAGCTGCCTGAGCACCGGGATGATCTGGCGGCCGGCGTAGGTCCTGGCGCCGTTCTCCAGGAAGAGGGTCATATCGTCGGTCCCCTCCTCCAGGAGGTAGTTCTGCATGGCCGCCTCGTTGCGGAGGTAGAGCTCCTTCTTACCCCGCTTCACCTTGTAGAGGGGGGGCTGGGCGATGTAGAGGTGGCCCCGTTCCACGAGCTGGGGCATCTGGCGGAAGAAGAAGGTGAGGAGCAGCGTCAGGATGTGGGAGCCGTCCACGTCGGCATCGGTCATGACGATGATCCGGTGGTAGCGGAGCTTGGCCACGTCGAAGTCTTCCTTGCCGATGCCGGTCCCCAGCGCCGTGATGAGGGTGCCGATCTCCTGGGAGGAGAGCATCTTGTCGAAACGGGCCTTCTCCACGTTGAGGATCTTTCCCTTGAGGGGAAGGATGGCCTGGGATTTCCGGTCCCGCCCCTGCTTGGCCGAACCGCCGGCGGAGTCCCCTTCCACCAGGTAGAGCTCGCAGAGCGCCGGGTCCCGTTCCTGGCAGTCCGCCAGCTTTCCGGGGAGATTGCTGATGTCGAGGGCCCCCTTGCGGCGGGTGAGCTCGCGGGCCTTGCGGGCCGCCTCCCGGGCCCGGGCAGCCTCGATGGATTTGCCGATGATGTCCCTGGCCACCTTGGGATTCTCCTCCAGGAAGACGGCGAGCTTCTCGTTCATGAGGCTCTCCACGTACCCCTTCACCTCCGAGTTTCCCAGCTTGGTCTTGGTCTGCCCCTCGAACTGGGGCTGGGGTATCTTCACCGAAATGACCGCCGTGAGCCCTTCCCGCAGGTCCTCCCCGGAAATGGAGACCTTCTCCTTCTTGAGGAGGTCGTTGGCGGCTGCGTACGTGTTCATAGTGCGGGTAAGGGCCGCCCGGAAGCCGATGAGATGGGTTCCCCCCTCATGGGTATTGATGTTGTTGGCGAAGGAAAAGACCTTCTCGTCGTAGGAATCGTTGTACTGGAGGGCGATCTCCATCTCCACCCCCCCCTTGTCGCCCCTGACGTAGATCGGCTTCGGATGGAGAGAGTTCTTGTTCTTGTTGAGGTACTCCACAAAGGAAACGATTCCCCCCTGGTAGTGGAACTCGTGCCGCTTCCCCTCCTCCCGTTCGTCGGCAATGGTGATCCGCACCCCGGCGTTCAGGAAGGCGAGCTCCCGCAGCCTGTTGGAGAGGACGTCGAAGGAGAAGTCGGTGGTCTCGAAGATGGAATCGTCGGGAAGGAAGGTGATCTTCGTCCCCCGTTTCTTCGTCTCCCCGGCGACCTCAAGGGTGGTCTGGGGGTCGCCGCAGACGTAGGACTGACGCCAGACTTTCCCGTCCCGGCGGATCTCCAGCTCGAGCTTTTTCGACAGGGCATTCACCACCGAGACGCCGACGCCGTGCAGACCGCCGGATACCTTGTAGGAGGTGTTGTCGAATTTCCCCCCGGCGTGGAGCACCGTGAGGACCACTTCCGCCGCCGACCGCCCCTCGGTGGGATGGATGTCGGTGGGAATCCCCCGGCCGTTGTCCACGACGGTTACCGACCCGTCCAGGTGAATGGTGACGTTCACCTCGTTGCAGTAGCCGGCGAGCGCCTCGTCGATGGAATTGTCCACCACTTCGTAGACCAGGTGATGGAGCCCCTGGGCGGAGGTGGAACCGATGTACATGGCAGGGCGCTTCCGCACCGCGGAGAGCCCCTCAAGGACCTTGATCTTGTCGGCCCCGTAATCGTTGAATTCTTCAGCCATTTTCATGAGCCTCGTTAAAATCTGTATTCCGATGAATCGGTGGAAGGTGCAAACAGGACGGCACCCCGTCCTGTTACGTCTCAATCGTAATCTGGCCGTCCGTGACGCGGAAAGCGCGGCAACCGGCAATCCCGGCAAAGGCGAGGTTCTCGAGGGCAGTCGTGGTGACGAACACCTGCATCTGCTTTTCCTTGAGAAAATCCATCAGGTTGCGGTTGCGCTCCCGGTCCAGCTCCGAGGTGATATCATCGAGGAGCAGGATCGGCGGAGCGGCGAATTTACCGCGTATGTACTCGATCTCCGCCATCTTCAGCGCCAGGATGTAGCTTCGCTGCTGCCCCTGGGAGGCATGCAGCTTGAGCGGCCTCCCTCCCAGGAGGAGGTGCACGTCGTCCCGGTGGGGCCCCACGACGGTCGAACCGCATCGCCGCTCCTCCGGGGCACTCCTGGCGAGCCTTTCCAACAGGTGCGCCGCCCCTTCCTTCTCGAGGCATCCGGCGTCGAGGAGATGGGGGCGATAGGCGATTCCCGCTTCGTCGTCACCGCCGGCAATGAGCCGGTAGTAGTCACGCAGAAGACCTTCAATATCCCGCAGATAGGCGACACGTCGTGCAATGAGCTGTGCCCCGACCGTGGCGAGTTTTTCGCTCCAGACGTCCAACTCGCCGGTATCGCCGTTTCTCAGGAGCGTATTCCGGTTCTTCAGGACCCGGGTGTAGTCGTGGTGCAGGGCGAGGTACGCGGGATCTCCGCTGAACACCGCCCGGTCCAGGTAGCGGCGCCGCCCTTCCGGCCCCCCCTTGGCAAGGACCATTTCTTCCGGGGAAAAGATTACGGTGTTGAGGCTGCCGAAAAATTCCGCCGGGCGGGATATGGTTTTCCGGTCGACCCGAACCCGTTTTCCCTCCCGCTCGATGACGAGGGAAATTTCCCGGGCAACCTGCTCCCGCTCCACGACCCCCTTTACCAGGGCAAAGGGAGAGCCCCAGGTTATCAACTCGCCGTTTTTCGCCATCCGGAACGATTTCAGCGTCCCCAGCAGGTAGATCGCCTCCAGGAGATTGGTCTTTCCCTGACCGTTGTTGCCGAAGAGGATATTGAAACCGTGCCCCGGAACCAGTTCCACGGTGCGGATATTTCTGTAGGAGGCAAGGGTTAGCTTCTGCAGACGCATCGCTGTTTCTGATCCCATGAAAAAGGCCGCTCCTGGGGAGAGAGGCCTTTTTGCAGGCTGGGCAACGTCACCTGTGGCCGCGCCGTCATCAGAGACGCATCGGCATGATGACGGCGGTAAATCCGTCCTTGCCGGCGGGCCTGACGATAGCCGGTGACAGCTCGTCGCGGAGGAGAAGCTCGACGGAGTCTTCATCCAGGACCGACAGGACGTCGATGAGGTAACGGGCATTGAAACGGACGGTCAGGGGTTCCCCCCCGTAGTCGGCGTCGATCTCCTCCCTGGCTTCGCCGAGTTCGGGATTGTTGGAGGATATTTCCATTCCTGTGCCGGTAATGTCAAGTTTGATTCCCTTGAATTTTTCGCTGGAGAGGATGGCCATGCGCCGCAGCGAATGGAGGAAATTCTCCCGGGGAACCCTCACCGACCGGTCGTTGGCTACCGGGACGACCCTGGTATAGTCGGGAAATTCACCGTCAACGAGGCGCATGACAACGACGGTATTTCCCTTCTTGATGACGGCGCTGTTATCCATGAAGCCGAGGAGAATATCGCCTTCCTCCTCTTCCGTCATCTTCTTCAGCTCGAAAACGCCTTTCTTCGGGAAGATGATCCCCTTTCCCAGCTCCCCGCTGATCTTGCCGCTGAATTCCCGCTCGGCGATGGAGAGACGGTGACCGTCGGTGGCCACCATGCGGATGATGTTCGCACCGTTTTCCGCCGTTGCCTTGATGAAGATGCCGTTGAGGTTGTATTTTGCCTCGTCGTGGCAGATGGCATAGGAGGTGCGTTCGATCATCTCACGGCAGATCCGGTTGTTGAGAACGATGAAAATATCGTCGTTCACTTTGGGAAAGTAGGGAAATTCCTCGGGTGACAGGCCGACGATATTGAAGTGGGCCTTGCCGCAGTGGATTTCCACCCAGTCGTTTTCACGGGTAGTAAAGTGGACCTCTTCGTTGGGAAGTTCCTTGATAATCTCGTAGACTTTTTTTGCGGAGACGGTGATTTTTCCCTCGCTGACCACGGTAGTGGGATAATAGCTCTTCATGCCGACTTCCAGGTCCGTAGCGGTCAGGTAGATGCGCTCTCCTGAGGCCTCTATCAGTACATTGGACAGAATGGGCATGGTGTTTCGCTTTTCCACGATACCCTGAATCTTCTGCAGCGCCTTGAGAAAGGTTTCTCTGTCGATCCTGAATTCCATCGTCCCTCCCCATCTCAGGTAATGAACAAATACTTTGAAAAGATTATTTTATATAGGAGTAGTATATAGATTCCTGTGCATATGTTGACAGAGTCCCTTACTCATTGAAATTCCGAACGTTTCCCTGTTGATGGAAGATGGCGATTTATCCACGCCATCAACGGCCGGGAGCAAAAGGGACGAAGTCATCAACACCCTGCCGCAACTTGTGCACATGCGGTCGACACTCAGCTCAACAACTCCCGTTTCAGCTGTTCAACGGTCTCCTTGATTTCAAGGTCCTGATGTACCAGCCGATCGATCTTTTTCACGGAATGAATGATGGTGGAATGGTCCTTGCCGCCGAATTTCTCGCCGATTTCGGGATAGGAGGACTTGGTGAGTTCGCGGCAGAGATAGATGGCAATCTGGCGCGGGACAACCACGACCTTCAGTCGTTTTTCCGATTTCAGGTCTGCAAGTTTGATTTTGAAAAATTCCGCCACCTGTTTCTGAATCATTTCGATGGTAACGTCGCGGGACTTGTCGACAATGATGTCTTTCAACACCTGCCGGGCCATGGCCAGCGAAACGGCACTGCCGGTAAGGCTGGCAAAGGCGCCGAGACGGATGAGCATCCCTTCAAGTTCCCGCACGTTGCTGGTGGAGCTGGAAGCAAGAAACAGGGCGACATCATCCGGCAGGGAAATGACATCGAGCTCCGATTTTTTCTTGAGGATCGCCATCTTCGTTTCGATATCGGGAGGCTGGATATCGGCGATGAGCCCCCATTCGAAGCGGGAGCGGAGCCTTTCCTCCAATCCAGGAATGTCTTTGGGAAATTTATCCGAAGTAACGACGATCTGTTTATGGGATTCGTACAGGGCATTGAAGGTGTGGAAAAATTCCTCCTGGGTCCTTTCCTTGCCCGCAATGAACTGGACGTCATCGATCAGGAGGACATCCATGCTGCGGAACTTGCTGCGGAACTGTTCCATTTTATTGTAGCGGAGACAGTTGATCAGCTCGTTCATGAACTTTTCCGAGGTATAGTAGCTGACCCGGGCCTTCCGGTTCTGGGTTAAAATATGGTTGCCGATGGCGGAAAGAAGATGGGTCTTGCCGAGTCCCACGCCACCGTAGATGAAGAGGGGGTTGTAATTGGTGGCCGGTTTGTTGGCCACTGCCTGGGAGGCGGCATGGGCGAACTGGTTGCTTCCGCCGCAGACGAAGGTGTCAAAGGTGTATTTCGGGTTGAGATTGGAGACGAACTCGGAGCAGCTCGCCTTGTCCTTGGCGGCGTGTGCCTTCGAATCGTCCTTTGCCTGAGGAACGGAAGACGTCTTCAGCGGTTCCACATGCTCTATCACCCGGAACTCTACCTGGTACTTGGAGTCGGTGAGGGACGAAACCGCTTCCTGAATCATGGCCAGGTACTTTTCCGTGATCCATTCCTTGATGAATTTGCTGGGTACCGCCAGTTCGATGGCGCTGCTGCTGGCACCGATGAATTTGATCGGTTTAATCCAGGTGTTGAAGGTCTGGGGGGTCAGGACCTTGGCGATATTTTCTTGGGCTTCGAGCCAGACATGTTGCATGGGAGAACCCTGGAACGGTGATAACAAGTTATACACAGATTTATCAACACCTGTTGATAAATAAATCGACTTGTAAATCGACCAGTTAGGCAGTGAATGCGGGGCGGATTGTCCGGATACAGGCCGGTTCCCGAACATAGCAAACGAGTGGCTAATTTGCAAGGCTATTTATCAATAGGCATCGTAAAATATTGCTTGACAATTTGGGTTGGCTATGTTTAAAAGTACAATTTACGCCGGTAGCAGAGAATCAACAGCACAGTCAGGAGCCACACGCCATGAAAAGAACATTTCAGCCCAGCAATATTTCCCGGAAACGGACCCATGGTTTTCTCGTCCGCATGTCCACCAAGAACGGCAGGCTCGTCATCAAACGGCGGCGCGCCAAAGGCCGGAAGAGACTGGCAGTCTCCATCGCGACAAAATAGACCGGGTCGTGTCGTGCAGGATTTTCCCAAGGAAGAGCGCCTGCTGTCACGCCATGATTTTCTGAGCATTCCCCAGCAGGGGCATAAGGTACATGCCCCTCATTTTATTGTCATTTACCGGGTAACCACGGGCACAGCGCCGCGGATCGGTATCACCGTCAGCCGCAAGGTTGGCAACGCCGTTATCAGAAACCGCGTAAAGCGGCGTATCAGGGAGTTTTACCGGCTGCACAAGGGGTTGTTTCCCGCGGCTGACGTAAACATCATTGCCCGCCAGGGAGCCGGCGGCCTCAGTACGGTCCACATGTGGCACGAACTGGCCGGGGCCCTGCGACGCGTTTCGTAACGTGATACTACGCACTTTTCTCATATTCCTGATCGGGATGTATCAGAGGTATCTGTCCCCCTTTACCGGGAATACTTGCCGTTTTTACCCCTCCTGTTCCCATTATTCCGCAGAAGCTCTCGAAAAATATGGTCTGGCCAAGGGAGTCTGGCTAACCGTCGCACGACTGGCCCGGTGCCATCCCTTTCATCCCGGTGGCTACGACCCGGTCAAATAGTTAGGAGTCCCCATGGAAAAACGCGTTGTCATTGCCGTTGTCCTTTCGATCGCCGTCATGTACGGCTATTCGTACCTCTTTCCACCACCGAAACAGCCTGCTGTAGCCGGAAAGCCCGTGCTGCAGGTGGCGTCAAGCGCCGGCACGGCGGCGGCACCCGTTGCCCTCGAAACGGCGAGGGCGAGTGCTGCCCCCGTATTGGCGAGCGCATCCCAGCCGGAACGAGATGTGGTCGTCGACACGGACCTGTACGAGGCGGTTTTCAGCAACCGCGGGGGTGCACTGAAGAAATTCGTCCTCAAGAAGTACCGCGAGTCCGCAACGGCAGGTGCGAAACCGGTGACGCTCTGCAACGAGGATCTGCCGGGAAACTTCACCCTGCAGAGTGCCGCCAAGGGATTCCCCTTTCCGGCCGATGCCGTCTATGACGTTACCGGTGGCAACCGGCGGGTGGAGAAGGGAGGGACATCAACCCTTGTCTTCACGCTGACGACCCCGGAGGGTGTGACATTCGCAAAGAACTACACGTTCCAAGGCGACAGCTATGCCATCGGCCTGCGTGAAGAGCTCACAAATGGTGGACAGGGACGGCTGGATGGGGCGCTTCATCTGGTGCTGAAGAACCGGGTCGACATGGCGAAGGGCGATACGCGTTTTGAGGTCCACGGTCCGGTCACCTTTGCGGATAATGCCCTCCAGGCACCGAAACTGACCGATGTCGCCAAGGAACCTAGGTCGTACGACAAGGGAGTTCTGTGGAGCGGCTTCAACGACAAGTACTTCCTCGGCGCCGCGATCGCCGCCGAGGGGAGCATTGCCGCCGCCAGGGTAACGGAGCGGAACAATATGGTGGAGGATGTCATTTCCTCGCCGGCGTTCTCCGTCGACCCCGGCAAGGGAGTTGTCGTTTCGTATCACCTCTTTTTCGGCCCCAAGGACCTCGATGTCCTCAAGGCACAGGGGGGTCGTCTCGAAGAGGTGATCGACTACGGATGGTTTTCGGCCATCGCGAAGCCCCTCCTCTATGCGATCAAGTTCTTCTACAAGTACACCGGCAACTACGGTTTTGCCATCATCATTATCACCGTGATTCTCAAGTTCATCTTCTTCCCCCTGACCCACAAAAGCTACAAGTCCATGAAGGAGATGCAGAAGCTTCAGCCGAAGATGAACAAGTTGAAGGAGAAGTTCAAGGACGACAGGGATGGTCTCAACCGGGCGGTCATGGAACTCTACCGGGAGCACAAGGTCAACCCTCTCGGGGGCTGTCTGCCGATGATCGTCCAGATCCCCGTCTTTTTCGCCCTCTACAAGGCGCTCATGTTTTCCATCGAGCTGCGCCAGGCGCCGTTCATGCTCTGGATTCAGGACCTCTCTGCCAAGGACCCCTACTACGTCACTCCCATCATCATGGGGGTCACCATGGTGGTGCAGCAGAAGATGACCCCCTCCACCGGGATGGACCCGGTCCAGGCGAAAATGATGATGGCCCTGCCGGTGGTGTTCACCTTCATGTTCCTCAACTTTCCGTCGGGTCTGGTGCTCTACTGGCTCGTGAACAACATCCTGACCATTGCCCAGCAGTACTACATCAACAAGAAACTGTCGTAGTGGGGCACGGATGTATATCGAAGATACCATAGCCGCCATCAGCACCCCCCTTGGCGAGGGGGGGATCGGCATCATCAGGATCAGTGGTGATCGTGCGGCATCGATCGCCGCGGGGCTCTTCAGGGGAAAAACGGACGGTGGCTTTCAGAGCCACCGTTTTTATTATGGCGCTCTCGTTGACCCGGCCGATGGCCGGATGGTTGATGAGGCCATGGTCGTGCTGATGCGGGCGCCCCGCTCCTATACGCAGGAGGACGTCGTCGAGATCCACTGTCATGGCGGGTGGCTCGTGGTACAGAAGGTTCTCGATCTCGTCCTGCGCCAGGGGGCTCGGCTGGCTGACCCGGGTGAATTTACCCGCCGCGCGTTTCTCAACGGACGGATCGACCTCGTGCAGGCGGAGGCGGTGATCGACGTGATCCGCGGCAAGACCGACGCGGCGCTCGCCCTTGCCCAGCACCAGCGGGAGGGGCTCCTGTCGCAGCGGATCAACTTTGTGCGGGAGCAGGTGCTAGAAGCGCTCGCCCTCACCGAGGCGTACCTCGATTTCCCCGAAGACGAAGTAGGGGAGAGCGACAGCGAAAGGATCGTCTCTCTCGTCCGTCAGGCGCAGCAGCAGTTGGAAGGCCTCCTTGACGGGTTCGACGAAGGAAAGGTCCTCCGCGAAGGGGTGGCGGTGATCATCGCCGGCACGACGAACGTGGGGAAATCGAGTCTGCTCAATACCCTTCTCCGGGAAAAGAGGGCCATCGTAACGTCGATACCCGGAACAACCCGGGACATCATCGAAGAGGTGGTGAACATCCGCGGTCTTCCGGTGCGGATGCTGGACACTGCTGGGATTCGCGACAGCGACGACATGGTCGAACAGGAGGGGGTACGGCGTACCCTGGAAAAGCTCGCCACCGCCGACCTCGTCCTCTTTCTTCTTGACGGCTCGCGTCCCTTCGGCGACGAGGACGAGGCAATCCTGCAGGAAATGGACGGCCGCAGGGCGATCGTCGTCGTCAACAAGACGGATCTTCCCCGGGTGCTGGCCGTACCTCCGGCACTTGCAGACCGGCGGGTGGTGGAAATATCGGCGCGGACCGGCGAAGGCATCGACCTGTTGCGGAGCGCGATCTTTGACGCATTTCTTTCGGGTACGGCAGTTGACAACAGGGAGTACGTTGCCCTCTCCCATGCCCGGCACCGCGATGTCCTTGCCAGGGGGAGGGAGGCCCTCGACGATTTCCTCGCCGCGCGAGCCCGCGGAGCCGTTTCCGAACTCCTTGCCGTACACCTGCGGGAAGCTCTCCGGTCGATCGGCGAAGTTACCGGTGAGACCACTTCCGACGATGTGCTCGACCTGATTTTTTCGCGCTTCTGCGTCGGCAAATAGTACAATGTTTCACGTGGAACATGACGGCCGGATTCCCTATCCGCAAGGGTTTGTGGTTGGGATACAGTGTCCCTGAAAAGAAATTGTGAAACGGAGCGGCATCGGGTAGAGTAGTAGAGCAGTACAAGTCGTCTGCTGTTGGAGTCCTGTGGTGATAGTGTACGACAAGAAATACGACGTCATCGTCGTTGGGGCGGGGCACGCGGGATGCGAAGCAGCCCTGGCGGCGGCACGTATGGGGTGTGCGACGCTTCTCCTCACCATCAATCTCGATGCCGTCGCCCTCATGTCCTGTAACCCGGCCATCGGCGGCCTCGCCAAGGGGCACCTGGTGAAGGAGATCGACGCTCTTGGCGGCGAGATGGGGAAGAACATCGACGCCACCGGCATCCAGTTCCGCATCCTCAATACCCGCAAGGGGCCGGCGGTTCGTGCCTCGCGAGCACAGGCCGACAAACAGCTCTACCGATTGCGGATGAAGCGGGTCCTGGAGAACCAGCCGAACCTCCACCTCAAGCAGGGGGAGGTGACCGGCCTCGTTCTCGAGGATGGGAGGGTATGCGGTGTCGACACCCGGGCGAAGGTCCGCTACCGGGGAGAGACGGTCGTCCTTACCACCGGCACCTTCATGCGGGGCCTCATCCACATCGGCCTCACCAATTATCCGGGCGGCAGGGCCGGCGACCTCCCCTCAGTCGGACTTTCCGACCAGCTGCGGGAAGCGGGCTTCACCGTCGGCCGCCTCAAGACCGGCACACCGGCCCGCCTGGACGGCCGCACCATCGATTTCTCGCGGCTCGAGCCCCAGTACGGGGATGATCCGCCGGTCCCCTTCTCCTTCTCCACGGAACGGATCGACCGTCCCCAGGTGCCGTGCCACATAGCCTACACCAACCAGCGTTCCCACGACATCATCCGGTCCGGTCTCGACCGCTCCCCCCTCTATGCGGGCGTCATCGAGGGGATCGGTCCGCGCTACTGCCCCTCCATCGAGGACAAGGTAGTGCGCTTCCCGGACAAGGAGAGGCACCAGACCTTCCTGGAGCCCGAGGGGCGGGAGACGGTGGAAATCTACCCGTCCGGCCTCTCCACCTCCTTGCCTGTCGACATCCAGTGGGCCTTCTACCGCAGTATCGCCGGTCTGGAAGAGGTGGAAATCATGCGCCCCGCCTATGCCATCGAGTACGACTACGTCGACCCGGTTCAGCTGCACGCCACCCTGGAGACCAAAGTGATCGACAACCTTTACCACGCCGGGCAGATCAACGGCACATCCGGGTACGAGGAGGCCGCTGCCCAGGGGATCATCGCCGGCATCAACGCGGCGCAACGGGTGAAAGGGGGAGAGCCCCTGGTCCTGGGGCGGGGGGAGGCGTACATCGGGGTGATGATCGATGATCTGGTCACCCTCGGAACCAGGGAGCCGTACCGGATGTTCACCTCCCGGGCCGAGTACCGGCTGATCCTGCGGGAGGACAACGCCGACCTGCGGTTGCGGGAAAAGGGGCACGCCGTAGGACTGGTCTGCGAGGAGGAGTACCGGCCCTTCCTTGCCAAGCGCGAGCGGATAGCGGCCGAACTCACACGGGTAGGGCGGGAAAAGATCGTTCCCTCGGCGGCGGACCCGGCATTTCTCGAGGAATTCGGTCTCGCCGGCATGCAGAACGCCCTCACCTTCGAGCAGATGCTGCGCCGTCCTGATTTTGGTTATGCCGAGCTCGGCAGGGTCGATGCGGCAAGCAGGGAGGTGCCTGCCGAGGTGGCGGAGCAGGTCGAGATCCAGGTCAAGTACCAGGGGTACATCGACCGCCAGTTGGAGCAGGTGGAGCGGATGCGCAAGCTGGAGGGGACCCGGCTGCCGCTAGACTTCGATTACCTCGCCCTCACGGGGCTCACCGCCGAGGTGCGGGAAAAGCTCCATAAGTTCCGCCCCGATACCCTCGGCCAGGCCTCCCGCATCGCCGGCATCACCCCGGCTGCCATCGCCGTCCTCTCCATCGCCCTCAAGGCGCGGAGAGAGAGGTGAACGACCGGGCCAAAGAGCTCCTTATCCGGGGGACCCTTCAGCTGGGGGTGGCTCTCGGACCCGCCGAGGTGGGCCGCCTTGCTTCCTTTGCCACGGAATTGAAGAAGTGGAACAGGAAAATGAACCTGACCGCCATCCATGACGATGAAGAGATCGTGGTCAAGCACTTCCTCGATTCCCTCACGCTCCTCAAGGCCATCGGTCGCAAAGGGTCACTCCTCGATATCGGTTCCGGCGCCGGTTTTCCCGCAATCCCCGTGCAGATTATCTGCCATGACCTCCGCGTCACCTCCGTCGATGCCGTGGAAAAAAAGATCCTCTTCCAACGTCACGCGGCGCGGCTTCTTCATCTCGGCAACCTCACCCCCATCCATGCCCGCGGCGAGGAGCTGGCCGGATGTTTTGCCGGCCGCTTCGACTGGGTCGCTTCCCGGGCATTCAGCGACCTTCCCACCTTCGTCCGGATTGCCCTTCCCCTCATCGGCGAGAGGGGACAGATCGTCGCCATGAAGGGGAAAGGGGGGAGGGACGAAGCGGGTGCCGCCCGGCCATCCCTTGCCGACATGGGGGTGGAAGTAGTTGATGTCCGGGATTTCACCCTGCCGTTCTCCGGGGCAGGGCGGTCACTGGTCGTGATGGGGCGGGAAAAGGGGTAAAAACACCGCAAATTTCCCCTCCGCGTGCAAATATCCCGTATGAGCCGTTTTCCTCCTTGGAAAAGACCACGCCCTTTCCCAGGTGTCAAAAAGCCATTACGGGTGAAATTGCGGGGATGGCCACGCGGATTCGCAATTGACGTGCCTTTGCGGGGAATTTCCTGTTTCGCAGGAAGGAACTGAGAATTGGAGGAAGGGGGTCGCTCAGGACGGAGTGATACTTCTTGACCTGGGTCAAGGACGCGTGCTGCTGTCTCCGGTATGCTGGAGAAAATTTCCAGAAGGGGACCGTATGCCAAAAACAGTGACACTCATTCTCCTTACCCTCGCCTGCAGCATCATTCCCGGTGGATACGCGTCAGCCTTCCAGTGCAACGTCTGTCACAGCAAAAACCCCGCGATGGTACGAATGCACCGGGCACTCCAGGGGAGGGACTGTTTCGGCTGCCACAACATCGGCGAAAAGCTCATGGGGAAAAGCCAGCCCAAGGACCGGGAATCTCTCCTGAAGCGCCGAGTCTCCGACCAGCACTGCACCGAATGCCACAAGGTCTGAGCAGCGCGGCAACCGGCCGATAACCGCAAATTGCGAATTCGCGTCCATTTTTACTTGCCTCCCCGCAGCCGCCCGCTATACTTTTGAATGATATCGGTTCAGCGGGAGGGGGCATGTCCTGGTTCGGCAACCTGAAAATCAATACCAAGTTCAACCTCATCATGTCGCTCCTCCTCATTGTCCTCTTCCTTGCCGCGGCACTTCTCATCTACCAGCGTCAGCAATCCTTCATCCTGAAGGTGGCGGTGGACAACGCCCGCATCCTCGCCAAACAGATCGTCGAGACCCGCAACTACATGTCGAGCGTGGTCCATGGGGAACCGGCCGCCAACTACGCCCTCGTTCCCCAGGTGGTAGCGACCCAGGTGGCCAAGAGAATCACCAAGGACAGCCCCTACTACGTACGACAGGTATCCCTCCGCTACCGCAACCCGGACAACCGTCCGGACATGTACGAGGCCGAGCGGCTTCAGGCTTTTGCCGGGAAGGCCGCCCATGAGACTTACGGGATCGTTACTGCCGGCGGCACGAGGCAGTTTCGCTACATGTTGCCGATGGTGGCGGAACAGTCCTGTCTGGAATGCCACGGTGACTTCGAGAAGGCGCCGCAATTCATCCGCGAACGCTTCCCACGGGGACACTATTCATACAACTACAAAGTGGGAGAGGTGATCGGCGCGGTCTCGGTATCCGTCCCCGTAGCCGAGCTGTACCGGGACATCGGCATCAACCTGGAGTTCGACCTCTTTTACCGGGGGCTGATCTTCTGCGTGATCATCGCCATCATGGGTGCCCTGATGCGCTGGACCATCGTCACCCCTGTCTCTCTCCTCTCGGAAACCATCATCCGGGTTACCAGGACGGGGAATTTTGCCGAACGGTTGCCGCAACGCAGCAGGGACGAGATCGGGCTTCTGATCGGGGCATTCAACGACATGATGGAGGAATTGTCCCGCAAGACCCTGCAGAGCAAGGAGTCGGAAGAGCGCTACCGGAAATTCATCGAGATGGCCAAATCGGCGGTGGTGACCTTCATGGAGGACGGCAAGATCGTCATTTCCAATCAGAAGGCCGAGGAGCTCTTCGGCCTTTCACGCCAGGCGCTCCTGGGGGAAAGCATCTTCAGGTTCTTGGAGGATGGTGAGGCCCTCCGGGAAGGAATTGCCGCCTATCTCCGCAGCGGCACGGGGGGCGGGGTCGGAGAAACGACGCACCGCACGGTGAAGGATATCACCGGGAAAGTAAGCGTTGTGGAAATGTCCCTGGCCGTCTCCAAAACGGACCACAACCCGATGTTCTCGGCAATCCTGCGGGAGATGGGGGAGCAGTAACTGCGGTCCGGTGATGGTGCGGATTTTGGCATCTCCCGGAGGGTTCAATCCCCCATTTCGCGAAAATCCCGGATCGCCGCCAGAAATGGTGCTCCGTAGCGGCCAAGCTTGTGCTGCCCCACTCCGCTGACCTGTGCCAGCTCCTCTGCGCTGTCGGGACGGCGAGCGGCCATTTCCATGAGCGTGGCATCGCCGAAGATGACGAAGGGCGGCACCTGCTGCTCGTCAGCAAGCTTCTTGCGCAGCACGCGAAGTGCCTGGAACAGCCCCGCGTCATAGGAAAGCCCCTCCCGTCCCCGTTTCGCCTCCCTTTTTACGGCCGCCTGCCGAATCCGCGGCCGCGCCAGGACCAGTCGCTCTTCACCCCGCAGGAGGGGGCGTGCCCGGGGAGTCAGTCGGAGCACTGCGTAGTTTCCCATGTCCTGCTTCAGGTACCCCAGGTGAACAAGCTGGCGGATAAGGCTTCCCCAGGCGTCCTGGGAGAGCTCCCGTCCGATGCCGAAGGTAGAAAGCCGGTCGTGTCCCAGGGACTGGATCCGCTGGTTGTAGGAGCCCCGCAGGACCTCGATCACGTGACCCATGCCGAAGCGCTCCCCCACCCGGTAGACGCAGGAAATGGCCTTCTGCGCCTCGACCGTCGCGTCGAAACGTTCAGGGGGGGTAAGGCAGATATCGCAGTTCCCGCACTCTTCGGCAAGGCCCTCGCCGAAATAGCCGAGCAGCACACGGCGCCGGCAGGTGAGGGCCTCGGCGAATCCGACCATGGCGTTCAGCTTGTGAAGCTCGATCCGGTTCTGTTCGGCGTTTCCCCCCGATTCGATGAGGGCCCGGCAGACGGCGATGTCGCCGTAGCCGAAGAGGAGAAGCGCCTCGGCCGGGAGACCGTCGCGGCCGGCCCGACCGGTCTCCTGGTAGTAGCTCTCGATATTCCGAGGCATGTCGTAATGGACCACGTAGCGGACGTTCGGCTTGTCGATCCCCATGCCGAAGGCAACTGTGGCCACAACAACGCGCACGTCGTCACGCTGGAACGCCTCCTGCACCCGGTGCCGCTTCGCATCCGGCAGGCCTGCGTGGTATGGAGCCGCCGGTATCCCGGCCGTAGTGAGCCGTGCCGCCACGTCCTCTACCCGCTTGCGGGAAAGGGCGTACACGATGCCGGCCTCGTCGGCGTGCCCCCGGAGAAAGTCGAGGAGCTGCTGGAAGGGTTTCACCTTGTCGACGACACTGTAGCGGATATTCGGCCGGTCGAAGCCGGCCATGCAACAGACTGAATCCGCCAGCCCGAGGCGCTCGATGATCTCTGCGCGGGTCTGGGGGTCGGCGGTGGCGGTGAGGGCAAGGAGCGGGACGCCGGGGAAGAGGGTGCGCAGCCGGCCGAGTTGCACGTATTCCGGCCGGAAGTCATGGCCCCACTGGGAGATGCAGTGGGCCTCGTCGATGGCGAACAGGGAGATCGGCACCTCCCGAAGGCGTTCCAGGAACGATTCCGCCATCAGCCGCTCCGGGGCCACATAGAGGAGGTCGAGCTCACCTCCGTGGAGACGTGCCAGGACGCGGCGGGCCTCTCCTTCCGTGAGGGAGGAATTGTAGCAGGCTGCAGCCACCCCGTTGGCGCAGAGGGCGTCCACCTGATCCTTCATCAGGGAAATGAGGGGTGAAACGACGATCCCCACCCCGGACCGGAGTATGGCCGGAATCTGGTAACAGAGGGACTTGCCGCCGCCGGTGGGCATAAGGGCGAAGGCGTCATCGCCCCGGAGCAGGACGGAGATGATCTCCTCCTGGTGGGGGCGAAAGGAAGGATACCCGAAGATAGTGTTCAGTATGTCACGGGGCGTCGTTGCCATTGAGCCGTACCCGTTGAAAGCTCTTCCCGTTCCTGGAGCGGAGGGACAGCTCACGATGCCGTCATCCGCACCGGCACGTCGTGGCCCGGCGATGTCTGCCGCGACCATCCCGCTTCGGAGGGAGCCGGACAAAAAAAGGAGACCGCCTCTGCCGATCTCCTTCTTCTTGCATTCTCTCCGCCATGCCGTGGGTCCGAGGGCCTCCGAGCGAGTTCCCTACGAGGTGGGTCGCCTTTGTACCGCTTCAGGCAATTCCCGCGCAATGGGGCAGCACACCACGACCTGAAAGGCTCCCGTTGTAATAAAGTATTCCGCCTGGGCTTTTGTAACCTCACAAACAGGGTAGAGAGAACAAGTACATAATCCGTGACTTCACTGTACTCCGGCGACGCGGATAAATCAAGGGGAACTTTTTCGGTTCCGGTTACGGCCGTCAGTAGCCGAGAAAGACGGTGAGCCGTCCTATCTCCTCCATCAGCCGGTCGAAACCGGCGAAGGTCAGGGACTGGGGCCCATCGGACAGCGCCTTTTCCGGTTCGGGATGGACCTCGACGATGATCCCGTTGGCACCTGCCATGAGAGCCGCCTTGGACATGGGGGGGACGAGGCTCCGCTTCCCCGTGGCGTGGGACGGGTCAACCATGACGGGGAGGTGGGAAAGCTCCTTGATGAGCGGCACCACCGACAGGTCCAGGGTGTTGCGGGTGGCGGTCTCGAAGGTCCTGATTCCCCGCTCGCAGAGGATGACGTGATGATTCCCCTCGGCCAGGATGTATTCGGCCGCGGCGAGGAATTCCTCGATGGTGGCGCTCATCCCCCGTTTCAGGAGGACCGGCTTCCTGATCCGCCCCAGTTCCCGCAGCAGGTCGAAATTCTGCATGTTGCGGGCCCCTACCTGGAGCAGGTCGGCATGCTCGGCGACCACTCCGACGCTGTCAGGGCTCATGACCTCGGTGACGATGGGGAGTCCTGTTTCCTTCCCCGCCAGGGCGAGAAGCCTCAGTCCCTCTTCCCGCATCCCCTGAAAAGTGTGGGGCCCCGTCCTCGGCTTGAAGGCGCCCCCCCGCAGGAGAACGGCTCCCGCCTTCTTGACGGCGCGGGCGGTTCTGACTACCTGTTCCTCGCTTTCCACCGCACAGGGGCCGGCGGCAACCACCGGCCGCTTCCCTTCGCCGATCTCCACCCCCCCCACCTTGACGATGGTGGGACGGGGATGGAAGTCACGGGAAACCAGCTTGTACGGCTTGGAAACATGGATGACCTCCTGCACCCCCGGCAGGTCCCGGATGGTGGAATCGTCCACATATCCCCGGTTGCCGAGTACCCCGATGGCGGTCCGTTCGCTGCCGGGAATGGGTGCTGCCGTGAGGCCCATTTTCTCCACGGCGTGAAGCACCGCGTCGATCTGTTTCGGTCCCGCCTTGTGGTTCATGACGATGAGCATGGATCTCCCCTTGTGCCCGCGCCTCCGGGCCTGTGATACCGCAAAGATACCAAGCTCCCTCCGTCAGGTCAATAGCCAATAAGCGGCGGGCAGTCGGAACATCTTGCAATTTCCCGCCAGTGTCGTACAATGAAAGCGCCTTTACTGCCGCTGCCGATGCCGGCCCGGGCCGGCTGCAACCGGATGGGATGGCAGACATCTCCGGGAGAACACCATGCGCCTCAAGGAAGAACAGGTCGTCCGCCTGGCCGAAAAGGTCCTCAACGATCTAGCCGCCGCCTCGCTCATCGGGCTGAAGCGGGAGAGGGGCGTGGTGATTGCCGGCATCAGGGAAGCTATCACCGCGGACATCCAGGCGGAATTGACCCTGGAAAAGGATGCGGAAGCGCTCCTGGAGCAGACCCTTCGCTCCATGGGTGGCGGGGCCGGTATCGACCGGCACAAGATGCTGCGGATGATCAAGGAGCGGCTCGCCAAGGAGCGCAAGATCGTTCTGTAAGTCGTGTCACCATTCACCATGTGCGGGGTTTGCATGATTTCCGAAGACCGTATTTCCCACCTTGCCCACCGAATCGTCGACAAGCTCTGGCGTGATGACCTGGCCGACTTCCCCGACGAAGCCCGGGCCCTTGCCACCGTCAAGGAGACGATAGCCGCCTATTTTGCGGTTGCCGAGGAAGTGGACCAGGCTGTCCGCAAGAAGCTCGCCTCTTACAGCCAGGCCAAGGTGCCGGGAAGCCGGGAGTGGGATATCCTCTATCACAAGTTCCACCAGGAAGAGATGGCCAAGAGAAACCGCTAAGGCACTCCATTCCGGTTGCATCATCCCTCCGACTCTTCCTTCCTATCGGAGGATTTCCCCTGCCGTAATTTTTTTTTCAACGAACGACTTGATTTTTATTTCCGGCGTGTTTATATATACATGGTGTTAGCACTCAGTGGTTGCGAGTGCTAATTTTTTTCTGTACGCACAAATACGATAACCAACCATCATCATGGAGGAAAGGAGAAGGAACAGATGAAACTGAGACCGATGCAGGACCGCATTATCGTCAAAAGACTGGAAGAGGAGACCAAGACTGCCGGAGGCATCCTCATCCCGGACACCGCCAAGGAAAAACCCCAGAAGGGTGAAGTTGTGGCTGTCGGCAAAGGCAAAAAGACCGAAGACGGCAAGGTGATTCCCCTCGATGTCAAGGCCGGCGACAAGGTGCTGTTCGGCAAATATGCGGGCACCGAGATCAAGATCGAAGGCGAGGAGTACCTCATCATGCGCGAGGACGACATCCTCGGCGTCATGGAATAAGTTCGTCGCAGCCGAAAATCCGCCTGCGGCGTTGCGCCCTGTCGCGCTCCGCATCTGGCGCTTTACGTCGTGCCGCAGTGAGGCACGATCACCACATCCACATTATCCAAGGAGGATATTACAACATGGCAGCCAAGATCATCAAATTCGACCAGGAAGGCAGAAACGCCATCCTGAAAGGCATCAATACCCTTGCCGACGCCGTGAAAGTCACCCTCGGTCCCAAGGGGCGCAACGTCGTCATCGAGAAGTCGTTCGGTTCCCCCCTCATCACCAAGGACGGCGTAACCGTCGCCAAGGAAATCGAACTGGACGACAAGTTCGAGAACATGGGTGCCCAGCTCGTCAAGGAAGTCGCCTCCAAGACCTCTGACGTCGCCGGTGACGGCACCACCACCGCCACGGTGCTCGCCCAGGCCATCTACCGCCAGGGGGCCAAGCTGGTGGCCGCCGGGCACAATCCGATGGAAATCAAGCGCGGCATCGACCAGGCGGTGGAAGTGCTGGTCGGCGAACTGAAAGGGCTCTCGAAGCCCATCAAGGACCACAAGGAGATCGCCCAGGTAGGGACCATCTCCGCCAACAACGACAGGACCATCGGCGACATCATTGCCCAGGCCATGGAAAAGGTCGGCAAGGAAGGGGTCATCACCGTCGAGGAGGCGAAGGCGATGGAGACCTCCCTGGAGACCGTTGAAGGGATGCAGTTCGACCGCGGCTACCTCTCCCCCTATTTCGTTACCGATCCGGAGCGGATGGAAGCCAACCTGGAGAACGTTACCATCCTGATCCACGACAAGAAGATCTCCAACATGAAGGATCTCCTCCCTGTCCTGGAGCAGACCGCAAAGAGCGGCCGGCCCCTCCTCATCATCGCCGAGGACATCGAAGGCGAGGCCCTGGCCACCCTGGTGGTCAACAAGCTGCGCGGCGTCCTCAACATCTGCGCCGTCAAGGCCCCCGGCTTCGGTGACCGCCGCAAGGCGATGCTGGAAGATATCGCCATCCTCACCGGCGGCAAGGTGATCTCAGAAGAGATCGGCTTCAAGCTGGAAAACACCACCATGGACATGCTCGGCCAGGCGAAGAAGATCACCATCGACAAGGACAACACCACCATCATCGACGGCGCCGGCTCCGAGGCGGACATCCAGGGAAGGGTCAAGCAGATTCGCGCCCAGATCGAGGAAACCACCAGCGATTACGATCGTGAGAAGCTCCAGGAGCGGCTTGCCAAGCTGGTGGGCGGCGTTGCCGTGATCAAGGTAGGGGCTGCCACCGAAACCGAGATGAAAGAGAAGAAAGCCCGCGTCGAAGACGCTCTCCACGCGACCCGCGCGGCCGTTGACGAGGGGATCGTCCCCGGTGGCGGCGTCGCCTTCCTCCGCGCCATGGGTGCCCTGGAGAAGCTCAACCTCCCCACCGAACAGCAGTTCGGCGTCACCGTCATCAAGCGCGCCCTCGAGGAGCCGATCCGTCAGATCGCCCAGAACGCCGGCGTGGACGGCTCCATCGTGGTGGACAAGGTGAAGAACGGCAAGGACGCCTTCGGCTACAATGCCGCCGACGACGAGTACACCGACATGATCAAGGCCGGGATCATCGATCCGACCAAGGTTGCTCGCTGTGCCCTGCAGAACGCCTCGTCCGTGGCCGGCCTCATGCTGACCACCGAGGCGATGATCGCCGACAAGCCGAAGGAAGAAGCTGCCATGCCGGCAATGCCGGGCGGCATGGGTGGGATGGGCGGCATGGGCGGCATGATGTAATTGCCCCGAGAAACGCGGCTTTTTCGCAATCTCGTCGTTGCTCTGCGCGATTCCTTGTGCGGCGTAGCGCTGTTTATGCCCTTTGGGTACTACGCCTCCGCGCAATCCCTTGAGCGCCTGGAGCTTATCGAAAAATCCACGTTTCTGTAACGCTCGGCAGTAAAAGAAGAGGGAGCGGACTGATTGTCCGCTCCCTCTTTTGCTTTCATCATCTCTAAAGCTAGCGACTCACCCGTGTCTGCCAGCGCACGCGGGTGAGCCAGCCGACGACGATGATGTTGACGAGGAGGACTCCGACCTTGACCGCCGAGACCGACACGGTCAGCTCATAGAGCTCAATGGGGAGATAGATGCCGCCGGAGAGAATGCCGAACCATTCGGCCCAGGCCTGATGGTGCCACAGGCCGTAGGCTTCGACAAAGCGGGCCATGGCATACAGGAGCGCGGTCAGTGCCAGTGCCCAGAGATGCATATTGGTGGCCGCTGCCGCGGCATCGAGAAAAATGTGCGGCATCTGCTTGGCCGGATTGAAATGGAGATGGCGGACGATCTCCTCGGCCACGTCCTGGGCATGACGGTGGATAAGGGCTGCTACCCCCAGCCCGGCCAAGACCACCGCCAGTCCCTTGGCCGCCTCGAAGAAAGCGACGACCTTGAGCCCCGCGGTGCCTCTCCGCTTCCCCCCGCCGGCACCGACCCGCCGGCTCCCCTTTTTCCTTCTGCTTCCGGTCATACCAGAACTTGTACCAGGGTTGACCCGTCTTGACAAGAGAGATTCCGCGAGCTCGTAGTACCGTTGCCATCGGCGCTGGAGCAGGTATACTCAAAGATATCCTGTACGTATTTCCGGACGCCGAAAGGAAGCCCCATGCCGCGCGACATCCCGGTGGGAAACGGTTCGCTCCTCATCTGCTTCGACAGGGACTACACGATTCGCGACCTCTACTATCCCCATGTGGGGCAGGAAAATCACCTGGGGGGGCGATACGGTCGCTTCGGTGTCTGGGTGGACGGCACCTTTTCCTGGGTAGGCGATGGCTGGAAGATCGACCTCCGCTACGAACCCGACACCCTTGTCAGCCGGGTGAGCCTCTACCATGAGAAATTGGGGGTACTCCTCGTCTGCCGGGATGCGGTCGATTTCCACGAAGACATCTACCTTCGGGAGGTCACCGTCGAAAACCTCCACCCCTCCGAACGGGAGATCCGCCTCTTCTTCGTCCAGGATTTCGCCATCAGCGGCAACAGCGTGGGAGATACCGCCGCGTTTGACCCCGAAACCGGCGGGGTGGTCCACTACAAGGGACCCCGCTATTTCCTCGCCAACTGTGCCCTTGCCGGCATGGAGCGACCGAGTCAGTATGCCGTCGGGCAGAAGGACTATAACGGCAAAGAGGGGACCTTCCGCGATGCCGAGGACGGCGTCCTCTCCGGCAATTCCGTTGCCCAGGGTTCGGTGGATTCGGTGATCGGTGTCACCATGACCGTGGCCGGTACGGCGCGCGGCACCGCCTACTACTGGCTGGCGGCCGGGGAAAACTGGCGCGACGTCCGCCAGCTGGATTCCCTCGTCCGGCACAAATGCCCGGAGGGACTGATCCGCCGTACCGCCGACTATTGGAACCTCTGGGTCCGCAAGGAAACTCTTCCCGCCGAGCTACTCCCGGACAAGGTGGCCGCCCTCTACCGGCGGAGCCTTCTCGTGCTCCGCTCCCAGATCGATGGAGACGGGGGAATCCTGGCGGCCAACGACTCGGACGTCATCCGCTTCAACCGGGACACCTACTCCTACATCTGGCCCCGGGACGGCGCCCTGGTGGCCAACGCCCTCGATCTCGCCGGCTATCCGGAGGTTACCCAGAATTTCTACCGGTTCATCGCCCGGATCATCGAAAGGCGGGGGTACCTGCTGCAAAAGTACAATCCGGACGGTACCCCCGCTTCTTCCTGGCACCCGTGGTTCGCCGACGGCAAGGCCCAGCTCCCCATCCAGGAGGACGAGACCGCCCTGGTTCTCTGGGCCCTGTGGCACCACTTCGTCCTCTACCGGGATATCGAGTTCATTAAGCCTCTCTACCGACCCCTCATCAAGAATGCCGCCGATTTTATCTCCGCCTACCGGGACCCGGCAACGGACCTTCCCGCTCCTTCATACGACCTGTGGGAAGAGCGGCGGGGCATCCTCTCCTTCACCGTCGGCGCGGTATTTGGCGGGCTGACCGCAGCCTCCCTCTTCTGTACCGTTTTCGGTGAAACCGACCGTGCCGACCGTTACCGTCGGGTGGCCGCACAGATTCGGGACGCGGCAAGCCGCCACCTCTGGCGGGAGGAACTCGGCCGCTTCTGCCGCATGCTGGCCGTGAACGGGAAAGGGGAGCAGGAGATAGATGCGACCTGCGACGCGAGCCTCTGGGGACTCTATGCCTTCGGCCTCTACCGGGCCGACGACCCCCGCATCGAGGCCACCATCAGTACCCTGCGGGAACGGCTCTGGATCAGGACCCCGGTGGGGGGGATGGCCCGCTATGAGAACGACGACTACCAGCGGGTGAGCGGCGACCTGCCGGGAAACCCCTGGTTCATCCCCACCCTCTGGCTGGCCGATCAACGGGTGATGAAGGCCATCCGTGAGGAAGACCTGGCGGAGGCGGTCGATCTCCTCTCCTGGGCGGCCGACCACGCCCTTCCATCAGGCGTCCTGGCGGAGCAGGTCCACCCGTTCACGGGACAGCCGGTCTTCGTCTCTCCCCTCACCTGGAGCCACGGAACGTTCGTCGCCTCGGTGCAGAGGCTGGTACGGCATCTGGGGCGGATCAGGACGTGCAGGGAATGCGGTCTTCCCCTGACCGCGGCAAGCCGCCAGGAGGATTGGATCGAAAAACTCTTCCGCGAAGCCTGCGACGCCATCCACGGCATCTGCGAGGTATAATCCCGGCTTTGTGCGGACACGAGCGACAACCGCCGCTCCGTTCCGGACCGGTTGACATTCAGGGGGATTCGGGTATCGTAGGCAAATTTCCGAGGCAATCATGCCGTACACACAAGGAGGGTACGCATGAAAAAATCGCTCTGTTCGGCAGTGCTCTGGTGCTTGCTGCCTCCCTCGCCGCCGCCGCGGCCCCCAAGAGCTACCAGGTGACCGGTCCGGTCGTGGAGGTGAAGGATAACCTGATCATGGTGCAGAAGGGGCACGAGAAATGGGAGATTGCACGGGACAAGGACTCCAAGGTGACCGGCAACCTGAAGGTGGGGGCCAAGGTGACGGTCCAGTACCAGATGAAGGCCAAGAGCATCGAGGTGAAGGAAGAAGGGAAGAAGTAGAAAATCAGTCGCCGATAACCGAGGGAGGGGAGACATCATGCCGTACGTGAATATCAGGATTACCCGGGAAGGTGCGACGGCCGAGCAGAAGGCGGAACTTATCCGCGGCGCGACCCAGCTCCTCGTGGACGTGCTCGGCAAGAACCCGGCCACCACCGTCGTCGTCATCGACGAAGTGGACACCGACAACTGGGGGATCGGGGGAGAATCGATCACCGTGAGGCGCAAGGCGGGAAAGTGAGGGGTCGCACCCATCCGCCGAAAAATGGAGTGGCCGGACTGGACATTTTTTGCAGCGGTGGTATACATTGACTCAGGTAGCTACCTGACACACTGTCTGCGAAAGGAGGTCACGCCAATCGAGGTCACTCCACCGGGCAGGAATCTGACATAGTGCGGTAACAACGGCCGGTGAACGAAATCATCGGCGGAACCCTTACAAAGGGAAGCACGGAAGTATGAAGAAAGGCCCGCCAGAAATGACGGGCCTTTCGCTCTGCTGTGGGCTTCCGGAACGTCTGCCGTGGCCCGGCCGTCCGTTCCATCTTCTCTGCCGGACGGGCGACCGATGTGACCCCCGGGAAGGAGCGGCTTCTTCCTGGTAGATACTGCCATATTCTGACACAACGGTGCGATATATTTCGGGATGCGCCCGCGGCGCCAGCATTGCAGCGAGGTGTCCCATGACTCCCCATCCCCGTAAGCGACCGGTTGCCCTCCCCGGCCATACCCTTGCCCTTGCCTCCCACTGCGGCCGTCTGTACGTCACGGTCAACCGGGACCCGGACACCGGCCTCCCCGTCGAGGTCTTCTGTCGTTTCGGCAAGGCAGGCGGCTGCGGCAGTGCCATCATGGACGGCATGACCCGCATGATCAGTTACGGCCTGCGGGCGGGCCTTCCGGCAGAGCATGTAGTGAGCGGGCTCGAGGGAATTGTCTGCCACCGCGGTCCGGCCACCTGCATGGACGCCCTTGCCCGGGCCGTGGCGACTGTCCTGGAAAGTGCCGTCGGCGGCGCGGAGCCTGGCAGCCTTCTGGCCGAAGAGCCGGCGCCGTGAAGGTTTTCGGCGGTACGCCGGAATTTTGCTTGCCCCCTCCCCGGAAAAAGTGTATCCCTGTACCTCCCGCTCAATTCACCTGCCTTGTCGCATTTCCCTGATGGATGCCAGCTCCGTCGGTTGATACCCGTGATGCGGCAATGTTATGTTCAAGGAGGAAAGTGTATGGGCATTCTCGCCAATTCCGTCAGTTTCTGCCAGTTTCTGGTCGTGGGGGATCTCCCCGGCAAGGACGTCTTCCCCTGGGCATCCGGCAACCTGGCCCGCCATGCCTTCATTCCCATCGATGAGGGAACGGAGGAGCTTTCCGTCGGCTGGGTGCACACGACCAACCATCGGGAGAGCAGCTTCAGCGTTCCGGCAGATTTCTGGCACGACCATTACCTTGCATTCAGCATCCGTCAGGACAGGCGCCGGCTGCCGGCGGCCCTCGTCAAGGGGCATCTTCAGCTGGCCGAGCAGGAGTTCCTCGCCACCAACCCCGGCCTGCGCCGGGTGCCGAAACAGAAGCGGGAAGATCTGCGGGAGCGGGTGCGCATCCAGCTCCTCTCCCGGACACTGCCGGTACCGATGGTGCAGGACGTCGTCTGGGACACCCGTTCCGGCATCGTCACCTTTACCTCCCTCGGCAAGGCCGCGGTGGAGACCTTCGATACCCTCTTCCGGAAAACGTTTCTGGGGCTTCGTCTGGTGGCGGTCCATCCCTTCGCCCGGGCGGAACGGGTTGTCGATCCCTCCTGTGCCCAGGCACTGGCAGAGGCCAACAGCGCCTCGTCACAGGCGGTCCTCGACCTGATCCGGAGCAACCGCTGGCTCGGCTGGGATTTTCTCCTCTGGCTCATGTACCGCACGATGAACGAGACGGCGCAGTTCCGGGTCTGCCGCCCCGGTCTGTCTGCCGACGGTGAGACCTTCACCGCCTACTTGGACGACCGCCTCGTTCTTGCCAGCGCCGGCGACAACGGGGTGCAGAAAATCACCGTTGCGGGGCCGCAGGACCAGTTCAGCGAGGTCCTCACCGCCCTGCACTTCGGCAAGCTGATCAATGAAGCGATCCTCCACCTCGAACTGGGGGACGAGGCATGGCGCCTTACCCTGAAGGGGGAGACCTTCACCTTCGGCGCATTCAAGGCCCCGAAGGTGAAGGAGGAGAAGGACGCGACGGTCGACGGGACGAGCGAGCGGGAAGCGCTCTTCTTCGAGAGGATGTATCTCCTGGAAACCGGCCTGCAGCTCTTCGACAGCCTCTTTGCCGCCTTTCTCGGAATCCGGCTCGGTGGAGGGTGGCAGGGAGAGATGCGGAAGATCGCCGCCTGGCTGGCAACGGAGTAAGCTGGGTGGCCGTCGTGACGGGGAGGCCTTAGAGGAGAGCCTTGGCTGCCCCCAGCACGGCGGCGTAGTCGGGTTCGTTCGTTACTTCCGGCACCTGCTGGATGTAGCGGATGACGTCGGTCCCGTCGATGATGAAGATTACGCGGGAGAGGAGCTTCAGCTCCTTGATGAGGACCCCGTAGGCCATGGCAAAGGAGCAGTCCTGGTAATCGGAGAGGGTTTTCACCCGGTCGATGCCGGCGGCACCGCACCAGCGCTTCTGGGCAAAGGGGAGATCGAGGCTCACGGTGAGGATCTCGATGCCGGCAGGGAGAGCGGCCGCCTCCTGGTTGAACCGCCGGGTCTCGGTGTCGCACACCGGCGTATCGAGAGAGGGGACGCAACTGATGATCTTGATCTTGCCGCGGAAGTCGGCAAGGGTGACCGGGGTGAGGGTGGTGTCCACCACCCGGAAATCGGGGGCGCGGTCGCCGGTCTTCAGCGCCGGCCCGAGCAGGGTCATCGGGTTTCCCTTGAAGGTGATGATGCCGTGTCGTTCTTCCATGCATGTCTCCTTTGTCGTTGGGTACTCATCTGCTGTACGGACAAGTGTACCGCAGTCACGGCAAAGTAAAAGGGAAAAACGCGCGGGACCCGGCCGTCAGTGCCGCACCATCTCCGTCACGACATCCATAAGCCGTCTGCGGACGGTTTCCTCTTCTACGAAGCTGAACAGGGCGCGATGGACAAAGGCCATATCCAGGCAGTCGCACCAGCTCCTGATGGTTACCGCCGTCTCCGCGACGCCGTTGCCGACCAGGCCGTGGAAGAGATGCTCGATTCCTCCGGGGCGCCGGCGCGGTTCCGCCTTGCGGAGATCGAAGTACACTGCCTGGTCGTTCATGTCGTTGGTAATATAGATCATGGTGCACCCCCGTTTTTCTGCAAGTACACCATATATTTGAGTCACAATACGTCACATATCCCTCGGTGACGTGGATTTCCCCTGTCTGTGTCGCAACAGTCGGAATGGAGCCGGGCCGGCGTCGTGCAGGTAGGGAACATCGCGGGTTGCATATTGGCTCCCGCCGGGTACACTTTACCTCGACCGAGTAATCCTGCGGTGTCACCTAGAACGTAACGGCAGGGGGAGGCGTCTCATGGATGGCGAGGAACTGAGGAACAAGAAGTGTCAGCCGTGCGAAGGGGGGACCCCTCCCTTGGCACCTGCCGAGATCGACAGCCGTCTGGTACTCCTTGACGGCTGGGAAGTGAAGAACGGAGTGCTTGTAAAGGAGTTCCGGTTCAAGAATTACCACCAGACCATGGCCTTCGTCAACGCCGTCGCCTGGATAGCACACCGGGAGGATCACCACCCCGATCTTGCGGTGGGTTACGGCAGCTGTCGGGTCTCGTTCGTGACCCACGCCATCGGCGGGCTGTCGGAAAACGATTTCATCTGCGCCGCAAAGATCGACGGACTCTTCCTGCGGTAACCCCGGAGGTTGCGGGCGGGGCGCTTCTCGGTGCGGCCGCCGGCACCATCCGCGGCGCAGCGATCGGAATCGCCGCCGGCGAGGACGTCGGCTCGGCCATCGGCAAGGGTGCGGTCATCGGCGGGACCATGGGAGGGACGAGCAGCGAGCGGAAGAACCGGATCGTCGGGGACATCCTGCAAAAAGGTGTGGAAAGGAAAACCATTTCCGATAACTATCTGGCCAACGGCTTCGTCTTTTTCCCCGGCGAGGCCGAGACGGCGCGGGACTCCGGTTGCAGTTCCGGGAAGTGGAAACCGGCGTGGTACATTCGGTTCCGTTGAGATTAAAATGAGAGGAGCGGCGCCTCTACAGGCACGCGGAGAGAGGACACAATCATGAAGAGGGCGATTGTCAGGTGGCTCACGGCTGCCGTCTGCGGATTGCTGGCGGCCTGCGCCATCATCACCGTTAATGTGTATTTCCCGGAAAAGGACGTGAAGGAGGCCTACAAGTCCCTGGATGATATGCTCCTGAAGGAGGGGGATGACGCGAAAAAGCCGGTTGAGGAGCCGCCAGCCGAACCGGAGAAGAAGGATGTCCCCAAACCCCAGAGCAGCATACTCGACGGCAGGTTCGGGTTTTCCCTCGTCGCCGCCGCCTACGCCCAGGACAAGGTGGCCGACGAGCTGGCCATCGAGCTATCGAGCATGCCCGACGTGCTCAAGGCCTACGATGACATCCGGGCGGTGCTTCCCCAGCTCGACGCCTTGCGCGAGAGCGGCGCAATCGGTGAAAACAAACAGGGGCTCCTGACGGTGCGGGACAAAGCCAAGCTGGGGGGAAACGAGGCACTGGTGAAGAAGGTGAACGACAGCCGCAAGATCATCGTCACCGGCATGGCCAAGGCCCTGGAAAAGATCGGCAAGCGCAAGGAACCGGGATCGAAGGCCAACTTCAATGAGCTGATGGCCAGGGCGGCCGCCACCTTTGCCAGTCTGAGGCACGACGAGGCGAAGCCGGGGTGGTGGCTCGAGCTGCCGAACGGCCGGTGGGTCCAGAAGTAACCCACAGCACGGGCAGGAAAAGAGCGCGGAAGACCGGAGGGACCGTGGCGGTCCTTCCGGTCTTCCGCGTTTTCCATGGGGTAGGGACTGGGCCGGTTCATGGCTCCAGGTCGTCGATGAGTCCCAGGACAAAGTTCTTGGCCCGCCCGGAGGGGGCAATGATACCGTAGGCCATGGCCTCGCGCAACTCAGCGGCCGTGGCACCCGCCTGCTTCGCGCCCGCGAAGTGTTTCCGCAGTCAGGTGGGGCAGCCGACCGCCACGGCGCAGCCGACCCTGATGAGCTCCCGCGTCCGAGCGTCGAGCACCTCTTCGTACTCATAATCGAGAATCCGCTTTTTCATCCGCATGGATGTCCTCCTCCCGTCGGAGATTCGCCGCGGCTTCCGGCCGCAGGTGTCATTTCCCCCACCGTAGCACAGATGCCCGCAGTTGAAAACCCAGGAGTGGGAGTAGTGGAAACTTCAGGATCGCCGCCGCGAGGGGGGTTGAGCGTGTCGATGAAACATGCTATCCTGCATGAATCATGATCTTGGAGAAACCACATGCCACTGGATCCTGAACTCACCGCCCAGCTCAAACGGGTGCTGACATCGCTGGAGAACCTCCTGCCGAAACCGCCTGTAACGGTGGACTGGAACGTCGCCCATGCCGCAAGCTGGCGCCGCCACTCCTTTTCCGGGTACCTGGAAGCGGTATCCAGCATCGAGCAGACCAGCCTCGACGACCTCCTCGGCATCGAACGGCAGAAGCAGACCGTGGAGGAGAACACCCGGCAATTTCTCGCAGGTCTCCCGGCCAACAACATCCTCCTCTGGGGGACGCGCGGCACCGGCAAATCCTCCCTTGTCAGGGCGCTTCTCAACCGGTACGCCGGCGAGGGGTTGCGGCTCATTCAGGTGGACAAGGGCGACCTGGTCAATCTTCCCGACATCGTCGATGCCATCAGCGCCCAGCCGTTCCGGTTCATCGTCTTTTCCGACGATGTCTCCTTCCAGGAAGGGGAATCGAGCTACAAGATGCTGAAGAGCGCACTCGACGGGTCGGTCTATGCCTCGCCGGAGAACGTCCTCATCTACATCACCTCCAACCGTCGCCACCTCCTTCCGGAGTACGAGTCCGACAACCGGGGGGCGATGATGGTGAACGGCGAGATCCACCATGGCGAGGCGATAGAGGAAAAAATCTCCCTCTCCGGCCGCTTCGGCATCTGGGTGTCGTTCCACGGCTTCAGCCAGGAGCAGTACCTGGAGGTTACCGGACAGTGGGTGGAGAAGCTCGCCGCCAAATGCGGCGCTTCCGTTGCCTGGACGCCCGAGGCACGGGAGGAGGCCCTCAACTGGGCGCAGAAAAAGGGGGACCGGAGCGGTCGCATCGCCTTCCAGTTCGCCAGTCACTGGGTGGGGCAGTCACTGCTGGGGAGACGGGAGCGCGGGTAGGGCGACGTGTCGGCGAGAAAACGAATACATTCGCCAAGGAGCAACGAGTCATGACGGATAGCGAACACAACGACAAGGAACAACAGGAAACCACCGGCGAAGAGAGTTTTGCGGAACTTTTCGAGAAGAGCTACCGCAGGACGGCACGCCTGGAGCCGGGAGAGAAGATTGAAGCGCGCATTCTCAAGATCACCCCGGAGTGGGTGTTTCTCGACACGGGCCAGAAGGGAGAGGGCGTTGTGGACCGGAAGGAGTTCCTTGACGGGGAGGGGAACCTGGCGGTTGCGGAAGGAGATACGGTTATCGCCTTTTTCCTCTCCGCCGGTCGTAACGAACTGCGTTTCACCACCAGGATCGGCGGCGGTCCCGCCGGGAACGCCCAGTTGGAGGAGGCATGGCGCAGCGGCATTCCTGTCGAGGGTTTCGTGGAAAAGGAGGTGAAGGGGGGATTCGAGGTGAAGATCGCCGGCAGCGTACGTGCCTTCTGTCCCTTTTCCCAGATGGGGCTCAAGCGCGCCGAGAGCCAGGAGTATGTGGGAAGCCACCTCTCCTTCAGGGTCACCGAATACGGCGAGAAGGGGAGGAATATCATTCTATCCCGCAGGGCGCTGCTGGAGGAAGAGCAGCAACGGAGAAAGGAAGAGGCCCGGGAGCGCCTGACGGTCGGGATGACGATCACCGGGACGATCGTCTCGCTCCGGGACTTCGGTGCCTTCGTGGATCTCGGGGGCATCGAGGGACTCGTGCCGGTTTCGGAGATCGGCTGGGGTCGGGTGGAAAATGTCCGGGACGTCCTTGCCGTGGGCGAGACGGTCACGGCCGTGATCAAGGGGATCGACTGGGGAAAGGAACGGATCACCCTGAGCATCCGTGATACTCTGGCAGACCCGTGGGAGGGTGTGGCGGAGCGCTTCCCGGAAGGTTCGTTCCACCACGGCCGGGTGGCACGTCTCGCCCCGTTCGGTGCGTTTGTCACCCTTGCAGGGGGGGTGGACGGACTCATCCACATCTCCCGCCTCGGAGCAGGGAAAAGGATCAACCACCCCCGGGAGGTGCTGAAGGAAGGGGAGGAGATCGAAGTGAAAATCGAGGGGGTCGACCGGGAACAGCGGCGCCTCTCCCTCTCGCCTGCCGGGGCGGCCCGGGCCGCCGAAGAAGAGGAAGCGTCCCTGGCGGCCTTCCGTACCAAGAGTGGGGAAATCCCCACGGGAATGGGGACCCTCGGCGATCTCCTCAAAGCGAAGCTGGAGAAGAAAAAGAAGTAAGGGCGCGTTCCTTTTGCACCAGTGCTTGACATGCTGGCGGAGGTGAAGCGGCTCCTCGCGGCGGTCAAGGGGGGCGGGACGGGGGCGCCCCATCCCGCCGCTTCCCTGACTCTTACAGACTGCAGGGCCGCAGACGGGAATCTCCCGCACCGGCGTACAAAAAAACCGCTGCCAAATTGGCCGCGGTTTTTTTGTGGATGAGGGAAGAATCTGCCTCGAAGGACGGGGCCCTCTGCGAAACTGGCAGTGCAGGTGCCGGTGGCGCGCCGGGACTCCTAGGCTCCGCCCCCCAGCACCTTGTACAGTGTCACCAGGTTGGTGAGCCTGGCAAGCCGTACCCCGATCAGGTTCTGCTGGGCACCATAGAGGGAGCGCTGGGAGTCGAGGACGTTCAGGTAGCTGTCCACCCCTTTTCCATAGCGTGCCTGGGAGAGGCGGTAGCTCTCGCCGGTGGCCTCGGTGAGCGACCTCTGCGCCGCAAGCTGGTCGTCGATGGTCCCGCGCTGGGCAAGGGTGTCGGCCACTTCCCGGAAGGCGGTCTGGATTGCCTTCTCGTACCGGGCAACAGCGATGTTCCGGTCCGCCTCCGCCACCTCGAGATTGGCCTGGTTCGCTCCGGCATCGAAGAGCGGGAGCGTTATCTTCGGCGCGAAACTCCAGACAAAGGCCCCGCTCTTGAAGAGCCTGCCCAGGTCGTCGCTGCCGAGGCCCACGGACGAAACCAGGGTAATGCGGGGGAAGAAGGCTGCCCGCGCCGCGCCGATGTTGGCATTCGCTCCCTGCAGCAGGTTCTCGGCCTGGAGAATGTCGGGCCGGCGGAGCAATACGTCGGACGGTAGTCCGGGGGCCACATCCTTCAGGGAAGTGAGTATTTCGGAGAGGGCCGCGGGGAGGAGCTCGGCCGGCACCTGCGAGCCGACCACCAGGTTCAGGGCATTCTCGTCCTGGGCCACAAAGGTGGTGTAGCGGGCGATATCCACCCGCGCCGTATCGACGCTGGTCTGGGCCTGCTGGAGGTCGAGGGCCGACGAGACCCCCGACTCGAAGCGGCGCTTGATGAGCTCGTAAGATGCCTGCTGGCTCGCCAGGGTATCCTTGGCGAGCTTCAGCCGCTCCCGGTCGGCGGCCAGGGCCAGCCAGTCTCCGGCAGTCTCGGCCACCAGGCTTATCTGGACGCTGCGTCGGGCCTGGTCGCTTGCCAGGTACTGCTCCAGTGCCTGGTCCTTGAGACTCCGCACCCTGCCGAACAGGTCCAGTTCATAGGAGCTGACGCCGAGGCCGATATTGTACTGGTGGAGATTCAGCGGCACCCCCGTGCCTGAGAAGTCCTCGGACAGACGCTGGTAGGTGGCGGAGGCGGTGGCGTCGACCTTCGGGAAGAGGTCGGAGCGCTGGATCTGGTACTGGGCCCGGGAACGCTCGATGTTCAGGGCGGCGACGCGCAGGTCGCGATTGTTCTCCAGTGCCAGTGCGATCACCTTCCGCAGCTGCGGGTCGAAGAAATATTCCTGCCAGGGGATGTCGGCCACGGCCTTGTCAGCCGGCTTCCCCGTGACATCCTTGTATGCCGGTCCGTTTGGCCATGCGGTGGGTACGGGTGCGGCAGGCCGCTCATAGCGAGGGGCCATGGTCGCGCAGCCCGCGAGGAAAAGGACCCCCACCACGGGGAGGCCGAGGAGTCGCGTCATCCGTTTCATCTCAATTCACCTCCGGCGTGTTGGCGGCAACAGCCGGTTGACCGGCCGGTTGCTCCGCCTTTTCCCTTGCAAAAAGCCGTGATACCAGGACAAAGAAGAACGGAATGAAGATCAGGTCGATGAAGGTGGCCGAGAGGAGTCCGCCGGTGACGGCGGTGCCGATGGCGTTCTGGGCTGCGGCCCCGGCCCCCTTGGTCAGTGCCAGCGGCAGGGTGCCGAAGAAGAAGGCGAGGGAGGTCATGATGACCGGCCGCAGCCGGATCTTCACCGCAGCCAGGGTCGCCTCCATCAGTTCGTGTCCCTGGTGCATCTGCTCCTTGATGAACTGGATGATCAGGATGGCGTTCTTGGTGGACAGGCCGACGGTGGTGAGGAGGCCGATCTGCAGGTAGACGTCGTTGGGGAACATGCGCAGTTTGACCGCCGTCACCGCCCCCACCAGCCCCAGCGGCAGCATCAGCAGGTTGACGAAAGGGATGGTCCAGCTTTCATACAGGGCGGCCACGGAGAGGAACACCACCAGGAGCGAGATGGCGTAGAGCGCGGGCGCCTGGGCCCCGGCATGTTGCTCCTCGTACGAGAGGCCGGTCCACTCAAAGCCAATCCCCGGCGGCAGCTGGGCCGCCATCTTCTCCACCTCGGTCATGGCCTCGCCGGTACTCACACCGGGAGCGGCCTGTCCCAAGACTTCCACTGAAGGAAGGCCATTGTAGCGCTCCATACGGGGCGAGCCATAGAGCCAGCGTGCAGTGGCGAAGGCGGAGAACGGCACCATCTGGCCGTTCCTGTTGCTGACGTACCAGGTGTTGATATCCTCAGGGAGCATCCGGTAGCGGGGATCGGACTGGAGGTAGACCTTCTTCACCCGGCCGTCTTGGATGAAGTTGTTCACGTAGGTGCTTCCCCAGGCAGTGGAGAGGACGTTGTTGATATCGGCCAGCGAGACACCCAGGGCACCGGCCCGCACGTCATCGATGTCCAGCTTGAACTGGGGGGAGTCGTCCTGTCCGTTGGGGCGCACGGCCACCAGTTTCTTGTTCTTCATGGCCATGCCGAGGAGCTGGTTGCGGGCTTCCATCAGTTTTTCATGCCCGAGGCCGCCACGGTCCTGCAACTGGAGGTCGAAGCCATTCGCCACGCCCAGCTCAAGCACTGCTGGGGGAGCAAAACAGAACGCAAGGCCGTCCCGGATCTGCGAAAACGCTTTCATTGCCCGGGCGGCAATGGCCGGCGCCTTCAGGTCGGTGGTTTTGCGTACCTTCCAGTCCTTGAGCTTCACCCAGGCCAGGCCCATGTTTTGGCCGCGGCCGGCAAAGCTGAACCCGGTCACCGTAATGATTCCCTCCACCGTTTTTTTCTCGTCCTCCAGGAAGTGCCGCTCCATCTGCCTCACGGCCTGCAGGGTCCGCTCCTGGGTGGCGCCCGGGGGGAGCTGGATCTGGCAGAGCAGGAATCCCTGGTCCTCGTCCGGCAGGAACGAGGTGGGGAGGTGGAGGAAAAACCAGGCCATGGCGGCGACGATCGCGCTGTACACCACGAGATACCGCACCGGCTTTCCGAAGGAGCGGCCGACGATTCCCTCGTATTTCCCCCGGCAGAAATTGAACGCCCTGTTGAACCGGCGGAAAAAGCCGCAGAACCAACCGGTCTCACACGCTTCGTGCCCCTTCTCGACCGGCTTCAGGATGGTGGAGCAGAGGGCCGGGGTGAGAATTTGGGCCACCAACACCGACAGGATCATGGCCGAAATAATGGTGATGGAGAACTGGCGGTAGATCACGCCGGTTGAACCGGGGAAGAACGCCATCGGGAGGAAAACCGCCGACAGGACGGTAGCGATCCCCCACAGGGCGCTGGTGATCTGTCCCATGGACTTGATCGTTGCGTCGTGGGGGGATAGCCCCTCCTCGGACATGATCCGCTCCACATTCTCCACCACCACGATGGCGTCGTCCACCAGAAGCCCGATGACGATGACCAGGGCGAACATGGTGAGGGTGTTGATGGAGAAGCCGCTCGCCGCTAGCACCCCCATGGTCCCCAGGAGCACTACCGGCACGGCGATGGTCGGGATGATGGTCGCCCGGAAGTTCTGCAGGAAGAGGAACATGATGATGAAGACGAGGAAGACCGCCTCCACCAGGGTGTGGACCACCTCTTCGATGGAGATCTTCACGAAGGGTGTGGAGTCGTAGGGATAGACCACCTTCATCCCCGGCGGAAAGTACTTGGAGAGCTCCGCCATCTTTGCCTTGACCCGGTCTGCAGTCTCAAGGGCATTTGCCCCGGCCGCCAGCCGGATCGCCACCCCCCCCAACGGCTTCCCGTTGTAGAACGACTGAATGTCGTAGTTCTCGGTGCCGATCTTGCTTTCGGCTACATCCTTGAGCTTTACCGTGGAGCCGTCGGGGTTGGTGCGCAGGATGATGGCGTCGAACTGATCGGTGGTCTGGAGGAGGGCCCGGGCGTTGATGGTGGCGTTGAGCTGCTGGCCACGAACAGCGGGGGTGCCGCCGAACTGACCGGCCGATACCTGGATATTCTGGGCCTGCAGGGCCGTGATCACGTCGTTGGTGGCCAGGTGGAAGTTGTTCAGCTTCGCCGGGTCGAGCCATATCCTCATCGCGTTTTGGGTGCCGAAGACGAGGATCTCCCCGACTCCGTCTAGGCGGCTGATGATGTCCTGAACATTGGAGACCATGTAATCGGTCAGGGCATTTCGGTCCATGGAGCCGTCTTCCGAGACCAGGCCCACGACCAGCATGTAGTTCCGGCCCGACTTGACCACCGATATCCCCTGCTGCTGTACGACCTGGGGGAGGAGCGGCACGGCCAGCTGCAGCTTGTTCTGCACCTGCACCTGGGCGATGTTCGGGTCTGTTCCCGCCTTGAAGGTCAGGGTAATGGAGACCGCCCCGGCCGAGTCGCTGGTGGAGGACATGTAGATCAGGTTATCGATACCGTTCAGCTTTTGCTCGATGACCTGGGTGACCGTATCCTGCACGGTCTGGGCCGACGCGCCCGGATAGGTGGCGTTGATGGCGATCTGGGGCGGGGCTATGGGAGGATACTGGGAGACGGGCAGCATCTTGATGGCCAGAAGGCCCGCCAGCATCACCATGATGGCGATAACCCAGGCGAAGATGGGACGGTTGATGAAGAAACGGGACATGGAAAAACTCCTTGCTTGCACGCAGATGGAAGTTCGCAATCCTGAGAAAACGGTTTACCCGCAGAGGACGCTGAGGATCACGGAGAAACGACCGTCACCATGGGACATCACGATACGGTTTTTCTCCGGCTTTTCTCTGCGTACTCTGCGGTTCAATATTTCAGGAAACTATTTCATTTCGACCGTTGCGGCAGCCGTCTGCTGTTTGCCGGGGGCAGCCGCCGACTTGGCTCCGAACGGCACCGCCTTGACCTGTGTCCCGGGCCGGGCCTTCTGGATCCCTTCGAGGATGACGCGGTCACCCGCCTGCAGGCCGGAACTCACGAGCCAGCTGTCGCCAACGGTCCGGGCGACCTTGATGACCCGCGGCTCCACCTTCTCCTCGGCCCCCACCACCATGACCATGGCGTCCCCGGCCGGATTGCGGGTAACCCCCCGCTGTGGGACCAGGATCGCTTGCGGGCTTTCCCCTTCCTCCACCACGGCGCGGACGAACATTCCCGGCAGCAGGGTTTGCTTGGGGTTCGGGAAGACTGCCCGCAGCGTTATGGAGCCGGTGCTCTGGTCCACGGTGACCTCGGAGAACTTCAGGATACCCGGCTGCGGATAGGCACTGCCGTCCTCCAGGAGCAGCTTCACCTGCGCCTGGCCGGCGCTGTTTTTTAGCAGGCCGCTGGCCAGGTTTTGCTTCAAGCGCAACAGTTCGGCGCTGGACTGGGTGACATCGACGTACATCGAACTCAGTTGCTGGATGGTGGCCAGCGCCGTCGGCTGGTTGGCGGTTACCAAAGCGCCGTCAGTCACGGTCGACCGGCCGATTCGACCCGAGATCGGGGCAGTAACCTTGGTATAGGCCAGATTGATCCGGGCGGTTTCCACCGCCGCCTTGGCGGCGGCAACATCGGCCTCGGCCTGCTGGAGGGCGGCCTGGGCGTCGTCGTTGTCCTGCTGGCTGACCGCCTTGATCTTCACGAGGTCGCGATATCGCTCCGCCTTGAGACGCACCGTATTCAGGGTGGCCTCCGCCCTGGACTGGGCCGCCCTGGCGCTGGCGAAAGCTGCCTGGTAGGTGGCGGGATCGATCTGGTACAGCACCTGGCCTGCCTTGACATCGGAACCCTCAGTAAAGAGGCGCTTCTGAATGATCCCGTTGACCTGCGGCCGGACCTCGGCAATGAGGGTCGGTGCGGTGCGGCCGGGAAGCTCCGTTGCAAGGGCCACGGGCTTTGGCTGGACAACCACCACCCCCACCTCGGGAGGCCCTGCCGGAGGTGGTGCAGCGGCGGTCTTTTTCCCGCATCCGGTCGTGATCAGGCCCGCTACCACAACTCCCACGGTGGCGATCAGCTTGGCTTTGTATGTGGTTTGCATAGTCACCTCTACGTCTGCTGAATTTGCCGGCACAATCGGCCGGGCGTGCACGTGACCGGGGGGGAACCTCGGCTACGGATTTCTTCTCACGAAAGCAAGGATGACGATCAGCGTCCAAACCGCCACTGTGGCCACGACGACCAGTTTCATCCGCTCTCTCCTGATCATGGGCGGGAAGATCGGCATCTTCCCGGAAAGGGCCTTGCTTCCTGTCGTTGGTGCTGCCCAGGTGCGCGAGCCGCTCGTCGCCATTTCACCCCACGCCGTCGCAGTGCCTCCTTTGTCCCGGCTGGAAGGGGGCCATGACGGTCGCGAAGCAAGCCGCGACACAGGACGGAAGAGGAGGCCGGGCTTGAAGCGATTTAAATGAATATTCATTCATAAAATATCACGGGCCATCCGGTGGATGCTCTTCCCGGAGGGCTCAACGCCTCAGGGCACCCCAGCAGGCTTCAACGCAACGGTCGATGAGCTGTTCGTCCAGTTCGATGAACTGAAGAATGTGGTCCCGGCAGATAGTGAGCAGAGGTCCGAATGTCAGTGCGGAGAGAACGGGGAGGGGGAAATCCTTGACGATCCCCGCCTCCACGGCCTCGGAGAAAAGCTCGTGGATAACATTCTTGTCGCTCTTGCCGAAAAACTTCTCCCGGCGGTGGGCTACGCCGTAGGGGGAGTTGTGGAACTGCTCCAGGAACCGAAACTCCAGCGGCGATTCGATGCAGTAACGGACCAGCACTTTGCCGATGTGGAGGAAACGGTTGCGTGCGGAATCGTGCTCCGGGTAGTTTTCCATTACCGTTGCAAAAAAACGATCCTCCAGATAGTGATAGATCTCGTTGATGAGAACGTCCTTGCTCTCAAAGTAGCAGTAGATCGTGCCGGCTGCGACCCCGGCGCGCTCGGCAACGAGGGACATGGGTGCCCCATGGAAACCCTGCTCCGCCACCAGGTCCAGTGTCGCCCGAATGATGGCACATCGTTTGTCGTTTTTACTCATCGGCTACTCCACTGAATGAATATTCATTTTTTACCATGGCCGATTGCCCGTTGTCAAGAGTAATAAAAAAAGGACGTAAGCTAGAAAACGTACGTCCTCGTACTCTACAAAAAAATTACCTGTCTGGTTATTCACTCCTCACTTCTAGTTATTTTTCTGTTTATAAACGCAAAAAAGCCGTAAATCCTAAGACTTACGGCTAATAGTTTACAAATTTATATATTACCTGCCTTAGAACGGAATATCGTCGTCCGGGTTGAACACCGGTTCCTCGTAGCCCGGAGCGCCTCCTTCCGCACCGCGCCCAGCGGCGGACCGTCCTCCCCCCTCCCCCTTGCCGGAGAGCATCACCATCTTCTCACCGACAACCTCGGTGGTGTAGCGGTCCCGGCCGTCCCGGTCCTGCCATTTCCTTGTCTGAAGCCGCCCCTCGATGTAGACGGTCTTCCCCTTCGCCAGGTATTCGCCGGCTATTTCCGCCTGCCTCCCCCAGAGGGTGATGTTGTGCCATTCGGTCTTGTCTTCCCATTCGCCATTCTTGTTCTTGATGCGGTCGCTCGTGGCCAGGGAAAAGCTCGCCACGGCCGTGCCCGAGGCGGTGTAGCGCACCTCCGGGTCCTTGCCCAGGTTTCCGATCAGCATTACCTTGTTGAGACTGGCCATATGGTGCTCCTCCTCATTGGCGAACGGCAAGAGTTGTGGTCACTGCAGCGACCCGAGTTGGCCACGCGTCGACAGGCACCATATACTAGCGCAATTTCGGACCGGGTGTAAAGCAAAACTCTCACCGGCTCCCGGAGGTGAGCGGGGGTCCCCGTTATACCATTTGCCGTTCCCGGACCCCCTCTTCCCGCTGTCGTTGCAACCGGTCCGCACGGAGGACGACATCTCCGGGCTGCCAGCATATCAGGCTTTTGTGTCGTCAACCATGTACCTCGCTCCGCCCATCCCCGGGCACACGATCCCGGAAGCACGCTTCTTTAACCGTTGCCTGGCACGCTCCCCACACGGGGAAAACGACCATTCCCTCCACACTTCACTCAGTTGCTCCGCCATCTCACACGATGGAGTGCGGCCATTTGGCAGGGCCTATTTTCATTAAAATTATAACTGGCACAAATGATTGCCATTTTTTAATTGGTATTTTATATGCATGCAAAAAATAAAATATTTATATACTTGGTTTAGTGCATTTGCCTACCGTTCGTCGATACCTGTACGGGAACAGTCGGCGTCCCGCGGCTACCAGGGCTGGCGATTGGGAGGGGAAAGGAGGGAGGCTCTCGATATATGAAATGGTAAGAGATCGATTTTTGAGATGTGCAACTGAGCAGTATCAAATAATTTGGAAAGGAGGAGCATATGCTAAACAAGTTTCTTGCCATTGCCGTCATGGTATGCGTCATGCCGGCAATGGCACTTGCCGCGTCGTGGACCCTGAACAGCCAGGTCCCGAGTCCCGGCGGGTCAATGGCGTCGCGCAACAAGTCTGTGCAGACGTCCACAAACCCGTCGCTCTTCGGGACGTACACCACCCATACTATGGCACCGATCTCGGTGACAGCCAACCCCGGATACACCATCTCGTCGTTTACGGTCAACAATAACGCCGTGACCGGCTGCGCTGGGAACACCGCATGCTCAACGTCCAACCTGATAGGGGCCGTTTCGCAGACCGTCACGGTGAAATTCGCCGCCTCAGTATTCAAAGAGACAGCCTCGGCAAACATCGGCGGGACAGTGTCCCCGGCTTCTTACAGTAATATCTACTACGGCGCCCAGTCGCCCGGCCAGGTCTTTACCTTCGTGCCTCTTGCTAATCAAGCCCTCAGCTCCATCGTCGGCACCAATTCCGGTTTTGTGTGCAGCACGAACGGAGGAGGCGCGTATAGTGCCTGTGCCGCTCCCTATGGCACAGGAGTGACGGTCAAGGTGAAGGTGACCAATGTCACGGGCAATGTGGCCATCACCGGCACCTTTGCCGGCCCGCCGATCGCCAAGGTCGGTGCTCCACAGACCGTGATGCCGGGCACCCTGGTGACCCTGGACGGCTCCGCCAGCAGCGGAAACATCACGAGCTATACCTGGACCCAGACCACCGGCCCGGCCACCGTGGCCCTCACGCAGCCGGTCAGCACCACCAAAGCAACCGTCATCCCGACCGTCGCCGGCACGTACAACTTCAATCTAACGGTGCAGCCCGGCGGCTCAGTCGCGTCCACTTATGTCACCGTGACCAATTCCATTGCACAAGTCGTCAAGAACGCCTGCGTGGTTTGCCATACTGCCAACGGCGTCGGCACCACTCCCACCAACGTCTATGCCAACTGGTCCTCGTCCAAACACAAGACCAGCCTCGTCGTCTGCGCCACCTGCCACGTCGGCACCGACACCGGCGGGCATCCGGGTGCAACCGTTACCTCTGCAGCCTGCGAGAGCTGTCATACCACCACACTTTCGACAACGACCCACCCTGCGGATTTAACAGCCTCGAAATGCATCACCTGCCACGATTCCCACAACCCGGCTGCGGAAATCCCGGCCTTGGAGGCGTCGGACCATCCCGCCGTCACTCTCTATACGTTCGAAGAAATCGGCATGCAGATGGCCGGCGGCCAGAAAGTGCCGGTTCAGGTGGATGCCAACGGCAAGGGGATGCCCTACAGCCCGAAGCAGACCTGCGGCACCGCCGGCTGCCACGTGCTGAACGGCGTGGACTATACCTACGACAAGATCTCCGACCACGCTTTCCACTCCAACCAGGGGAGAAGTGAATACCAGGACTCCTCCACCGGGAAATTCGACGCCACCAAGAACAAGCCATGGGTCCAGTCGGCCGCCATGGTCGGCAAGTGGTGAAGCCCCTCGCTTCGCCAGGTGGCGAACTTAATGAATCAAAACCCCGGTTCTTCCTCTGTTTCCGCACTGAATTACGTGAACAACCTGAGCAACTTCCTTTCCGGCAGCAGCACTACTGTGACACCCGGCACAACCCCGAACACCGGAAGTCAGTTCACCATGGTCGATCTTTCGGCCTGGGACCTCTCCACCACCTGCGGCAGTTGCCACCCCGGCGGCGGTTTCGTGGAAAAGGACAGAAACGGCAAGCGCTTCAGCATGATGAACCCGATGGTGGACGGGATGACCCCGTACACCATGACCGTCTTCGACAAGTACGACCCCACTACCGGCCTGCCGAATCACCAGGTCACAGGCTCTCCCTGGTCCTACCCGCTCTACATGAACGGCCAGCCGGTCATTACCCCTTCCGGCTGGGGGCAGGCCATGACCATAACCATGCCCGACGGCAGCCAGATGCCGGTCCAGGACAAGCAGGTCATGATGCCGAACGTCAAGGAAATGGACTGCCTGATGTGCCATTTCGACGGCTACAGCAACCTTATGTCGTCGGTGATGGCCTACAGCGGCGCCCATAACGCCACTCCTTCATTCGGCGCGGGCTTCATGAACATGTTCACCCAGGCCTATGACTTCACCAGCGGCCTGCTCACCAAGAATGCCGACAATACTGTCTCCCTTTCCCCGGCATTCTTCTCCAGGATGAAGGCCGCGCCCCAAAGCCAGAACTGCCGCAACTGCCACATGCCGTCGGGCCTGAAAGACCTCCCGGACATGATGCGGGACTTCCTCTCCAGCGCACCCATGGCCTACACCGGCAGCTTCACCCAGTCGTTCACCGGTCTTGCCATGCCGGCCTTCGACTTCAATGCACCGTTCGGCTATACGTGGGACTGGTCAGCTCAAAACTCGACCTCACCAGTGCTGTTTATGACCCAGACCGGCATCGGCAGCAATCCTGCCAGCAATCCGATGATTCCGGCCGGATGGCCGGCCGCCATGGGAATGACCGAATTCAATCAGAGCACTGCCATGACCACTCCGGGCTTCCTGGGAGGCGGCAACCCTGCCGGTTCCGGCCCGATCTACTATCAGGCAACACTCCCCAACACCGGCGGCATGCAGGACCAGAACGCCCTCAAGAAAGGGGTCGTTCCCTTTCCGCGGGCCGAGTGGTTCAAACGGGGTGACCTGTGGGCTCCGGGATACGATGTCCACCTCACCCTCGAATGCTCCGGCTGCCACATGGACACCAAGACCACCAAGGTTGATGTGTTCGTTGGCCCGACGGATCCCAACAACCCCGCCACCGCGTTCGACGGCAAGAGCCTCTGCGATCCGGGCAAAGGCTATGACAGCGCCGCCGGCGTTGAAGGAAACGCCGCCAAGAGAAGCACCGTCAACAGCCAGAATACGGTCAAGAAATGCGAAGACTGTCATCTCACCGGCAAGAACAGCGATGGTGTGGCCATCAACACCTTTGGCGCACCGAATCCGACCGCTGCCCATCAGGCTGCCGGACTGCTGAAAAACGTCACCCAGGCCGTGAAGACGACAACCGGAACCAATGAGGTGCCATTTGTCGGCAACCACCTGGATGTCATGGACTGCACGGTCTGCCATATCGCGCGCGAGCAGATGGTTGTCCGCGAACTGGATGCAACCTCCGGCAACCGGTATCCCAACATGCTGGGATACGCCACCGAGCGGGGCATGATGGGGATGTTCTCCGACCCTGCCCCAGGCATGATTCCAGCCAATACGAACCTCAGGAAGTGGGATCCGCTCTACACCTGGCAGAAGAACGGCACCTACTGGAAGACCAAGGACGACGGTAGCGTCAACGCCGACTGGCGCCGCAAGGTCTACACCGTGAACATCATTACCGCTGGTATCTGGAACAACATCGACCCGACCGTCGATGCCAACGGCGACGGCGTTACCGGCTCCGCGCCGTCATCCCACACCGGCGATTACCCGGGGGCCCTCACCACCAACTACGATCCCTGGATTGCCCGCGACATGAAGGCCGGCATCAATTATGGTCCTTCAGGTTTTGCACCGGTCCCGGTCGGCTTCGGCGGCGGCGCCTTCCAGAGCGCCTATGCCCCGAACGGCGCCTTCACCGGCGCCTGGACGTATGTCGGCGTCTACGGCGGCAACATCCTCTTCTCCACACCGGAGGAAATCTCCGGCTACAAGGCCTGGCGTAACCAGATAGCACCTGCGGTCGACAACAAGAGCTGGAGCGGCACTCAGCTCTCGTTCATCGGCGGTCCGTACAAACTGACCCACGGCGTACGTCCGGTCAGCACCTTCGCTCTCGGCACCAGCTGCACCGACTGCCACGCTGCAACCCCGAAAGCACCACTGTTCAAGGGGACTTTCGATATGCTCGGCACCGCCATCAAGGCCACAACAGCAGGGGGAAGCTTCATGCAGTCCCCTGCCGAGCAGTGGACGGTGGTGGGGGCAAAGGACGATATCGAGACCGGCGCCGAACTTTCCACCAAGGCCGGCGGCGCCCTCGAAGTCAAGTTCGATGAACTTGGCGACTGGGATGCCCTGACAAGAACCTTTACTCCCAATCCGGTCGGCCTGTTCAAGAGAGTGAAGCCTCTTGACAGATCTGCAGCCATGTATCCGATAGACGACGGCACGGTCGTTTACAAAGACGTCACGGGTACGACCACTTTTGCTAACAGGGCTGCATGGATAAACTACCTGACTGATGCAACCGCCATTACCAACAAGGCGAATTCCCTGCCGTAATGCACCACGGCAGGCATGGTGCATCAGCACCAAACGGTTCGAGCCCCGGCTCGAACGGAAACACCAATCTGCTATGGAATACGCCCGGAGGGTCCTCCCTCCGGGCACTCTTCCTGGCCGTCACGGAGCAAGACCCGGATACGAGGAATCACGAGATGGTAAAGTCCAATGCGGTACTCAGCTTCTGCTTCATGTTTCTTCTTGCGGCCGGCATGCCCGTATGGGGGTTCGACGGTATGGATGTTGTCCAGGTAAAGAAGATGGCGGAAGCAGGCGATGCGGACGCCCAGTCGAAATTGGGCGTTCTGTATGCATCGGGCGTCGGTATGAGGATGGACAAGCAGGAAGCAGCCAGATGGTACCGGAAGTCGGCCGAGCAAGGCAACCCGGTCGGCCAGTGGAATCTGGCATTCATGTACGTGAGGGGAGACGGAGTTGAGGCAAACTACACGGAAGCACGCGAGCTTTTTCGCAAATCTGCGGAAAGCGGGTTTGCCAATGCTCAATATGATCTTGGCATGATGCTTCTTCAGGGAATGGGTGGAACTCAGAACCGGGAAGAGGCGGGAAAATGGTTCCGCACGGCAGCTGCGCAGGGATACCGGGAAGCTAAGCAAATACTGAACGAGTTGGCTGCGAACTGAGCTCCGCCCCATGTCACTGTCGGCTATGCCGAACGCCGCGTGCGGAAGGCTTTTCCTGCAAGAGATGATCGCTGCACAAGGAGGAAACGTACGATGTCCCCGTCAAAATCGTCAGCACTGCCCCTGATCGTGATCCCGGTGCTCCTGCTGTTGAATGCCGCCTGTTCCGTTCCTCCCGCGAAGGTGGGGACCGGGATTAGGCCCGACGCCTCTTTCTCCGGCATTCCCGGCACGGTCGTGGCCCGGGTTAACGGCACGGAGATCACCGCCGCCCAGCTCGATCAGGCGAAGAGGATCATCCTCGCCAACAAGCCCGGCCTGCAGGTCCCGCCGCTCCTGCAAAAGGAGTTCGAGATGCAGGCCCTGAATCAGTTGATCAGTTCGGAGCTCCTGTACCAGGCAAGTGCGAAACTCGAGATACAGGACCTGGACAAGCGGGTGGATGAGAAACTGGCCGAAGTCAAGAAGCGTTTCCCCGATTCACAGATGTATGCTGCGGAACTACAGAAAATCGGCATTGATGAAAAGGGGATGCGTGAGTCCGCCCGCCGCGACCTGTCCGTCGCCTACCTGGTCAACACCCGGATCGCTCCGGGAATAACGGTCACCGAGGAGGAAATCACGGCGTTTTACGATCAGAATCCGGACAAGTTCCGCCAGGAGGAACAGGTGAAGGCCAGCCACATACTGATCGGCGTCGACAGCGCGGCACGGCCCGAGGAGAAGAAGGCTGCCCGCGAAAAGGCCGAAAAGCTGCACAAGGAGTTGGTGAACGGGGCCGACTTCGCCACCCTCGCCCGTGAAAACTCCACCTGCCCCAGCAGCAGGCAGGGGGGGGAGTTGGGCTGGTTCGGCAAAGGGCGGATGGACTCCCGATTCGAACAGGTCGCCTTTGCGCTCAAACCGGGAGAGGTGAGCGCCGTCGTGGAGACCCGGTTCGGCTACCACATAATCAAGCTGGAGGAGCGCAGGAAGGCGGAAGTGATCCTGCTGCCGGCGGCCAGGGACAAGATTGAAGGGTACCTCCGGGCACAGAAGACCAATGTGGCCATAGAGGTCTTTGTCGGTGTGGCACGCAAGAATGCCACAATAGAAGTGTTGCTATGAGGCATGGAAATGGCGTGCGAACTCCTGGCTTGTTGCCGCTTCTTTGATGACATCATGAAAGACATGCCGATGGCGAAGGATTACATAAAACAGAAATTCTGCTTTGCTGAGTATACGTCTTGCAACAGGTACGTTATTTTCACACAGTATGGTGGGGGAAAGATCCCGTCTGATTTTGATCCGGATGTCGAAGAAGTGGAAAAGATCCTGCAGTGTCTCCGACAGAAGCAGCTCAATCACTCTCGCTGCATGAATACAGAGGATACTACATGAACTCGGTGATAAAAAAAATTGCTTGTGGATAGCACACTATCGCTATATCATTCTATGTAGACTGCATCAGGGCCCCTCTTGTTGCAACGTCTCCTTGATAGACAACGGAAGCACGTCCGTCGCTGGTGGGCGGCCCGGTCTTCAAAACCGGTGGGGGGGATGAGAAATCTCCCCGGTGGGTTCGATTCCCATGTGCTTCCGCCAAACTTCGCTACACACTCCCCATTAGAACGATATTCTTGCCGTGACCCGGGCATCCGCCCGAACTCTTGCACACGAGACGGAACCATGAAACACCTCATCCTCGGCACCGCCGGCCACATCGACCACGGCAAGACCTCCCTCGTCAAGGCGCTGACCGGCATCGATACCGATCGGCTGAAGGAAGAAAAGGCGCGCGGCATTACCATCGAGCTCGGGTTTGCCCACTTGGAGCTTCCGGGAGGGATCGAGTTCGGCATCGTCGATGTTCCTGGCCACGAGCGCTTCGTACGGGCCATGGTGGCCGGGGTCGGGGGCATGGACCTCGTCATGCTCGTCATTGCCGCCGACGAGGGGGTGATGCCCCAGACCCGGGAGCACCTGGAGATCTGCCAGCTCCTGGGGGTGAAAAAGGGGCTCGTGGCATTGACCAAGCAGGACATGGTGGAGCCGGAGTGGCTCGCTCTCGTTACGGAAGAGGTGCGGGAGTATCTCGTCGGCTCGTTTCTCGAGGGCGCGCCCATCGTCCCGGTTTCGTCCCGGACCGGCGCGGGGATCGACGGGCTCAAGGAGGTACTCGCCCGGCTGGCGGCCGAAGTGGAGGAGAAGAAGGCGGAGGGCCCCTTCCGCCTGCCGGTCGACCGGGTCTTCACCATCAGCGGCTTCGGCACCGTGGTGACCGGCACCCTCCTCGCAGGGGAAGTGAAGCTCGGCGACGAAGTGGAGATCCTCCCGTCAGGGCTTGTCGGCCGGGTACGGGGGATTCAGGCCCACGGCCGCAAGGAGGAGGTTGGACTCGCCGGCCAGCGGCTGGCGGTCAATCTCCAGGGGGTCGAGCACAGCGAGGTCGTGCGTGGCGACGTGGTGGTGCCGAAGGGGCTCTACCGGACCACCCGCGCCGTCGACGTGCGCCTCGACTACCTGAAATCAACCTCACGGGAACTGAAGCACCGTGCCACCCTGCGCCTCCACTCGGCCACCTATGAGACGGCGGCCAAGGTGGTGATGATCGACAAGGACACACTGAAGCCCGGCGAAACCGCATATGCTCAGCTGCGCCTCGACCGGCCCGTGCTGCTGCTGCCGGGCGATCCGTTCGTGCTGCGCACCTACTCTCCCCAGGCGACCCTCGGCGGCGGCACCGTGCTCGATCCCTTCCCGCCCCGCAGACGCCGCCGTTCGACCGAAGCGCTTGCGCTCCTCCAGGCCATCGAGGAGGGTGCGGAGAGTGAGAAGATCCGTCTCATGGTAGCGACTGGACTCCTCTCCGGCCTTTCCTTCGAAGACCTCGTGAGCCGCACCGGCATGTCGGCAAAAAAGCTCGACGCCGCTCTCGCCCCGCTCCTCACCTCGGGCACGATCGTCCAGATGGTGCGGGAACCCCGCATATTCCTCGCCCGCGACGCCTTCATCGCCCTCAGGGAGAGGCTATCCGGCGAGCTCCAGGCCTACCTCCGGGAGAACGCCATGCGCGACGGCATCGGCAAGGAGGAGTTGAAATCCCGCATCCCCCGGCGCAGCGACCCGCGTTTCTTCGGACCGATTCTCGCATCCCTCGAGAAGGAGGGGAAAGCGGTCACGGAACGGGAGCTCGTCAAACTTCCGGGACGCAAGGGAGAGGCGACTACCGACCAGGCGGGGCTCCAGTCCCGGATCGAGGCGGAGCTGCAGGGGGGTGGCTTCGAGCCGCCGACCATCAGAGAGTTGTGCGACACGCTTCTCTGCCCGGAGAAGGCGCTCCTCGACCACCTCAACTTCCTCGTCCGCGCAGGAAGGGCGGCCAAGATCAAGAGCGACGTCTTCTATGCCCCGGAGCCCCTGGCCGCCATCCGGGAGAAGCTCATCGCCCATCTGAAGGAGAAGGGGGAGATCTCCCCGCCGGAATTCCGGGAGTTGACCGGCCTCTCCCGCAAGTTCATGATTCCGCTCCTGGAATACTTCGACAGCGAGAAGGTGACGATCCGGGTGGGGGACACACGGCGGCTGCGGAAAGGATAGCCGCATCCCTCCGGGCGCGCCGGTTTCCCTCGTCACCAGATGTAATCCCGGGCGATCTCCCGCTTGTCGAGGCCCGAGAGGACATGGAAGACCCGGAGCTTCTTCCTTTTCACCGGCGAGAGGCTTCCCAGCGGAACGTAGACGATCTTCCTGCCGAGGCGGGCGGCGATCTGCTTGAAGATGCTCCGGGGCGGGCGAGGGGCTGCGTAGATCACGTGCTTTTCCCGGGAATAGTCGAGGGCTGCCAGGAGCAGTACCTCGTGCTTCCCCCGGGCAAAGGCATAGTCCGGGTCGGTCCAGACGTCCAGCATGCGCCGTGGCGGGAAGGAGAGGACGAACCCGCCGTACTCGCAGCGGCAGATGCCGGGGCCGACCACGTTTCCGGCAGGCGGGGTGCCGTAGAAGGCCATGTCCGACTCCTGGTCGTGTTCGCCGAGCCAGGTCATCTGGTACGGGTAGCGGCTCTCCCCACGGTCCTCGTCGAAGATCACCACCACGCTCCCGACCCCTCCCTTGATCCGCTGGTTCTCCCTGACGTAGATCTTCCCTTCGTGAATGTTGCGCAGGGTTTCCCTCATGTCGATCCCGTCCAGGAGCGAAGTGGTGAACGGCTCGACCCGCATCTCTTCCTCGGAGAGCTGCTTGGCAGCTTTCTTTTTCAGGAACCGGCCGTACTGCTCCACTACCACGTCTTCCGGGGGGTAGGAGCAGATGGACGGGTCGTCGAACCCGTCGAGCCACTCGCCGGGTCGTTTCTCCCCTTTGCGCTTGAGGAAGGCGAGGTGGGAGAGCCCCTTGTCCCGTTTCTGTTCGCGGGGGCGGAAACGGATGCGCCTGCTCCCGGCCCAGAGGTCCGCCGGCGTCAGGCGGATGGTGGGGATCTCCGCCTCCTCCCGTTGCCAGGGGGAGTAGGTTGCCAGCCGCCAGAGCGCATGGGCGAAATTGTCGTCCACGCAGCCGCGGGCGCTGGCCAGGAACTGGAAAAGGTCGGGGAGGAGGCGCCCGGCCAGCAGTGCATAGTTGCGGGAAAAACGGAAAAAGGCGCGCCGCTGCCAGAGGTGGACCGTCTCGCCGGTCTCCTGGCGGTAGTGGCGGGACGCCTCCTGAAAGAGCTGGAACAGCGCGCGCTGGCGGTCGGGCATTTCCCCCTCGCGGCCGACGCGCCTGGCGCAGCGGATCACCGAATCACGCAGTATCTCCCCCTCGGGAACGTCGTGTTTTCCCCCCTCGATCAACTCGAAGGCATTGAACTGACGTCGCAGAGAACCCCGTTCCCTGGCAGGGTCGGGGGGAAGCGGGTTGCGGCGTGTCTCGTACGTGGCGGAGAGAAACGGGAATTCCCCGAGGATCTCGCGGCATGATTCGGGGTGGAGGTTGAAGAGCCGGATACCGCTGCGCCGGACCCGGTCGAGGGGCACGGCCTGTGGGTGGGCGAAACTCTCGGCGATCCGCTCCAGGTGGTACATGCCGCAGATGAAGAGGACCCGTTGGTGGGTTTCCGCCAGATGGCGCAGACGGAAGGCCATCCCCTTTTCCCGGCGCAGGTCCTCCGGATCGGGGGGGGTGTTCCGGTAGGCGGCGAGGAACTCCCGGTAGTAGGGGGCGAGGCCGATGCGCTGCACGGCGTAGGAATCGGGGAGCGGTTCCTGGTGGAGGGGGTAGTCGTCCAGGTCGAGATCGACGAGGTGGAGCGGGATCCCCAGCTCCGTGGCCAGGCGGGCACCTTCCACGAGGGGGTCGGCCGGTTCGATGATGAGGTAGACGCTCCGGGGCTCCCCCGGTCCCTTTCCTTCCGGCGGCGCGGGGGGGGCGCTCACCTCGTAGGCGAGGACGGATATCTCCGGAAGCCGCCGTATCCCCTGCAGGAAGTTCCTCTCCAGGGTAGCGGGTAGCTCGATGGCGATGCAGTCGGGCTTCACCCGCTCCACTGCCTGGCGTACCAGGTGGGCGAACTCCAGCCGGTAGTGGAGGATGGGCAGGGCGTGGACGTTGCCGAAGGTTTCGAGGTGGAGACGATGGGGCATGGCTGTCGATCTTTCAGGTTGACCGGTCCGGGCTACAGAGGCAAAAGCGCTCCGAAGCACCGGCGACCCGATTGATGGAGCTTACCAAAAGGCCGACCGGCGGAGCTGCCAACTGTACCAACCCGTTCCCACTCTTCCCATCGCGCAGGCCGGTCCTGCCGCTGGGCTCCTCTGGTCGCCCCATACCTCAAGGGGGACGTTGTTACGCTGTTTGAGTCACCGGAGTAACGAAACGAA
>Ga0335082_10000235_pt1 | contig 56839 bp, 51 predicted proteins | sample Lox_Sample_41_FD_206718 | JGI IMG/M metagenome (GOLD analysis project Ga0335082, IMG submission 206718) | Soil microbial communities from Loxahatchee National Wildlife Refuge, Florida, United States - Lox_Sample_4.1 | ecosystem: Environmental > Terrestrial > Soil > Wetlands | place: USA... | reverse complement strand
TCGCCGAGCGCGCGGTAGACGAGCTGGTGGCGCGCGAGGCTGCGCTTGCCGGCGAACTCGCGCGCGATAACGCGCGCGGAGAAATGGGTGTTGTCGTCCGAGGCCACATGTACCTCGGCCCCGGGCAGTCCGGCGCGGATCAGCCGCGCGACCTCTTCGGCGTTCATGGGAGCGATATTACATGGGCCGCTTGCGCGCGCGCCTCTAACGCGCGCCTATAATGAGTGCCATGGATTCGCACCCGGCCAGCGCCGCCATCCCGCCCGCCGCGGACGAGCAGCTGCTCGCCTCCGCCCGCCGTGCGCTCGGCATCGAGGCACGGGCCGTGGAGGCGCTGCGCCCGAGGCTCGGCGGCGAGTTTGCGCGCGCCTGCCGCGTGTGCCTGGAGTGTCAGGGACGGGTGGTGGTGACCGGCATGGGCAAGTCCGGGCACGTGGCCGGCAAGATCGCCGCCACGCTCGCCAGCACCGGCACGCCCGCGTTCTTCCTGCACCCGGCCGAGGCCGGGCACGGCGATCTCGGGATGATCACGCGCAGCGATGCGGTGCTGGCGCTGTCGAACTCGGGGGAGACCCCGGAGCTGGTCGTGCTGCTGCCCCACCTGAAGCGCCTCGCGGTGCCACTGGTCGTGATGAGCGGCAAGCTTGACTCGACGCTCGCGCGCGCCGCGAGCGTCACCCTCGACGTGTCAGTCCCCGAAGAGGCCTGTCCGCTCAACCTCGCCCCCACCGCCAGCACCACGGCCACGCTCGCGATGGGCGATGCGCTCGCGGTCGCGGTGCTCGAGGCGCGCGGCTTCACCCGGGCCGATTTCGCCCGCTCGCACCCGGGCGGCGCGCTCGGCCGCAAGCTCCTCCTGCACGTGGAGGACCTGATGCGCACCGGCACCGCCGTGCCGCGCGTGGCGCCGGAGGCGCCCTTGAGTGAGGGGCTGCTGGAGATGTCGCGCAAGGGCCTCGGCATGACGGTCGTGGTCGACGGTGCCGATCACATCCTCGGGGTGTTCACCGACGGCGACCTGCGGCGCGCGCTCGACAAGCAGATCGACGTGCACGCCACGCGCATGAGCGCGGTGATGACCGCGGGCGGCCGCAGCATCGGCCCGCGCGAGCTCGCCGCCGAGGCGGTGCACCTCATGGAAGTCCACCGCATCACGGCGCTGCCGGTCGCCGATGCCGCCGGGCGGCTGGTGGGGGCGCTCAACGTCCACGACCTGATGCGTGCCGGGGTCGTCTGAGGGGCCGCCGCGGCCCGCAGCAGTCCATGCCCGGCGCCATCCAACTGCTCGTGCTGGATGTGGATGGCGTGCTCACCGACGGGCGCCTGTACTACGGCGCGCGCGGCGAGACGCTCAAGGTGTTTCACGTGCACGACGGCCACGGCATCGTCATGCTGCGGCGTGCCGGCATCGAGGTCGCCGTGCTCTCCGGGCGCCGCTCGGCTGCAGTGCGGGCGCGCTGCCGCGAGCTCGGCGTGCGCCACCTGCACCAGGGAGTCGCCGACAAGGGCGCGCGCCTCGCGCAGCTGCTGCAGCGCCTGCGGATCCCGGCGCGCGCCTGCGCCTGCGTCGGCGATGACCTTCCCGACCTGCCGGTCATGCGCGCGGTGGCCCTGTCGTTTGCCGTGGCCGATGCGCACCGCGAAGTGCGCCGCGCCGCCCACGTGGTGACGCGCGCGCCGGGCGGCCGCGGCGCCGTGCGCGAAGTCTGCGATCACCTGCTGTCGCTCAGGCGCAGGCGCCGGTCATGATCTACCGCCTGGTCGCGATCCTCGCCTTCATCGGGCTCCTCGTGGGCGTGGTGGTGCTCTCGGGCGGGGAGCGCCAGGGCGCCGCGCCGGTCACGGTGGAAGGCCTGCCGCCCGACCCCGGTTACGCCGCCAAGCAGGCGCACCTCATCCAGACCGGCCCGGACGGCCTGCCGCAGTACACCCTTGATGCGGCCGTCGTGCAGCAGCAGCCCAGCACCGGCATCGTCGACATGCAGCAAGTCGTGTTCGGCTTCAAGGACTCGGCGGGGGACCAGTGGACCGCGGTCGCCAACCACGGCGAGCTGGAGCAGAACAGCGGCGTGGTGCGCCTCGAGGGCGCGGTGCACGTCTCCGGCACCGTGCCCGGCACGGCCGAGCCGGCCGACATCACCACCGAGCGCCTGGCCTTCGACACCAACGCGCAGCTGGTCACCACGAAAGATCCGGTCACCCTCGTCATGAGCGGCCGCAACCTGAACGCGCAGGGCATGGTGGCAAACTTGAAGGAGCGCCGCGTGCAATTAGAATCGGCTGTGCATGGCATCTATCACCCGTAAACTCCAGCTGCTGCTCGCGCTGCTCATGTGCAGCGCGCTCCTCGCCGCCAGAGCGCAGGCGCCGCTACCGAGCAGCCCGTTGGCTACCTGCGGGCAACCGATCAACCTCGACGCTGCCTCCTCCGAGGTTGACTACAAGACCAATACCGTAGTGTTCCAGGACGTTGTCATATCGCAGTGCGCGATGCGCGTGGCGGCCGATCACGCGCGCGCCACCGGGCTGAACTTCGCCAACAGCAAATGGACCTTCGAGGGCAACGTGCGCATCGACGCCGAGGAGCGCGGCAGCCTGCGCTCCGATTCGGCGGTGGTGGAATTCAAGGACAACCACATCTCGCGCGCCACCGTGAACGGCAAGCCCGCCAACTTCGAGCAGAAGCGCGCCGGCACCGAGCAGGTCGCGCGCGGCCACGCCGACAAGATCGTCTACGACGTGAACGAAGGCAGCGTGGTGCTGTCTGATGATGCATGGCTCTCGGACGGGCAGAGCGAGATCTCCGGTCCGCAGCTGGTCTACAACATCCGTGGTCAGCGCGTGCAGGCGGCGACCACGCCGGAGTCGGGCGAGCGCGTGCACATCACGATCGACCCGCACGCGGTGCCGTCCCCCGGCGGCGCTAAGCCACCGCCGCCCGCAGGCGGCGGCAAGCCGCCGGGCCCGCCACAGTCATGACGGTCCTCAAAGCCGAGGGCCTGGCAAAGAGCTACAAGTCGCGCCAGGTCGTACGCGACCTCTCGGTCCAGCTCGCCAACGGCGAGGTGGTCGGACTGCTCGGTCCGAACGGCGCGGGCAAGACCACCGCCTTCTACATGATCGTGGGGCTCGTGCCCTGCGATGCCGGCAGCATCTATCTCGGTGAGCAGGACCTGACGCTCTTGCCGATGCATCGCCGTGCGCAGCTCGGACTCGGCTACCTGCCGCAGGAGGCCTCGGTCTTCCGCAAGCTCTCGGTCGAGGACAACATCATGGCGATCCTCGAGACGCGGCCCGACCTCGAGCGCGCGCTGCGCCAGCACCGCCTCGAGCAGCTGCTCGAGGAGCTGCGCATCGGCCACGTGCGCAAGAGCCTCGGTATGTCGCTCTCGGGCGGTGAGCGGCGGCGCGTGGAGATCGCGCGCGCGCTTGCGGCGGAGCCCAGGTTCATGCTGCTCGATGAGCCCTTCGCCGGCGTCGACCCCCTCTCGGTGCTCGACATCCAGCGCATCATCCGCGAGCTGACGCAACGCGGCATCGGCGTGCTCATCACTGACCATAATGTTCGCGAGACGCTCGGCGTCTGCAGCCGCGCTTACATCGTCAACCAGGGCACCGTGATCGCGGCGGGGACTGCGGAAGAAGTCCTTGCCAACCCCCAAGTCCGTGAGGTGTACTTGGGTGAGTCATTCAGGCTTTGAGCGCGCCGGGGCGGTTGAGCCGAACACATTATTTTTCAAGTAATTACGGAATGAAATTGGAAGGGCTGGGATCAGCCTTTCGCAAAGCACCATGCTGAAACCCTCTCTGCAGCTGAAGCTGGGTCAACAACTGACGATGACCCCGCAGCTGCAGCAAGCGATCCGACTGCTGCAGCTGCCCGCCCTGGAGCTGCAGGCGCACATCCGCGAACTGCTCGAGACGAACGTCATGCTCGAGCCCATGGAAGAGGCCGAGGCCACCGGCAACTTCGAGGCCGTGGTGGCGGATGCGGCCCAGCCCACGGCCAAGGAACCCACCAGCACCGTCGAGGTCCTCGATGAGGGCTGGGACAGCCACGGCGCCGGTCCCGCCGAGAGCTCCTGGAACTCCGACGACGACGAGCGCCAGCAGGACTACGCCGACGACAGCGGCCAGTCGCTGCAGGAGCACCTGCTGTGGCAGTTCGAGCTCGCGAGCCTCGCGCCGCGCGAGCTCGCCATCGCGCGCGCCATAGTCGATGCCATCAGCGACGACGGCTACCTCACCGAGTCGCTGGAGGAGATCGCGCAGACCCTGAAGCCCGAGCTCGAGTGCTCCGCCGAAGAGGTGGCCGCGGTGCTCGCGGCCGTGCAGGCGCTCGATCCTCCGGGAGTCGGGGCGCGCTCGGTGAGCGAGTGCATCGAGCTGCAGCTGCGGCAGCTGGACCCCGCAACCCCCGGCTACGCGACGGCGCTCGAGATCGCGCGCCATCACCTCGAGCGCGTCGCCGAGCGCGAGCTCACGCTGCTGAAGCGCGAGCTGCGGGCCACCGAGGAGGAGATCGCGAGCGCGCTCGCGCTGGTGCGCTCCTGCCACCCGCGCCCGGGCGCCACCGTGAGCGCCGGTGCGCCCGAGTACGTGGTGCCGGATGTCTTCGTACGCCGCACCGACCACGGCTGGGGCGTGGAGCTGAACCCCGCGACGCTGCCGCGCGTGCGCCTGAATCACGGCTACGCCAGCCTCATCGGCCGCAACGCCAGCCATGCCACCATGCGCGCGCAGCTGCAGGAGGCGCGCTGGCTGCTGAAGAGCCTCGAGATACGCCACGAGACCCTGCTCAAGGTGGCGCGCTCGATCATCGAGCGCCAGACCGCCTTCCTCGAGCACGGCGAGGAGCACATGCGGCCGATGATCCTCAAGGACATCGCCGAGGCGGTCACGATGCACGAGTCGACCATCTCGCGCGTCACCAGCGGCAAGTACATGCACACGCCGCGCGGGGTGTTCGAGCTGCGCTATTTCTTCTCGAGCCAGGTGGAGGGGGCCGACGGCTCGGGAACCTCCTCCACCGCCATCCGCGCCAAGATCCGCAAGCTCGTCAAGGACGAGGATCCGGAGGCGCCACTGAGCGACGGCCGCATCGCGGAGCTGCTCTCGAGCGAGGGCATCCCCGTGGCGCGGCGCACGGTCGCCAAGTACCGTGAGGCCATGGGCATCGTCGCCTCCAACGAGCGGCGCCGCGCAGGGATGAAGTCGATGTAGACGGGCGTGAAAAAAATTCAGCTGGAAGTGCCAATACAACGAAACAGGAGACGGTCATGCAGCTTAACGTCACCGGTCACCATGTCGAAGTCACCCCCTCGCTCCGCGGCTACGTGGAGAAGAAGTTCGAGCGCATCGGGCGCCACTTTGATCAGGTCATCGACATGCACTGCGTTCTGACGGTGGAGAAGCTGCGACAGAAAGCCGAGGCGACCCTGCGCGTCAGCGGCAGCGCCATCCACGCCGATGCGACCGAGGAGGACATGTACGCGGCCATCGACCTGTTGGCCGACAAGCTCGACCGCTGCATCAAGAAGCACAAGGAAAAGCGCTACGCCCACCGCGCCCCGCAGCCGAAGCCGAAGCTGCTGAAGACGTGACGCGGCTGCTTGCAGGAACCGGCGGCCCGACTACCATCTGACCCGTGCGTATCGTCGTCCTCAGCGGGTTGTCCGGTTCCGGCAAGAGCGTGGCCCTGCACATGCTCGAGGACTTCGGCTTCTATTGCATCGACAATATCCCCGCCGCGCTGCTGAAGCCCTTCATCTCCTACACGGTGCGCAGCCGCGAGCCGAGCTACGAGCGCACCGCCATCGGCCTCGATGCGCGCAACACGGCGGCCGAGGTGGCGAGCGTGCCGCAGCTGATCGATGAGCTGAAGAGAAGCGGCCTGCAGTGCGAGGTGATCTTCCTCACCGCCGCCGATGATGAGCTGCAGCGGCGCTTCGCCGAGACACGCCGCAAGCACCCGCTGTCGCGCAGCGACGTCGGGCTGCGCGAGGCGATGGCGCTCGAGCGCGAGCTGCTCGAGCCGATCGCCTCCATCGCCGACCTGCTGATCGACACCTCGCGCCTCTCGGTGCACGCGCTGCGCGACATCATGCACCGGCGCGTCGAGCAGCACATTCCGGGGCGACTCTCGATCACCTTCGAGTCCTTCGGCTTCAAGCGCGGCATCCCGGGCGATGCGGACTTCGTGTTCGACGCCCGTGCGCTGCCGAACCCCTACTGGGAGCCGGGGCTGCGCAACCTGAACGGTCGCGACCCTGAGGTGATCCGCTTCCTCGAGACGCACACCCACGTGAAGACGCTGGTGGCCGACATCGCCCGCTTCGTGCGCGGGCGGGTGCCGGAGTACGAGGCGAGCCACCGCGGCTACCTGACGGTCGCTGTCGGCTGTACCGGGGGCCAGCACCGCTCGGTTTACATCGTCGATCGCCTGGCGGAGCAGTTCGCCGAGGACTTCGCCCACGTCACCGCGCGCCACAGCGGGCTGCCCGGGGCGAAGCTGTTCGAGCCGCGCCCGCTCCTGGCGGGTGCCGAGGTCCGCTAGGTCGCCTGCGCCACCCCGGGCGAGGTCAGTACCTGGGGCAGCCTCTCCCCGCCCATGAAAGCGACGATGGCCGAGCGCGCCTGCATGGCGTCGTTGTAGCCGAGCTCGATCAGCGCGCGCGTGTAGCCGGACTCGAACATCAGGTAGCTCGCGAGCTGCGCCCCGGAGGCCTCGCGTCCGGCGATCACCCGCAGCAGCGCGCGCAGCCCGCGCGGCATCTCGGCGGTATGACGCGCGGCGATCTCGCGCGGGTCGACGCTCGGGGCCATCATCAGCGTCTCGATGTTGCGCTCGCCGTGCACCACCTGCGGCGCGCTGTGCACCAGCTCGTTGATACGCTGCAGCTGCTCGAGGTCGCCGTAGATCTGGTCGGTGAACAACGTGTCGAGCATGTAGCCGAAGATCTCACCCGGGGTCGGCATCGGGGCGTTGAAGCGGTTGACGGTGACGCCGGCGGCACGCCGGGCGCGCACGCCGATGATCAGGAGCCGGTCCGCACCGAGGTGGATCGCGGGACTCAGCGGGTGCAGCTGGCGCATGGAGCCATCCCCGAAGTAGTCCTCGTTGATCTTGACGGGCGGGAACAGCAGCGGGATGGCCGCGCTCGCCATCAGGTGATCGAGGCCCACGTCGGTGCGCTGCCCGAGGCGCTGCACGCGCGACCAGTCCCCGATCGCGGACGCGCCGTCGAAGAAAGCCACCGAGTGACCGGTGCTGTAGCTGGTGGCGCACAGGGCGAAGGCGTGCAGGTGCCCGCGCGCGATGCTGCGGCGGATGCCGGCGCAGTCGACGTGCACGCCGAGCAGCTCGCGCAGCGGGCTGTTGTCGAGGATCGATTTCGGCGGCGAGAGCACGAGTCCGCCGGACATCAGCGCCAGCACCCAGTGCGCGCCGGCGCGCAGCATGTGCGGCGCATCCACGTGGAACACCTGCTCGGAGCGGAAGTTGGCCCAGACGCGCTCGAGCCCGGCGACCGCGCGGCGCCACTGGTGCGCCTCGGCGGCGAGCACGCTCGCCGCCACCGCTCCGGCGGAGGTGCCGACGATCACGCCGAACGGGTTGCGCGAGCGCGGCAGGTATTCCGCCAGCGCGAGCAGCACCCCGACCTGGTAGGCCGAGCGCGCGCCGCCACCGGTGAGCACCAGGCCGACGGTCGGCCGCGGCCCCGGGTGCAGGGCGGTTTCGCTGAGGCCATCCATAGTTGCGTGCATCCCGCTGGTAATTATGGAACCTGCGGCGGGTGCTCCTGTGTGACGGGCGTCGCGGCGGCGGAGCCATAGATGTGCGCCACGCCACCTAACGGGCGCTTGAGCTCGCGGATGGCCTCATCGAGCCCGGCGATGGTCAGCGGAAACATGCGCTCGCGCACCAGCTCGCGGGTGATGCGTACCGAGGGCGTGTAGTCCCAGCGCTGGGTGCTCTCGGGGTTGAGCCACACCAGGCGCGGAAAGGTCGCGCACAGGCGCTCGAGCCACACCGCCCCCGGCTCCTTGTTCCAGTGCTCGATGCTGCCGCCCGGCTGGGTGATCTCGTACGGACTCATGCTGGCATCGCCCACCAGGATGACGCGGTAGTCGTGCCCGTAGGTGCGCAGCACGCGCTCGGTCGCCGTCACCTGCGCGAAGCGCCGCGCGTTGTCCTTCCACAGGTGCTCGTAGATGAAGTTGTGGAAGTAGAAGTGCTCGAGGTGCTTGAACTCGCTGCGCGCCGCGGAGAAGAGCTCCTCGCACACCCGCACGTGCTCGTCCATCGACCCGCCGACGTCCAGGAACAGCAGCACCTTGACCGCGTTGTGGCGCTCGGGCACGAGCTTCAGGTCGAGCAGCCCCGCGTTACGCGCCGTGGCGTCGATGGTGCCCTCGAGGTCGAGCTCCTCCGCCGCGCCCTCGCGCGCGAACTTGCGCAGCTTGCGCAGCGCCAGCTTGAGGTTGCGGGTGCCGAGCTCGACCGAGTCATCGAGGTTCTGGAACTCGCGCCGCTCCCACACCTTGACCGCGCGACGCTGCCCCGCGCGTGCCTCGCCGCCGACGCGCACACCTTCGGGGTTGTAGCCGGCGCTGCCGAAGGGCGAGGTGCCGCCGGTACCGATCCACTTGTTGCCGCCCTGGTGGCGTTCCTGCTGCTCGCGCAGCCGCGCGCGCAGCGTCTCGAGCAGCTTCTCCCAGCCCCCGAGCGCCTCGACGCGCTGCTTCTCCTCCTCGCTAAAGAGCCGCGTGCCGAGTGCGCGCAGCCACTCCTGCGGCACCGCGGCCATCAGCTGGGCGAACAGCCGCTCGGCGCCGTGGAAGACCTCGGCAAATACCCGGTCGAAGCGGTCGTAGTGGCGCTCGTCCTTCACCAGACAGGCGCGCGCCAGGTAATAGAAGTCGAGCGCGGAAACCTGCGCCACGCGTGCCTTGAGCGCCGCCAGCAGCATCAGGAACTCGGTGAGGGAGACCGGGATGCCGGCGCGCCGCAGCTCGAAGAAGAATTGCACCAGCACGGCGGGTTTCGCGGCCGGCGCCGCCTCAGCGCGCCCGCCGGTGCATGAACACCAGCTGCTCGAACAGGTGCACGTCCTGCTCGTTCTTCAGCAGCGCCCCGTGCAGCACCGGGATGGTCTTCTTGGCGTCCGTGCTGCGCAGCGCCTCGGGCGGGATGTCCTCGGCCACCAGCAGCTTGATCCAGTCGAGGAGCTCGGAGGTCGAGGGCTTCTTCTTCAGCCCCGGGGTGGCGCGCACGTCGAAGAACGCCGTCAGCGCCTCGCTCAGCAGCTCCTTCTTCAGGTCCGGGAAGTGCACGCCGACGATGGCGCGCATGGTGGCTTCGTCCGGGAAGCGGATGTAGTGGAAGAAGCAGCGCCGCAGGAAGGCATCCGGCAGCTCCTTCTCGTTGTTGCTGGTGATGACGATGATCGGCCGGTGGCGCGCCTGGATGAGCTCGCGCGTCTCGTAGACGTAGAACTCCATGCGATCCAGCTCGCGCAGCAGGTCGTTGGGGAATTCGATGTCCGCCTTGTCGATCTCATCGATCAGCAGCACCGGCTGCGTCTCCGACTCGAAGGCCTCCCACAGACGGCCCTTGATGATGTAGTTGCGGATGTCGTGGACGCGCTCCTCGCCGAGCTGCGAGTCGCGCAGCCGCGAGACGGCGTCGTACTCGTACAGCCCCTGCTGCGCCTTGCTGGTGGACTTGATGTGCCACTCATAGAGCGGCCGCCCGAGCGCGCGGGCGATCTCCTGTGCCAGCTGCGTCTTGCCGGTGCCCGGCTCGCCCTTGATGAGCAGCGGCCGCGCCAGGATGATCGCGGCGTTGACCGCCATCATCAGTTCGTCGGTGGCGATGTACTGCTCGGTGCCGGTGAAGCGCTGTGTCATGGCTGTCAGTCTAACCGCGCGGGCCTGGGGCGCGGAAATGCCCCGAAAGGGCGAGCCGCGGCGCGCCCTAGCGCGGTCGCAGGGTGAGGGTATGTTGGGCGATGTCGGGCAGCAGCGGCAGTGCCTCCCCGTCCGCCCAGCCGGCAAAGCCGCTGCGGTAGTAGGGCGATAGCGGGTGCCCGCTCTGCCCGCCCGGCAGCGTCAGATAGGCTTCCGCCTCGTGCCCCGGGGCGATCGCGAAGCGCTCCGAGGCGCCGAAGGCGCCGTCCTGCACGCGCGGCATGTCGTGATCGCCGGGCAGCTCCACCACCGGCATGTCAAGGAAGTGCGCGAGCGCCGGCAGCGCGCGCGACAGCGGGTGGCGGATGTGCACCTCGTTGTGCCGTCCCCAGCGGCAGGCAGCGAGCTCGCGGCAGCTGTCCCTGAGATCGGCGGCGGTGGCATCGACCTGCGCGAGCAGGAACTCGCGCCAGCTCGCGTAGGGCTGCGCCAGCATGTGCAGCGGCTGCTCGCTCACGAGCTGCCACAGCGGGCCTTCGAACTGCGCCGGCACCTCCGCCTCCTCCGAGTCAGCGGCGACGCCGGTGGCGGCGAGGATCGAGTCCCACACCGCCTGCTGCACGCGGTCGTGGTAGCTGCGCACCAGGCGGTAGCCGACCGAGCCGACGCTCGCGTGCGCGTCCCAGTGCTCGATCAGGCGGCGGAACTCGGCGCGCTGCGGCTGCCCGGCCGTCCCCGGGGCATCGAGGAGCCCCAGCAGCAGCTCCTGCCAGCGACCGAGGAACTGCGCGCGGTCATCGAGCTGGATGCGCAGCAGGTCCGCGGGCCGTACGCTCCCGTGCAGCGCCATTAGGTCGTCGCGGATCTGCGCCGCGCGCGCCCCGAGGTCGTACTCGGCGCCGAGGCTCGCGAGGTGCCCGCCGAGGCGCTGCAGCTCGGCCGCGTCCGCGCTGACGCGGGCGTTGGCGGTCCAGATGCGCCCGCCGGGCGGATCCAGGAGCCGCGGCTGCGCGGCGGCGTCGCCGAAGCCCGCGCCGCCGCGCGCACGCGCGGCATCGGTGCCGGCCGGCAGCCGCCCGTAGATCGTCCAGCCGATGTGGCCATCGCGATCGCCGACCACGAAGTTCTGCCCGGGAATGCCGATGCGCGCGGCGAGATCGAGGGCCGCGGCAGCGGTGCTCACGCCCTCGAGCTCGAGCAGGTCGACGTTGGTGGCCTCCGGGAGCTGCGCCACCCACGAGCCGAACCAGCAGGTGTGCGCGGCCTCATCCACCCGCAGGAGCAGCCCGGGCTCGCCGCTGCGCACCGCCAGGGTGACCGCCTCGTGCCCGTGCACCAGGATCTCCTCACGCACCGTGCGCAGCGGCAGCACGCCGGCGGCGGTGGTGACGCTCTCCTCGCCCGCGGCGCTGCAGGGGATGCGGCGCACCTCGGCCCAGTCGCCGTAGCTGTTGGTGAAGCCCCAGGCGATGGCGCCGTTGGAGCCGGCCACGAGCAGCGGCTCCCCGGGCAGCGTCACGCCGTTCAGGTCCAGCTGCACATGGCCCGCCCCGTCGAGCACCTGCAGGCGTGCGTGGTACCAGATGGTCGGCACGCGCTGATTGAGGTGCATGTCGTTGGCGACCAGCGCCGCGCCACCCGCCGCCAGACTCCCCGCGACCGCGAAGCTGTTGCTGCCGACCACTGGGGCCACCGGGCGCAGCGGCAGCGCGCGCGCCGCCGGCGGCGCGGCGGCGCGCACATCGAGCACCTCCGGCGGCGGCACCGCGGGCTGTGGGGCCGGCGGCTCGGGCACGGCCGCCACCGGCGCATCCCAGCTGGTGCGCGCCGGGTAGAGAAAGCTGAGCGCGCACTTCCAGCCGGCGGCGCATTCGGGGCCCTTCAGGTGCGCGTTGAGCTCCTGGCGCAGCATCTCGCGCCGCAGCGCGCTCACCTGCAGGTCCCACCACATGGAGTACACCACCAGGATGCTGTCCTCGGTCCGCCACGCCGCGGGCGGCTGCCCGAGCAGCCAGTACTCGAACGGCCGGGCGCGCAGCGCCTCGAGGCCCGCGTTGACGCCGCGGCTGTAGGCCTCGAGCAGCGCGCGCTGCCCGGGGCTCGCCTGCTCGATGACGGTGTGTGCGAGGCTGCGGAAGCGGAACAGGCGCGCCTTCTTGTCCTGCTCGAGCGCCACCGGGCCGAACAGCGCGGCGAGCTCGCCGGCGGCGAGCCGCCGCGACAGATCCATCTCGAAGAAGCGGTCCTGGGCGTGCACGAAGCCGGTGGCGAAGGCGAGGTCGGCGCGGTTGCGCGCCTGGATCGTGGGCACGCCGCGCGAGTCGCGCACCACCAGCACCGGGGCGCTGAGTCCGGCGGCGCGCACCGCCCCGTCGAGCCGCGGCAGCGAGCCGCGCAGGCACAGATAGGCGCCGAGGAGCAGCGCCGGGATGAGCAGCACGAGCGCCGCGACCAGGAACTTCAGCGTGCGCATCGCGACGGCGGGCTCAGTCGAGGGTGACCTTGAGGATCTGCATCGAGTTGGTGCCGCCCTGCACGCCCGACAGCTCCCCCTTGGTGAGGATCACCAGGTCGCGCTTCTTCACCAGCCGCAGCTCCAGCAGCCGCGTGAACAGCGCCCGGTAGAGCTGCTCGGTGGCGTGCTGCTCGCGCGTCACGTCGAAGATCACCGGGTAGACGCCGCGGTAGAGCGTCACGCGGCGCCGCGTGGCCTCGTGGCGCGTGAACGCATACACCGGGATGTCCGAGCGGATGCGCGACATCCACAGCGGCGTCGCACCGCTCTCGGTGAGCGCCACGATGGCGCGCACCTTCATGTGGTTGGCGGTGTAGGTGACCGCCATGGCGATCGCCTCCTCCGTGCCCTTGAACTCACCCTCGACCGTGCGCTGCCGGGCGCGCGGGTGGGTGAGCTGATACTTCTCGGCGCCGACGATCACCTGCGCCATGGCCTCCACCGCCTTCACCGGGTAGCGCCCGGCAGCGGTCTCGGCCGAAAGCATCACCGCATCGGTGCCATCCATGACTGCGTTGGCGACATCGCTCACCTCGGCGCGCGTCGGCACGGGATTGACGATCATCGACTCCATCATCTGCGTCGCGGTGATCACCACGCGGTTGCGGGCGCGGCTCTCGTGGATGATGGTCTTCTGCAGCCCGGTGAGCTCGGCATAACCCATCTCGACGCCGAGGTCGCCGCGCGCCACCATGACGACATCCGCGGCATCGATGATGCCGCGCAGGTTCTCGACCGCCTCGTGGCGCTCGATCTTGGCGACCAGGCGCGCCTCGTGCCCGCCGGCGGCGCGCAGCAGCGCGCGCGCCTCCTCGATGTCGGCGGCCTCGCGCACGAAGGAGACCGCGACGTAGTCGACGCCCTCCTGGGCGGCGAAGCGGATGTCCTCGCGGTCGCGGGCCGAGAGCGCCGGCGCGGAGATGCCCCCGCCCTGGCGGTTCAGCCCCTTGCGGTCGGAGAGCTCGCCGCCGACGCGCACGCGCGTCTCCACCGTGGTCGCCCCGACGCGCGTCACGTCGAGCACGATCTGCCCATCGTTCAGCAGCAGCGTGTCGCCCGCGTCGACATCGCGCGGCAGGTCGCGGTAGGCGCAGCCGACGGAGGCCAGCGTGCCGCCCTTGGGGTCGAGCTCGGTGTCGAGCGTGAAGGGCGCGCCCTCGATGAGGGTGACGCGGCCCTCGCGGAAGCACTCGATGCGGATCTTCGGGCCGCCGAGGTCGAGCAGCACCCCGATGCTGCGGTCGGCGCGCTGCGCGGCCTCGCGCACCAGCGCCAGGCGCCGCTGGCGGTCCTCGAGCGTGCCGTGGGAGGCGTTCAGGCGCACCACGTCGACGCCGACCTGCATCATCTGCGTGAGCACGCCGAGATCGTCGGTCGCCGGCCCGACGGTGGCGACGATCTTCGCGCGTCGCAGCATGTGGGGGACGGGCTTATCGCTCACGGGCCCGTTCTTCGAGCACGGCGACCGCCGGCAGGGTCTTGCCCTCGACGAATTCCAGGAAGGCGCCGCCGCCGGTGGAGACGTAGGAGATGCTGTCCTCGACGCCGTACTTCTCGATGGCCGCCAGCGTATCGCCGCCGCCGGCGAGGGAGAAAGCCTTGCCGCGCGCGATCGCCTGGGCGATGGCGCGCGTGCCCTCGCCGAACTGCTCGAACTCGAACACGCCCACCGGGCCGTTCCAGACGATGGTGCCCGCGGCCTGCAGCAGCGCCGCGCAGTGATCGGCGCTGTCGGGACCGATGTCGAGGATCATCTCGTCGCTGCGTACCTCGCCGACCGCGCGCACGTCGGCGTGCGCGGTGGAGGCGAACTCCTTGGCCACCACCACGTCGGTCGGCAGCGGGATCGCGGTGCCCTTGGCGCGCGCCTTGTCCATCAGGCGCCGCGCCACGTCGAGCATGTCGTTCTCGCACAGCGAGCGGCCGACGTCCACGCCGGTGGCGGCGAGGAAGGTGTTGGCGATGCCGCCGCCGACGATCAGCTGGTCGACCCGCTCCAGCAGCGACTCGAGCACCATGAGCTTGCTGGAGACCTTGGAGCCGCCGACGATCGCCACCAGCGGCCGCGCGGGCTGCTTGAGGGCACGCTCGAGCGCCTCGAGCTCCCCGACCAGCAGCGGCCCGGCGCAGGCGACCGGCGCGTAGCGCGCCACGCCGTGGGTACTGGCCTCGGCGCGGTGCGCGGTGCCGAAGGCGTCCATGACGAACACCTCCGAGAGCGCCGCCATGCGCCGCGCGAGGGCCTCGTCGTCCTGCTTCTCGCCCTTGTTGAAGCGCACGTTCTCGCACAGCACGGCGCTGCCGGCGGCGCAGTCGACGCCGTCCAGCCAGTCCTTGCGCAGCGGCACGGGCTTGCCGAGCAGCTCCGAGAGGCGCGTGGCCACCGGCGCGAGCGATAGGGCGGGATCGTACTCGCCCTCCTTGGGGCGCCCGAGGTGCGAGAGGATGAATACCTTGGCGTGCTGATCGAGCGCGTAGCGGATGGTGGCGAGCGAGGCGCGGATGCGCGCGTCGCTGGTCACGACCCCGTCCTGCACCGGCACGTTGAGGTCCTCGCGGATCAGGACCCGCTTGTTGCGCAGGTCCGTGTCCGTCATCCGCAGTACCCTCATGGGGCCTTCGACCACGCGAGCGTGGTGTCGATCATCCGGTTGGAGAAGCCCCACTCGTTGTCGTACCAGGCGCACACCTTCACCAGCGTGCCGTCGATCACCTTGGTGAGCGTGGCGTCGAACACCGAGGAATGCGGGTCGTGGTTGAAATCGACCGACACCAGCGGCGCCTCGGTGTAGGCGAGGATGCCGTGCAGCGGGCCGGCGGCCGCGGCCTCCTTCAGCAGCCGGTTCACCTCCTCGACCGAGGTGGCGCGCTTGGCGGTGAAGGTGAGGTCGACCAGCGACACGTTGATGGTGGGCACGCGCACCGAGAAGCCATCGAGCTTGCCCTTGAGCTCCGGCAGCACCAGGCCGACCGCCGCCGCCGCCCCGGTCTTGGTCGGGATCTGCGACATGGTCGCCGAGCGCGCGCGCCGCAGGTCCGAGTGGTAGACGTCGGTGAGCACCTGGTCGTTGGTGTAGGAGTGGATGGTGGTCATGATGCCGGCGCCGATGCCGACCTTGTCGTGCAGCACCTTGGCGAGCGGGGCCAGGCAGTTGGTGGTGCAGGAGGCATTGGAGATGACCGTGAAGCTGCTCTTCAGCACGTTGTGGTTGACCCCGTAGACCACCGTGGCATCCACATCCTCGCCGCCCGGGGCGGAGATCACCACCTTCTTGGCGCCGCCCTTGAGGTGTGCGCCCGCCTTGGCCTTGCTGGTAAAGAGCCCGGTGCACTCGAGGACGATGTCCACCCCGACCTCGCCCCAGGGGAGCTTGGCCGGGTCACGCTCGGCGAACACGCGGATGCGGTCGCCGTTGACGATCAGGTAGTCGCCATCCACCCGCACCTCGCCGTGGAAGCGGCCGTGCACGGTGTCGTGCAGCGTCAGGTGCGCGTTGGCCTTCGGGTCGCACAGGTCGTTGAGGGCCACGATCTGCACCTCGTTGGTGCGCTTGCTCTCATACAGGGCACGCAGCACGTTGCGTCCGATGCGACCGTACCCATTGATGCCGACCTTGATTGCCATGGACCTCAATCCTCCAGCAGCTCGCGGATCTGTCGAGCGATATTATCGGCGGTGAAGCCGAAATGTGGGAACACATCGGCGGCCTTGCCCGAGGCGCCGAAGCGATCGATGCCGATGATGCGGCCGTTGAGCCCGACATAACGCCACCAGCTCTGGGTGGCGCCGGCCTCGACCGCGAGGCGCCGGCTCACCTGCGGCGGCAGCACCGCATCGCGGTAGGCGGCATCCTGCGCATCGAAGGCCTCGGTCGAGGGCATCGAGACCAGGCGCACGCGGCGCCCGGCGGCGTTCAGGGTGTTGACGGCCTGCGCGGCGATGCCCACTTCCGAGCCCGTGGCGATGACCAGGCACTCGGGGCTGCCGGCGGAGTCGATGAGCACGTAGCCGCCCCGGCTCACGGCGGCGAGCTGCGCGGGGGTGCGCGGCTGCTGCGGCAGCGCCTGGCGGGTGAGCACCAGGGCCGTCGGTCCGTGGCGCTCGATGGCGAGCGTCCAGGCGATGGCGGTCTCGGCAGCATCGGCCGGGCGCCACAGGCTCAGGTGCGGCATGGCGCGCAGGCTGCTCAGGTGCTCGATCGGCTGGTGGGTCGGACCGTCCTCGCCGAGGCCGATCGAGTCGTGGGTGTAGACCAGGATGACGCGCTGCTGCATGAGGCAGGCGAGACGCACGGCGTTGCGTGCGTAGTCGGAGAACACCAGGAAGGTGCCGCCGTAGGGAATGAAGCCGCCGTGCAGCGCGATGCCATTCATGATGGCCGTCATGCCGAACTCGCGCACCCCGTAGTGCAGGTAGTCCCCGTTCTCGTCGGCGGGCGTGATGGTGCGCGCCCCCTTGAAGAGGGTGTTGTTCGAGCCGGTGAGATCGGCGGAGCCGCCGAGCAGCTCCGGCAGCGCCGGCGCCAGCACGTTGAGCGCGGCCTGCGAGGACTGGCGGGTGGCCTGCGGCGCGCTCTGCTTGAGGAGGGTCTCGAGCGTCTGGCGGGCGGTGTCACCCCAGTTCGCCGGCAGCTCCCCGCGCATGCGCCGCTCGAACTCGTGGGCGAGGTCGGGGTATGAGCTGGCATAGCGCGCGAACAGCTCGCGCCAGGACGCCTCCAGAGCCGCGCCCTCCTGGCGGTGATCCCAGGCGGCGCGGATGTCCGCGGGCACCTCGAACGGCGGGTACGGCCAGTGGAGCGTGCGCCGCGCGGCGGCCACCTCCTCCACGCCGAGGGCCTCGCCGTGCGCCTCCTTGGTGCCCTGCTTGTCGGGGGCGCCGAAGCCGATGATGGTGCGGCAGCAGATGAGCGAGGGCCGCGCGGTTTCGGCGCGTGCCTGGCTCAGTGCCGCCGCGACCGCGGCGGCGTCGAGTCCGTCGACGTGCGGCACCACGTGCCAGCCGTAGCTGGCGAAGCGAGCCGGCGTGTCGTCGGTGAACCAGCCCGCCACCTTGCCGTCGATGGAGATGCCGTTGTCGTCGTAGAAGACAATGAGCTTGCCGAGGCCGAGCGTCCCGGCGAGCGAGCAGGCCTCGTGCGAGACGCCCTCCATCAGGCAGCCGTCGCCGGCGAAGCAGTAGGTGTAGTGGTCGACGATGCTCAGCGCGTCGCGGTTGAACTCGAGCGCGAGCAGCTTCTCCGCGAGCGCCATGCCCACGGCGTTGGCGAGCCCCTGGCCGAGGGGCCCGGTGGTGGTCTCGATGCCAAGGTGCGGGTCGTGCTCGGGGTGACCGGGGGTCTTGCTGCCGAGCTGGCGGAAGCCCTTGATGTCCTCGATGGTGAGCGGATAGCCGCTCAGGTGCAGCACCGAGTACAGCAGCATCGAGCCGTGGCCGTTCGAGAGCACGAAGCGGTCGCGGTCGAACCACTGCGGGTTGCCGGGGTTGTGGCGCAGGAAGCCGCGCCACAGCACCTCGGCAATATCCGCCATGCCCATCGGCATGCCGGGGTGGCCGGAATTGGCGCGCTGGACGGCGTCCATCGACAGGGCGCGGATGGCGTTGGCGAGTTCGCGTGGTGTGCTCATGCGGCTCTGTCAGCGGCCTGCGGACCGCGGCTGGAAATCCCCGGCGGAAGCCCCCGGCGGCGGCGCCGGCGTGCGGCACAGCCACGGGGGGCGCGCATTGTCCACCACTCGCGCCCGTTGCTCAATCGCGCCGCGCCCCGCGCACTTACCGGCCCGGCCCGTGCGCGCCCGCACAAAGTTCCCGTCACGCCGGGCTTGAGCCTGGGCGTGCATCACATTCTGTGCACTCCAGAAAAGCGGGCGGTACGTCATGTCGGCGGATAGTGACGCTCTGTCGTCGGGGACTTGGTTCACTGCGGGCGCGCGGACGGCTCTGCTACCCTCCCCCGAATGAGCGTGGTACGCCTCACACAATTCACCGACCCGCACCTGTACGGCGGGGAGCACGAGTCGCTGCGCGGCGTGGCGACCCTGCCGGCGCTCGCCACCGCGATCGCCCACGCGCAGGCGCGCGAGTGGCCGCCGGACGCGGTGCTCGTCACCGGCGATCTGGTGCAGGACGATCCGGCCGGCTATCCGCACTTCCGCCGGGTGTTCGGCGCCCTGGGCGTGCCGGTGCTGTGCCTGCCCGGCAACCACGACGAGCCGCGCGCCATGAAGCGCGAGCTCACCGGCACCCCCTTCGTGCTCGGCGGTCACGTCGACCTCGGGCGCTGGCGCATCGTGCTGCTGGACAGCTGTCTGCCCGGCTCGGCGAGCGGTGCCCTGAGCGCGCAGGCGCTCGCACAGCTCGAGGAGTCCCTGGCCGGCGCGGGCGCGCGCCATTGCCTGGTGGCCCTGCATCATCACCCGGTGCCGATGGCGAGCCGCTGGCTGGATCTGGTCGGGCTCACCAACGCGGCTGAGTTCCTGCACAGCATCGATCAGCACAAGAACGTACGTGCCATCCTCTGGGGGCACGTGCACCAGGCGTACGATGGACTGCGCAAGGGCGTGCGGCTCCTGGCCACGCCCTCGACCTGCGCGCAGTTCCTGCCGCACTCGGATGATTTCGCGGTAGACCGGCGGCCGCCGGGCTATCGCACGCTCGAGCTGCACCCGGATGGTTCGCTGGTGACGGAGGTCGTGTGGGTCGAACAGCACTGCGGTGGCTCCTCGCGCTCGGCCTGCTCGGCTGCCTGAGCGCCCACGCGGCCGGCCCGGTCTGGGCGGTCCGCGGCTCCCACAACACCGTCTACCTCGCCGGCTCGATCCACGTCCTGCCCGCCGGTGACACCGCGCTGCCGTCGGCTTTCGACAGCGCCTACGCCCGCTCCTCGCGCCTGGTCATGGAGCTCGATCTCGGCAACTTCGACCCGCTCGAGGCCATGACGTGGATGATGGACAAGGGGGCGCTGCCCCCCGGCACCACTCTCAAGGGGGTGCTCGGGGAGGCGCGCTACGCGCGCGTCACGGCGGCCGCCGCCTCGCTCGGTGTGCCCATGAACGGCCTCGAGGGCCAGGCGCCCTGGCTCGTCGGCATCGAGCTCACCGACTATGCCTACAAGCACGAGGGCTTCGACGCGGACCAGGGGGTGGAGGAGCAGCTGGTGCGGCGCGCCCAGGCCGACGGCAAGCCGACCGCGGGCCTGGAGACCCTCCCCGAGCAGCTCGGGGGACTGGTGAGCTTAAGTAATGAGGACCAGCTCAAGATGCTCGACCAGACGCTCGATGAGCTGAAGGACATCAAGTCCGAGATGGGCGACGTGCTGCGCGCCTGGCGCAGCGGCGACGCTCCGCGCCTGGCGGCGCTGCTGTCGAGCGAGTACGACTCGATGCCCGGGCTCTATCGCCCGCTGGTCACCGAGCGCAACCAGCGCTGGCTGCCGCAGGTGCAGCAGCTGCTCAAGGCTCGCGACAACGCGCTGGTCGTGGTGGGCGCCCTGCACCTGGTGGGCCATGGCGGCCTGCTCGAGCTGCTGCGCAAGCAGGGCTACAGCGTCACGCAGCTCGACTAACCCGCGGCGCGGCGCTGGTAGAAGCGCCACAAGGGCACGCTGAGCGCCACGATCCAGGCGAGCACCAGCCAGCCGACGAAGCCGTCGAAGCGGCTGAGCAGGAAGCCAAGCGCCGCATCGCGGCGCGGCTGCATCAGCTCGTGCACCACCAGCATCACCCACACCCAGCCGGCATGCAGCCCGATGCAGGCGGCGATGTTGCCGGTGGCCTCGCGCACCAGCCCGAGCAGCACCCCGACGGCCGCCAGCGCGAGGAAGGCGTCGAGGATCGACCCCGGGTGCGCGAAGGCCTGCAGCGTGCCCGCGAGCAGGTCGAGCCCGCTGTGCGGGTTCACCGCGGCGGGGGCGATGTGGTAGCTCGCGAAGAAGTGCGTGGCCGCATAGATGAGCGCGGTGAGGGTGATCGCGGCCGCCGCCCCCGACTCGCGCTCGATGCCGGTGTGCATCGCCCCGCGCAGAAAGGTCTCCTCGATGAAGCCCACGGCGAGCCCGCTCAGGAGCCGCGCCACGATGAGCCGTGCCAGCGCGCCGGCCCCGAAGCCCGCCGCCCGCGACCAGTCGAGGAGCCCGAGCGCGCTCATGGCGGCGACCACCGCCAGCATGGTCGCGACCCCGATCGCAAGCCCCACCAGGAGCTCGCGCATGAATACGCGCCGCGGCACGCCGTAGCCGAGGCTCTTGCGGTCGGCGAGGCCGAGGCGGCGCGCCAGCAGCACGAAGCCGATGAGCAGCGCCAGCATGCCAATGCGCTCACCGATGCGGTGGAAGGGAAAATCGAAGTGCGGATGCAGCAGCAGCCAGGCGGGGTAGGAGAACAGCGCGATGGCCGCCAGCGCCAGCGCCATGAGCAGCATGAACCAGGCGAAGGTGCGCATGGGGTTAACGTTACGTGGCGCGCGCGCGCTTCGGCAAGGCGGGCCGCCTCATTCCTGCAGGAGCGCCCGCCAGCGCGGCACGACCGCGCTCAGGCGAAAGCGCTCATCGGCCGCCACCTGCGGCCGCGCGCCGCGGCGCCACTCGCGCACGCGCTCGCTCAGGGCATCGAACAGCCCGGCCTGCGCGGCGAGGCGCGCCAGCGGCGCCCGCAGCGCCCGCGGCAGCACGCCGGCGAGCGCCTCGTAGCGCCGGTAGGAGCCCGGCAGCGGCAGCACTTCCTGCGTGTCCCCGAGCACCTCGCGCGCGGCGCCGCAGTCGAGCGTCAGCACCGGGGTGCCGAGCGCGTGGCTCTCGGCGAACACCAGGCCGAAGGTCTCGGGGATGGTGAAGTTGGGAAAGAAGGTGCACAGCGCCGAGCGCACCTCGGCGTGCACGCGCGCCTGCGGCAGCGCCCCCAGGTACTGCACCCCGGGAGCCGCCGGCGCCGCGGCGCGCCGGTAGCCCGGGTTGGCGATCACCAGGCGCTGATCCGGCAGCAGCCGGCGCAGCGCCGCGAAGGCGTCGAGCGTGAAATCGAGGCCCTTGTTGGGCGAGGAGAAGAACACCAGCTTGCGCTCGTCCGTCGCCGTGGAATCGGGGGCGAGCCGCTCGTCGATCGGGTTGTAGATGGTGAGCGCGCGCGCGCTCACGCCCAGACCTGCGAGCGTCGCCGCCACCCCCGCGCGCTGCCAGTCCGAGACACACACCACGCCCGCCAGGCGCTCGCGCAGCAATGCGGCGCTGGCGGCCCAGCCGCGCGCGCGCTTGCCGCCGGGCCGCAGCCGGTCGTGCACCCACAGGTAGGCACGCGCCTGCGGAAACAGCGTGCGCGCGAGCTCCAGGGCGCTCGGCTCGCGGTTGACGATGACGTGGCGGATGCCTGCGAGTGCCTGCACCGGCAGGTAGCGCCCGTGCGCGCTCTGGCGTGCGCCCTGCATCACCCACGCGCCGAGGGCGTCGGCGACACGCACGAGCGTCGCCTCGCTGCCCCCCAGGGCGCGCTCGCCGAGCGTGTCGGTGTCGTAGGGCTGTTGGCTGGCGGTGTCGAGAAACAGGACCGCACTCATTCGCGCTATTCTATGCGTGATCGTAAGCGCGCGAGTGGTGGGGCGTGGCGAGTCTCTCGGCCTGCATAATTACCTACAACGAGGCCGACCGCATCGAGGCATGCCTGCGCTCGCTCGAGTTCTGCGACGAGATCCTCGTGGTCGACTCGCATTCGAGCGACGAGACGCGCAGCCGCGCCGCCGCGCTCGGCGCGCGCGTCATCGAGCGCGACTGGCCCGGCTATCGCTCGCAGAAGCAGTTCGCGGTGGAGGCCGCCCGGCACGACTGGGTGCTGTGCCTGGATGCCGACGAGCGGGTGAGCGCGCCGCTGCGCGCGGAGATCCTCGCGCGGCGCGCGGCCGGCTTCGCCGGGATGGCCGGCTACTCGCTGCCGCGCATCACCGACTACTTCGGCCGGTTCCTGCGCCACGGCAACGCCTACCCCGACCGCCTGGTGCGCCTCTTCGACCGCCGGCGCGGCGGCTGGAGCGGGGACGAGATCCACGAGAACACGCGCGTCACGGGCCGCATCGAGCGCCTGCACGGCCACCTCGAGCACTTCTCCTACCGCAGCCTGAGTGATCACCAGAACCGCATGGCCCGCTACGCCGACCTCATGGCGCAGGCGCTGTACGCGCGCGGACGGCGCTGCGGGCTCGCGCCGGTGCTGCTCAACCCGCAGTGGCGCTTCGTGCGCGGCTACCTGCTGCGGCTCGGCTTCCTCGACGGCTGGCGCGGGCTGGTGTTCGCGCTCATCGAGGCCAACTACGTACGCCGCAAGTATCTCGGCCTATACATCCGCAGCCGGGGGCTGCCGGGCTGACCAGGCCGCGACCACCTGCGCGAGGCGCTCGAGCGGCTGCTCGAGCCCGAGCAGCGCGAGCTTCTGCTCCAGTTCCAGCGGCAGCACCTCGGCCCAGCGGTTCGCGACCCAGCCGGCGTCGGCGTAGTCGGCCGCGACGTGCGCGTAGCCGTGTCCGAGCTTGGGCAGCAGTTCCCGCAGTCCCGCGGCCAGGTACTGCAGCGGCTCGGGCAACAGCTGCGGGACCTCCGCCGCCAGCCACTCCACCTCCCCGAGGTTGAGTCCGTCCTCCTGCTGCGAGCGGCGCAGCACGCGGAAGCGCTCCCCGCCGAGACAGGTGAGACCGAGCAGCCCATCCGGCAGCGGGTCGAAATCGACGATGCGGGCGCTGGTGCCGAGCTCGGCGACTCGCCTCGCCGGTGCGCCCGCCTCGGCGCCCTCGAGCAGCGTCACGACGCCGAAGGAGCTGCCGTCACGCATGCAGCGGCGCACCATGTCGAGGTAGCGCGGCTCGAAGATGCGCAGCGCCAGCGGGCCGCCCGGGAAGAGCACGGCGTTGAGCGGGAACAGCGGCAGCGCGTTTAGGTCCACTCACGACCCCGCGGCGAGTGCGCCGAGCAGCCGTCCATGCAGGCCGCCGAAGCCGCCGTTACTCATGATGAGCAGGTGATCGCCGGCACGCGCGCTCGCGGCGAGATCGCGCACCAGGGAGTCGAGGTCGGTACGCACCGAGGCGCGCGCGCCGAGCTCGGCGGCCACCGCGCCCACGTCCCAGCCGAGATCCGGCGGCGCGTACAGCCATACCGCATCCGCAGCGGCGAGCGCCGGCGCCAGCGTCTGGCGGTGCACGCCCATGCGCATCGTGTGCGAGCGCGGCTCGAGCACCGCGATGATGCGCGCCGCGCCGACCTTGCGCCGCAGGCCATCGACGGTGGTGGCGATCGCGGTCGGGTGGTGCGCGAAGTCATCGTAGACGCGCACGCCGCGCGCCTCGCCGGCGAGCTGCATGCGGCGCGCCACGCCGCGGAACTCGCGCAGCGCGGCCAGCGACTGCGCCACGCTCACCCCGGCATGCCGCGCGGCGGCGATCGCCGCGAGCGCGTTGTCGACGTTGTGCGCGCCCAGCAGGTCCCACTCGACGAGGCCACGGGGCTCGCCGCTCTCCAGCACCTCGAAGCGCGAGTAGTCGCCGGCGCCGCGCGCGCTCCACAGGGCCTCGGCGCGCCCCTCGCGCGCGAAGCCCTCGAGCGGCGTCCAGCAGCCCATGGCGAGCGTGGCGCGCAGGTGCGCGTCGGCCGCATTCCACACGATGCGCCCGCCGCCGGGGACGATGCGTACCAGGTGGTGGAACTGGCGCTGGATGGCGGCGAGGTCGGGATAGATGTCGGCGTGGTCGTACTCGAGGTTGTTCAGCAGCAGCGTGCGCGGCCGGTAGTGCACGAACTTGGCGCGCTTGTCGAAGAAGGCGGTGTCGTACTCGTCGGCCTCGATGACGAAGAACGGCGCGGCGCCGAGGCGCGCACTCAGTCCGAAGTTGGCCGGCACGCCGCCGATCAGGAAGCCGGGGTTGAGTCCGGCATGCTCGAGGATCCAGGCGAGGAGCGAGCTCGTGGTGGTCTTGCCGTGGGTACCGGCGACCGCCAGCACCCAGCGGTCCTTGAGCACCTCGCGCGACAGCCACTCGGGGCCGGAGTAGTACGGCAGGCCGCTCTCGAGCAGCGCCTCGACCACCGGCTGGCCGCGGGTCATGACGTTGCCCACCACGACCACATCCGGAGCGGGACTGAGCTGCGCGGCATCGAAGCCCTCGGTGAGCTCGATGCCGAGTGCTGCGAGCTGCGTGCTCATCGGCGGGTAGACGTTGCGGTCGGAGCCGGTGACGCGGAAGCCGGCGGCGCGGGCGATGGCGGCGATGCCACCCATGAACGTGCCGCAGATGCCGAGGATGTGCACGTGCATGGCTGTACCTAGCTGACGGCCGCGACCAGCTGGCGACCGAGCAGCTCGCTGGCGACGATCTGCAGGATCACGAGCGCGACGCTTGCCCCGGCCGACCATTCGAGCGCCTCCCTGACGATGTGGCTGTTGGCGGCGAGCAGCCACACGAAGAGCGCGACGCCCAGCAGCGACACCGGGACGCCCCAGACGGAGTCCTGCGCGAAACGCGGATACAGCCAGCTGGAGAAGAAGAAGAGCGGCGCGAGCACGACCTGCACCCCGAACACCGCGGTGGTGGTCTGCAGCGTGCGCTCGGGGCGCCCGGCAATCCGCATCAGCAGCACGTACCACGCGATGGTAAAGACGGTGTCGACCAGCATCTGCGCCGGCCAGTTGTTGGCGTCGACTTCGCCAGCCTTGGCGGCTGCCCCGGTGAGGGCCGTGGCCGGGAACAGCGCGTTCATCAGCAGGTTCACCCCGATGTAGGCGATGATCGTCACCACCAGGAGCAGCAGGGATACGGGCAGGTCCTGCGGGCCGCGCCGCAGCAGCGTGATCTGCGTAAAGAGCCGGACGAGCTGCCTCATGGCTTTCGGTACGAGCGCGCTAATGCGCATAATGCGCGGCCATCGATTGTACAGATTCGTCAGCGCGCGTTTGCAGCCCGTAGTCACCACCGCCAAGGATCTCGAAGAGCTGGTCGCGCACCTGGCCGCGCAGCCGCGCATCGGCCTCGACACCGAGTTCCTGCGCGAGCGCACCTACCGTGCGCAGCTGTGCCTGGTGCAGCTGTCCTCGAGCAGCACGGCCGCCTGCGTCGACCCCGTCACGCTGCAGGAGCTCGCGCCGCTGGGCACGCTGCTCACCGCCGCCGGCGTCGAGAAGGTCATGCACGCCTCGCGCCAGGATCTCGAGGTGCTCATGCCGCTCGCCGGCCTCACGCAGCCGGTGTTCGATACCCAGATCGCCGCCGCCCTCACCGGCCAGCCGGCGCAGATCGGCTACGCCGAGCTGGTGCGGCGCGTGCTCGGCATCGAGCTCGCCAAGTCGCACACGCGCACCGACTGGACGCGCCGTCCGCTCTCGCCCGAGCAGCTCGCCTATGCGCTGGATGACGTCAACTACCTGCTGCCGCTCGCCGCGCAGCTGCAGGAGCGGCTCGAGCGCCTCGGACGGCTCGGCTGGCTCAGCGAGGAGCTGGCGCAGCTCGCCGACCCGGCCGCGCTCAGCACCGACCCGCAGCTCGCCTGGCAGCGCCTGAAGGGGCTGCGCGACCTCGATCCCGGCCGCATGCGCCTGGCGCGTGCCCTGGCCGCGTGGCGCGAGCAGAACGCCATCACCCATAACCGCCCGCGCGGCTGGATCCTCGATGAGGCAGTGCTGCGCGCGATCGTCATGCAGGTGCCGCGCAGCAGTGCGCAGCTCGAGGCCATTGCCGAGATGCCGGCGGGACTGGTGAAGCGCCGCGGCGCGGAGCTGCTCAGGCTCATCGAGGCAGCGCAGGTCCCCGAGCCGCCGCCACAGCTGCCCGGGCGCGTGCGTCCGGACGCCGCGCGCAGCGCGCTGCAGAAGAAACTGAGCGGCATCGTGCAGGCGGTGGCGGGCGAGCTCGCCCTCGCGCCCGAGGTGCTGGCGACGCGCCGGGACCTCGAGCAGCTCGCCGACGGCGAGCGCAACGTGCCCGCGCTCAGTGGCTGGCGCCGGGCGGTCCTCGGCGAGCGGCTGCTGGCGGCGCTCTAGCGGCGCCGCGCGCGGCGCGTGGCGCGGGCCGGGGCGCGACGCGCCTTGCGCGCGGCCTTGGCCTTCGCGGGGCGCGCCCGTGCGGTCGCGGCGCTGCGCTTCTTGGCGCGCGCGGCGCGGGGTGCGCTCTTGGCCGCCCGGCGCTTGGTGCCGGGGCTGCGACGCGCCTTGGGCGCCGCCAGTGCCGGCAGGCCGAGCGCCTGCGCCAGGCGGCGCGTGACGGTGTTGAGCTCGCCCTGCGCGTCGATGACGTGCAGCAGCCCGCGGGCGCGGTAGAAATCGACGAGCGGCCGCGTCTTCTCCTCGTAGACGCGCAGCCGCTCGGCCACGGTGGCCTCGTTGTCGTCCGGGCGCTGCACCAGGCGGTGCGGCTGCTGGGTCTTAGGGCAGGTGGCGCTGGCACCGCTCGGCGGGGAGGTGAGCAGGTTGAACACCCGCCCGCAGTCCGCGCAGGTGCGCCGCCCGGAGATGCGCCGCACCAGCTCGGCGGAGTCCACTTCCAGCTGCACCACCGCATCGAGCGGCCGGCCGAGCTCGGCCAGCAGGCGGTCGAGCGCATGCGCCTGCGCCAGGTTGCGCGGGAAGCCATCGAGGATGAAGCCGCGGCGGGTGTCGCTCTCGGCCAAGCGTTCGCGGATCATGCCGAGCACCAGGGAGTCATCGACCAGGCGGCCGCTGTCCATGGCCTCCTTGGCCTGGCGGCCGAGCTCGGTGCCGCGGGCGACCGCGGCCCGCAGCAGATCCCCGGTGGAGATCTGCGGGATGCCAACACGCTCCACCAGACGCTGCGACTGGGTGCCCTTGCCGGAACCCGGTGCGCCCAACAGTACGATGCGCATGCTCTTTGACAGTATGAGACCACCGCGCACTGGCGGCACAAAGGTGCGCCACGTTACCGGCCGCGCCCGCCTCCCGCAAGCTACGCCCCGTGCGCTATGCTTCGCGACCCTGCCGGAAAGCCAAGTGCCTGCGCCGCCATGAAAAAATCCGCTCCCCGCAATGCCTTCTACGCCCAGTCGGGCGGTGTCTCCGCGGTCATCAATGCCTCCGCCTGCGGCGTGATCGAGACCGCGATGCGCTCGCGGCACATCGGCAAGGTGTACGCCGGGCGCCACGGCATCATCGGCGCGCTCACCGAGGACCTGATCGACGTGCGGCGCGAGAGCGCCGCGGTGATCAAGGGCCTGAAGTACACCCCCGCGGGCGCCTTCGGCTCGGCGCGCTTCAAGCTCAAGGGGATCGAGGAGAACCGCGCCGAGTACCAGCGCCTCATCGAGGTGTTCCGCGCCCACGACATCGGCTACTTCTTCTATAACGGCGGCAACGACTCGATGGACACCGCCCTCAAGGTGTCGCAGCTCGGGGCCTCGCTCGGCTACCCGGTCACCTGCGTCGGCGTGCCCAAGACGGTCGACAACGACCTGCCGCACACCGACTGCTGCCCGGGCTTCGGCTCGGTGGCCAAGTACGTCGCGGTCTCCACGCGCGAGGCGGCGCTCGACGTCGCCTCCATGGCCCGCACCTCCACGCGCGTGTTCGTGCTCGAGGTGATGGGGCGGCACGCCGGCTGGATCGCCGCCGCCGGCGGGCTCGCCGGCAACGGGCCCGCCGAGCCGCCGCACGTCATTCTCTTCCCCGAGGTGCCCTTCGAGCGCGAGCGCTTCCTGGCGCGCGTCAAGCAGTGCGTGAGCGACTACGGCTACTGCGTCATCGTGGTGAGCGAGGGCGCGGCCTACCCCGACGGGCGCTTCCTCGCCGATGCCGGCACCAAGGACGCCTTCGGCCACACGCAGCTCGGCGGTGTCGGCCCGGTGGTCGCCAACATGGTGCGCGAGGCGCACGGCTACAAGTACCACTGGGCGGTCGCCGACTACCTGCAGCGCGCCGCGCGCCACATCGCTTCCCGCGTCGACGTCGAGCAGGCCTACGCGGTCGGCAAGGCCGCGGTCGAGCTCGCCGCGCAGGGCGTCAACGCCGTCATGCCCACGATCGTGCGCAAGTCGCAGCGCCCGTACCGCTGGGTGATCGGCCACGTGCCGCTCGCCGACGTCGCCAACAAGGAGAAGAAGCTGCCCGCGGACTACATCCGCGAGGACGGCTTCGGCATCACCGCCGCCGCCCGCCGCTACCTCGAGCCGCTCATCGCCGGCGAGGCCTATCCGCCCTACAAGGACGGGCTGCCCGCCTACGTGCACATCAAGGGCGTGGCCGTGAAACGCAAGCTCAAGAGCGAATTCAAGGTCTAGCCACGGCCTTGCTGCGGCGCGGGGCGCGCGCCGCGCGCCGCACGACTCAACATACCGCGCAGCCTCCCGCGCGCCGCTCCGGGCGCGGCGGGGGGCGTGCTATAGTGCGCGGCCTTTTTTTGGGGAGGTTGTCACTGATGGATGCCACCATGTGGCTGTGGGCCGCGATCGCGGCCGGTGTGCTCGCCGTGCTCTACGGCCTGTTCTCGATGTCCGCCATCCTGCGTCTGCCCGCCGGTAACGAGCGCATGCAGGAAATCGCCGCCGCCGTGCAGGCCGGCGCCAAGGCGTACCTCAACCGCCAGTACTCGACGATCCTCATCGTCGGCGTGGTGCTGTTCCTCGTCATCGGCTTCTCGCCGCTCGGCTGGCCGACCGCCGGGGGCTTCCTGATCGGCGCACTGCTCTCCGGCCTCACCGGCTACATCGGCATGAACATCTCGGTGCGCGCCAACGTGCGCACGGCGCAGGCGGCCACCAGCGGCCTGAACGCCGCGCTCAGCGTCGCCTTCCGCGGCGGCGCCATCACCGGCATGCTGGTGGTCGGGCTCGCGCTGCTCGGCGTCGCCGGCTACTACACCTTCCTGATCCGCGCCACCAGCGTCGGACCCACGGGCGCGCTGCACGCCCTCGTCGGGCTCGCCTTCGGCGGCTCGCTCATCTCGATCTTCGCGCGCCTCGGCGGCGGCATCTTCACCAAGGGGGCCGACGTCGGCGCGGACCTGGTCGGCAAGGTCGAGGCCGGCATCCCCGAGGACGACCCGCGCAATCCGGCGGTGATCGCCGACAACGTCGGCGACAACGTCGGCGACTGCGCCGGCATGGCGGCGGACCTGTTCGAGACCTACGCGGTCACGATCGTCGCCACGATGCTGCTCGGCGGCCTGCTGTTCGCCAAGGACGGCGCGGACGCCTCCCGCGCCGCCGTCATCTACCCCCTCGCCCTCGGCGCGGCCTCCATCGTCGCCTCGATCATCGGCACGTTCTTCGTCTCGGCGCGCGCCGGCGGCAAGATCATGAACGCCCTCTACAAGGGCGTCATCGTCTCCGGCCTGGTGTCCGCGGCGGCCTTCTACTTCATCACGCAGAAGATCATGCCCGGCAGCTTCGCGCCGCTGTACGGCTGCGCGCTGATCGGCCTCGGGCTGACCGCGGCGATGATCATGATCACCGAGTACTACACCGCCACCGAGTACAGCCCGGTGCGCAAGGTGGCCGCGGCCTCGCAGACCGGCCATGCCACCAACATAATCGCCGGACTGGGCGTGTCGATGAAGGCGACCGCGCTGCCGGTGATCGCGGTGTGCCTGGCGATCTGGGGCGCCTACACGCTCGATGGGCTCTACGGCATCGCCATCGCCGCGACCTCCATGCTCTCGATGACCGGCATGATCGTCGCGCTCGATGCCTACGGCCCGATCACCGACAACGCCGGCGGCATCGCCGAGATGGCGGGCCTGCCGAAGCAGGTGCGTGACATCACCGACCCGCTCGATGCGGTGGGCAACACCACCAAGGCGGTCACCAAGGGCTACGCCATCGGCTCGGCGGGACTCGCCGCGCTGGTGCTGTTCGCCGACTACACCCACAACCTCGAGGCGGCCGGCAAGCTCACCACCTTCTCACTGTCCGACCCGGCCGTGATCATCGGCCTGTTCATCGGCGGCCTCGTACCCTACCTGTTCGCCGCCATGGCCATGGAAGCCGTGGGGCGCGCGGCCGGCGCGGTGGTCAACGAGGTGCGGCGGCAATTCCGCGAGATCAAGGGCATCATGGCCGGCACCGCCAAGCCCGACTACTCGCGCGCCGTCGACCTGCTCACGCGCGCGGCGATCCGCGAGATGATCGTGCCCTCGCTGCTGCCGATCCTGGTGCCCATCGTGCTGGTGGTGGTGATGAACACCCTCATGGGCCCGGGTGCCGGCGTGCGCGCGCTCGGCGGCCTGCTGATCGGCACCATCGTCACCGGGCTGTTCGTCGCGATCTCCATGACGACCGGCGGCGGCGCCTGGGACAACGCCAAGAAGTACATCGAGGAAGGCAACTTCGGCGGCAAGGGCTCGGATGCGCACAAGGCGGCCGTCACCGGTGACACCGTCGGCGATCCTTACAAGGACACCGCCGGACCTGCGATCAACCCGCTGATCAAGATCATCAACATCGTGGCGCTGCTGCTGGTGCCGCTGCTGTAGGCCGCGGGCGGAACGCGCGCATGGCCGCGGAGCACTACCCGGTCGAGAAGTCCGAGGACGAGTGGCGGCGCGAGCTCTCGCCGGAGGCCTTCCGCGTGCTGCGCCAGCACGGCACCGAGCGCGCCGGCACGAGTGCGCTCAATGCCGAGCACCGCGCCGGAGTGTTCCGCTGCGCGGCCTGCGGACTCGAGCTGTTCGCCTCCGACACCAAGTTCGACAGCGGCACCGGCTGGCCGAGCTTCTTCCGAGCGCTGCCCGGAGCGGTCGGCACCTCCGCCGACCATAGTCTCTTCATGCGCCGCACCGAGGTGCACTGCGCCCGCTGCGGCGGGCACCTCGGCCACGTCTTCCCCGATGGACCCAGGCCCACGGGCGAGCGTTACTGCATGAACGGGGTGGCGCTGCGCTTCGAGCCCGCGCCGCCCTGACCGCGCGCCGCGGCCGTCATCTTCAGGCGGCCAGCTGCAGCGGCTGCGGCCTGCCGATGGCGTAGCCCTGCAGGTAGTCGACGCCCATGCGGCGCGCCGCCTCGACGGCGGCGCTGTCCTCCACCTGCTCGGCGATCACCTTGAAGTTCAGGGTGCGGGCCAGCTTGATCATCGCCGTAACCATTGCCTGGTTGACGGTGTCGCGCGCCAGGTTGCGCATGAAGGAGCCGTCGATCTTCAGGTAGTCGAGCGGCAGGTTCTTCAGGTTGGAGAACGAGCCGACCCCGGAGCCGAAGTCATCGAGCGCGAACTGGCAGCCCATGCCGTGCAGCACGCCGACGAAGCGGCGCGCGTGATCGAGGTTGGCGATCACCGCGCTCTCGGTGATCTCGAAGCACACCTGCGCCGGGGCGGCGCCGGTGCTGTCGAAGCACTCGACCACGAACTCGAGGAACTGCACGTCCCCGAGCGTCTGCCCGGAGATGTTGATGGCGACGCTGCGGTTGGCCGGCACCGGGATCGCGCCGCGCCCGAGCGCGGCGAGCGTGGTCTGCACCACCCAGCGGTCGACCAGCCCCATGAGGCGATAGCGCTCGGCGGCGCGCATGAACTCCGACGGCGGCAGCTCATTCCCCAGCTCGTCCTCGAGGCGCACCAGCACCTCCATGGCCGGCCCGCCCGCCTCGTCGTGCGCCGGCACGATCACCTGGTGATAGAGGTGGAAGCGGTTCTCCTTGAGCGCGCTCTGCAGGCGCTGCAGCCACTGGATCTCGCCGGTGTGGCGCGCCAGGGCCTCATCGCGCGCCGAGTACACAGCGACGCGGCCGGTGCCCTGCTTCTTGGCGACGTAGCAGGCGGTGTCGGCCGCCGCCAGCAGCTCCTCGAGCGTGCCGCTCTCGCGCGAGATCTCCACGAGCCCCACCGAGACGCCGATGTTGAAGATCTTGTCCTTCCACACGAAGCGGTAATCGCTCACCGCGCGCGTCAGGTCATCGGCGATCTGGCGTGCCTTGTCGAGCGGACAGCCGATCAGGAGCAGCCCGAACTCATCCCCGCCCAGGCGCCCGACGGTGTCGCTGTCGCGCACCGCATCGCGCAGCAGCTTCGCCACCTCGCGCAGCATGCTGTCGCCGGCGACGTGGCCGCTGGTGTCGTTCACCAGCTTGAAGCGGTCGAGGTCGAGGTAACACAGCACGTGCTGGCCGTCGCCGCGGTGGCCGGAGTCGATCGCCTCCTGCAGCCGCCGCTCGAACTCGCGGCGGTTGACGAGGCCGGTGAGCGCATCGTGCGTGGCCTGGTAGGACATCTGGCGCGCCAGCCCGCGCAGCTCGGTGATGTCGTGCAGCATCACCACCGCGCCGATGAGCTCCTTGGCCTCGTTGCGCATCGGCGAGGCGGTGAGCTCGATCGAGCGCTCGTGGCCGTCGGTGCGCGACAGGAGCAGCGCGCGGCGGCTGAGGTTCACGGCTGCACCGCTGGTGAGGGCCTGGCGTACCGGGTCGGCGAGCAGGCGCCGCTCGGTCTCATCCACCAGGCTGACCACTTCCTCGAGCAGCTTGCCGGCGGCGCTGCCGGACTCGCTCTGTGTCAGCTGCTCGGCCGCCGGGTTCATGAAGGTGATGCGTCCGTCCTTGTCGGTGGCGATGATGGCCTCGGCGAGGGACTGCAGCGCCAGCTGCTGCGGCGCCGACGGCGCGGGCGCCTCGAGCGGCAGGCGCAGTGCCTGCACGGTCTGGGTGGGGATGATCTCAACACCGGTGATCAGGAGCGCGTTGCCCTTGTCGTAGTCGACCACGCTCGAGGTGATCTCCAGGCGGCTCACCTGCCCCTGCAGCCCCACCATGTCGATCTCGTAGCGCTCGGCGGCGCTCTCGCCGGCGAGGCGGCGGCCGATGTTCTCGCTCACGAGGTCCGAGTATTCCGGGGGCACCAGGTCGGCGAGGCGCCGCCCGATCAGCTCGACGCGGTCGACGCCGACGTAGCTGGCGAACTGGCGGTTCGCGTAGAGGATGACCTCGCGGTGCACCAGCACCGCCTCGTGGATGCGGTCGCCGAGGTCGGCGAACAGCTTCGGCGACTCCACCGACTCGCGCGTATCGGCGGGCGCGGCACGCGTCAGCAGGTGGTTGATGGCGGTGGCGAGCGCGCTGAGCTCAGGCTTGTCGCTCGCGATGTCGACCCGCCCGCCCAGGCGCCCGCCGATGGCGATACGCTGCAACTGCTGCGACAGCGCCTCCACGCTCTTCATGTCGCGGCGCTGCAACGCATACAGAACGAGAACCAGAGCGGCGATGAGGGCGAACAGGAGGCACAACAGCCCGATGATCGACATCTACGTTCTTCTTGCGGCCTTGGCGCTAAGGGTCTCCCGCGCGCTTTTTTGGGGCACTATAGTTTGACTTGTCGTGCCGGCGGAATTACGGACCGGCCAAGCATAACGCAGGCCATGGCACGCCCCGTCGGTATTTCACCATATCTCGTCGCAAGTCCGCTTGGCAGGGCGCCGGAAAACCCGTAACTTCTCCCGCCTTTTCAACGGCACGGCAATAAGTCCAATCCGGAAGGTCACGAGGCATGCAGACCCCAGAGCTCCGCGAGCAGATGATCGAGCAGCAGGTGCGTGCCTGGGACGTGCTCGATGAGCGCGTGCTCGAGGTCATGCGGCGGGTGCCGCGCGAGCTGTTCGTGCCCCAGGGCGAGCGCTACCGCGCCTACGCCGACCTCGAGGTGCCCCTCGCGCACGGTCAGCACATGCTGCGCCCGAGCGTGGCCGGCAGGCTCCTGCAGGCGCTGTTGCCTCAGCCGCACGAGCAGGTGCTCGAGGTGGGCGCGGGCAGCGGCTTCATCACTGCCTGCCTGCGCGGCATGGGCGGCCGGGTGCTGGCGCTGGAGCTGTACCCGGATCTCGCCGAGAGCGCGCGCGCCAACCTCGCCGCGCTCGGCGTGCGCGGCGCCGAGGTGCGCGATGCCGACGCGCTCGCCTATGCGAGCGCGACCTCCTACGACGTGATCGCCGTGACGGCGTCGCTGCCGGTCTACGACCAGCGCTTCGAGCACGCCCTGAGCATCGGCGGGCGGCTGTTCGTGGTCGTCGGCGAAGCGCCGGTCATGGAGGCGCGCCTGGTGCAGCGCACGGCCGCGGATACGTGGAGCACGCAGAGCCTGTTCGAGACGGTGATCGACCCGCTGGTGAATGCCGTGCGGCCCCCGGCCTTCACCTTCTGATGCAACCACCGGACGCAGCCGCTGCGCACAGGGATTTGAAGGGACTGACATGAAGCGTGCCGTTTTCCTTGCTGCCGTGGGCCTGCTCGCCGCCTGCCCGCTCGCCGCTGCCAAGGACCTGCAGGGCGTCTTTGACGACGCGGTCAAGAACGATCCCGTGATCCGTCAGGCCGACGCCAATCGCCTGGCGACGCGGGAAGCGCGCCCGCAGGCCTGGTCGGCCGTACTGCCGCAGCTGAACGGCACCGCCAACATCCTGCGTGACCACAGCTCGGGCTACCAGGACCAGGTCACCGAGGTCAACAACCCGCCGCAGCCGGTCGTCGTGCCGCTGCCGGAGACCATCGACACCACGACCACCGGCTGGGCGCTCAACCTGCGCTCGAACCTCTTCTCCTGGACCAACTGGATGCTGATCAAGGCCGCCAGCCAGGAAGTGGCGCAGGCCGAGGCCGACTACCAGGCGGCCGAGCAGAACCTGATCCTGCGCGTCGGGGTGGCCTACTTCGCCGTGCTGGCCGCGGACGACGCACTCGAGGCGGACCAGGCCGCGCTCGAGGCCATCGCCCGGCAGCTCGACCAGGCCAACAAGCGCTTCGAGGTGGGACTGATCGCCATCACCGACGTGCAGGACGCCAAGGCCGCGCGCGACACCGCCGCCGCGGCGGTCATCGCCGCCAAGCGCACGCGCGCCACGGTGCAGGACCGGCTCGAGGAGATCACCGGGCAGCGCTACGACCACCTCGCCAAGCCCGGCCCCGACATGCCGCTGCGCAGCCCCGACCCGGAGAACGAGGAGCGCTGGGTCGAGGTGTCGCTGCAGCAGAACCTCACCCTGATCTCGAGCCGCCTCGCCGCCGAGATCGCCCGCGACAACGTGCGTGCCGCGGTCGGCGGTCACCTGCCGACGCTCGACCTGGTCGCCGGCCGCTCCTACTCGAAGAACGAGTCCGACCAGGCCATCGACTACATCGCCTTCCCCAACGTCAACAGCAAGATCAACGACCGCCAGATCGGTCTGCAGTTCACGCTGCCGATCTTCGCCGGTGGCTACACGCAGTCGAAGGTGCGCGAGAGCGAATACCGCTGGATCGCCGCCAAGGAGGGCGTGGTGCAGAGCTCGCGCGCCACCGAGCGCCAGGCCCGCGACGCCTACCTCGGCGTCATCAGCGGCATCGCGCGCGTGCAGGCGCTGCGCCAGGCACTGGAGTCCAGCCAGACCGCGCTCAAGGCCACCGAGGCCGGCTACGAGGTCGGCACGCGTACCTCGGTCGACGTGCTCAATGCCCGGCGCAACCTGGTGCAGGCGCAGACCGACTACGCCGGCAGCCGCTATGACTACATCGTGAGCGTGCTGCAGCTGCGCCTGGCGGCCGGCAACCTCGACCGCGCCCAGCTCAAAGAGATCAACGTCTGGCTGACCGAGACCGTGCCGACGGCCCCGCGCGAGACCACCCCCGAGAACGTGCTGCCGAACATTCCGGCGCCGGCGCCGACCCCGGCCCCCGCGAGCCCCGGCGCGACGCCCCCGCCCACCTCGCGCCGCTAGCGCGGCGCGCTCTGCGCGAGCAGCGGCTCGATCAGCGCCAGGAGCTTGCCGAGCGCCCCGCGGTTGCCCTCGACGCAGGCGCGGCCCGCCGCGCCCATGCGCGCGCGCATGCCGGCATCGAGCAGCAGCTCCGCCGCGCGCGCCCCGAGCTCCCGGCCATCCTGCACCACCAGCGCCGCGCCGCGCGCGATCAGCAGGCGCGCCACGTCGGCGCTGTTGAAGTTGTGCGGCCCGGTGAGGATCGGCACGCCGAGCGCTGCGGGCTCGAGGAGGTTGTGGCCGCCGATCGGCACGAGGCTGCCGCCGACGAAGGCGACCTCGGCGGCGGCATAGAAATCGAGCAGCTCGCCGAGCGTATCCAGCAGCAGCACCTCGCAGTCCGCTCCCACCGCCTCCCGGGGCGAGCGCCGCGCGAAGCGCACGCCGGCCGCGGTGAGTGCCTGCGCGACTTCGGCAAAGCGCGGCGGGTGGCGCGGCGCCAGCACCAGCAGTGCCTGCGGCACGCGCTCGCGCAGCAGGCGGTGCGCCTCGAGCACCGCCTGCTCCTCGCCCGCGTGGGTGCTGCCGGCCACCCACAGCGGCCGGCTGGCGGCGTACTGCGCGCGCAGCTGCGCGCCGCGCGCGCCGATGTCCGCGGGCAGCTCGAAGTCGAACTTGAGGTTGCCGGTCACGTGGGTGCTGGCCGGGTCGGCGCCCAGGGCGGTGAAGCGCTCGGCATCCGCGCTGCCCTGCGCGGCCACCACCGCGGCCTCCCCGAGCGTGTCACGGAACAGCTTGCCGAGGCGCTGGTAGCGGCTCACCGAGCGCGCCGAGATGCGCGCGCTCGCCAGCACCAGGGGCACGCGGCGCCGCCCGCAGGCGCGGTAGAGATTCGGCCACAGCTCGGTCTCGAAGATCACCGCCAGCCGCGGCTGCACCCGCCGCATGAAGCGCTCGACGGCGCCGGGCAGGTCAAAGGGCAGGTAGCGCACCTGCGCGACATCGCCGCACAGGGCGCGCGCCCGCGCCACGCCGGTGGGCGTGAAGGCGGTGATGGTGAGGGGCAGCTGCGGGTGGGCGCGGTGCAGCGCGCCCACGAGCGAGGCGCACACCTGCACCTCCCCTACCGAGACCGCGTGCAGCCACACCCCCTCGGGCGGCGCCGGCGGTCCGAAGCCGAAGCGCTCGCCGAAGTTGCGCCAGTAGCTGCGGTCCCACAGGCCGCGCCACAAGAGCATGGCGGACACGAACGGCACGGCGAGGTAGAGGGCGAGAAGATAAAGGAGGCGCACGCTCGGGGGGCCTCTTCAGGCCATCAGCTCGGTCTTGCCCGAGGACTGGCGGTAACCGTCGAGCAGCCCGTGCCAGTCGGACTCGCTGAAGCGATCAGCCGGCATGCCCCAGGTGACTTTCTCCAGCGAGCGGCGCAGGCGCACCAGGTTGCCATCGCACCACAGGCCGGGGCGGCGCAGCTGGCAGCGGTCGAAGTCGATGAGGTAGACGCTCTCCTCGCTCAGGAGCACGTTGTGGGCGTTGAGGTCGGCGTGGCACACGCCCAGATCGTGGAAGCGGCGGATGCAGCGCCCGATCGAGATCCAGGTGAGGATCGAGAGCGCACCGGTGCGCAGGCACTCGGTGAGCGAGCCGACCACCGGCAGGCGCTCGGTGATCAGGTCACCGGTGTAGCTGCCGCCGGCCTGGCGGTAGCGCGCCGCGATCGGCGCCGGCACCGGCAGGCCGGCGCGGTGCAGGTGATAGGTGAGCTGCCACTCGGTGAAGGGCCGCGTGCTCTCCTCGTCGTGCCAGCGGTAGCGGTCGCCGAAGAGCTCGGCCATGAGGCCGCCGCGGCGGTAGTGGCGCAGCACGTAGCCGCGCCCGTCGTTCTTGACGAAGTAGGTCGCGCCGCGGCCGGCGGCGCTGCCGGCGAGCTCGCCGCGCGCCTGCCAGTAGCGCGGCTCGAACCACTCGCTGCTCAAATTGCCCGCCCGGGAGGCGTCATATAGCATGGCGCCGCCCGCGACAGCGCTGCGTTTGACCTCCGGACCGAGCGCGAAGCGCCCACTCACAAAGCCGCCTCCAACATGTTGCCCTTCGCCGAAGCTCCGCGCCGGGTGTGCATCCTCAGGCTGTCCGCGATCGGCGATGCCTGCCACGTGGTGCCGATCGTGCGCACCCTGCAGCAGGCGTGGCCGACGACGCAGCTGACCTGGATCATCGGCAAGACCGAAGCGCGCCTCATGAGCCTCATCGCGGGCGTGGAGTTTATCACCGTCGACAAGCGCTCGAAGCGCTCCGCGGCGGCCGCGCTGCGCGCGCAGCTGCGGCAGCAGCGCTGCGACGTGCTGCTGCACATGCAGCTCGCGCTGCGCGCCAGCCTGATCGCGCGCACCGTGCCGGCGCGGGTCAAACTCGGCTTCGACCGCGCCCGCGCCCGCGAGCTGCAGTGGCTGTTCACCAACGCACGCATCGCGCCGCGCCGCCGCGAGCACGTCCTGGACAGCTTCTTCGGTTTCACCGAGGCGCTCGGCATCCGCACGCGCTGCCTCGAGTGGCAGCTGCCGCTGCCGGAGGAGGCGCGCGCCTACGCCACGCGGCTGATCCCGGACGCGCGCCCCACGCTCGTCATCAGCCCCTGCTCGAGCCACGTGCTGCGCAACTGGCTGCCGGAGCGCTACGCCGCGGTGGCCGCCTACGCGGTGCGCCGCCACGACATGCGCGTGATCATCGCCGGCGGCCCGAGCGCGGCGGAGCGCGCGGCGGCCGCTGCCATCGAGCACGCCTGCCCGGTGCCGCTCATCAACCAGACGGGCAAGGACACGCTGCCGCAGCTGCTCGCGCTCCTGGGGCGCGCGCGGGTGCTGCTCAGCCCCGACTCAGGCCCGGTGCACATGGCCACCATGGTCGGCACGCCGGTCGTAGGCCTGTACGCCGCCACCAACCCGGAGCGCTCCGGCCCCTACCTCTCGCGGCAGTGGTGCGTGAACGCCTACCCCGAGGCGGCGCGGGTGTTCCGCGGCGCCGACCCGGAGGAGCTGCCGTGGACCGAGAAGATCGAGGTGCCGGGGGTCATGGAGCTGATCGGTGTCGATCAGGTCTGCGGCCGGCTCGACGAGCTGCTCGCGCCCGCCGCCGCGGCGGCAAACGTGCAGCTGCCGCGGTAGCTGAAGGTCGGGTTGCCCGCCGCATCGCGGCCGCTGCCGGTGACATCGAGCGTACAGCGTACCGGCGGCCCCGCGAGGTGATGCACGAGGTAGACCCGGCCGTGTTCGGCGCCGCTGGCGAGGTTCACCTCGAAGCGGAACTGATCATCGCGCAGCAGCACCGGCGCGGAGCCGGCCACCGTGCCGGAGTAGACTTGCTCGCCCGTGTTGACGAGCGTGTGTGCCGTGTCGTCGATGAGCGTCGCCACCTGATAGAGCACCCGGCCGTGCAGGTCCCCCTCGAGCTCGACGATCTCGGTGCTCTGGCGCCTGAGCCCGGTCGGCGTGCGCTCCTCGGAGTGCACCAGGGCGCCGTTCAGCAGGTCGACGCCGTGGCCGCTGACCTGGACCGTGCGCCCCGCCGGCGCTGCGCTGCCGGCCGCTGCCATGGCGCAGGCGAGCGCCAGCGGCGTCATCCGAATTCCCATCCTGAGTGCGAGTTGCATGTTTGGCCCCGTGCCCTCTGCCGCACCGACGTCCGGTGCTCCCGGACGCTAGCGCCGGCGGTGTGGGTAGTGAACGCTCCGGGATGCCTTGCGGCCGCCGCTGGCCGCTCGTGGCCGCTCATGGCCGCAGGCGCTCCGCGCCGCGGCGGGCGGCGCTGATGGGGGGCGCGCCGCAACTTCTGTCCTGGAAGGCCATCGCGCGCCATCTCGGCTGCAGCGTGCGCAGCGCGCGCCGCTGGGAGCGCGAGGCGGGGCTGCCGGTGCACCGGCGGGTGCGCGGCACGCGCGCCGGCGTGTTCGCGGAAGCCGCGCAGCTGGATGCCTGGCAGGAGGCGCGCACGCGCCGCGCCGCCGCCGCGCCCGCCGCGACGGCCTCCGGCAGGCCCTCGATCGCGGTCCTGAGTTTCGCGGACCTGAGCGCCGCTCAGGATGCCGGGCACCTGGCTGCGGGACTTGCCGAAGAGGTGACGACGCTCCTGACGCGGGTGCAGGCACTGCGGGTCATCGCGCGCGCCTCGGCCGCGAGCCTGCCCGCGCGCGCCCGGCGCAGCAGCCAGATCGGGCAGCTCCTCGGCGCCCGTTATCTCCTCGCCGGCAGCGTGCGCGTGGCCGGCGGACGGCTGCGCGTCGCCGCGCAGCTGATCGATGCCGGCACCGACACGCAGCTGTGGGCCGAGGCGCAGGAGGGGCCGCTTGGCGAGGTGTTCGCGATCCAGGAGCGGCTCGCGCGGCGCATCGTCGCGGCGCTCGAGGTGCGGCTGTCGGCCGAAGAAAGCGGCAGGCTCGGCGCACGCAGCATCGACGACCTCGCCGCCTACGAGTGCTACCTGCGGGCGCGCCAGGAGCTCTGGCGCTGGCGCGCGGATAGCATCGAACGCGCGGTGCGGCTGCTGCGACAGGCGCTCGCCATCATCGGACCCAACGCCCGCCTGTACGCCGCCCTCGGGGTCGCCTACCTGCAGTACCGCGAGGCCGGCATCGATCTGGGCGCGGCGCCACTCAGGCGCGCCTCCGAGTGCGTGCGGCGGCTCCTCGAGCTCGAGGGCGAGTCCGCCGCTGCCCTGCGCCTGCGTGGCTGGATCAGTTACGCCCGCGCCGATATCCAGGCCGCGGTACGCGACCTCAAGGCGGCCCTGGCGGCGCAGTCCGACAGCGACACACTGCTGCTGCTGTGCAACTGCTACCTGATCAGCGGCCGCGTGGCCGAGGCACGGCCGCTCATCAGGCGCCTGGGGGAGCTCGATCCGCTGACGCCACTCACCCGCTGTATGCCGGCGTTCGCGGACCTGCTCGAGGGGGAGCTGGCGGCGGCGGTGGCGCCCTACCGGCAGATGTTCGTGATGGACCGCGGCAACCCGCTGGCGCGGCTCTTCTATGCCTGGGTGCTCATCATGAACGGCCGCGTGGCGGCCGCGGCCCGCCTGGCGCGCGCGTGCCCGCCGGAGGTGCGCGCCACGCCCCCCGGCTGGATCCTCGATTTCCTGGTGGCCGCGGCACGCGGCCGGCTCACCCCGAGAGCCGCGCGCCTGCCCAGCGCGGTACGGCGCGCCGGCCGCGGGAGCGAGATGTACGGGCGCTTCCTCGCGCAGGGCTTCGCGCTCGCCGGCCGCCCGCGCGAGGCGCTGCGCTGGTTACGGCTCGCCGTCGGCCGCGGCTTCATCAACTACCCCTTCCTCGCCCGCCATGACCCGACGCTCGCCGCCCTGCGCGGGGAGCGCGCCTGGGCCGCGCTGCTCGGGGAGGTGCGGCGGCGCTGGGAGGCGTTCGAGGCCTGAACGCGCGCCGCGCCGCTCGAGGGTTGTGAGGCCGGGGGCGGGGTTGCTTAAATAGCGCCGGCGGCGGCCCGTGCGCCAGGAGACCTCAGGTCATGCAAGACATCCTCGTGCCCATCTCCCCGGGCGAGCTGCTCGACAAGATCACCATCCTCCGGATCAAGGTCGCGCGCATCCAGGACGCCAGCAAGCTCGCGAACGTGAAACTCGAGCTCACGCTGCTGGAGAAGACCTGGTCGGGGGCACTCGCCGCTGGGGCGGACGTGTCCGCGGACGAGCACGCGCTGCAGGCGGTGAACGAGAGGCTGTGGGACATCGAGGACCTGATCCGCGACAAGGAGGCGCGGCAGACCTTCGACCGCGACTTCATCGAGCTCGCCCGCTCGGTCTACGTCTGCAACGACGAGCGCGCCGCCATCAAGAAGCGCATCAACCTGACGCTCGGCTCGCGCCTGGTCGAGGAGAAGTCCTACAAGGCCTACCGCTGAAGCGCGCGGCGCCTCAGCGGCGCAGCGTGTACTCGGCGCTGCAGTAGGGACACTTGGCCCAGCCGGTCGCCTCGATCGGCAGATAGACGCGCGGGTGCGAGTTCCACAGGTACATCTGCGGCATCGGGCAGCACAGGGGCAGGTCCTCGCCCGAGACCTCGTACTGGTTCTGGGCGTTCGGTTCGATGAGGGGCTTGGCTGTCGCCGCCATGGGACTCTCTTGCGGGGTTGGCCGGTCGCGGCGCCGATTATAGCCGCCGCCGCGCGCTAACCGTTCATGCTCGCATCCCACAGCGCGGTCACCGCGGAGCGGGTGGCGGCGAAGTCTGCCGCCGGCACGATGGGCGTGGCGCCGGCGAGGGAGAGGTGGTGGCTGCGGATCCGGTAGGCGCGGTAGGCGGCGGTGAGCACGTCCACGTCCGCCTGCGGCACGAGGTCGGCGGAGGCGACCGACTCGAGCTGGCGGATGGTGTCGGAGAAGAGCGCCACGGGCGGGTAGTCGTGTGCCCAGCGCAGCGCCCAGTACTGCGCCAGGAACTCGATGTCGGCGATGCCGCCGGCGTCCTGCTTGATGTCGAAGTGCTGCGCGTCGCCCTTGGAGAGCTCGCGGCGCATGCGCTCGCGCATCTCGCGCACCTCGGCGCGCAGGCTGTCGCGGCGCACGTGGTTGCACAGCACCTCCAGGCGCACGGCCTCGAAGCGCGCGCGCAGCGCGGGCGCACCGGCGACCGCACGCGCGTGCAGCAGCGCCTGGTGCTCCCAGGTCCAGGCCTCCTCGCGCTGGTAGTCGGCGAAGGCGGCGATGTTGGTGACCAGGAGGCCCCCCTTGCCGCTCGGCCGCAGCCGCACGTCCACCTCGTAGAGGCGCCCGGCGGCCGAATGCATGGTCAGCAGGTGCACGATGCGCTGCGCCAGGCGCACGAAGAACAGCTGGTTGTCGATGGGCCGCGGCGCCGCGGTCTCCTGGCGCTCGCCGTGCGAGTCGTGCAGGAACACCAGGTCGAGGTCCGAGCCGTAGCCGAGTTCCATGCCGCCGAGCTTGCCGTAGCCGACGGCGCAGATCGCCACCGGCCGCCGCTGCGCGCCCTCCCCGCACATCGGCACGCCGAACTGGGCGCTGATCTGTCCGTAGCCGAGCTCCATGGCCGCCTCGACGATCAGCTCGGCGATGTCGGTGAGGCGGTCGCTCACCTGCATGAGGGGCAGCACGCCGGTGAGGTCGGCGACCGCGACCCGAAACAGCGCCGCGGTCTGGAACTGCCGCAGGGCCTCGACCTGCTGCTCCGGGTCCTCGCCGCGCAGCTGCTCCATGCGCGCGGCGAGATCGCGCGCGAAGGCGGCGCGCTCGGGCAGCTGCGACAGTACGCGCGCATCGATCAGCTCATCGAGCAGCAGCGGGTGCGCGGCGATCTGGCGCGCCAGAAAGTCCCCGTGCCGGCACAGGTCCACCAGGCGCGTGCGTGCCGCCGCGTTCTCGCGCAGCAGGGCGAAGTAGGCCGAGCGGCTGCCGATGGCCTCGAGGATCGCGAGCACCCGCCGCAGCACCGGCAGCTGCGCGCTGCTGCCGGCCACGTCGGCGAGCAGCACCGGCAGCAGCGCCTGCAGGCGCCGCCTTCCGGGCTCATCCAGGCGCCGCACCAGGGTCGAGGCGCGCAGCTCGAGCAGCAGGCGCGCAGCTTCCGCCGGCTCGGTGAACCCGGCGGCGCCGAGGGCGGCCTCGAGCGCCGCGCTCTCGGCCTGGGTGTCCCAGAAGCGCCCGAGGTCGATGCGCACCGCGGCGGGGTCGGCGGCCGCGCCACCGAAGATCACCAGCCGGAAGTGGTGGCTGACGCGCGCGCGCTGCGCGTTGAGCTCGGCGAGCAGGCTCGTCCAGTCGGGCACGCCCATGGCAAGCACCAGCCGCTCGCGCGCGAGTGGCTCCTGCGGCAGCTGGTGGGTCTGGGCGTCGGCGAGCATCTGCAGCCGGTTCTCGAGCGCGCGCAGGTACAGGTACGCCCCACGCAGTTCCGCGACCGCCTCCGGCGGCAACAGCCGCGCCTCGCCGAGCCGCTCGAGCGCCAGGAGGAGCGACGGCGTCTGCAGGCGGCGGTCGCGACCGCCGCGCGTCAGCTGCAGCGCCTGCACGATGAACTCCACCTCGCGGATGCCGCCGGGCCCGAGCTTCACGTGCTCGGCGAGCTCGCGCCGCTCGACCTCGCGCTCGATCAGCGCCTTCATCTCGCGCAGGCTCTCGAACACGCCGTAATCCAGGTAGCGGCGGTAGACGAACGGGCGCACCGCGGCTGCGTCAACCTCCGCGTAGCGCTCGATGGCGGTGATCGGGCGCGCCTTCACGTAGGCATAGCGCTCCCAGTCGCGGCCGTGGCGCTGCAGGTAGTCCTCGAAGGAGGCGAAGCTCGCCACCAGGGGTCCGGAGTCGCCGAAGGGCCGCAGCCTCAGGTCCACGCGCAGCACGAAGCCCTCGGCGGTCGGCGTGCCGAGGAGGCGCGCGAGGGACTGGCCGAGGCGCGTGAAGAATTCCTCGTTGCTGATGCCGCGCGCGCCGTCGGTCTCGCCGTGCTCGGGGAACAGCAGCACCAGGTCGACGTCGGAGGAATAGTTGAGCTCCCCGCCCCCGAGCTTGCCCATGCCGATGACGAGCAGCGGCTGCGCCGCACCGGAGGCCGCGCGCGGCTCGCCGTAGCGCGCCACGAGTGCCGCCCGCGCGTACGCGAGGGTGCAGCCGATGGCGGCATCCGCGCACGCGGTGAGATCGGCGAGTGTCTCGGGGACCGTGGCGGTGCCGGCGAGGTCGCGCCAGGCGATCCGCGCCCAGTGGTAGCGCCGCCAGCGCCGCAGCTGTGCCTGGAACTCGGCCTCGGGGAGGGTCGGCTCGCCGCTTACCGGTGGCAGGCTGCCCTGCACCGCCGCGCCGGCGGGGCGGGTCAGGTCACCGGATGAGATGAGTCGTACGAGAAGCTGCGGGTCGCGCGTGCAGGCATGCGCCACGAACTCACTCGCCGCCAACACCCGCGGCAGTGCGCTGCGCACGCTCTCGGGTGCTGCTGCGAGCGCGGCCGCCGCGCGCGCGTCGGCGCGCAGCGCCTCCAGGGCGCGACCCGTCAGGTCGTGAAGCTCGGGACTGATCCCCGCCGGCGGGGTCAGTTCCAGATGTTGCCCCCGAGGTCGTGGAAGCTCGCCGAATCCTCGCGGCGGCTCAGGCCGCGGAAGTGCGAGGAGCTCGCGTACACCTGGGCACCCTGCGAGGCGTCGATCGAGCCGGCGTCACCCTCGATCAGGCTGTTCTCGATGTGCACGTTGGCGTTGCGCGCCAGTACCCCGACGCCGGTGGCGCTGATGTGGCTGTTGGTGATGTGGATCTCGCAGCCGTCCTCGGCGGCCACCGCGTCGCCGTCGAACTCGAGGTTGCGGTTGTCGATGTGCAGCATGCGCTCGCCCTGGCAGACGATCGGCTCGCGCCGCCGCTCGATCGCCGCGCTCGTGACGCCGGCGTCGCGCAGCCGCGCGCGCTCGGGGGCGGCCCCGGTGGCGCCGGAGGAGCGGATGCTGTAGCCCGGCCCGGACTGCATGACCGGGGATGCGCCCCCGGCTGCCGCCTGGATGCTGTAGCCGGGGCCCGCGCGCAGCACGGCGCCGCCGTCGCTCTTCGGCGCCGCGGCGGCGACCGCGGGCTCCGGGGCGGCCTCGGGCGCCTCGGCCGGACTGTCCGCGGCCGGGGCCGCTGGCTCCGCGGCCGGGGCCGCGCTCTCCGGGGCAGCCGCTGCAGGCGGCGACGCCGCTGCCAGCGCAGGTCCGGCGGTTAGCTCGTCGGCCTTGAGAATGTGCAGCTCGCCGGTCTGCTTCACGCGCACCGTGAAGGTACGGCTCTGGGCGTCCGCAGCGACGATCGTGACATCCGGGTTGCGCTCGAGCGCGGCGCGCGCCCAGCTCATCTGCTCAGAGCTCTCGTGGCCGCAGGCCGCGAGCACCAAGAGTGTCGCGCAGGCGCTGACGCGCAGCGCACGCTTAAGACTAGCCATGGCGGGCCTCCTCATTGAGGTCACGATAAACCCGGCTGCGTGCGTGGGGAAGTAGTGCGAGCGCGCAGTCGCGGGGGTGCGCGCGCGTGTTACAGAAAAAAAACAGGCCCCACATAGTGGGGCCTGCGAGGAATGCGCGGAATAGGGGGTCTTGTTCCGCGGCTTTGGGGGTGGTGGCCGGCTGAGAGCCGGCCACGCGCCCTTAACTGTTATGTAAAGACTAGCGAGACTATCTCGCGGAATCGATACCTCTTTAGAGAGGGTCTGACATCTCAGCTGGCCGGTTTGCGCCGCTTACATGTCCATTCCGCCCATGCCGCCCGGAGGACCGGCATGGCTGTGCTCCTCGTCCTTCGGGGCCTCGGCCACCATGACCTCGGTCGTCAGCAGCAGGCCGGCCACCGAGGCGGCGTTCTGCAGGGCGAGACGGGTCACCTTGGTCGGGTCGAGGATGCCGGCGTCCAGCATGTCCCCGAACTCGCCCGTGGCGGCGTTGTATCCGAATGAGCCTTTCCCTTCCTTGACGCGGTTGAGGATCACCGCGGCGTCCTCGCCGGCGTTGTCGACGATCTGGCGCAGCGGCTCCTCGATGGAGCGCGACAGGATGCGGATGCCGACCGTCTGGTCCTCGTTGGCACCCTCGAGCTTGTCGAGCGAGCGCTGGGCGCGGATCAGCGCCACACCACCGCCGGGCACCACGCCCTCTTCCACCGCCGCACGGGTCGCGTGCAGGGCGTCCTCGACGCGCGCCTTCTTCTCCTTCATCTCGATCTCGGTGGCAGCACCGACCTTGATGACGGCGACGCCGCCGGAGAGCTTGGCGACGCGCTCCTGCAGCTTCTCCTTGTCGTAGTCGGAGGTGGCCTCTTCGGCCTGCTGACGGATCGACTCGATGCGCGCCTTGATGTCGGCAGCCTTGCCGGCGCCGTCGATGATGGTGCTGTTCTCCTTCTCGACGACGACCTTCTTGGCCTCGCCCAGGTCGTTGATGGTCGCCTTCTCCAGCGACAGCCCGACCTCATCGGAGATCACCGTGCCACCGGTGAGGGTGGCGATGTCCTGCAGCATGGCCTTGCGGCGGTCACCGAAGCCGGGGGCCTTGACGGCCGCGACCTTGAGGATGCCGCGGATGTTGTTGACGACCAGCGTCGCCAGCGCCTCACCCTCGACGTCCTCGGCGATCACCAGCAGCGGGCGGCCGGACTTGGCCACGCCCTCGAGCAGCGGCAGCAGCTCGCGGATGTTGGAGATCTTCTTGTCGACCAGGAGGATCACCGGCTTGTCGAGCTCGGCGGTCTGGTTGGCCTGGTTGTTGATGAAATACGGCGACAGGTAGCCGCGGTCGAACTGCATGCCCTCGACGACATCGAGCTCGTTCTGCAGGCCCGAGCCTTCCTCGACGGTGATCACGCCTTCCTTGCCGACCTTCTCCATCGCCTCGGCGATGGTCTTGCCGATCGACTCGTCCGCGTTGGCGGAGATGGTGCCGACCTGCGCGATCGCCTTGGAGTCCTTGCAGGGCTTGGAGAGCTTCTTCAGATCCTCGACGGCGGCGATGACCGCCTTGTCGATGCCGCGCTTGATGTCCATCGGGTTGCGGCCCGAGGAGACGGCCTTGAGGCCTTCGCGGATGATCGCCTGCGCGAGCACGGTGGCGGTGGTGGTGCCGTCGCCGGCCTCGTCAGAGGTGTTGGAAGCGACTTCCTTCACCATCTGCGCGCCCATGTTCTCGAACTTGTCCTTCAGCTCGATCTCCTTCGCGACCGACACGCCGTCCTTGGTGACGGTGGGGGCCCCGAAGCTCTTCTCGAGCACCGCGTTGCGGCCCTTGGGGCCGAGCGTCGCCTTCACGGCGTTGGCGAGGATGTTCACGCCCTTGAACATGCGGGCGCGCGCGTCGTCGCTGAAACGTACTTCTTTGGCAGCCATTGTCGTGGTTCCTCGTTACTTGCCTTCGATTACGGCCATGACGTCTTCCTCGCGCATGACCACGAGCTCTTCACCGTCGACCTTGACCTCAGTCCCGCTGTACTTGCCGAACAGGATCTTGTCGCCGACCTTGACGTCGAGAGGACGGACCTGGCCATCCTCGAGAATCTTGCCCTTGCCGACCGCGACGATCTTTCCCTGTACCGGCTTCTCAGCGGCGGTGTCCGGGATCACGATGCCACCCGGGGAGGTACGCTCCTCTTCCAGGCGCTTGACGATTACGCGGTCATGAAGAGGACGAATCTTCATGGTGAACGCTCCTAAGCTTATGATGTATGTGGATTTCTGGCCCAGGTGGGTTGTTAGCACTCACCCGTGACGGCTGCTAATGATAGGGAGGACGGCCGCGAATTCAAGTCAGGGTTTGTACTTTTTTGTGCGCTCCGGGCTCTCCCACGGCCCCCAGGGGGAACGACGCCAGTTGCGCGGGATGAACCCCAGTTCCTGCCGTTTATCCAACAGCTGGGCTATATAGGCATCGGGGCGATTCCGCCCCCCGTGAGCTAAGGTATCCGGCCGTGAAAGTCATAGGACATATTGCGAGCTGCCTCGCTTTGACCCTGGTGCTGGGTCTGCCGGCGAAGGCCACCCCGGATCCCGCCCCGGCAGCCTCCTCGGGCCTGGATACCGCCCTGAAGGGCGGGGCGAAGCCCCAGGCCCAGGCCGATGACTTCCTGCCCCCCGAGCAGGCCTTCCGCTTCGACGCGCTGCCCGAGGGGAGCGACGGCATCCGCCTGAACTGGGAGATCGCCGAGGGCTACTACCTCTACAAGGCCCGCATCCACGTATCGACGCCCGCGACCAACCTGCAGCTGGGTACCCCGCAGATGCCCGCGGGCCAGGTGAAGAATGACGAGTACTTCGGCCGCCAGGAGATCTACCACCACGAGCTGAAGGTCACCGTACCCGTGGCGCGCAGCGGCGGCGGCACGCTCGAGGTGCCCCTGGAGGTGAGCTACCAGGGCTGTGCCGAGGCGGGCCTGTGCTACCCGCCCATCAAGAAGAGCATCAAGGTGACGCTCAGCGGCGGCACGGCGAGCGGCGGCAGCGCCGGCGGCGCCCGGCCCGATGCCGACGGCGCGCACGACCAGAACTGGTTCGCCTCGCACCTCGGCAGCGACAGCTTCCTGGTCATGCTCCTGTCCTTCTATGGCGCCGGGCTGCTCCTGGCCTTCACGCCCTGCGTGCTGCCGATGGTGCCGATCCTCTCCGGCATCATCGCCGGCGGGGGTGCGGGCGTGACCCCCGCGCGCGGCTTCGCGCTCTCCCTGAGCTACGTGCTCGGCATGGCGCTCACCTATACCGCCGCGGGGGTGGCGTGCGCGGCGGCCGGCAAGCAGGTGCAGGCGCTGTTCCAGCAGTGGTGGGTGCTCGCCCTGTTCGCCGCGTTCTTCATCGTGCTCGCACTGTCGATGTTCGGCGCCTTCACCCTGCAGATGCCGGCCGCGATCCAGAGCCGCGTCGCCAACCTCTCCAACCGTCAGAGCGCCGGCACCTACGGCGGGGTCGCCGTGATGGGCGCGCTGTCGGCGCTCATCGTGACCACCTGCGTGGGACCGGCACTGGTGGGGGCACTCCTTTACATCAGCCAGACCGGGCAGATGCTGCGCGGCGGGGCTGCGCTCTTCGCCATGAGCATCGGCATGGGAACGCCGCTGCTGGTGGTCGGGGCCTCCGCGGGCAAGCTGCTGCCGAAGGCCGGCGCCTGGATGGACCTGGTGAAAAAGCTCTTCGGCGTGCTGATGCTCGGTGTCGCCGCCTGGATGCTGGCGCGCATCCTGCCGGATCGCCTGGCACTCATCTGCTGGGCCGTGCCGGCCCTGGTGCTCGCCTGGCTGCTCTGGAGCGAGCTGCGCGGCCGCTCGGCGCTGGTGCTGTCGATGCGCGCGGCCGCCATCGCGGCCGCCCTCTACGGAGTTGCGCTCCTCACCGGCTCAGCTCTCGGGGGCACGGATCCGCTCGCCCCGATCCCCACCTCCGCCCGCTCGCACGAGCTCGAGTTCCGCCCGATCCGCTCCGTCGGCGACCTCGACCGCGAGGTGGCGCAGGCCAAGGCCGCCGGCCGCAGCGTACTGGTGGACTTCTCGGCCGACTGGTGCACCTCCTGCAAGGAGATGGAGCGTTACACCTTCACCGACCCGGGCGTGCAGCGGGCGCTGAGCAACACGGTGCTGCTGCGGGCCAACGTCACCGACAACACCGCCGATGACCAGGCGCTGCTCAAGCGCTTCGGCATCTTCGGTCCGCCGACCATCGCCTTCTACGGCGCGGACGGCGCCGAGCGCGCCCGGTTCCGGGTGGTCGGCTACATGAAGGCCGATGCCTTCGCGGCGCGTACGCGCGCCGCACTCGCCGCCTCGGCCTCGTGAGCCCTGCGCCGGGCGCACCGCCTGGGCGGCGGCTGACCGGTGCGTTCATCGCCGGGATCCTGACCGCGAGCGCGCTCGGGGGCTTTCTCATCCAGCGGCTCACGACGCCGCACCCGCTCCCGCTGCGTCCGCTGCCGCTGCCGCCCTCGAGGCAGCTCCCGCAGCCAGCCCCTGCCGGGTCCCCGGCGGCAGCTCCCGAGGCGCCCCCTGCCCGCCGCATCCCGGAGAAGCTCCCGGACGTGGCGCTCGCGGACATGAGCGGCACCGTCCGGCACCTGAGCGCCTTCAAGGGACACCTGCTCCTGGTCAATTTCTGGGCGACCTGGTGTGAGCCCTGCCGGCGCGAGATGCCCCTGCTGCAGAAGATCAGTCGGGAACGTGCGAAAGATGGAGTCGAAATTGTCGGCATCGCGCTCGATCAGAGGGAAGATGTGGCCAAGTTTGCCGCCACGATGCACGTCAGCTACCCGCTCCTGATCGGGGACCAGGGGGGCTTTGAGGCCGCGAGCGCCTTCGGAATGGAGCCGGTCCTGCCCTTCTCGGTGTTTGCCGACCGTTCGGGCCAGATTGTCACGCTCAAGGTCGGGGAGCTGCACCCGGATGAGGCCGCCCTGATCCTCGACACCCTGGTACGGCTGGATGCCGGCGGGATGCCCCTGGCTGCGGCCCGGGAGGAGATCTCCAGCGGAATTGCCCGCCTGACGGCCGCCCGAGCCGCCGGGACACCCCCCGCACAGCCCTAGGGTGCGGCGCAAGATGGCGGTCATTCGCCGCCAGAGGGTGCCCAATGCAGGCGAATTGCGGTACATTCGCGCCGCATCGCTTGCTGCACGGTCCTATAAAGAGAACATCCGGCCCATGGCCCGAGTGCTGTTGCTGAACGGCCCCAACCTCAATCTGCTCGGCACCCGGGAACCGGGAGTCTATGGCACGGATACGCTGGCCTCGATCGAGCAGCGCTGCCAGAGCGTGGCGCGCGAGCTCGGACACGAGCTGCAGAGCTTCCAGAGCAACGCCGAGCACGAACTGATCGATCGCGTGCACCGGGCGAAGGCCGAGGGCGTGGTGTTCGCCCTGGTCAACCCGGGGGCCCTCACCCACACCAGCATCGCGCTGCGCGATGCGCTGCTCGGCACGGCTCTGCCGTTCATCGAAGTACATCTGTCGAACACCCACGCCCGCGAGGCCTTCCGCCACCACTCTTATTTCTCTGACATCGCGGTGGGCGTGGTCCTGGGCCTCGGCGCCTACGGCTACGAGGCGGCGCTGCGCGCCGCCGCGCAGCGCCTGGCGCAGGGCGCCTGAAGTAACACCGGCTCACGCTCGTATCGACTTGGGGGCAATCCCGGCATGGACATTCGGAAAATAAAGAAGCTGATCGAGCTGCTGGAGGAATCCGGCATCGCCGAGATCGAGATCAAAGAGGGCGAGGAAGCGGTGCGCATCAGCCGCATGCCGGCAGCTCAGGTGCTCGCGGCCCCGCAGGTGGCGCATCTCGCCCCGCCGCCGGCCGCCGCGTCGACCGCGGCAGCCCCGGCGGCGGCCTCCGCGACCCTGCCGGCCGCCGAGGCGGGCGCGGCGAAACCGAAGGCCAACGAGCACGTCATCACCGCCCCGATGGTCGGCACGTTCTACGGCTCGCCCTCCCCGGGAGCCAAGCCCTTCGTGGAGATCGGCGATGAGATCAAGGTCGGCCAGGTGCTGTGCATCATCGAGGCCATGAAGATGATGAACCAGATCGAGTCCGACAAGGCCGGGCGACTGAGCTCGGTCATGGCCCGCAACGGCGACCCGGTCGAGTTCGGCCAGCCGCTCTTCGTGGTCGAATGAAGCGCGCATGATCGAGAAGGTCGTCATCGCCAACCGCGGCGAGATCGCGCTGCGCATCCTGCGGGCCTGCCGCGAGCTCGGCATCAAGACCGTGGCGGTGCACTCCACCGCCGACTACAGCCTCAAGCACGTGCTCCTGGCGGATGAGTCGGTGTGCATCGGCCCACCGCCCTCCTCGCAGAGCTACCTCAACATGCCGGCCATCATCTCCGCCGCCGAGGTGACCGACTCGGTGGCGATCCACCCCGGCTACGGCTTCCTCTCCGAGAACGCCGACTTCGCCGAGCGCGTCGAGAAGAGCGGCTTCGTGTTCGTCGGCCCCAAGGCCGAGACCATCCGCACCATGGGCGACAAGATCTCGGCCATCAAGGTCATGAAATCGCACGGCGTGCCGTGCGTGCCGGGCTCGGGCGGCCCGCTCGGGGAGGACGCGGACGAGACCCTGCGGGTGGCGCGCGACATCGGCTACCCGGTCATCATCAAGGCCTCCGGCGGTGGCGGCGGGCGCGGCATGCGCGTGGTGCACACCGAGGCCTCGCTCCTCAATGCCATCGGCATCACGCGCGCCGAGGCGCGCGCCGCCTTCGGCAACGACATGGTGTACATGGAGAAATTCCTCGAGAAGCCGCGCCACATCGAGTTCCAGTTGCTGGCGGATGCCCACGGCAACGTCATCCACCTCGGCGAGCGCGACTGCTCCATGCAGCGCCGCCACCAGAAGGTGATCGAGGAGGCCCCCGCGCCCGGCATCAGCGTCCGCCAGCGGCGTTTCATGGGCGAGCGCTGCGTGGAAGCGTGCCGCGCGGTCGGCTACCGCAGCGCCGGCACCATGGAGTTCCTCTACCAGGACGGGGAGTTCTACTTCATCGAGATGAACACCCGGGTGCAGGTCGAGCACCCGGTGACCGAGCTCATCACCGGCATCGACATCGTGAAGATGCAGATGCTGATCGCCGCCGGCGAGCCCCTGCCCTACACGCAAAGCGACGTGCAGATCCGCGGTCACGCCATGGAGTGCCGCATCAACGCCGAGGATCCCAAGACGTTCATGCCCTCCCCGGGGCCGATCCGGCTGTGGCACGCCCCGGGCGGTCCCGGCATCCGCGTCGACAGCCACGTGTACTCCGGCTACAACGTGCCGCCCTACTACGACTCCCTGATCGGCAAGCTGATCGCCCACGGCGACACGCGCGAGACCGCCATCGCGCGCATGAAGAACGCGCTGGCGGAGATGGTGATCGAGGGCATCAAGACCAACGTCGCCCTGCACCAGGAGATCTGCAACCACGCCGCCTTCCAGAAGGGCGGCACCGACATCCACTACCTGGAGCGGCGACTCGGTCTGCGCTGAGGGGGGCGCTGCCGTGGCCGGTCTCATCGAGCTGTCATTCGAGCTCGGCGCACTCGACCCCGAGGCCGCCGAGGCGGCCTGCCTCGCCTGCGGTGCGAGCGCCGTGACCCTCGAGGACGCCGCCGACGATCCGGTGCTCGAGCCGGCGCCCGGGGAGCTGCGGCTGTGGCGCCTGACGCGCCTGAAGGGCCTGTTCGCCGACGTGGGGGATGGCGGTGAGCTCGCGCAGTCGCTGGCCCGCAACCTCGGGCTCGCCCTGGAGCGCATCCAGGTGCGCGCAGTCCCCGAGCGCGCCTGGGAGCGCGAGTGGCTGAAGGACTTCCACGCCATGCGCTTCGGTGAGCGGCTGTGGGTGTGCCCGCACCACGAGACCGTCCGCGATCCCGGGGCCGCCGTGGTCCGGCTCGACCCCGGGCTCGCCTTCGGCACGGGCACGCACCCGAGCACCGCGCTGTGCCTCACCTGGCTCGATGGCCACCTCACCCCCGGCGCGCAGGTCATCGACTACGGCTGCGGCTCGGGCATCCTGTCCGTCGCGGCGGCGCGGCTCGGCGCCGAAAGCGTGCACGCCTTCGACATCGACCCGCAGGCGCTGCTCGCGACCGCCGACAACGCCGCCGCCAACGACCTCGCGCGCACCGTGCAGGTGCACGCCGCGGCCGCGACCCTGCCGGTTGCGGACCTCCTGCTCGCGAACATCCTGGCCTCGGCGCTGTGCAGCCTCGCCCCGGCCTTCGCCGCGCACCTGCGCCCGGGCGGGCAGGTGGTGCTGGCCGGGATCCTGGCCCACGAAATCGGCGACGTGACAGCCGCTTACGATGCGTGCTTTGATGTTCACTGCTTCGGCGTGCGCGATGGCTGGGCGGGTCTTGCCGGCCGGCGCCGCTGAGGGCTGCGAGCCAAGCATGTTCACCGTCTGCCCCAAGTGCGCCCTCACCCTCGTGGTCACCGGCGCCGACCTGCGCGTGGCGCAGGGCTACGTGCGCTGCGGCCGCTGCTCGAGCGTGTTCAACGCGCTCGCGCGCCTGAGCGAGGAGCGCCTGGTCGGAGCCGAGGACGAGCCCGCGGCCGAGGCGCCGGCGCCGCCCCCCGCGGCCGAGGCGAGCGCGCCCGAGGCCCCCGCGCCTGCGAGCGAGCCGCCGCAGAGCGAGGAAAGCATCGCCGCCGAGGCCCTCGAGTTCGACGCCTCGCGCACCGATCTCAACCAGGTGTTCGTGCAGGTGCCGCCCGATCCCGAGTGGACCGCGGCCACCGGCTCCTTCCGTGAGATGATCGCCGCCAACGAGGCAAGTGGTGCGGCCGAGCCCTCCGATTCCCAGGTCGACGTGGAGATCGACGCCGCCTTCCTCGCCTCGATGCTGCGCGCCGAGAGCCTCGAGGAGGAGCCCGTGCCCCCGCCGCCCCCGACGGCCGCGCCGGTGAAGGCGCGCGCGGAGCCCCCGCCCCCGCCCGCGGCCCCCGAAAGTCCCAAGCCCGCCCCGCCGCGCGCCACGCCGCGCCACCCCGGCCCGCATCCGCGCCCGAGCAGCGGCGCCCGCGCCTCGCACGCAGCACCGCTCGCCGAGGAGGCGCCACGACCCGCGCCACCGCCCCCCGCGCCCGAGCGCACCCGCGCCGCCGCCACGGCGCCGGCTGCGACCCGCGCAGCGCAGCCGCCCGCCGCGCCGCCGCCACGGGCCCCGGCACGCGCCGAGCTCGAGGAGCGTGAGCCCGAGGAGGAGCGCGATGCGCCGGCCGCGACGCACGCGCCCGCCTCGCGGCTCACCCCGCACCTGTGGACGGCGGGCGTGGTGCTCGCCGCCCTGGGGCTCACGCTGCAGATCATCAATCACAACCGCGACGAGCTCGCCGCCAGCGCGCGCTTCAACCGGCCGCTGACCTCGTTCTACGCCAGACTCGGCATCAAGCTCTTCCCCCACTGGGACCTGCGCGCCTACGACGTGCGCCAGCTCGGCGCCTCGGCCGAGGGGGCCGCGAGCGGCGTCATCACCGTGCGCGCCAGCATCAAGAACTCCGCCGCACAGCCGCAGCCGCTGCCGCTGCTGCGCGTGACGCTGCAGGACCGCTTCGGCAACCGCATCGCGGCGCGCGACGTGGCGCCGCACTCCTACCTGCCGCACGTGGTCCCGGCCGCGAGCTTCCTGTCCGCCGGGCAGCGCATCGATGCCGAGATGGGCTTCGCCGATCCCGGGGCGGACGCGGTGGGCTTCGAGATCGACGCCTGCCTGCCGGCGCGCGGCGGCGGCGTCGCCTGCGCCAACGACGCCGTCCTGCGCTAGGGGCGCATCTCGTGCCGCGAGCCCCCGTGCTGATCGGTCCCTACGTGCTGCCCGCGAACGTCGTGCTCGCGCCCATGGCCGGCGTCACCGACCGGCCCTTCCGCATCCTCTGCCGCCGCTTCGGCGCGGGGCTCGCGGCCTCCGAGATGATCAGCGCCGACACGCGGCTGTGGCACACAGCAAAATCACGGCACCGCATGAACCACGAGGGCGAGCCCGCGCCGCGCGTGGTGCAGCTCGCGGGCGCCGACCCGCAGGCGCTCGCCGCCGCGGCGCGCGCCAACGTCGACCTGGGCGCGCAGATCATTGATATCAATATGGGCTGCCCGGCGAAGAAGGTGTGCGGGGCGCTGTGCGGCTCGGCGCTGCTCACCGACGAGGCGCTCGTCGGACGCATACTCGAGGCGGTGGTGCGCGCGGTCGACGTGCCGGTAACGCTCAAGATCCGCACCGGCTGGGATCGCGAGCACCGCAACGGCGTGAACATTGCATGCATCGCGCAAGCTGCTGGAATTGCAGCACTCGCGGTGCACGGCCGCACGCGCGCGGATTTCTACAACGGTGCGGCCGAGTACGCGACCATCCGCGAGATCAAGTCGCGCGTGCGCATACCGGTGTTCGCTAACGGCGACATCGACAGCGCGGAAAAGGCGCGCGAGGTACTTGATTTCACCGGCGCCGACGGAGTAATGATCGGGCGCGCGAGCCACGGCGCACCATGGATCTTCCGCGCTGTCAACGCCCGCCTCGGCGCCGCAGTTGCCGCGCCACCACTTCTGCGCGCCGACGTGCGTGATATCATCCTCGCGCATCTCGACTCTCTGTATCTCTTCTACGGCGAGGAAACCGGAGTCCGGATCGCACGCAAGCATCTCGGCTGGTACTGCGAGCAACTGCTGAAGTTTCCGGGCGCGGTCCGCCGGGAGCTGATGGCTGCCGCGGACACCGCCGCACAGTTTGCGCGAGCGGTTAAGCATTTCGATGACTGGGTGAGCGAGGCTGCACAGGCGGCCTGACGATTGGTGTTCCCTGGGGGGTCTCAT
>Ga0335082_10000232_pt1 | contig 57002 bp, 53 predicted proteins | sample Lox_Sample_41_FD_206718 | JGI IMG/M metagenome (GOLD analysis project Ga0335082, IMG submission 206718) | Soil microbial communities from Loxahatchee National Wildlife Refuge, Florida, United States - Lox_Sample_4.1 | ecosystem: Environmental > Terrestrial > Soil > Wetlands | place: USA... | reverse complement strand
GGCCGGCGCGTGCGCATAGTCAATCGCTTCCTTTAAAGACCACGGCCCCCATCCGCGGACATCGATACGTTCTTGCAATGGCAGCGCAGTATCTTGATGCCAGACCACAAGCCAATTAGACGTGGGTGACTTTTCGAAGAGAGTAGCGCGAAAGGGAAATGATTTGCTTCCCAGAACCTCACAGGCAAGATCGGCCAAGCGGGGATCTCCTGCCAACGCCGCCACCGGATGGAAGCGCAAGGCATGTCGAACTCCGGCGCGGCTTCGCGGTGGCGACAAGTCGCTCATCTCCCGTGAAAAGCGGTCAACGAACTCCGGCGAAAATAATCCTGGCAGGACTGCAAACCCATTTTCTTCGATGATTTCGCCCACAGCCATTGTGGTTACCGTACCGGACTGCGCTGCGCTGAAACCGCTGGCACCTTTTCAGGAGTGATCTGCAGCATCGATCGGCCACTCACATGCAGGAAGCTCAGTTCCCGAGCCGTCAAAAGTGCGTTGACCGCCTCTTTTATTTTTGAGCGCGCCACGAAATTCCCGAAGAACGCTTCGAGTTCGGATTGTTCAACCGCAATCACACAATCCAGATATTTCGACACCAAGGCGGACAGCGCCTCTGGGACCGAAAGCTGCACTCCTTCCTTCACCGGGTCGGGCGCCCACCGATACAGCAAATCCCACACCGACCCTTCGCTCGGACTATAGTCGACGCGCGTCAGGCGAAGTTTCGACCACAACTCCGCCAGAGCCTTGTCGAGGGCCGCGGTCGAGAGCCCGCCCCCAAGCTTCTCCAGAAGTTTTTGCTTCGACAGCGCTCCATCGCGCTGAATCACGGCGAAAGCGTCAGATGCCAACTGCGAATATGGAGACCTGGTGCCCGCGTTCGGTGCTAGCTTGGGATTGCGCTCTCCCATAAGCGCATAGAAATAAGGAAAAACCGAAGCTGTTACTAGGAAGCCGTTGTTCTCTTCGAACAAGTTGGCCTCGAAAACCGTCTTCTCACGCAGAAGGCGCACCATCAACTCCGTCGCCTCCGACGCGCGTGGATCCTTGAAGGCATGTTGCCATTCCGGCAATCGGTCATCCGAACCGAAGAACGCCCCGATGAATGTCGGCACCAGCAGCGTCGGGCGCTGCGGATACATGAAGCACATCCCGACATCCTCCAAAAACGCGCGCGCCGACTCGATCGTCCGGACGGGCTTGCCGTCGAGCCGCCATTTCTCGCGCCGCAGTTGTTGAAGTTCGAGATCGGTCATTATGAGTCGTGAGTCCCGAGTCGCGAGTCCTGAGTTCGATTCCTTAGTTTCGCGACGCTCAGGACTCAGGGCTCGCGACTCGGGACTAGATTCTCTTAAACGCCTTCTGAATGTCCTTTACAGAATAGCGCAGCACGACCGGCCTTCCATGCGGACAACTCATCGGGTGGTCGGTTTTCGCAAGTTCCGCCAGGAGCCATTCCATTTTGTTCTGCTCCAGCGGCATGTTTACCTTGATGGCCGAGTGACACGCAATGGACGCCGCAATCCGCGTGCGAATTTTTTCCAAGTTGAGCGACTGCTCTTCGCTCGCGAACTGATCGAGCAGTTCGTGCAGCATGTGCTCTACGGCCGCGGATTCCACTCCTGCAGGTGCGATCTTAACTGCTACGCTCCGCGCACCAAAGGGCTCGGCCTCAAATCCATTACGCGCGAGTTCGTCGGAGATCTCCTGAAAAACGGCCTGCTGTGCGGGAGATAACTCGAGCACGATGGGCATGAGCAGTCGCTGGCTCTCTACTCTCATCGCGGCGCGCTGCTTCAGAACTCGCTCAAACAGCACGCGCTCATGAGCGACATGCTGATCGATAATCCACAAACCGTCTTCATTCACAGCGAGAATGAACGAGTTGCGGATTTGCCCGAGAGGCCTGAGGGTGCCAAGCGCTGACAGAGTCGGCTCTTCATCGCTGACGTCGAGCGCCGGAGAGCAGCCGTGGTCGGGCACGTGATCTAGATGCTGAGGCGCGAGCGTTGGAGCGAAGTTTGGTGCGAGAGCCGCGGACTCCAAACCGCGTGCAACCGGAATGGCAGCATTCGCCTCAACCGCGATGCCGCCTTCAAATTGAAGACGCGCTGAGATCGGCGGCGGGGCCGGAGCTTGCAAAGAGAATCCGAATTCGGCGTCCGGCTGCCGCTGCCCGGCTTCCGGAAGCCGAGAACCCGAGGCCGGAAGCCCATTTTCCCATCCCGCCCCCGGCGTTAAGGCTCCGGGCGTAAGCGCCCGGCCAGCTGTTGCATGTGCCCGAATTTCCGCAACAAACTGCGGCACCGGACGCGCCTTCATCAGCGCCGCGCGTACCGTATCTCGCACAAAGTCATGCAGCGCCGTCTGCTGGCGGAAGCGAACCTCAGTTTTCGATGGGTGAACGTTGACGTCAACCTCGGCCGCAGGCAGCTCGAGGAAAAGTAAAACTACGGGATAGACCGTCGGAGGAATAATGTTCCGGTACGCTTCGGTCAATGCGTGTTGCACCAGGCGGTCGCGAATCAAGCGGCCGTTCACAAAAATGAAAATTGAATTCCGATTCAGCTTCTGAATCTCTGGCTTCGAAACGAAACCGTGGATGCGCATCTCGCCATGCTCTTTCGGCGCCGCTTCCTCGTCCTCGAATTCTTCGTTCTTGCGCCGCCAAGGAGGAGGCTGCGGCAGGCCGACACGCTCCAGCGCCTGCCGTGCTGCCACGGGGATCAGTTGCTCCAGAGTCTCCTTACCAAATACCTGATAGACGCGCTCGCTGTACCCGGCCACCGGCGGCGCAATCAGCATGGCATTGGACATCGAATGCAATTCGAAGTGCTTGTCCGGATGCGCCAGCGCATAATGCGTGACCAGCGACGCAATATGCGACAACTCGGTGGATTCCGCCTTCAGGAATTTCTTGCGGGCCGGCACATTGAAGAAGAGGTCGCGAACCGTGAAGGAGGTTCCCGGCGGCAGGCCAGCCTCTTCGACCCGAGCGATCTTCCCGCCATTAATCTCGATGACGGTACCCGCGGGATCTTCCGAAGCGCGAGTCTCCATCCGGAGCCGCGAAACCGACGCAATCGAAGGCAGCGCCTCGCCTCGGAACCCCAGCGTGGCTACGCTGAGTAGGTCCTGGGCATTCTTGATCTTCGACGTCGCATGCCTCTCAAACGCAAGCATGGCATCGTCACGGACCATGCCGCACCCGTTGTCCGTGATCTGAATGAGCTTCTTCCCGCCAGCCTCGACGCTGACCTTGATCCGCGTGGCACCGGCATCGAGGGAATTCTCCAGCATCTCCTTCACGACGGACGCAGGACGCTCGACGACCTCTCCAGCGGCAATCTGATTAGCGACATTTTCAGAGAGGACGTGAATGCGGCCCATGGAAGTGGTTAGTGGCTACCGGCCAATGGTCAGTTTCGCAGATGGACTGGAAAAAACAAAGTCGCGAAGGTCGGATCATTCCGCAAACACACCCGACGCTGAAAACCGCGAAAGAAGCCGTGTTTCGGCTTGTTCGGATTTGGCACTTCCGCTAGAATCTCCCGTTGCTTGGCGGCGGCCCTCCCCAGACGCTCCCAATTTCCCAAACCTCTCCGAGGACCCATGGCGCTCATCCAATTCACGCGAAATCATAACGACCACTCCACCGACAAAGGATTCCAATTCGAGTTTCTCTGTGACCGTTGCGGCAACGGCTTCATGACCGAATTTCAATCATCCGTCACGGGCATGGCAGGCAGCGCACTGCGCGCGGCGGGCAGTCTGTTCGGCGGGATTCTCGGACAGGCCAGCAACTCCGCATACGAGATCGAACGCGCCATCCAAGGTCCCGCCCACGACAAGGCATTCCGCGCGGCCGTCGAAGAGGCCAAGCCAAACTTCCGCCAGTGTCCGAAGTGCACGCACTGGGTGTGCATCAGCTCGTGCTGGAATCCCAAGCGCTCGCTCTGCTTTGAATGCGCCCCTGATCTCGAAGTGGAACTCGCCGCCGAACAAACCCAGGCCACCGTCGAGCAGATGCGCATCAAAGTTCGCGCTCAGGAACTGACCAAAGACCTCGATCTCACAAGTGAAGCCGCGGCACTCTGCCCCGCTTGCGGAGCCAGAACGCAAGGGGCGAAATTCTGTCCTGAGTGCGGCAAGCCTCTGCGCCCAAAGAACGAGTGCTCGCGCTGCGGAACGAAAGTCGAGTCCGGGACGAAGTTCTGCCCCGAGTGCGGCAACAAGATGGTCTGACCGCATGCCGGACTTTCAGGGAAAATTCCAATATGTCGACAAGAGCGGCGCGGCGACCCAGCAAGGGTCCTGCCGTCTCAACTTCGATGCGCAGACGCTCACGGTGACGCCCGAAAATGGTGCTCCAATCGTCTGCGATCTCGGCGACCTCGATGCGGTCACTGCAGCCGATTGGGAGCTTCGCCTTCCGCTTTACACCGGACGAACCATGCTGCTGCGGCAGTTTGGAAAGTCATACGACACTCTCGTCGACAATCTCACCGATGCCTATCGCAACCGGGCTGTGCAATGCATGTTGCTCGAGGACATGGGTGAGGTCGCGCGCTTCACCGGCAACTTCGAGCTCTCCGCGGCGCACACAGCCAGCAGACCAGCCGAGATCCGCCTATACAAGAGCAATCTGGCAGTGCTGCCGACGGCATCTGCGAGCTTCCAGTGGCGGCTCGCAGACGTCGACGATGTGCGACTCGATTCTTCAACCTACGAGATCACGTTGCAGGCGAGCACTGAACGACTAAAGTTCACTCGTCTGGCAAAGCGGACCGAGGAGTTCGCCGGCAAACTTCGAGAGGCAATGAACGCGATTGCGACACAGACGTCACAGACGCTGCACTCGATGTTCCCGTTTCTCGATCCGGAGCAGTTACAATCCTGCGCTGGCCTGTTGCGTGAAGGTCGCTCCGCATCTCTGGCAAAACTGTCAGCCATTCACAAACTCATTCCAGCAACCCTCGCCAAGAACGCGGTCGACACGGATCTCAAACCTTACTACGACAAGTTGGTTGGATTTGCCGCGAGCGGCGCGGCTTACGCCGGATTCAAACTGATCCGACCGGAGGACAGTGACAATGCTGCAGCACCTCCGGCTGCGGACGCCGATCCAGCGGAGGTCAACGACGCTCCTGATGCTGACGCAGTCGCTCCCGACACACTTTACTGGTTCTTTTTCCCGCTCGTGCGCCCCGGGGCGTCAGAGTTGGCCAACGTGGTTGCTTGGGAAGCGAGTTCGCGCGGCAGACGTGCCACCTACTTCTTCCGCCTCATCGATCCGAAGCAGGCATCGCAGCTCAACAATGCCGGCCAATCGGCCTCCGTTGTAGACACGGCCGTCCGGCGCCTGAATACAGTCCTCGCGATGCTCAATTTTCGCCGCCGTCCCATTTACTTGTCCGACGACGAACTTGCCGCCGACTCGCGATTCCACCGCTACGCCATCGCGGCCCGGCGCCTTCCGGAAGTCCGCGAAGTGCGCGCCAGTTTCCTCGGACGCGCACTCCATTCCTCGCCGGAGGCCTGGCAGTCACAGGTGGACTCGATTCTCAGGAAGGTAGTCGTTTAGCTTTCGCGCAGAAAAAAGGCGCTCCGCAAACGGAGCGCCCTTCAACAGGATTGCACTTACTGAGTCACCGTAAGCGTCAAGCTCAATGCAGGCGATGCGGAAATCGGAGCGCTTCCGCTACCAGCCGTCTTGGCATTCACAGTGATGCTGTAGCTTCCGACCGGCGTGCCTGGATTCGTAGGACCTGTGCTCGAGTTGTTTGAGCCCCCGCAAGAAGCCATCCATAGCATCGAAACCGCGAGCAGCCCAACAACGGTGAACACTCGAACTGTCGTCATCCTTCTCAGCCGTGGTACCGTCAGTACGAGTCCGAACAGCCCCGGCAGCAAGACGGCGTAAAAGATTCTTACTCCCCGATCCAGCGGTCGCTGCATTTTCGCCGTTGGAGCCGTGGTGGCGATCGTGAGCGTAACGGATGCAGCGTTTGTGGGATTCGACGGACTGAAGCTGCATGTCGACTCGCTCGGCAGCCCGACACAGGTGTACATGACAGAAACCGCAGTTTGTTGGCCGCTATTGATAACAAACGATGGCGTGCTCGTACTGGTTACCACCATGTTCACCGCGGTTGACGTCTGTCCTTGCTTAACCGTGATCGTACTCACTGCAGGCTGACTCGTGAGAGAGAAAGTTTCCGTCGTTGCGGTAACGTCCAGGCTGACAGCAGAACTCTTCAAACGAGAGCTCGACGTTCCATTGACCGTGACGTTTGTGGTTGAGGCGCTCAGATCGGGATTGGTGTTCAGCGTAAGTTGAGCGGTTCCGTTGCCGCCTGCAACACTGCTCGGATTCCAACTGCAGGTCACACCGCCAGGCAGGTTCGGACAGCTCAAGTTCACCGACTCGCTAAATCCGTTGAGCGGAGCCACCGTAATCGTTGCTGTACTGCTCCCACCAGCTGCAACACTAGTCGGATTGAATGTCCCGGCAGATATCGAGAAGGACGGGATCGTTGCGCTCCAAACTTGCGCCAGGGCATTGGCATCAACCGAGCCGAGCCCTGTTACCTGGTCGTAACCCGGTCCAGTAGAGAAACCAATCGAGGTAGTTCCTGTGGGACAGTTCGGTGAAGGAGCCGTGCAAGGGACTTTATTGTCACCTTTGATCACATCATGGAAGACCGACGGATTACTCGTGGCGAACTGGTAGAGAGATGGATTCACCGGAGCAAGTCCTACTCCGGGCGCCGCCCCGAAGGATTGATTGAGTATCGTGAACACCGCGGCCATCGTAGGCGCCGATGCCGAGGTCCCGCCAACAACTTCCAGGCTGCCGCCGGCAGAGTCACGAAATCCGGACGCGCAGGGAGTCGCCGTGTTGTCCTCTGAGCACACTAGATACCCGTCGTGATCGGCGGACGCGGTCACAGAAATATCTGGCACTTCGCGCATCCCGGATCCCGACTGCCAAGTAGGCCTCGCAAAAATCGTACTTGCCCCTCCTCCTGACGCCGAAAGCCCACCACCATTGGCAATGTCAGTGGCCGTGTCGTTCCAGGCTTCTTCGGGAATGTAGCTCAGGGCTGTGGAAGCAACGTCACTGCCATTGCCAGATGCACCCCAATACGCGGTTGCGCCAGCGGTCGTGTTGGGAGGCGTTCCGGTCACAGAACCTGCGAGGTCGCCATCAAACTCGTTCCCTCCGGCACCCGTTACTTCCGGAATCGCGGCTGGAACATCTACAGCAAGCCCTTGGGTGGCAGACGTCCCAGTATCACAGTCGGCAGCCCCGGCGTCTCCTGTAGCAGAGACGATGGTTTGTCCTTGTGTGATGCCCTGCTGCGCCCAACTCTGGACGGTAGCTGGAAAACCTGCCGGCAAGCCAGATTCGCAAAAGCCATAACTTATGCTGATGAAGGGTGCCACATTTTTGTCAACTGCGTACTGAAGCGCATCCCAAACGCTGTTCGTTCTCTTACTGCATGTGTCCCCGGTGGCTAAGCTGGCCGAAACGAAAATGATGCTGGCCTTTCTTGCAATACCGCCTGCCCATTCCAAATCGAGATCCGACTCTCCTTCGTCTCCAGAGCACTGCGTAAGTTTAGAGCTGGCGGGAACGGGTTGGATCGTCACGGTACTCGCTGAGAGGCCAGCCGCACTGCGGAAGTTGTTGATGTCTGTCTGACTGATACTTGTCTGGCCAATCACTGCGATCTTTTGGCCAGTTCCGTCGAATCCAGCAGAATACAGCGGCTGCAGATCGTAAATGGTTGCGAAGTCACCCGGAGTCAGAAAATGATTGCCACTTACGAAAGACGTGAAATGCGATTTCACCTTTGCTCGCGGTTTCGGGGAGAAATCGTTCAGATGCCCAACTTGGAGTAGCAATTCCGATAATGCTGCAGGGACCGACGGCGCTCCGGAGTTTGCTAGATGTGTGACCCCGTCCACCTGGTAATTGTGCATCTCAACCGCGAAGGCCGCTTCGACCTGGTTGATCGTTCCGTCGAATGAGATCTGGTTGCGGCTGTTCGACACTTTGATATTGGAGAAGCCTTTGGACACCAACCACGCGGTGACGGTATCGAGGTCGTTCTGGCTCATGCCGAAGCGCGCGCCAAATTGTTTGGGCGTCAGATATTTGTGATAGTTCGGCGAAGAGCGGTCGCCCAATTCCTTCAGGAAGTTGTCCAGATCTTTCTGCTGAGCGGCTGAGGGACGGAATGAAAGCGAGAGCCCCTCGATCAGCCGGCTGCTCTCTGCGCGACCCAGGTCAAACTCCGGCTTCGCGAGACCGTGGACATTTCCCCTGAGCGCAACCATCTGGCCGCCATAGAGCGAGGTCGAAATCCGATCCCTGGTTTGAGCTTGGCTAAATGTGCAGAGACAGGCGACGACCGCCACTAGACACACGAGGGCCCTACTCTTCATAAAAACGCTCCCATGTAGTGCAAAAGCTTGAATCTAAGCTTATAACGGCTTATTCCTCTTCGATCAAGGGCACGGCCCCGAAGGTTGTATATCTGCAAAACACTTGACAATCACGAAAGTTCCGGCGCACCACCTCTTCCCCATATACTTCAGCTACGAGCCGACGAGAACCGGAGAAAGAACCAGGATCCCGTTCGAAAACAAGTAACCGCACCGGCAAAAACGGTTGACGGAACGGCAAAAGCCTTATACTGCCCGGTTCACGCACATGCCTCCTTCTGTAGCCTCGAAGCCGCGCCTGGCGTACATCGACTGGATGCGTGGACTGGCCTGCGTCCTTATGTTCCAGACACACTGCTATGACTCGTGGCTGGCACCTGAAGCCCGCCAGAACCATTTTTTTATGTATTCACAGCTCGGAGGAACATTCCCGGCTCCCCTATTTTTATTCCTTGCCGGAATATCTTTTGCGCTGGTAACAGGAAAACTCCGTCAGAAAGATCTAGCGCCCGGGCAGATCGCCCGCAGTACAATCCGCCGCGGCGCAGAAATCTTCGGCTTCGGATTACTGTTTCGCCTGCAGGAATACCTGATCGCATGGGGATGGGCGCCGAAAAGCGACTTGCTGCGCGTGGATGTCCTGAACACCATCGGACTTTCCATGATGCTGATGGGCGTGCTTTGTTGGATGGTGTTGGTTCTATGTGGAGCGGGCGCCCCCGCCCGCGAAAAGCCTGCAGCGGAACTACTGTCAGGAGGCAAACAGAACCACAGGGGGGCAGCCCTGATCCTTGCGGCCGCAGCCGCGGCCCTAATCATCTCGTTGCTCACGCCCCTGCTTTGGACCACCTGGCGTCCCGACTGGCTCCCGTGGCCGCTCGAGTCTTACGTCAACGGCGTCCATAACCTCGGCACTCCTCAGGCCTGGCTATTCCCGGTTTTTCCCTGGACAGCATTCGCCTTTGCAGGACTCGCGGTCGGCCTCATCCTCCAGAGCAATTGGACAAAGGCCCGCGAGACCAAAGTCTTCTTTGCTCTCGGCATAGCAGGCTTGGCCTTGATCGAACTCTCCCGCTGGCTCGACGCACTGCCTCGCCAGCTATATCCCGTTTACGACTACTGGCACACCAGTCCGGAATTCTTCCTGATCCGCGTTGGGATGTTGCTCGTAATCCTGAACGCCTGCTACGCGTGGTGCCGCTGGGGTTTCGCGCAGTGGGGCTTCAGCCCACTCGTCCAGCTTGGACAGGCGTCTCTGGTCGTTTACTGGGTGCACATCGAGTTCGTCTACGGACGTGTCTCGATCCTCAGAAAGCATGCTCAGACGATTGCAGGAGCATCGCTCGGACTACTGATCATCAGCCTCGCCATGCTTCTGTTGGCGTACATCCGAACCCACTTCAAGGGATGGATGGATCGACGCAAGGCCGACATCGATTCCTCAGTGCCCCGTATGCCCTCGGTGGCGAGTGCTTCGCGGTAGTGTGTAGATCTCACTCGCCAGCGATGTGCTTCACAAACTCCACGACCTCGCGTTCCGCCCAGCGCCCGTCATCTCCTTCACCGTTGGGCTGGCCCACAAATGCGCAGTGACCTCCATCCGCCGTCTCGATGAATGCAATTTTTGGATTGGCCCGGATGCGTTCGATCGTCTCTGGTCTCAAACGGATGAAAGGATCGTTCGCAGCGTGCAGTATGAGTGTGGGCACAGAAATCCGGTCAACCACGTTTGTGGCCGCCGCGCGCGCGTAATAATCATCAGCCCCTTGAAAGCCACAGTAGTACGCGGTCACGCGGTCGTCGAACAGACGCAGACTCGACACTCCACGCAGGCGGGCAGGATCGAAGTCATTGGGAAACAGCTTTGCCTTCCCGCGAAAGCGCCGGAACAGCTGAATCAGGAAATACCATTCGTAGAGACGATTCGCCGGCTCGTGCAGCGCGTCCGCGGAAGCCGCCAGGTCCATCGCCGGACAAACCGCCGCAACGCCCCGACATTCCTCCGGCCCAGTGCTTCCCCATTCGCCGGCTGTCTTCAAAACGAGATTGCCGCCCATGGAGAAGCCAACCAGCGCGAACTGCGAAATGCCATCGTTCTCAATCACGCTTTTTGCGACTGTGGCTACATCTCCCGACAGGCTGGAGTTGTAGAGCGTCGGAGCAAAGTGATCCATTCCACCGCAGTTGCGCTGGTTCATCAGCACGACGTTCATGCCTGATGCCAGACCATGCCGCGCCACGCCGGTCATGTACTGCGACTCAGACGATCCTTCCAGCCCGTGCACCACGATGAGCGTCATCCGCTCGGCGCGCTTCTCGCCTTGCCAGTAACACCAGCACCGCACCTTGATCCCAGGCGCAACCTCGACCAGGCGCTCCTCCGCGGGTGGCAGGTGGATCCGCCTTGGCATCAGGAAGCTGGCGATCGTCTGCACATGTCCGCCGCCAAGCCACCGCCGCGCGCGGAAGGGCAAGCGCACTTGCCATTTTTTCAAGCGTTGGGCGGCCGACCCCGACTGGCCCTGAGAACCTTCGATTTGCGAACTCCCCACAAATTGATTCTAATAGGTAGCGGAGTCGCCTATGCCCATTTACGAGTACATCTGTAAGGAATGCAATCACCAGTTCGAGGCCCTTGTGTATGGCAAAGAAAAGGCCGAATGCCCGAAATGCCATACGAAGAAGTTGGAGCCGCAGCTCTCGGTCTTTGCGGTATCAGCCAAGAGCGGGTCCGCTTCGCCACGACCGGCTGGCCCTTGCGGGTCGTGCGGCGACCCACGCGGCCCTGGCGCCTGTTCCATGAATTAAGCGTCGAGCCTTGATTTCAAATCGCGGCCCCGTAGCTCAATTGGATAGAGCATTGGTCTTCGGATCTCTGAATCCCCGCCATCCCCTTGATAATTCAAACACGCTGAAGGACTTTTTTCCCCGTTTTTCCCACCGATCCCGCGTTAACCGCTCCCGGATCCGGGAGCTCTTCTCGATCAAAAAAAATCGCTCGCGCTGAATCGCGAGCGAGCTGCTGTCGCATGCGAAGGATTGGCGCTCCCGGAGGGACTCGAACCCCCAACCCTTCGCTCCGAAGGCGAATGCTCTATCCGATTGAGCTACGGGAGCTGCATTCGAAAAGTCTAGCAGCTTTATACAGCGGAGGGATCAGTGAAGTCACGAAAACGAAGACGGAGGAAAACGATGGCATGGGAACCGCGCCTCTGGGAGACGCCTCTCGGGAGGTTCGTTCACGAATTCGGAGCGGGAGAGCTCGCGGCTCGACTCGATTACACACGTTCGGCGGTCTACCACTGGGTTCAGGGATCCGTCCGACCTTATCCGGATACCGCGCGCGAGATCGTGAAGATCGCGCGGGAAGCGAAGTTCAAATTCGACGACGGAGGACCGACCCGTCGCTCCGTCGCGAAGCGGAAGCACGTCGTCGTTTTTACGACGGACGATCTGAAGAAGGCCGTCCGTCGCGCTGATCGAGAGGAGCGATCCGCGTGAAGTGGGAGAGCGTCGGGAGCGATTATCGCGAGAAAAATTCGCTAACCGCTCCTAGCCGCTCCCAGAAAAAACGGAAGTGATTGAATTTTAAGGACGATCGACGCGGGGATTCATAGTCTTCGGAACCAAGGGTTGGGGGTTCGAGCCCCTCCGGGGCCGCCAGACTTAAGATCTCCGAAAGCACTCCTTCCCTGACATAGACACTTCGAATTCACGGGTGGCGTATAACTGTGTGCGCCGCAAGGAGGGAACCGTGGATCGAACTTTTTCGCGCCGGGATTTCTTGAAGGCGACGGCCACTGGAACGGCTACGCTGTCAACGCTGCACTCGTCGCCCTTGCTGGATAGGCTTCTTCCCCAGACCTCGTCCGATTCCAGCCGGCCTGGCCGAATTCTCGACTGTCACGTTCACTTCGACGACAAGAATCCGAACTTCATCGATGACCTTGTCAAAGTTTGCAATCGCCTGAACATGAGCGCTTGCGTGCTGACGCCGTATGCCAATCGTCGCATCGTTGCTGAGGCAGCCCATCGTTATCCGATGGAGATCGTGCCGATAGGCTTCGTTGAACTTGATGCGCCCGATGCGGCGCAACAGGTGAAAGAGTTTCACGATCTCGAATATCGTGGGCTCGGAGAATTGGAATTTGTGAAGAAACCATACACCGATCCCGGATATTTTCCCGTCTATGAGTTGGCCAACAACTACGCCTGGACCGTGCTGTTTCACACAGGGATTGTGCTGCGGAAAAAATTCAATGAGCCAGAGGATGTCGCATCGCACCGGATGCGCGCCTTTTATTTGGAAGAGATCGCCCGCCGCTATCCCCGGATCACCGTCATTGGAGCGCATTGCGGAAATCCGGAATACGAGTGGGCAGCCGAGGTTGCGCGTTGGAATCCGAACATATTTTTCGACCTGAGTGGATCGACGCTCACGAAATTCAAAGACCGTCTGACAGACTTCCGAAGAATCTTCTGGTGGTCTGGGACAGAAGAAGGAACCCAGACTCCGAACAACGATTCAAGCGCATTCAGCAAGCTCGTATTCGGGTCTGATACATCCCTCGATGGTATCGAAGCTGTTATTGGACAGTATCGAGGCTTATTTCAAGCTTGCGGAGTTCCGGACTCCACCCAAAAGCTGGTGATGGGAGGCACCCTTTCGAAGGTTCTCAAACTGAATCGCTGATCGTCGCGAAAGTGTTTAGAAGTTCACCCGCACGCCCAGCTGGGCCGCGAATGGAATCCCCACGGTAGTCCCCGGCCCAAAGAAATCCCCCAGCGCTCCTGATGGGTACAGCAGCTGCTTCTGTGGATTGGTAATCGGCACCATAGCCGTACAGCTCGGATCCGTACAGATTGAAGTCGCATTCGAGAGATCATTGACGGGATTTGGAAGCGCAGAAATATCCGTTACGTAGTTAGCGCCTGGATTATTGCGATTGAAAATATTGAAGAACTCAGCAAAGGGCAGGATCTCCCAGCGCTCGTTGAAACGAATCGGACGGCTCACCCGGATATCGGCCTGAATGAACGGCGTTCCGCGGAACTGGTCTAACGACGTTTTCACGCCATCGATCACGGCGCGGTCACCCACAGGCGTTGTCAGCGTAATCGGACGCGCTCCTTCCAACTGCGTCAGCGTGGTCAGTTCGACTCCGCCGGGCAGGTGCAGCGTTCCGGCCAGCACAAACCGGTTTAGGGCATCTTCACCTGAAGGTCCGTAGTCACCGCGAGCGAATGGGTTCAGCGGATCGCACACTCCGTTCACGTAATCCCAAAGCTCGCCCAACACACAACCCCATGTACTCGCTCGAGACAGCGTGTAATGAGCGATGAGGTTGAACCGCCGGTTCACGTTCCCCCGCGCGACAATCATCAGAGCGTTGTAGCTGGACCGGTTGTCCGCCTTGAACAAATTCAAATTCGGCACAACACTCTGTTGATCGGCGTCATATGACGGATCAGAAGTTGGAATCAATGGCGTAAACAGGTTCGTGCCGCTCGTGAAACTGTACCCACGATATCCGTGATTCCCTTGTTCGTGCGTGTAGTCGGCACTCACGGTCCAATTCCGATTGATCGCGTGCTGCATGCCTCCGCTCACATGAATTGCATACGGCGTCCGGTACTGAGAATCAATCAAGTTCCCCGCAGCTGTCGCGCCCCCTTGAAGGCAACCACTTCCCGTAAGAGCGTAAGCACCAGGGCCACCCGTTAACGCGCACGGACCACTCGCAGAGTTCGATGAATTCACTCCCTGGAACGCCGTCGCCCATCCGTTCTGCGCAAGGTCGTTGTAAAACATTCCAAAGCCGGCCCGGATCACCGTGCGCCCGCTATTCCCTGGAGCGTAGGCGATCCCGATGCGTGGCCCGAACTGCTTTCGGTAATCTTGTGGCACTTCGAGCGGCAACGGAACTTGCAAAGCCTGCAACGTCACCAAGGCAGAATTAAGCGCCTGGCTGCGCCCTGAACCGGTAAAGAGCCCAAACGTCGTCTGCCAGCGCAATCCGTAGTTCACCGTGACATGACGAGAGACTCGCCACGAATCCTGCGCATACAGGCCCAGCCGCTGTACATTCTGTGAGAAACTTCCATCGCTTGCGGGAGTCGTCGAAGCTCCCGCGGCATAGTCAATGGCGAACTGCGTGGGATTGGCGACATAAAAACTCGGATCTTGCGGGAACCCATAGAGCGTCTCCTGATTGCCGGGAAAAGCCCCCGCAAGAACTGGCTCATGAATCAGATTTATGCCGAACTTGAATGAGTGATCGCCGGCGGCATGATCCACGTCATAGCGAAGCTGATACTTCTGCTGATTGCGCAGCGCAGGAAAGAAAGTAATCGGCGTAGCGAACTGGTTGTCGCCGTACGTTTCAAATCCAGAAACCGTCAGCGATGTCGCGCTGAAGGGGAATGCGAGCGCAAATCCGAGCGTTGAGTTGCGCTCCTGAGTGAGATGCAACGTGCTCGCGTCCAAAACGAGAGTGCCCATCCAAGTGGGACTCCACGCGTATGTGTTGCTGAGAACCGTGTTCCAATAGTTATTGTGCGTAGTCAGCCCGGTGGAGGGCAGCGTCGCCTGCTGCACGAGATTGTTGTGCGTCACATACGTATCCTCAGACGCACGGAGAAACCATTGTGACTTCGCAGATTGCGCCCAGTCAAAGCGAAGCGAGCCGAGATAGTCGCGGAAAGGAACAGGCACGGTTTGCGGAACGGCAATCGATGAAACCCCGGGGATCAATCCATCGGAAGCGAGCTGTGACAACGCATTGAATTCGCTAGCACTAGCCGGGCTGTACGCAATGCTGGCGTTCTCGTGCACATGTTCAAACGATGTGAAGAACCAAACCTTGTCGCGGACCAACGGCCCGCCAACAGCAGCAACATAATTCTGCCGCGAAAACGGCTGTTTAGGATTGTTGACGCAACCGTTCGCATCGCACGTTCGCGCGGGATTCTCAATCGGGAAGCGCGCGTTGAGCGCAGATCCCCGATCGTAGAACGCTCCCGTCCCATGCCAGTCGTTGCTCCCCCTTTTCGTTGTAATCACAACGGAACCCGCCGTGGTCCAGCCGCTGTCTGCATCCTCATTCGCCGTGCGGATCGCAAATTCCTGTAATCCGTCGGGCGAGAAGTTCTGCAGGAAGCCGCCAATCCAATCATCCGAATTGTCCGCCCCGTCGACTGAGACGTCGTTGTTCAGCCCTGAACTTCCCCCTGTTGAAACAGCCGTGATGCGGGCCTTGGTCGGATCCGACGGCTCCACGGGCTGGGTGCCGGGCGCAACGTACGCGATGTTCGCGAAGCTCCTTGAAGCAAGCGGCAAAGTCTCGAGATCCTGGCTACTGATCACCTCCTGATGCACTACGCTTACCAGATCAATGGGCTGAGTCGTGATCGAGGAACTAGCGCTGCGAACATTCACAGTCTCGCCCGGTGCCGCCGCTTTCAGAGTCACCGTCACCTCTCGAACCGAGCTTACCTCGATCGAAATATCGGCACGCGCCTCACTGAAATTCATTGCGTTCACTGTGAGCTGATACTTCCCGGGAGGTAAGCCATCCACCCGGAACTCGCCTCGGTCTTCAGTTTCCGCTTCCCGGGCGAGAGAGGAATCCACAGCCTTCACCACGATTTTCGCCGAGGGAATTCTCGCTCCGCTGGAATCCTGAACTGCACCGCGCAACGTTCCGCGCGGATTCTGGCCGGCAAGAACGCCGCCCAGACACACCAAAAATGTAAAAAGAATAATTACTCCACGGAACATTATGGTTCTCACTTTCGACGCCCACAGGTTCAATGGCCACAGGGAAGGCCGCGGTTGGAATCGCCGACGGTGGCCAATTGACGCGCCAATCAGTTTACTATCTCGCCTAAATTCAGGCTTGCGATGACGGCGCCGTTACTGAACGGTCGGCTCAGTCCGACCACCTTTGAGGCTTCCGGTCCCAACGATGCTTCTTTAGTTCTGCAAGCAGGGATTTGTCGAGCGGGCCGGCATCGCTCGCCGCAATATTTTGCCGCACGTGTTCGGCTTTTCGCATTCCCGGGATCGTTGTACTCACAACCGGGTGCGATAGGATGTACCGCAGTGCCATCTCAGGTAACGTCATGCCCGAGGGCAGAATTTCCTTGAGCTTCTCAACTCGTCTGATAGTCTGCGGCAGATTCTCCGCCCCGAAATATCCCGCGCGCCAATCGCCTTCGGGAAAGCGCGTTTCCAGTGTCATCTTTCCGCCCAGGCTGCCCTCATCGAACGGAACTCGCGCGATCACACCAACATTCATTTCTTTGCACAGAGGGAACAGCTCATCTTCCGGCGCCTGGTCGAATATGTTGTAGATCACCTGCACCACGTCCACCAGCCCTGTGCGGATCGCCTTAATGCCGTTCTCCGGTTCCCATCGATTGATGCTTAGGCCAAAGTAGCGAATAACGCCGTCTTTCTTCAGCTTCTCGACGGTCGACCGAAAATCCGGTTCGTCAGTCCAGCTGTCGTCCCACACATGAAGCTGCAGCACGTCGATGCTGTCCGTCCGCAATTGCTTGCGGATCAGGTCCGCGTATTTGAAGACGTGCGCCGGAGAGAAAACATCGTGGTACTTGTACTCCGGCAACGCGGGCCAGCGGTCATTAGCCGGGGGGATCTTTGACGCCGCATAGAGCCGCTTCCCTCGATTCCGCTGCATGATCTCGCCCAGAAGCCCGTCGCTCTTCCCTTCGCCGTAAGCCCACGCTGTGTCGAAGAAGTTGCAGCCCATATCGACGGCGAGTTGCATCGACGACAATGACTCTTTGTCGTCCGAACCCGTCCAGCCGCTCATGCCCCAGAGCCCATCGCCAATCTCACTGACTTCGAAATTCGTGCGTCCAAGCTTGCGATATCTCATAACCCTCTCGTTGCGTGTAGGACGTATCAGTGTAGCGCTTCCGTCCGGGACGTCATCCAATGGGCGTTTCGCCCAGTGAAATCATTTCGAAGCGGTTCTAGACCCATTACCGCTCTTCAGTTTTTTTGATAGTACCCATCAAAATTATTGAGCCCGCTGACGCTCCATCGAGGTGTTTAATAGCCTCAGGTCATATTGCTGAGGAGTCACTGCTATGAAATCGGAATATCCTTACAGTCCCACGCCAGGTAAGAACGAAGAACAGTCTGCTCCGACGTCCCGCTTCACCGACGAGAAAATCTCAGACGAGACGGGCACGGAAGCCAAGGCGGATAGCGCCCTCGCACCGGCCGGCTTGAACAACCCCTTCTGGAACTAATTCGGATTTAACCTGCGAAAGCGCCGGCTATACCTGAGCCGGCGCTTATCTTTTGGTCTCCTGATTTAGCTCAGGATTGGCAAACACAAGCACGGTCTCAGCGCAAACTCCAGCCCAGACATCTCCTGTAACGCCGGATGGAGTTGCGAGTCGCGGCAAGGCTCAAGCGTGATCACAAACGGTAAGGATGTCTTCTCGAATCCGGGTTTCTGCAGAAGTGAGTCGATGTTCAGCCGATGTGCACCCAATATCTGCGCCAGACGCGCCACAATCCCTGGCTGATCGCGCACGAAGAAACGCAGATACCACGCCGTCTCGAAATCAGGGCTGACTGTTGGAGTTGCAACACTGCTTATGTGGCGCTTCCCGCCCGCAAGGCCTTCCGCCAGGAACAGGACATCCGAGACAACAGCCACTGCGGTCGGATCGCCTCCAGCTCCGGCACCCAGAAACGCCATGTCTCCACCGTACTGTCCGGAAGTGAGAACAAGGTTTAGGTTGCGCTGCACGCGCCCGAAGGGCGAATCCGAGTGCACGAGGCACGGACCAACATCCGCAAGAAGCGTGTTTCCGTTCAAGTCTGCCCGGGAGATCTGCCGGATCGTGCATCCCAACTCCGCTGCATAATCGAAATCCACCGCGTCCAGCGGACGAATCGTGCGCGCGCGCACCGTTTCCGGGGCTACTCTTGCGTGCAGTCCGGCGAGGGCGAGAATCGCCAGTTTCGCGCGAGCATCGCCGCCATCCAGATCCTCGGACGCGTCCGCTTCCGCATATCCCTTCGCCTGGGCCTCTTCCAACGCCTCGCTGAAAGGCACCCGCGCGCTTTCGATGCGGCTCAGGATGTAATTGCAAGTTCCATTTAGGATTCCCGCAATGCCGTGCAGCTTGTCTCCGGATAATCCGGTGCGCAGCGCAGGCAGTACCGGAACTCCTCCGGCAACGGAAGCGCCGAATTCCAGGTGCGATCCGTGCCGCGCCGCGACTTCCAGCAGTTCAGGCCCACAGCGTGCGATTAGCTGCTTGTTTGCTGTCACCACAGACTTGCCAGATTCCAGAGCGCGGCGCACGATCTGCTCCGCCGGACTCAGTCCGCCTATCAGTTCGATGATGATGTCGGCGTCTGATTGTAGAACCGAATCGATATCCTCGGTCCATACGACGTCAGACGGAACCCAGTCTTGCTTCTTCCTCGCGACGTTGCGGTTGCACACATGGGTCAGATGGAGAGTCTCATGCGAGCCTTCGCATAAAATCTTGGCGACCGACCGACCGACGGTACCGAAACCGATAAGAGCAACACGACACGCGGACCTGTTCTCGCTGGCTCGATGAGACCGGTTCGGCGTGGCCGTGGGCTTAGCTACAGAATCCATTGGCGATCGAAACTGAAATCCCTATCATACGTGCCGCGATGCTCTTCTGAAACCAGAAAGAGGCGTCTTCGTGACCGATTCGAGGTTGAGATCAGAAGATTCTTACGGTTGCACTTTGCGAATTCCGACGTACTGGCTTTCGGGCGGCTGTACAGGCGGACTCGGCATCAAAGTTGGTAATATGGAGCCTGCCTGCTGCGTTATCAAGGCGGGACCACGCGGACACGCTCTTTCCCAGGCGCTTCTCGCTCCGAGCGTTTACCGCGTAACTACGCCCGGCAGCGGGAGGAGAATGAATGATTCGAAAGTTCCCAGGGGTTCCTGGATTCAGGTTCTTTGCATCAGTGGTTTTGATGACGATCTTGACGGGAATTGCAACCCTCCACGCGCAACAAACGCCACAGCAGACGCCGCCTAACAATCAGACGCAAGCGCAACCACCAAACAGCCAGGACTCGAGCAGCAGCCAGGAAGAATTGCCGGACACCATCCCAGGCCGGCGCAAAAAGCCGGTCAATTACCAAAAATGGACTTTCAACGTTGGCGGTGGTGCCAGCTTGCCGAGTGGAGACACCAACAAATTCGTGCGCGGCGGGGGAGGCGTAGCCGCGGCTGGCGTGGCACGCAACTACAACAAGTATTTCGGAATCCGCCTGGATTTCCAGTTTGACAACCTCCCGCTTCGGGATTCGGCTCTGCAAGCAGCACAGGCGTCTTCAGCAACCAGTCAGGTCTACTCCTTTAATCTTGATCCCATCATCAATATTCCAGTCACATCGAAGTGGGGTGGATACGTTGTTTTCGGCCCAGGCTTCTATCACCGCACGGGCAAACTGGATTTATCGACCGCAATTCCCGGCTCGGGGTGCAATCCGTTCTACACATGGTGGGGAAGTTGCTATGCCTCGAGCTTGCCCTTGAATGGACACTTCCTGAGCACAACTCAGAATGAGTTCGGGTACAACTTCGGAGGCGGCATCACGCGGAAGATCCGCGGGAACATTGATTTCTATGCAGAGTTCCGCTGGCTCCATGGTTCAGGCGGCAAACAGAGCACGGATCTGCGGCCGATCACCATTGGCGTTCGGTGGTGAGGGAAATTGTCGATTGGCGATTTCCGATTGCAGATTTGTAAGCGCCTGTCTTCAATCTACAATTTGACGTCTGCAATTTGATCCCCGAATCGCTACGGCTCGGGATTGGTGCGGTAGTTCCAGAAGTCTGCGGTCTGCTTCTGCAATTGCACGAACGAGGAAGCAGCCTTGGGCTGTGCAACTTCGGGTTGGGCATTCGTTTCGTTTATCGCACTTTCCACAAGATGATGCGAGGGAGCCAATGAGCACGCGGGGTCGGTTGCATTCGAGTCGCCGGTGAGTAGGAACGCCTGGCAGCGGCAGCCTCCGAAGTCTTCGGTGCGGCGCTCGCAACTGCGGCATGGTTCTGGCATCCACTCTTCTCCGCGGAATTTGCGGAACGCAGCCGACTCCTGCCAAATCCATTCGAGAGTCTTCTCGCGCACATTTTCGAACGACAATCCTGGCAACACTTCGGCCGCGTGACACGGCAAAACTCTGCCCGACGGATTGATCAGAATCAGCCTTTGTCCCCAACCTCCCATGCAGGCCTTTGGATATTTCGCGTAGTAGTCAGGAACGACCGAGTCGATGCGAATCTTTCCTGATAGCCGCTGTTCGGCTTCTGCGATGATCGCGACCGCTCTGTCAAGTTGGTCGCGTGTGGGCATCAAGGCGGCGCGATTTGCTAAAGCCCATCCGTAATACTGGGTGTGGGCAATCTCCATTCGCTCGGGATGAAGTTGCTCGATGAATGCGATCATCTCTTCAAGGTGATCAAGATTCTGGCGATGGACGACGAGGTTCACGGTGAATGCAATCTTGTGCTTGCGGATCGCACGCGACAGTTCGATTTTGTGCGCGTGGGCTTTTGCGCCGGCAATCCAATTGGCTGGCTCTTCGCGGGAATCCTGAAAGCTGATCTGGATGTGATCAAGACCTGCTTCGACGAGGCCTTGAAGCCGCTGTTCGGTCAAACCAATTCCCGACGTGATCAGATTCGTGTAGAGACCTGCACTGCGCGCTGATGCGATCAACTCGACCAGATCTGTGCGCGCAAGCGGTTCGCCTCCCGTAAAGTGCGCGTGCAGCATGCCCAATTGTCCTGCTTGCACGAAGACCTTCTTCCACTCGTCAGTTGAGAGTTCCGATTTCACATCAGCCAACTGCATCGGATTCGAGCAGTAGACGCAGTGCAGCGGGCAGCGATGCGTCACTTCGGCGATCAGGGCTAGAGGGGAAGAAACCATTTGGTAATTGCGTATCGGTTAAATTTTGTAATTGGGTAATTTAGTAATTTTGTAATTTAAAATCTGAAAACTTATGTAAACCATGCGGCAAAGGTTTGCCGTTCAATTACCAAATTACAAAATTACCCAATTACCAAATTCTAGTAGTCCACGATTCGTTTCTTCTGCAGTTGCTCAAGGAACGTACTTATGTCAGTCCGGATCTTCTCCGGGTCTGTCTTCCCGAACTCGTTTTGCAGATCGGCGATGATCCCAGCGAACGTCCGTTGACCATCGCAATGATCAAGAATCTTCAGTCCAGTTCCTTGCAGCTTGATCGCGCCTTCCGGGAACAGAAGCATGCGGGTTTCTTCCGCCGTTCCTGGCTTTGTGCTTGGACCCCAACGACATCCGGCAGCGAAGCGAGGCTTAGCATCGTCCGTTGGCGCAGACATTATTGCGTCTCCTCAATACGGAATGCGCCTAGTGGAGGCCAACCTGGTTGCACGTATGCGAAGTAGAGCGCGTCGAGTTGCGCCCAGAGAATGTCGCACTTGTCGCGCAGAGCCTGGATCGCCAGTTCTTGTTCGGCTCTTGTCTTCGCATGCTCGTAGACATAATCGGTGGCGAACTTGGCGTCTTCGGGCGCTTGCGTGAGACGCGCTTGAAAATAGTCCAATCCTCCGGAAAGCCAGGGATAATGCTGGCGCAACTTTTCCATGCGGAGGGAGATCAGGTCGCGCGAAAACAATTCGGTGAGCGACGAGGCGACTGCTTCGAGCAGGCTTCGGCTGCGGACAATGTTGAGATACTCATTCACCGCGAATCGCGTGGCGGGAAGGATTCCGTCTCCCGCTTGAACTCGCTCAGCGTTTAGTCCGGCTGCTTCCGCCAGCTTCAACCAACGCTTGATTCCGCCTTCACTCGTTCCATCGCCATCGTGGTCGATGACGCGTTTGCGCCAGGCGCGGCGGAATGCGGGATCGGTGCCGCGCGAGAGGATGATCGAATCTTTGATCGGGATGATGCTCTGATAGTAGTAGCGATTCAGGGCCCAAGCCTGAAGCTGTCCGCGCGTGAGTTTGCCTTCGTGCATCAGCAGGTGAAAGGGATGTTTGTGGTGATAGCGTTCTTCACCAACAGCGCGGAGCTGTGCGCGCAGTTCGTCGAATGACAGCAGCGATTCTGTGTTGTCGCTTACAGTTCGAACTGCCATCCATCCTCCGCGATTTCCCAGCCTGCGTCGCGCACCTGACGATACTCGGGCGAATCCTCGTTCAACATGGGATTCGTGTTGTTGACGTGCACGTAGATTTTACGTGGATGGCTCAGATGCGCCAACTTTGCGAGGCTTCCTTGGTCTGACGAGACTGGAACATGTCCCATGTCCCAAGATGACTGACCTGAGCCTTGAATGCGGATGAGTTCGTCGGCACTCCAGAACGTTCCATCGATGAGAATCACGTCGCAGGATTCGAGTTGCTTGATCAGTTTGGCGTCGAGCCGCGGAATCGCGGGCATGAAGGCGAGTCGTTTGCCAGAAGGCGATTCGATGATTGCACCGAGAGACGATTCCAATGGAGACAATTGCGATCGGCGTGGCGCGGAGACGTAAGCGGGAAAGTGTGTTCCGAGAGGAAGTGTACGGCAACGCAATCCAGAGTCTTCGCCTTCGGGATCAGCGAGGCTGAAACTCGCGCCTGGCGCGAACTCGATCCAACTGACTTGGTTAGGAACTCGTTGCAGCATCGCGAACATGGAATTGTCTTTGCTCAGGATGCGGCGAACGGATTTTGTGGCGTAAACGCGCAGCGGCTGCAATTCGCGGAGCAAGAGAAGTCCGAGGACGTGATCGATGTCGGCGTTGAGAAGAACCGCTCCAAAGATTTGCGAATCGCGGGTTACGTTTTTCGCGGTGCGCGGACGAAGCTCGGGTGTCGATTCGATTTGCGTGCGGAGATCGGGAGAAGCTCCTAACAGGAACCAGCGGTCGGAATCAGCGCTGATGGCGAGTTGCGTTTGCGTTCGAGCTTTTCCGTGGAACGTTCCGGCGCGCAGCGAGCGGCAATTGGGACAGGCGCAATTCCATTGGGGAAAGCCTCCGCCAGCGGCGGAGCCGAGAACGCAAACGAGCATGCAGGGAGTTTAGCAGCGGCTTGAATTTCAGGATTTGGGAAATATTACTGGTTGGTAACCCCACCCCCCCTCCCCCTCGAATCTTTGGAATCATCGAGTTAGAGGAAATTCTCGAAATAATCTATGGGGCTCAATGAGTTACCGGCAAAATCTTGGTTTAAAAGGACTTAGATATCTGCAATCGCGCATCCGCACCGCTGTTTGAGCTCGACTGGCCCCCGACATTCAACCGCGCTCCTTCACAAGTCCTGTGTTTGCAATATTTTACATGTAACTCGTTGCAAATACGTCTCTTTGGCCGGTCAGGCAGTGAACGAAATTTTTCTTCTCGAATCCCGCAAAATCTTGTTATCAAAGAACTTAGCTGGTGGGGTATCCCGTCAGCGTCTGTAAAATCTTGAGCCGTCAAGATTTACAGGTAAAATCTTGCGGAATAAGCACTTAGCTGAAGTCGTTTTCAGCAGGCGCTTCGCCGCTCGGCATCCGCATGATGGGATATTTCGGCTGTGGAGCGCAAGGTCAGATGTCACAAAGTCGAACGGGCCGGCTGTGGAAATCCGCTGGATGGGCGGTCAGGAGCGGCGTTTCGATTCCAAGAATTTTTCAGAAAAAATCGTACAGCTGTGGCGGCTCGGCGGTGGTGGTGGTAGCAGCGGTCGCCTGCGGCTTCGCCCTCCGGCGACGGCCTTCGGCAGAGCGGAATGGTTTCTTTTTTCGATCTTGACGCGGCCCTGGAAGGGCCGCTCTTCCACGGTGATGTCGGCTGTAAATCGCGGCCTAGAAAACGGGGTACGTTCCGTTTTGTCGCTTTATTTCTAGCGGGGCTTTCACGATCTGGAGAATTCTTGAAAAAACTCTGGAGTCACATCGGCATCGATTGTCGCGCGGTGCGCCTGCGGCTTCGCCCTTCGGTAACGGCCTTCACTTTGTAATCTCGTACACCGTGCCGCCGTTGAAGTTCCCTCCCTGGCTGGTTGACCCGTACAATCCCGGCCCTTTCCCAAAGATAACGCCCGAAGATGGGGTCTGCCCATCTGATCCACGAGTAAAGTTGTGAAGAATAGTCTCGCTCCAGGTTCCATTGGAGGCGGGGCTGAGCCGGAAGACAATTCCTCCATTGGGGTAGATAGTTGCAAACTCAGTCGTGCCGTACAGATTGCCCAATTTGTCGATAACCAAGGGGGCTGCAGGGTCCCATCCGTCATTAGTGGCTGCGAAGGAGTGCAGCACTGTCTCCTTCCATTGTCCTCCAGCATCAGGCTCGAGCCTGAATACGGTTCCGTTATTCGCTGGGCCGCCGCTTAATGTCGTTCCATAAGCATTCCCTGTGGAATCGAAGGTGAGACCGGCACAGGGGTAACTTCCGTCAGTACCGCCAGCGAAAGAGTAGACAATCTGGAATTGCGCCCCTCCACTTTTGCCAGGAGACACCTTGAAAACAGTACCGCAACCCGGGACAGCAAAATCATTGCACGCAAGATTACCGCCGAATTCGGCTGTACCGTAGATTGCGCCCGAATGTATGGACAGGCCCGCCACTGGCGCTGCTCCATCGGTGCCCCCGGAAAAAGAATGGAGTACGTTGAACTGCCAGCCCTTAGACGTTCGCGCCAACCTGAACACCGTCCCACATCCCGAACCAAAGCAGTCGGAGAGGTTGCCGCCGTAACTTGTCGTACCGTAAAGGTTCCCGCTCGAATCGGCGACCAATCCGCCGTAAGGGTATCTTCCGTCAGAGCCCCCGGTGAAGCTGTACAGTACGGTTTCGGTCCATCCACTAGAACCCGGCGATAGTTCGTAGATCACGCCGCAGCCGCTGAAGCTGCAGTCGCCAGTGCCGCCGTTCTCCGTCATGCCGTAAAGATTGCCGACGTTGTCAAACAGCAGCGGACCTGTTGGGTTTGCCCCGTCGCTGCCCGAGAAACTATGAAGCGTCGCCTGGGACCAGCCTCCGAGGGCCGAGGGCGACAATTCGAAAACAGTTCCGCTGCCCTGGCTGCTGGCGGTTCCGTAGAGATTTCCCGCACGGTCGAATATCAGGGGCCCTGGGTTGTACAAACCATTAAGACCGCCGAAGGAGTAGAGCACCTGCTCGTTCACCGCGGCAGCTTCCGTGACGGATGTCGCAACGACGACCAGTGCAACACAAAGACGGCAGAAATCCAGCAATGCTTGATTTTCTCGCATGTGCCCTCCAAACCAGCGGTCGCTAGAGAACGTTGTTAAGAATACGTTGAGATAGCAGTTTGCCTAAACACTGAGAGCCTCCGAGTGCATTGTGACATTCGTAGCTGAGGAAATCACGCGTTAGCACTCCAGACCTTTCCGGGCAGTTTGATGAGTGTAATCCGGCGGGTGACCCACGTTTTGAGGTGAGGTCGACGGATTCGTCCTTGATGTGCTCGCGCAGGACGGTGAGGTTGTCGCCGTAGTAGAGACAGTTCTTTTCCACTGGGCGGGATTTTAGCGCGGACGGGTGTTCTATGTAATTAGCACTTCGGTATCTGGCGCGTGTGGCCCTCAGCGGCTAAAGCCGCGCTTGTGTGCGCATCTTGCGGCGCGGCTCGAAGCCGCGCCCTTTCAAATCTGTTTGTCAGCGTTCGCGGCACGAGTGGAACTCTTGCCCTTTCCCAAGTTTTTTCTCGTGATCATCCCCAGTCGCCTGCGAGCTTTGCCCTTCCGGCAACGGCCTTCGGCAGAGCGGTGTTGTTTTCTTTTTTTGGACCAACCCATGGCTTACGCCCTGGGCTATTGTCTGCCGCCCCTCCGGGGCTGGAGTTTGCTGATCGTGGCGGGATACTTGACCCCGTATCGACGGCTCGTGTCGGCAGATTAGCGCGCGGGGGCGCGCGCTCCACATTGCTACGTCGGGTGACGCAGGGCCTCTCGACTGCGCAGATCGTTCTATCGAACGATCCTGCTCCGCTCGGGATGACAGAGGGGGGATCCGAGGTACAGAGCGCCTTGCTTCGCTTTGGCGGGACTGACGAATGCGTCCCCTCACTACACTGCGGCTGGCCCTCAGCGGCTAAAGCCGCACTTGTGTGCGCATCTTACGGCGCGGCTCGAAGCCGCGCCCTTTCAAATCTGTTTGTCAGCGTTTGCGACACGAGTGGAACTCGTGCCCTTCCCGGTTTCGGGTTGGACGAAACACGAACAAGGCGCCGAAGAAAGCGTGGGAGTGTCTCTTTCGCCCCTTTTGGGGCTTGCTCAAATGCCACTCTTCACCCACGGCTCACGCCGTGGGCTGCATTCTTTCGCCGCCTTGCGGCTAGGACACATGAGGACAGACGGGACACCAAGATCTCTTGCGACTCGGTGAAATGAAAACCGGGTTACGTCCCGTGCGGCGCGTCCATCGAACTGCGGCAACACATGGAATCCCAGGAGATGCGCCGCTGCAACCTGACGGAGCGCGCGCTCCACATTGCCACGTCGGGGGCTGCGAGCATTGCCGTTGCGGCGGTCGAACTTCGCGAGGCGTCAGGTCTATTTCGGCATGGGAATCGACACGGCCTTCCCCGCGCCACGCTCCGCTATCCAGATCGTATCGCCAGCAGGCTCGACCCCGGTTGGTGTGTTGAGTCCGTCCTTGAGCACGGTCACACTTGCCTTGTCTCCCTGTACGGTGAGAGCGGAGATTTTGCCGTTCGCATTTTCTGCGACAAGAAGCTTCCCATTCGCTGCGCGCATGCCATCTGGTCCCTTTACCGGCTGGTCCATCCAGATGTCGACCGGTGTTCCTGGTTTGCCATTGGCATCGACCGGAATGCGGTAGAGCTTGTTGAAGATCACGTTGTTCACATAGAGCACGCCATCAAGGAAAGTAATGCCATCGACACCTCTCAAAGTCGCATGCTCCAGAAAAAGTTCCGCGGTGGTGGCGCCAGCCGGCAGCCTGAAAATTCTGCCGGGAATCGTGTCCGTGATGTAGAGCGCCTTATCCGGACCAATGGTGAAATCATTGCAAACGTTGCTGTCTCCTGGCAGGTTCCATCGGATCTTCGGCGCTCCAGTCGAGAGATCGAAGCTACGCAGCGCGGTGTGACGTTGGGGCGGAGTAGTGTTTGAGTTTGGTATCGGCGTCAGTTGGCACGTCCACAACGTATTCGTGGAGGGGTCCGCCAACATGCCGAGGAAAAACGTACCCGGTCCTTCTGTGCTGACATCGATAAACTTCTCCGCGGTCGCAGAACCCGGACGCACCTTATAAACAAACGGCGAACTGGCGCTTCCAACAATCAGAATGCCGCCTGGCGCAACGGTCAAACTTTCCGGCTGTGATTTCGCATCGCCGATCAAGATGTCGGCGCCCAAGGAGGCTTGGACGAAGCTCAGGACCAGAGCAATGGAGACAGCAAGGCGTTGAACTTTCGATCTCGACATCATCAAATCTCCCACAGAATTGATTGTCGCAAAGCATATCACCATAGCCCCAGCGGTATTTTTTTGGGGAGCTCTGGTATCTACGATTGCGAGAGGACTTCCTAAAGCTAACAAGCAGCTTAAGCGGGTAGGGATCCCTTCGGCTTCACCTCAGGGCAGGCTCTTCGACTGCGCGGCCGCTCGCTTCGCTCAGGATGACATTGCCTGAGTAATGCTGGCACGATGACAATTGAGGGTGGGGGAATGACTCGCGAGAATTGGCGCACGCATAGTCTTCCGTTTGTCCCCGCCAGCGGTGATAAAGAAACCTTCCCTGGCACTGGAGCATCTTTAGAGTCTCGCTTCTCTTAGCCTGCATACAGCACGGAAGAACGGATGACTCCACAGAGTGCGGAAGACAGATCGGCTACTGGTGGAATCAATCCGTGGCTGATCGCTGCCGCTGTGATGCTGGCCACGTTCATGGAAGTGCTCGACACTTCCATTGCCGCCGTCGCTCTGCCTTACATCGCGGGAAGCCTCTCGGCAACCAATGACGAAGCGACCTGGGTGCTGACCAGTTATCTGGTGTCGAACGCGATCGTGTTGCCGGCGAGCGCGTGGTTTTCACTGCGGTTCGGGCGGAAGAGATTCCTGATTGCGTGTATCGTCCTCTTCACTGTGTCGTCCTTCGCCTGCGGAGCAGCCACGAGTCTGGCAATGATCCTGATTGCGCGCGTGATCCAGGGGGCAGGTGGCGGGGCCCTGCAACCTCTCTCACAGGCGATTCTGCTGGAGAGTTTTCCTCCAGAAAAACGTGGAAGCGCGATGGCCGTTTTCGCATTGGGAGTGGTGGTGGCTCCTGTGCTTGGGCCTACGCTGGGCGGCTGGCTCACCGACGCCTACTCGTGGAGATGGGCGTTCTACATCAACATCCCGGTCGGCATCTTCGCCGTATTCATGATTTCCCGCTATGTGCAGGATCCCGACTACATTGCAAAAGCAAAACCCGGAAGACTCGACGGCGTGGGGCTGGGATTGTTGGCGGTGTGGTTGGGATGCCTGCAAATCATTCTCGACAAGGGGCAGGAAGATGACTGGTTCGGGGCAACGTGGATTCGCTGGGCGTTCCTGACCCTCATCGTGTGCTTCGTGCTGTTTCTGATTCGAGAATTCCGGCACAAGCAGCCGCTTGTCGACTTGCGTGTGTTTCGTCACCGGAACTTCGCATTGGGTTGTTTGTTGATCGGATTGTTTGGCGCGGCGATCTATGGACTGGTCACGCTGCTGCCGCTGTTTTATCAGGAACTGATGGGGTACACCGCGCTTGCTGCGGGCTGGGCAGTGAGCCCACGCGGAGTTGGGGCGATCCTGGCCATGCCCATCATTGGATACCTGACTGCAAAGATCGATAACAGATGGCTGATCATGTTTGGATTCCTGCTGTTTGCGATTTCGGCACTGTGGTTTGGCGAGGTGAATCTCGCGATCGGGCAGTGGACGTTTCTGTGGGCGATCATCATCAGCGGATTTGGATCAGGGTGCGTATTCGTTCCACTGTCGACGACAGCTATGGCCTTCCTGAAAAACGAGGAGATTGGGAACGCCAGCGGACTTTACAACTTGCTCCGCAATATCGGTGGGAGTATTGGGATTTCCGTTGTAAATACGATCGTGGCGCGGCATGAGCAAATTCACCACAATGAGATGGCCGCACATCTGAATCCGGGAAGGGTCTCAGTGCAGGGAGCGATTCAAGGGATGCAGGGATATTTAACGTCGCAGGGTGCGTCGCCGGACGGGGCATTGCATCAGGCGTATGGATTGCTGGGACAAGGATTGAATGCGCAGGCGCGGCTTTGGTCGTACGTGGACGATTTCCGGTACATGGCGCTGGTTTGCTTCGGGTGCATTCCGATTGTGTTTGCTTTAAAGAAGTCGGTTGGTAGGAAAGGTGCGCTGCGGGCGGGACACTAGCAGTGCATCTTGCGATGATTGATAAGCTGTTCCTCAGGGGCTGAAGCGCGCATTCTTTACCGTCACTGGCCGGCTCGGCTAGAAGCCGAGCCCTTTCAAACCGGAGCAACTCGCTTTAGAAAGCTCCCCCTGCCTTCATATATCACGCATTCCCACTTCTCGCAAAATCGGCGAGAAGTGGGGCATCCCATGCAGTTGTCCCGTCGACAAATTTCCTCGCCAAGTTTCCGTAATTTTTTCTCCTTGACATATTCCTATATAGGAATATATTTGGAACATGGCACGGGCGGCTACGACATCGGATGCTTTTAATGCTGTGGCGGAGCCGCGGCGGCGGGAGATCTTAGAGCATCTGGCGGTCGCGGAACTTCCTGTCGGGGATCTCGTGGTCAGGATGGGGCTGGAGCAGCCGTCTGTCTCGAAACATCTGAAGGTGTTGCGAGATGTGGGGTTGGTTCGGGTGAGACGGAGTGGACGTCACATGATGTATCGAACGAATGCGGATGGGATTCGTCCGTTGTATGAGTGGACGAAGACGTTTGAGCGGTTGTGGGCGCATCAGTTGATGCGGATTAAAGAGCGGGCCGAGGCGAAGGAGAAGGAATCGGAACACCGGGGCTAAAGCCCCGAGCTTTGGGATTCGCTGACGCGGCGCTAAAGCGCCAACGCTCTTCCACGGTATTCGAGACGTCAGAACGAAGTCGCGGGAATCCGAGTTGGTCCTCGTCGCACGCGAAATCCCTTGACCTCACCTTGGGCAAGGTCTTCGCTCCGGACGACGCCAGCATGAGTTAGAGAGAAATTTGGACGGGAAATTGGGAAATCATTTTAGGAGGAAAGCATGAGTACTAGTTCGACGATGATGGGGATTGAGAGTTTGACGTTGGAAGTAAATCAGGAGATTCGCGTGCGGGCGAGTCTGGAAAACACATTTGCGGCACTGCTCGAGCAGATTGGTCCGGAGAACGAATCGCCCGAGGCCAAGATGCCGATGAAGCTTGAGGCGTGGCCGGGTGGACGATGGTTCCGCGATCTGGGCGATGGCAATGGACATTTGTGGGGGCATGTGCAGGCGATCAAGCGTCCGACATTACTTGAGATCACTGGGCCGTTGTTCTTTTCTTACGCGGTCGTGTCGAACCTGCAGTACCGGTTGCGGGAAGAGAACGGCGAGACGGTGATCAAGTTCCATCACAAGGCGTTGGGAGTGATTTCGGAGGAGCACCGGAGGGGAGTGTCGAAGGGATGGAACCATATCAATCAGTTGATCAAGGCGCGCGCGGAACGGGGGAAATAACAGCAGATTCGTCGCGGCGAAAAACGCCGCTTGGAATGACAAGGACCGAGTTACGCAGGAGGAAGCATGTGTCCAGGATGTGCGGCTATGGCAGCGATTGTAGTGGGCGGCGTGGTTTCGACGGGAGGGTTGACCGCGCTGGCCGTTAAAGTTCTCCGCAAACATAAGGGTGAAAAGAACGATTCAAAAGAAAAGGAGTGATGTGATGACGACGACATTGGAAAAGGCAGCGACGAAGGTAGTCGGTCACGAAGAGTGGCTGACGGCGAGAAAACAACTCATGGCAAAGGAAAAGGAATTCACGCGGTTGCGCGATGATCTGAGCCGGCAGCGGCGCGAGATGCCTTGGGAAAAAGTTGAGAAGAAGTATGTATTTGAAGGAACCCATGGGAAAGAAACGTTGGGCGACTTGTTTGATGGCCGAAACCAGCTGCTGGTCTATCACTTCATGTTCGGGCCGGGATGGGAGCAAGGATGTCCGAGTTGCTCGTTCCTGGCAGATGCGTTCGATAGCTTTACGATCCACCTGGCGCAGCGGGACACCTCGTTTGTCGCGGTGTCGCGCGCTACCTTGCCGGAGATTGAGGCGTTCAAGAAGCGCATGGGTTGGAAGTTTAAATGGGTTTCGTCGAACGGGAATGATTTCAATTACGACTACAAAGTTTCCTTCTCCAAGGAAGACATCGCCAGCGGAAAGCCGATCTATAACTACGAGACGATCCCATTTCCGTCGGAAGAAGGGCCGGGCGCGAGCGCGTTTATCAAGAAGGATGGAGAGATCTTCCACACGTATTCGACGTATTCGCGCGGGCTCGATATTTTGCTGCCGATGTACAACTGGATTGACATGACAGCGAAGGGGCGCGATGAGGCCGGGATGAAGCCGCATGCGATGGCGTGGGTGCGGCATCATGACCGGTATAGCGATGGGAAGATGGTGGGGATTGGGAAACTGAGCTCGCGGTAGCTTTCCGGCTTCGGCAGAAAAGCAGATTCCTCGCGCTCAAAACACGCTTCGGAATGACAATGGGCGGGGGCGAGATCCCCCCGCGACAGCCGGTGGGTCGCCGGCGCTATTTAGTTCAGCGCTATTCGTCAACGCTATTCGATTCAGGAGAGTTATGGCTACGATGGTTGCATCCACTACGTTTACACCCCTTTTAAATGAGTTCCGGGAAGAAGTTGCTATTACACGGCGACTCCTGGAACGTGTGCCCGCCGACAAGCTGGCGTGGAAACCGCATGCGAAGTCGATGACCTTGGGGCAGTTGGCATTGCACATAGCTACGATTCCGAGTGGAATCTCGCGGCTTGCGCAGCAGGATAGTTTCGACGCCCTGAATGCATCGTTCGTGCCGCCGCAGCCGTCGAGTTTGCAGGAGATTCTGGCGGCATACGAGCAGTCTGTCCCGGTTGCGGAGAAGTTTCTGTCGGAGCTTACGGACGAGCGGGCCAATGCGAACTGGCGGTTGATGAAGGGCGATCGGGAGTTATTCCATCAGCCTCGAATCAACGTTGTACGGACGATCATGCTGAATCATTGGTATCACCATCGCGGGCAGTTGTCGGTATATCTGCGACTGCTGGACGTGGCGTTGCCGGTGATTTATGGACGGAGCGCGGATGAGGATCCGTTCGCTTAGATTCTTTAGTTGATTCTCTACTCCGCCCGGCACTCGTGCCGGGCTTTTTCATTTCGCCGCTACGCTCGCTTGACCTGCATGGGTTCAGAGCCGCGCCGCGCCACTGAAGGTTGTAAGGGGGCTGGAAGGACGGAAGGAAATGGGGTGGGAAACGGGAATCGAACCCGCAACCGCTGGAGCCACAGTCCAGTGCTCTGCCAGTTGAGCTATTCCCACCGCGAGAAGTTCATTATAGCAAGGGAGAGTGGGGTCAGAACGACGTAGATGCCATCAATGGCCGATCCATCTGTGCCGGATTGCAATCTGCACCAGCAAGACGATGATTGTGATGCCAAGCAGGGCGAGTGAAACGTTGCGTGCGTTTCGGAGGCGCGGGAGTTTTTCGGGCGGCACGGATGTCGTCATCAGGTCGAGCAACAAAGCTCCGACGAAGAGATCGATTGCCGTGAAGATGGTCCAGCCCATCGGAGAATGTTAAATCAGGTTCGGCACGACCTTTGCTACTACGCGTACGTCGGGTACATAACTGACGACTCGCACTGCGTCGAGGACACCCTTAACCGCCGAGTTCGCTGAGAAAGGCCGCTGAGGAGGCGAAGACGGGCTGAGACGGTTCTGTGAAATCAACCAGCGCGGGCTTTGCCTCTGCTTGGACGACCGAAGTCAGCCCCTCTAAATGACCGCACCCCGGCAGGATGCCGGTGCTACATGCGCCCGATTCCGACGTATTCAAAGCCGAGGGCGCGCAGACGGGTGGAGTCGAGAAGGTTCTTGGTATCAACGATGACAGGTTGTCTCAGGAGATGCTTGATGCGGTCGAAGTCGAGGCTACGAAATTCAGGCCAGCCTGTGCCCACAACGAGAGCATCGGAACCTTCGGCCGCAGCATAGGCGGAATCACAGTAACGCACCGACCCATTGAGGCGGGTCTTGGCCTCGGGAATCGCGACCGGGTCATAGGCGCGAACATGCGCGCCTTTGGACACAAGAGTTTCGGCGAGACGCAGGGAGGAAGATCCAGCGACCGAATTCGTGTTGGGCTTGAACGACAGTCCCAGAATGCCGACTTCCTTGTTCTCGACGGAATTGAGAGTAAGCGCAATCTTTTCCACCAGGCGGTCGGCCAGTTCATGATTCACGTCGCGGGCCGCGTTCAAAACCTTCAATGACATGCCCTGAGACTGGGCCAGTTGAACCAGTGAGTCCATGTCGGACTCGGCGAAGACTCCACCCATGCCTGCGCCCGGTTGCAAGCAGCGCGGAGCGATTTTCTTGTCGAGGCCGAGGGCGAGCGCAAGATTGACCGCGTCGGCGTTCACTTTTTCACAGAGCGTCGCCACTTCATTGATGAAGGAGATCTTGGTCGCAACGAATGCGGTGGCGGCTTCACGAACGAGTTCCGCAGTCGCCTGATTCGTAACAATGACTGGTACGCCGCGCATCACGAGCGGGTGGAAGATCTGCTTGAGAATCTGTACGGCCTCGCTCGAGGTCGCGCCAAGGATCAGTCGATCCGGCCAATTGAAGTCTTCGACGGCACAGCCATCGGTGAAGAACATCGGTTGAGAAACGATGGTGGCCTGTAGTCCGAGGTCCTTGATGCTCTTTTCCAGAGTGTTCGCGGTGCCAACGGGAGAGGGCGTCACAATCGTGATGATGGGGGGCTTGGGCGCCAGGCGAGTAATGCGAATGGCAACATCGTTCAGGTTCTCGGGCTTGTCTTCTGCCAGGAAGATCACACCGGTCTTGCGGGCGAAAGACTCGATATCGGTGGAATAGGCGAGGCGTCCAGCACGAACGTTGCGGCGGATGACTTCTTTCAGGTTCTTCTCGAAAAACGGAATATTGCCCTGTGCCATTTCGACCATGCGGGATCGATCGGGATGGCAACAAGAAACCGGAGTGCCAAAGTCGGCAAGGCAGGCCGAAATCACCGTTCCCAGGTACCCCGAACCGTAGACTCCGATCTGCATGTTCTTTCTCCCCCGTCGTAGCCCCGAAAACCCGCGCAGCATGCGGCATTCCGGAGTTTCGCCCTACTCTTTATCTACAGACACAGGAGAGGCTTTTCAACGCACGGGAGTGGCATGTACCAGGGGCCATGTTCGATTGGCGCCAGTAATCTGTGATTTGAGTACGAGGGTCAGCGGGAAACGAGGCGGCGGCCGAGGCGCACGGGGGCGATATCAACCCAGCAATTCGGCGACTCTTCGCGAACAAATGTGAGGTTTTCCAATAGGATGCGACGACTTCCGGAATAGTGCTCCCAAAGGCGCCGGGCGGTTTCAAAAGCGCTGTCGGCGGAATGGTCGCCTCCCATTTTCGCGATCGTCATATGTGGGGTGTAGGGCCACTCCTCCGCGAACTGCAATTCCCCCGTATTGAGCTTTTGGTGTAGTTCGGTCATGCGGTGGGCAGCGGTCTCGATTCGGATGAAAACGGTGGGAGTAACGGGAAGGAAGGTTTCTACGCTTCCGAGCGACACTTCAAAAGGCTCTTCTGCCCCACAGACTTGATCCAAGATCTGCACGGCGGAGCCTTCTGAGCCGCTCAGGGTGCGAGGAGGGAGAAGGGTCAGATGGGCAGCCATCTGAGGAAGATCGGGGTGCAACTCCTTCCGCAGGTTCTCGACGAATTCTCCTGCCGGGCTTTTGACATAAGCCACCAGGGCGTAACGCGGACTCGGCATACTTGAAGCGAGATTATACCGCTTAACCCAAAACGGATTGCACCGGCAGAAGAGCGAATGGGAAAGTCATTTATAATCAGAAGCAGTCGGGGCGTAGCGCAGCCTGGTAGCGCACCTGCCTTGGGCGCAGGGTCGAGACGCCTTCACTGATTTCAAAACACTTAGCACGTTTCATCCGAAAATTTGCGCACCTGCCTCGGAGGGAACGTGACACATCAGCAGTTCATCCAAGAACGGCAATACCTCAGCAATGTCTCACCAGCAACCGTAGAGTGGTACAAGCAGAGCCTACGTTGGCTCGGCACCGAATCGCCTACTGCCGACGATCTCAAGCGTTTCGTAATTCGGATGCGCGAGAAGGGGCTGAAGCCATCGGCCTGCAATAATCGCATCCGTGCGGTGAATGCCTATCTCAAATGGGCAGGCTTACCTTACCGCGCCACCAAATTGAAGGAGCCACAGTTTGTCCCGCCCACATTCACTAGTTCACAAGTGAAACTAATGCTCCGATGGAAGCCGCGAAACTTCTACCAGCATCGCCTTCATCTGCTGGTGCTGATCCTGCTCGACACAGGATGCAGAATCAGCGAAGCACTCGACCTGAAAGTCTCTGACTGCGATTTTGACAATCTGCTTCTGACACTGAATGGCAAGGGTAGTAAGCAGCGCAAGGTTCCGTTCTCGTTTGAGCTACGCAGGCATCTTTTCCGCTACACGCGGGACTTCTGCCCACTCTCTCACCTGACCGTGCTCGCTACTCGAAAGGGATGCAGGCTGGATCGGCACGTGATGGCACGTGATGTGAGGCTCCTGTGCAGGCGATTAGGCTTTGACCCACCACCGCGAACTTTGCACGCCTTCCGCCACAGCTTTGCTACTAACTATTTGCGGCGTGGGGGTGGTGTCTTTCACCTGCAAAAGGTCCTAGGCCACTCAAGTCTCGAAATGACTCGCCGATACGCGAATCTGTTGACCGAGGATTTGCAGGCCGTTCACCAGAGGGTGTCCCTTCTGTACTAGAAGGGTTCACATGTGTGCACACTATACACACGCAGACAAGGCTCCTGCACACTATACGCTGGGATCAGAGCGTCGGACCCCTACCCCTCCGAGGCCCTCCGAAATGGTCAGAATGGCCGATTTCTGAGGTGTCCGATGGGTCCGAACCGAGCTTTTTCGGACCCCTGTTTGGCGAGATGTAGGGCAGTTCAACCTCCTAAGCCTTTTGGAGGCGTGAATGGGCCATCCAGCCATACCACCAGCCGCATCCTCAATACGCCGGTAGATGATCGTCAAAGGGATCACACTTCGCAGCATTTTCAAAGACCCCGCTGCGGCAACCTACCTAAAGCGCGATGGCAAGCTGCATGATTGGCTGCAACGTGTCTTTTGGGAACCGCGTGGCCACTCGGTGACCACGTCCGACAAAAGTCTGACTGTTGAGGAAATGCTAACGATTATCCGCGATTGGCAGAGCGAAGACAAAGACGCCGAAGACCTGAAGGACATCGACGATATTCGGCGTCGCCTTTACGTGCTCATCTATCACGCGATCTACGTGAACAAGTCTTCCGATAAGGCTCACCTGAACGGCCTCATGGACGCGTGTGCGACAAAGACCAAGAGCAACGTATACGGCATTCGCAAGATAAAAACACATGAAGGCCGAACCACGTCACAACTTCTGCATCGCTTCATTATGGAGGTGACCGACCGAAGAATTGACGTCGATCACAAAGATCACAATGGCCTCAACTGCCAACGGTACAACCTCAGAAGGTGCGTCCGGGGCGAGAATACGGGCTATCAGCGCAAGAGCAGGGGCTCATCTCGCTACAAGGGCGTGTCTTGGGACTCAGCCCGTCAAATGTGGCGAGCTCACATCAGGGTCCATAACACATCGAGGTTTCTTGGGCGATTTCGCGATGAACACGATGCAGCACTTGCCTATGACGCAGCGGCTCGCACTAGTTTCGGTGTGTTCGCACTTTGCAACTTCGACTTGCAGGAATAGCGCATCGTCTTGTCAACTCAAAAGTTGACACAGTTGCGGTCGGTCCGGCTACAATCCCAAGTCGAACTTCCAAAACAATCAGGGCCGCATCACTATCAACACAAAGCTCCATTCCGTGCCAATGAATGACACCGACCAGATTCGACAGATTGCCACCTCAATCATTGAAGGGTGTCGTGAGGAAACTGCCGTCCGGCAAGGGGCTGAGCTACTGAAGCTAGCATCTGAAATAGACAAACAAAGAGCCGAGAGTCGCAAGCTAGCTACAGAAGAACAAAAGATTAGCAATGACTTGAGCGAGTCCAAAGAGACCAAGAAGCACGCGCGCATGAAAGAGTATATTGCGCTGCTCGCACCACTCTTTACAACGATTGTGCTAGCTGGAACACTTGTGCAACAAAGTTATCAGTTCGTACAATCTGAGAAAACCAAGCAGGCTCAATTCATACAAGCCGAAAGGGACAAGGATGCAGAAGCGAGCCGGCAGGCGGACGCTGCGGAAGACTTGCGATGGGCGGATGCCGTCAAACTGCTCTCCCAGTCCGAAAAGTTGTCGCCAGCAGGAGTTATCCTTAAGAGCTTTGTTAAGTCCCCTCGTTATGGTGCTCCTGCTGTTCAAACCGCAATACAAGTGTTGGGCAAGACCGATGATCCAACCGGCTTCGCTGATTTGTTCGCTACTATTTTTGATCCAGTCTCTTGGAACAATGTGGCGCAGGTACTTGACTTAGATCGAAGATTGAATTCAGACATAACCCCCCTTTACGTCAAATCGTGGAATCCTAAGACGTTGCACAACGACTTGACGAGGTTAAGTCCTTCTGAGCGGCGAAAATATGAATATCTAACAACTGATCTGACTTTTATTTCTTCTAGGCTTGCTCTTGTGCTCAGAGGGGAGCGTCCGCCGAACACGCGGCTCGACCTGAAGTCAGTTAACCTCTTCGGTAATTTCGAGGCAGCGGATTTTAGTGGTGGCGACATCACTGGCTCGGTCATGGCGGAAATAGATGTCAAGGGGGCTAACCTCAGTGGAGTCGTTGGTTATGAGGGAGTGCCTTTCACGGCGACCGCATGGTGGCGAGCCTCCAAGATTGATGAAGGAATGTTCCAATATCTAATCAAGACCTATCCGTACGATGCACGATCGACCTATTTCCCACCTTCCACTAAGGCAGACTATGAAGCTGGAGTGGGGCGTCTGAAGCTCTCACTTCAGCCTTGAACTCATTTGTCACGGCTCTGCCTTTCATAGCAGGACGGCAGGATATTCGTCCATAGTGACTGAGCAAAATTCCTGTGTATGATTTCAATGTTTCGCAGCAGCTTGCCCACGATAGGCGCGGGACCCTTCCGTCAAGTTCGCAAAATGTAACTTCCTCTTGCAGGAATAGCGCACCTGCCTTAGACTTCAAGGACGGGTCGAGCGTGGCCTAAGTCACTGAAAAGTCGGGGCGTAGCGCAGCCTGGTAGCGCACCTGCCTTGGGCGCAGGGGGTCGTAGGTTCAAATCCTATCGCCCCGACCATCTTTCCAATCACTTAGCGGGAGTGCGCTCTGTTTTGCGCTCTGTCTCCCTGGAAAGCTAGCCGGGCGACGCGGCCACTGGCGGCGCTCATCTCCTCATCAAAGACTGTTCCGTAAGTATCCATCGTCATTGTGATTGTTGAGTGCCGCATCAGCTTTTGCTGAGTTCCAATTGGGGTTCCGGTTGCATTCAGCCAGGTGCGGTAGGTGTGGCGGAATGCGTGGGTGGTGAGATGCCCGATTTCGGCTGCCTCTGCTGAGCGTGCCATCAGTCGGCGAACGCCTGTGTATGAATAAGGCAGCCGGCCGAGTTTGACCGGACTTGCGAAAATCCAATCGCTCGCATCCGAGAAGTCCGTTGCCTGCTTCCAAGCCCGCAGACGCTCTGATAGTTCTTCGGCTAAGACGAGAGTCTTAGCTGAGCAATCATTCGCCGATACGTAAGCGCGACTGCCGAGCGCAGGCGTTTTACAGAGGGACGCCCTTTGAAAGGCATGCCGCGCATGTTGGTTGTAATCTTCACGGTTCCAATGACTTTTGCCGAGAGCAAGGATCTTCTGCGATGGGCGCGGATACGAGACTCTCAAGAGGTCAGTCACGCAATCGGCTCCTCTTTATTGTCGATAGCCTGCGGCAACTTATCGCATAGAACTCTGCTGGTCTTAGGTCGGAAAAGATCAACATCAATAGAGTTGTGCCAAGCGGCTAGTCGCTCGACAGCCTCCATAATCGGACTCTGATCAAATAATCCGGCAACGGTTGGAGTTACAATCCCACGCAATAGCGTTCGCTCATATTGCTTTTCCAAGTAATGTGCGAACGCAATCTTTTGCGAAGCCTTTGTTGACTTTCGACACCAGAGCCATGCTCGATGGATGCGGACTTGACCCTTCTGTAACGCAGCGATGACACTCGGATGAGCATTGGCTAAGATGAGTTTTACTTTTCGCACATTTCCGACGCCGGTGCCCGCAAGATTAGCAATCTCCAGAGCGACATCGATACGATCAGCCTCCGACAAATTTGTCGCACTCTTTTTTCTTCCACCAGCGCTCATGTTCTCGATTGCCTTCTCACGAAAACGTTCCTCTTCTGACAATGCAAGGGAGATGCGAATGAAATCATTCCAGCCGCATTGCGGCCGATGCTCCATCAGTATGGCTTTTGCGGCATCTTCTTCATCGACCTGCGAAACCAGGCAGAGAATCTGCGGTTCGCCGTTCAGAATCGCTGAGCGCCAGCGGCCGAAGCCCTTGAGAATTGTCCCACTGCGCGTGATGATTATTGGCTCTGCCAAGGAGTTGTCGTATGGTCCTGCGCCGTCAGTATCAATCACACCGCTGAAGTCGATCTTTCGTAAAGCGGGATACAGTTTCAATTCTCCCGGAGGCCGCATCACACGAGGGTCACTGGGGTGACTGATCCTGCTAGGAGTTCTGGACGGGCGTTGCTGGCCGCCCACAGGATTTTGCGGAACCCTCTGGGTCTGGTCGTCTGCGGTGCGGCCAATTTCGTCCCATGAGGGAGCAACCCCTTTTTCGGCTCTCCCGGTTGCATGTTCCAAGTCTTTATCAATTTTGATCATCAGTTTGAGTTCCGATACGAACTGGGAGGTTAGGAAGGGACTGTTCAATCATTTTCCTTTCGTGATCGGACGGAACTCGTTCCCCTCGCTCAATGGCCGAGTACCGAGTGGTGCTCATCGCGGCGCGAAGCGCGAGATCCTGTTGCCGAAGGTTTGCGGCTATTCGACGGATCTTCCAATTCAATGACTCCTTCATAAGTCACCTCCAGGCTTATGATGAAGTCACTTTTTCGGTATGTGGGCAGTATGAAAGAGGGTTTTTCGTGGGATGTCGCGGTATGTGCCGAGACGAGTGCTCTAGATCGCCGACTCTACCTTTCGGTAGCGACGGTTGCGAGCACGCAGATCCTGCAAGAATGCTTCAGGCGCCTTCGAAGGATTGCTTTCTTTCCAGCGGAGATAAGCGCGGTAATCTTTGAGCCAGTTGTTTACAGTTCCGGGAGCCACCGATCGGCTCCCGTTGGCAAATATCTTCCCCAAAAGTAGGTTGGCGTAGCCAGTCTCCCACGTACCAGGCCGCATAAAGGTATCCCTGTCATCGTTGGGAAGCATGTCGATCTTGTTCCATATTTTGAATGACGGGATTTCACTTTTAATCTCAGACATGGTCAGGCCGCTGCGCACAGATTTGTGGTGGATTGTTTTTATCTCGTCTTTTAGTTCGTAGCAATCTCGACCTCTACTGAGAGCTTCCGGCAGTTCTAGCTCCGGAAGAGCAGCAATAGATTTGAATCCAGCCGGATTTTTCAACGAAAACTGAAGCCACGCGCTATCTCCAGGAAGAGCTTGCCATTGCGAAAGAAGCTCCTCTTGGACCGCCGCATAAAGATCGCAAAGACCCTGGGTCCAAGGTTTTCCGTCTTTCCAGAGTCCTTCGCGAATGTCGAACCACTCAGGCAAGGTAATCCCAGAGCGCATCGCGCATAGATTCCAGCTATTTCGCAGGCTAAACTGGTCATCTATGGCGAAAGGCCCCCCACCAAATGGACGCCATACTCCCCCGCCGTTGTGAATGTCATTGAACTGGAGCAATAAATCTTCTCGAACCAGGTCGGATAATGACTTCAGGTCGGAGTCAGTCGCAGGAGAGTCATCGTTAAGGTCAGGGGGCTTTAAAAGCGCGAGGTTGTCACTGGCATATTCGTGACATGTCTTCGTAGCAATTCCGTAGAGCAATGAAATGTCTGTAGCCCGAACACGAGTTAGCTTCGCATACTCGAACACTTTCCCACGAAGCAGCGGTACGGATGTCGGAAAGACCGCGCAGCGCAGCACAACCCAGTGCGCTTCTAGAATCGGGCTGCATTGCTTGTGATTGACGAATTCTTGATATACGTCCCGAGTGCAGCGAAGGTGTTCCACTAGTGATTGGGCCACCAATTCAGTAAAGCGGCTGTGATCGGTGCCATTCAGCAGCGGCAGGCGTCGTCCCACAATGTGCCGAACCGAGTCTTCTGTGGATCGAGCCACTGCACTTCGAGCCAGTCTGCATCGAATCTCACCCTGTATTTGCGTGTGCGGGAAATCATTCCAATCAATTGCCATTGTGGCTCTTCCGGATGACTCAGTTTGCGCTAATCGGCCAAACAGCCGGACAACTCCTAATGTTTCTAAACGGTTTTCTGCGCATCGAGAATTACTTGACTGTGCTCCAGTTACAAGATTTTGTGGAAAAGCTTTGAACAAACCCGTCGGAACTGTGAAATTTGATATTCCTCTGTGGATTTCCCCCTTAGAACATCCCTAACGCGATGGCACCATTGTCGAACGTCGCTTCAATGTAGCACTGGTACGAACCTCATGTTCGCTATGTCAGGTTGCTGCGCCTGGGCAGCTTGTAATACATGAGATGGTTCGTCTTCAGAGAGAGCCCGTTTGACAATAACCCACCAGTTAGGTTATTAGTAGGTTGTGAAATGCCCAATTCATCGCGTCGCCTTAATCTGCCCAGCTTGTATTGGAGCGGTTGGTTCTAAACGGAAGGCGCGAACTTCAAGAGAAAACGGCAAGCGTGGCGGACGGCCGAAAGGCAGTCGAGATCGTAAACCACGCCATCGGAGGTCACGTCAAAGATAAGAACGCGCCATGCCGGTGCGTCAACACCGACACGGCGCTAACCAGAATCGCCTTACAGGAGGCAACAATGGCTAGACAGAACCGTAGCACTATCTCTCCGCAAGAATCCAATCACCCCATAGACCGCGTTGCACTCTACGCTCGCGTCAGCACCCTAAATAATCAAGATCCTGAGATGCAGCTCGGCGAGCTACGCGAATATGCAGGCCGCCGAGGCTGGCAGATTGTGGAGGAGTACATCGATCAGGGTGTGTCGGGCAGTAAGGAGTCTCGCCCAGCCCTGAACCGGCTTATGGGAGACGCCTGTCGGCGGCGCTTCGACGCCATCCTGGTCTGGAAAATTGATCGCTTTGGTAGGTCGCTCAAACACTTGGTCAATTCCTTGGCCGAGCTGGCAGCCTTCAGGGTGGCATTCGTCAGCCTGCGTGACAATCTCGACCTGAGCACGCCTTCAGGTCGGCTGATGTTTCAGATCATCGGGGCCATGGCCGAGTTCGAGCGGGCGCTGATTCAGGAGCGGGTTCGGGCCGGGCTCCGGAACGCCCGGAATAAGGGCAGACGACTCGGGAGACCGCGAGTGATCGTGGACGCGACGAGAATTGCCACTCTTCGCGCTCAGGGACTCTCGTGGTCGCAGATCGTGTCTGTAATGGGAATTGGGAAGGGCACAGCACAACGGGCGTTTGCAGCCTTGCCCAAAACTGCCTAATGGATTTCGTGTGCATATGGTTCAGAGTCGCGATAGGAGACGCGACAGGGAAATCCCGAAGCCATTTGCCAGGATCTCCAGCGACCTCAGGCACGGCTCTTTCTTGCCATTTTCGAGGTCTGATATGAATGCCCTGCCGAGCCCGGTATGTACGGCTAGATACGTTTGCGTCCAGCCGCGACTCTCGCGGAGAACCCGGATCCGATTACCCAAGCGCGCGCAAACGTCGGTTGCCACAGGTACAGCATGGCTGTATTCTTTGGGCTACATATCGCCTATAGAGTACAGGCGAGCGTGCTCGTAATCGTCTTTGCGTCATCCAGTATTCGTTCTTTGCAGGCCAATTCGGAGGAATTGCATGCCTCACGAGATCGACTTTTCCACTGGTAAGCCAGCAATTGCCTATGTCGGAGAGAAGCCCTGGCATGAACTCGGTGAAAAGTTGGAGCCGGGCGCATCGATTGAGAGTTGGTTACGTGCGGCGCGACTGGAGTGGAAACTAGAAAGATTGCCCGTTCAGTACCTCGTTGATGGGAGACTCAGAACGATGGAAAATCGTTTTGTACTCGTCCGAAACGACACTCACGCCGCGCTTTCTGTCGTCTCGGAGGATTACCAGATTGTTCAGCCACTAGAGGTCCTAGAATTTTATAGGAACCTGGTAGAAAGCTGTGGATACACCCTTGAAACGGCCGGAGCATTGGACTCTGGCCGTAAAGTATGGGCTCTGGCCAGAACCGGAGTGAGCGATTCGATCGACAAGCGTAGGGAGGACGAACTCGCTGCGTACGTTTTATTAGCGACGTCGTGTGACAAAACACTCGCTACCACCGCAGCATTCACAAGCATAAGAGTAGTCTGCCAGAACACGCTCTTTTTCGCGATGAATGAAATCGGGACGAAAAAGCATCGGCACGTAAAAATTCCACACCATGTTCATTTCGAAGCCGAGATTGTGAAGGAAGATTTGGGACTGATGGATAAGGCATGGTCGGAATTCATGGCCAAGGTTCGTAAGATGGCAGAACATCCGCTGGCTTCCGATCAAGTGTCATGTTTCTTCGAAGAGTTATTAACTCAACGCAGTGACAAGAAGTTGTCCAACAAAACGGAACGTGAGCATCAGACTTTGCTCGGGCTTTTCAAATCAGCTCCAGGGCAAGTAATACACACTGCAAATGGCACCCTTTGGGGAGCCGTCAATGCCGTCAGTTACTATGCTGACCACGTCCGAGCTGGAGCTGGTGGACAAAGGCTGAACAGCGCATGGTTCGGTGCCGGATGTGCATTGAAAGAAAAAGCCTGGCAGCAGGCAACTTCGATGATTTCGTAATTCCTGCCCGCGTTCGAAGAACTCCGAAGGAAGCACTCCAACGAGAAGCGGAACTATTGCCTACTAGGTGTCAAACAGTGTACGTAACGTGCCCAGAAATATACGCTTTCGGGCAAATCGGACGACATCTTACGATCCAGCAGATTCATGTATTTGCAGGGAGCTGCCAGCCAGAGGATTTTGGGCAGTCACCATCGGTCCATGAGTGGTCTCGCCTTGTCGACCACTCCCCTGATTCACGTTGTATGAGCTGAATGCCTTGATCCGTAAGCTTTTTCGTAGCATACTGATCGTCCCCCATCGGGGAAGTTCGACCTCACATGTCCCTGGATGGTTTGCCCCTGCGGTCAACCAAGGCCGTTATTTCTGTAATCCTGGCGCTTGTAGCCACCGGCCTGTCGCAGCAAGCGCGATCTCCGCTCAGCGCACCAACACGTTCAACCAGCAAATACGCGCGCGATCGCATTCTAGTTAAGTTCCGGCGCGGAATTTCCGGCACCGCGAAAGCCTCGATCCATGCGGACTTCGGCACACACACAATTAGAAAATTCAGCTCGTTGCAAGACTTGGAATCAGTTTCCCTTCCTGGCGGTGCAGACGTTAGGGCAACGGTGCACGCCTTTCGTTCTCGGCCCGAAGTCGAGTATGCGGAACCGGACTACACTGTCCATCTGGTAACGACCCCGAACGACCCATTGTTCTCGCAAATGTGGAACCTGCTGAACACGGGCCAAAACGGAGGCACGGCTGGGGACGACGTCGGGGCCACCTTAGCCTGGGCTCTGAGCATTGGCAGTCAGAACGTCATCGTTGCAACGATCGACACAGGCATTGACTACACCCATCCCGATCTCATTCCTAACTTGTTTCACAACTCCTCTGCTTGTAACGGTGTAGACGACGGCACAAACGGGTGCTATGGAATGTCAACTGTCTATTACACATCCGATGTGTTCGACGACAATGGACACGGCACACACGTCTCGGGAACCATTGGGGCCGCAGGCAACAACAATCTTGGAGTTGTCGGGATCAACTGGAATGTTCAGTTGATGTCATGCAAATTTCTCGACTCTACGGGAAACGGGCAAACCTCTGACGCAATTTCATGTCTCGATTATGTTCTGCAGATGAAAAACGCCGGCTACAACATAGTGGCCACGAACAATAGCTGGGGCGGGTCGCAATACTCACAAGCATTGACCGACGCGATCCAGGCGCAGCAGCAGGCCGGGATTCTGTTCATCGCTGCTTCGGGGAACGAATTTGGTGACAACGACGTCAGCCCCACCTATCCCGCGAACACTCAGCTCCCAAATGTAATCTCAGTCGCAGCAACTACACGAACCGACGCCCTTGCTGTCTTCTCCAACGTAGGACGCCACTCGGTAGATTTGGGCGCTCCGGGCCAGGAAATACTGAGTACCTGGCCGCGGAACAACTATCAATTGCTGTCGGGTACGTCGATGGCAACCCCGCATGTCACAGCGGCGGCCGCACTGCTTGCAGCGCAAAACCCTTCTCTCGATTGGCGCGGAATCAAGAATTTGATTCTTGCGGGAGGGGACTCTCGCACATCGCTCACTCAAACCGTAACCGGAAATCGCTTGAATTTGAACGGTGCGATGACCTGTTCGGGAAAGAACGTGCAGAGCCGCATTCAACCCGTTAACAACGCAATCGCTGGAACGGTGGGCGCTCCGATCGCACTCGAGGTTATCAACATCGACTGTGCACAACCTGCTGGCAGTGTGCAGGTGACGGTATCTCCTAGCGGGGAAGTCATAACTCTAGTCGACGACGGCACTGATGGGGACCAAGCGGCCGGGGACGGAATCTACACAGCTCAGTGGACTCCCTCTGCAATCGGAAGCTATACATTTACTTTTCCCGCCGGAGATGTTGTTCAAGCCGAAGTTCTGAATGGATACACCGTCGCGTCGACTTCATACAGTTATGTCAGCATTACGGGAACGAATCTGAATCTGCCGGACGATGGGGTCGCGCAGGTCACTTCTCCATTCGCCATTCCTTTTGGTGGAGGCAGTTTCACGAATCTGGAGGTCGGGAGCAACGGAACCATCAGCTTCACTGATGGCGTGTCTCCCTTCATGAACAACACAATCCCTGGGCTGGCTCCGATTCCCGTAACCCTGGTCGCTCCATTCTGGCAGGACCTTTACCCCATAGCCGGATCGGCACAAAACGTGTACTGGGATGTTGTCGGAACGGCACCGAATCGCCAACTTGTTGTTGAGTGGCGGAATGTCCGAAGTTTCCTCTGCCACAACGATTCTGCGGCTACCGTCACCTTCGAGGTGGTGTTTTCAGAGTCCAGCAGCGACATACTTTTTGAATATGCGGATACTACCTTTGGCGACAACTGTTACTTCCTGGACGCAGGTTCGCAAGCCACGGTAGGTGTGCAGGTATCCCCAACTGTGGGAACTCAGTGGAGTATCAATGATCCCGTTATCGTGAGCGGATCGGCCCTGTTGTGGACAATTGGAAGCGGTGGTTCGACCAACAATCCAGTCCCCACTCTCGATTCAATGACACCGACGAGCGTAGCCCCGAATTCACCTTCTTTTATACTCACCGTGAATGGAACCGGGTTCGTTCCGACGTCTGCAGTGTATTTCAATCTGCATGCACAACCCACGACGTACGTGAGCAGCACGGAGCTCACGGCCGAAATTCCCGCTCAACAGATTTCGCAAGTTGTTTCCTCAACTTATGTATGGGTTATGAACCCGAGTCCGGGCGGTGGCCAGTCTGGATTGCTGACTTTCTATATTTCCGGCTCAGCACCAACCATCACCTCGATGTCGCCGTCTTCAATCACTGCCGGATCGTACAGTTTTTCGCTCACCGTCAACGGCACTGGTTTTACGAAAAACAAGTCGGCAGTCTACTGGAATGGAAAACTTCTTCCACCACTCGCGACTAACGTCGTTAGCTCGACCCAACTGGTTGTAAATATTCCTTACAATCTGATCGCAACTGCAGGTACTGCGCAGATTGCAGTCGGGAATTCCGGTCCGGATAGTGCCTCCAACACTCTCGACCTCGCAATTCTTCCTCATACTTCGGCTTACTTGCAGCCACCTTTGTTCCCGAATGGCTACGGACCCGCTCCGGGCACACCGAACACAATCCCCAGAAGGTTTCTGGGATGGCGATACGCACAGCATGCGGGGCCGGACTATCTGAAGAGCTTCTCTCGTCCGCGAGCGCAAGCAACTCTGCCGCTGTCTACCTCGTCTCCGGCCTCGAATTCTCGTGGTTCTTTAATGGGCGCTTCGAGCACGCCTCCACTCGCTGGCCTACAACTTCGGCCGCTATTACCCGCCGACTATATCCCTACTGCCGTGGCAGCAGGAGACCTCAATGGGGACGGGATCCCGGACTGGGTGGTCGCGAACGGCGGCAGTAACAATCTCTGGGTTTATCTCGGCAAAGGTGACGGAACATTCAGCCAAGCGACTGTGATTGCACTGACCGGCGAGGCTCCTGTCGCAGTTGCTCTTGCGGACCTAAGAGGAATCGGGAAACTCGACATCATCGTCGCCGAAGCGGACAGTCAGACTATCGGTGTACTGCTAGGAAACGGCGATGGTACTTTCGCGTGGGAAACGCCATTTTTTGTTCCAGGGCCGCCGATCACCCTTGCGGTTGCCGACGTCAATGGTGATGGTCATCCCGACGTCTTGGCTGGAGTAATGGTCAACTTCACGTTCATTTCCGGACCGCTGGTGACCCTGCCCGGCGACGGCAGCGGCGAATTTGGTGCCCCTTTGTTTGAGCCGCCCCTGGCCTTTGGGGTGCAACTACCGCAATCGATCGCAGTTGCGGATTTCGAAAAGACCGGAAAGCTCGACGCCGTTGTTGTTGATCCATCCGTGGGCGCCGCAATGTTCGTCAATGATGGTGCCGGCAAATTCAAGGAAGCGCAACCAATCTTCGATGCATTCGTGATCTCCCCTGAATTCGTAGTTGCCGGAGATGTGAATGAAGATGGATGTCCCGACGCTCTTTTGCTCGACAGCCTCGACATAATTCGAGTTTATCCCGGCAACTGCGATAGTACCTTCCAGGCTCAATCCAACCAGATTGGCGAAGGAGATATGGCCGGCGCAGCTCTGTTGGCCGACGTCAATGGAGATGGGCACCTTGACCTAATCTATCCCGGTGTCTGGGCCGGCACGGGCGGATACGGACAAACCGCAGGCAACTTATTGGGTGTCAACCTAGGCGACGGTCACGGCAATTTTAGCGATGCACAGGTATATCGCGGGGGGCAAACGTCATTCTCAATAGCTGTGGCTGATTTCAATCATGACGGACATCCCGACGTCATCACCGCGAACCAGGACAGCGACTCGGCTTCGATGTTCCTGAACGATGGCAAGGGTGGCTTCGGCTTACCCGCGGGTGGATACATTGGATACATAAATGGGAATAATTCTTCCGGACCGATCAATGCACCGGTTTCGAGCTTCACTGCTTTAGACGTAAACGGCGATGGAACCCCAGATTTGGTGATGATGGAGAATGGTCCCGGATTTCCGAATCCTTTTCAGGCCGCTGTGATGCTAAACGATGGAACAGGTCACTTCGGCGGCGCGGTCCGTTCCCCCGTTTCCGGCCAAGTCAGTTTTAGCGGAGTGAACGATTACCTGCTGGGAGACTTTCGCAATACAGGCCATCCCGACATTGTGACCGTGATTTCAAACGGCGAAGTTCCCCAGATGGTCTTCGCTGCGAATACGGGCAATGGAACTTTCGGTGCTCCGCAGATCACAACCATTGCGGTTGCAGGAGCTCTGGCATCCGGAGACTTCAACCGTGACGGCAATCTCGATCTTGTGATGGGTTCGGGTTCATCGAGCCCGACTGCATCAGTAACCATCTACCAGGGTCATGGCGACGGAACGTTCACCGCTCAGACTCCCATCAACTTCAGCATCAAAGGCAGCGACTACGCTGTCACGGGGTTGTGGGTTGGTGACTTCAACGGAGATGGCAAGCTGGATCTACTGGTCTGGATGTATCTGAACGTTGTTCCCTTCACCAAAAACGATGTGTATGAACTGCTTGGAAACGGAGACGGAACTTTCGGACCTGCCAAACTTGTGATCGCAAACCTCACCAACCCTGCAGTAGTCGATCTCAACCACGACGGCTTGCCGGACGTAATCGAAAACGTCGATCCCATGGTGGATTATCCCGTTAGTACGGGTCCCTCCACTTTCGAGATCTTCCTGTGTCAGCATGATGGCAGCTTCGTCGCAGGCAACACCTATGCCCCATACGGCGGATATGCTGCATACCCAACTTCTCTTGGTACTCAGAACGGCGGACGTTTTCCGGCCTGGATTGGAGACTTCAACGGAGACGGAAATATAGATGTAGCCGCAATCCAACAAGCGCCCGGCTACCCTACCCGCGTCTTTTATGTGCAGTTCCTGCTTGGCAACGGGGACGGATCGTTCACTCCCACGTACGAGCCCTACTACTTGAATGATTCCGTTCCTAGCGCGGCTTTCGATCTGACCGGCGATGGAAAAGCGGATCTGGCGGAGGTCGACGGATATACTTCGTCGTTCCAGATAATCCCAGCCGGACCAGGCACGGCCTTGTCGCTTCAGATGGTTGCCGATCCGGTAATCGGAACTCAAGGATCGATCCTGCTGTCGCTTGCGTCAAAGTCTACCAGCGACTCCCAAGTCACTCTGACAGCCAGCGACGCCGCAATCACGTTGCCCAGTTCGGTGACCATTCCCGCTGGTTCTCTCAGTCAAACCGTCAATTTCACACTAGGAACGTCTTTCAATTCCAGCCACGTTTTCTGGATCCAAGGCTCCATCGGAGGGAATTCGGCAACCGCCTACGGCACGCAGGCAACTGCTCAGGGGCAATATGGAGTTGCCATTTCAACCTACTGGTCATCCGAAGCAACGTTTCCGGGATTGCCGACAGCCGACTACCAGTTGGGCGTAACGTCACTCGCGGGGTATTTCACGACCGTAACGATGAGTTGCCAAGGGCTGCCCGCTGGAGCTTCATGCAACTTCGGCTCAAGTGCATTGAGCATCCCCAAAGGCGGCAACAACGCAACCTCAATCACGATCAGCACCACCGCGAGCACGCCGGTCGGAGTCTATCCCATAACGGTCGTCGCATCGGATGGCGCAATCACTTCGAAGCTGAAAATCACCCTGAATGTGGGCGACTTCAGCATAAGTGTTACGCCGGCATCCAAGACTGTGCTGCAGAACACAACCGCCGCATACACCTTGAAACTCACCCTGATCAACAACTACAGCGCCTCGTTTACGGGATCTTGTAGCGGACTGCCCGCCCCCGCGGTATGTAGTGCGAGCGTCTCGGGTGTGTCTATACAGACCAAGACATTGCCCGTGGGCAGCTACAACTTCACCGCTTCGCTCTCGAATGGAATTGCCTCACGCTCGTCTTCCGCCCAATTGAACGTCGGGGACTTCGCCGCCACGCTGTCTTCGAACTCCCTGAGTGTCGCCGTTGGCAAATCAGGAAATGTCACCATCACCGTGACCGGACAAAACGGATTCGCGGACGCCGTGGCGCTCACCTGCAACGGAGCGCCGAGCGGCTCGACATGTGCCATCAACCCCAACTCCGTTGCTCCGACCGCAACGGGAGCTACTGCAACTCTGACGGTGAATGTGACGACAAAACCAGCCGCGAGAGATCACCAAGAAAATGCTGGAAAAGCCGTCGCCCCGTCACTCAGTCTCGGCGGATTCATTGGAGTGGTCCTGCTTCTATCCTGCGGAAGCCGAAGAGATCATCGATTCCTAACGGGGCTGCTGTTGCTGGTTATTATGGGCTTGATTGCTTCCTGCGGTGGGGGCGGAAGTGGTTCAGGCGGTGGAGGTGGTGGAGGAGGCGGTGGTGGCGGAGGAAGCTCTTCATTCAACCTCACCGTGCAAGCCGCTTCGGAAGGCGTGACCAGAGATGTGGGCACTATAAAAGTGACGGTGCCGTAGATCGGCTGTTAATTCTCAGCCTCGTTGTCTCTTTATCTAATTCGGCATCCGCGAGGCACTCTTTGAGGAATCGTTCAGAATCGACTTCCTCATTTCGAGGACTGAGCCGTAGATCTTTGTCCACGATCTCGTCAGTCGAAAAACGTGCCCCTCCCCTGACATCACATTCCAGTGGCTCTCGTTGGCTTGAAAAGCGCCGTTGCCGAAGAAAGATTCAATCACTGCTCTTGCATCGTCCGGAGTCAGAGGGTCGTTTTCGCCATGGAAGCAATGTAGTGGACGCTTTGAGCCAACTGCGGATGGAGTCTGAGCACTCCGTGCAATCATAGATACAAATACGACTCCAGCGATGTCTTCTTTGTCTAGACTTGCCGCTGTGGCCGCGATCAGAGCACCATAACTTGTGCCCATCAGTATGACTCTCGATTTCCCGTGCATCGATTTCGCATACTTGGCCGCCGCAATGACATCTTCAACCTGTGTCTGCAGATTAGTGCTCCGTTCAAAGCGGTATCCATACCCTTCTGAGCCGCGGTAATTAGGGGAGATCACATCAATTCCCGCTTCGTTCATGACCGATGCGAGAACCTCCCAACGACGATATTGCTGCAGCCACGCTGTTAATTTGCGCTTTGGTAGGGCGCGTTATCCCCAATCGGCCCTCCGGATTAACGACACTACTGAAATTCCCAATGATGCATATCCCCAGAGCGTCATTGTGACCCAGGGTGTGTGCCCCGAGACAACGCTCAGGCCGGCCACTTTGAACCGTGCCATCCGGAAGGACTACGTAGTGATACCCGATGTGATACAAACGGCCGTCGCAAACGACGCTGAAGCCACGATTTTCATGAAGATGATCAATCACAGTCGCATCTGTTGGGCCCGGATATTTGGCGAAGTCTTCGGCTGTTAAAGCGGAATGGTGGATCACGATGCCCGTTGGATTTATGGGACTCGCGGATTCCGATTGCCCAAATGAGAACCCTGCGAAACTGCATACCACTAGCAATTGATCGCCTCGGCCGTTTCACCCTGCGTCTCATGAACCTGTCCAAGGTTGAACCAGACAAGTGGCAGATTAGGTAATTGAGACACCGCAGCCTCGAGCAGACTTTTGGCCCGGGCCAGATTGCTTTGATAAAAATACATTTTCCCCAGTCGCGCATCCAGAATCGGGTCATCACCGTTTTGGAGACGAGACTCGAGTTTTGCTACACAACGATCGAGGAGTACCGACGCCTGATCAGGAAAGCGGTTCCGATACCGGACGTAGAACTGGGAATCTAGGATGGATGGGGCTAGCTCAATGGCAGTTTCGTACTGAGACTCTGCTAAAGGGACATTACCGTTCTCTTGTAGAAACATGCCATAGGCGAGATGGAATACTGCATTATCCGGATCAAGCTCTGTCGATTTTTCCCAGGCGTCCGCAGCTTGATGGTCATCACCTAGTAGATGGTCCAGCCATCCCAGATTCTGATAAGCAACCGCATCGTGGCCGTTCAATGCCAAGGCACTCCGATATTCCGTTGTGGCTTCTTCAGTGGACTGCTGGTCCACGGAAGACAAATCTGCCTTTTTACTTTGTGTGGTTCGCGAACATCGTGATGGAAGCTGCTGGCTATCCCAGTACGCTCGCCAGCCGTGATACCGGGCATTGGAAGGCCAGAGTCGGATCGCATCATCGATGCTTTCGCGCGCAGCTACAAAATCGGCAGATGCCATTCGCGAATAGAAATCGCCTAGCTCGTCATCTGCCCTTTTGTGCTCCCAAGCGGGCCACTGAAATAGCACCGCGATGCTCATCACCGCGATAAAGATGGGCTTCATTTTCATGAAGCCGAACTCACTTCCTTACAAGCCAGCGCAATGAGAGCAAACATCATCGCAAGCGTTGCGGTGTGTTCGAACAACGAGGAGTAAGTCAGTTCGCGAAGTAGAACCGCAAGAATTCCTGCAGCAAAACAGGATTTCATCGCCTTCTGAGCCGCAACCCCGCGGTTTGTATGCAACACTTGCTTCTGCTTTCTCTTGCTATGCGTTTCCAAGTGGGTACCATCTGCTTTCCAAGTTCGCATCGTGCGATGAAATTCGAGTGCTGCGACAATCAAAAGGAAACTGTAGAGCGCAAATCCGAGAACTCCTTGTTCGACCAACACCTGAATGGGAAGGCTGAAGGCGCGCCCGGCAAAGCCTGTCGTCTCATCAGCACTGTCTGAAGAGAGTAAGAAAAGCCCTGCATTCGAGGGTCCGACCCCTGTCAGTGGGTGTTCTCGCACCAAGGCGAGTGACCGATGCCAAATTTCGAACCTCCCCTGAGTGCTCCGGAGTTGGCTTGCGTGGTGTCCCAAATAAGCGGTCAGAACGTTGGGATACCAAGCGGCCTCGCATAGCAGAACAAGAAGGAGGCATCCCATCATGCCGCATATCAGAATCGCGCCTTCCTTTCGAGTCACGACCCGATACAGAAGCATTAAGATAATTGCACTCAGGAGGAAAATCACGCTGGCACCGAATACCGCCCGGGAAAACGAGAGCAAGAGTGCCGCCAGGATTAGCACTGGGGACAAAAAGGCAATTCCTGCGATGGCACTCCGCCCTGACCTCCACAAATATGCCGCTGGCGCGCAGGCAACCGGTAGCAACAGAAGGAGTGCTGTAAAACCCTCTCCAGGGATCCAGCTCCGAACCGGTACCAGAAGTTGTGCACGAAAGTCTACGAGATCGGTCAATCCATTTTCGACGAGCTTCTGCACTGATTGACCGAATCGACTAAGGCTCGAAAATGTGATGTATAGGCCGGCCGCACTTAGTAGTCCCGAAAGAGTATTTATTCGGATCGGGGTATGTATGGAGAGCCGCGTCAGAAGGTAGGAAACGGACGCCAGTAACATTCCTTCAAAGAAGCGAAAACTGTTTGCAGGATACGAAGAAAAAAGGACGAAGAAGAGATCAAATGAAAGCAAAACCATCACTGACCAATCTACGGCCCTGAGTCTCGATTCTGTCATCGCGGCGCCAGCATCTAGAAGTTCGCTCATGTTGTTCCCGGTACCAAACCTCAACCTTGCTTAGTAATCTGGTTCGAATCTGCCAGCGATCGGTTTTGCGGTATGCGCTTGCTCCGCCGAGAGACCCACCACGCGAGGAAGAGGTCGGTTAGACCGATTTCTCCTTGAGCGATTGAAAAATGGGGATTGTTGCGGCATCCAAGGAAAGAGAACAGGTACACAGCGATTGCGATCCTGTCTGGAAGCCCTCGTTTGGTCCTAGCAAACCGTATCAGCCAGACCAGCGTAGCGCCAAAGAAGAAGGCCATCTCTGCTGCTTCCATGCGAGAGACAGCCATGTGCGGGGGAAACCAATCTCGGCCAGCAACGGTGATCTGATGCTCTCTCTCTTGCGCCGGGAACCCCCACCCTTTCGCAAAAAGTGCGAAAGGATGGGCCACCCGCGACAGGGAACAACCAGTCGAATATTGACGTAGCGACTGTGATTTGCGATAACACAAACGTTCGACGAGTTCTCAAACATCATGCCCTCGCGTTTTTCGTTAAACGACCTCTTAGGAGGCCATAAATCCACGCACAAGCCAAGCAGGAGAAACCAATAGCTAAGGATAGAATCATCAGGTGCGGTGCGACAGCCTGCCAGAAAAAGCAAAAGATGAAAACGAACAATGCGACGCGGTCAGGCACCGTCAACTTTTGTTTTGCAAAAGTGACCGATAGGCCAGCAGCAATAGCGAACAGAATCATGAGGACTGCAGCCTGCAGTTTAGACACGAGGACGTCCGGATGGTTCACCGCATGCCCACTCAGTAGCATGAGTATGCTGCCCAAAACTCCATAAGCGAGAAGCCCTGGAAGGACCTTCACCCACTTGTCCATGGTGAAAACCAGTACCAACGCAGCGATGCCGAGAAGGCCCCATCCGAGCTTAGGTGAGTGTGGGCTCGGGTTAAATGCAATTGCCATACCCGCAAATACCAGACCGAGCCATGCCAAGCCCAATAACCAAGCCCCAGTCCGCTTAATACCGCTCTTAACCTGGTTCCCGACATTATCCAAACTCATTGTTCCCTCTTATCGATGTAGCGCACATCATCGGTGTATTGCACAGTTGAATGCTTCAGCACCCGTGAAACCTACGTCCACTGCGGTTCGCGTCGCGAAGCTCATACCTAGGCTGAGTACATCTCCGATCTGACCGAGTACAGCTTTAACTCCGCGAGAAGCCTGACTCAGCGCAAATGTAGACCTACCTGGTGTGCCTGCAAGATTGAGCGACATGATGGTTGAAGGTCTTCTGCCAAAAGTCGTCGCTGACCCCATACCCGTGCTGATCAAGCCCGGGGCATTGGCCCCCATGGTCGCTGCCGCTTCGGCAGTCGAACCGGAGATAAACGTGTTGATGGAATTTCCTGTTACGCCGCTTATGAGCGCATTGGAGGAATAGGAGGTGTTTGTTCCGCTCGCCACGTTCACACCAAGTTCAATACTCCCGCCTATGCTGTAGCTGTTTGCATTCGCTGCCATACACTGCGACCAAGTCTGCCCGGGTGCGAGGATGCCTAGAGTAAAGCCGTTGTTTGCGGCAACGGCAGCCCTGCGATCTGCAAACGCGAACCTGTTAGGGCCGCAAAAATTGGGCCAATGCATGATGGTGATTGAGAGATTGAGAACAAGGATATCAGCGGCCAGGAACGCTCACATGTGAACGAAATCGAAAGCAGCCGAAACTTGAGTGATAACGCCTGGTTTCAGCAGTTACAATGCAGCCCGTCAATGGCTATTGCTCGCAAGACAATCAACTACACCGTATACACGCCTCGGTACGAGCCGGGGGATGGGTGTTGGGATTTTCGTACAGCAACCAGAGCACGGCTGGCGGCCAAGCGATTGGGGATCGGCTCCCGACTCAGACGGAACATAAACCTCAAAAACAAACCGCCACTGCTTGATGACTGGTGGGTCGAGAGGGTTTGGGAATGGGACGGCACTACGTTCAGAGACATCACGACTGACAAGTCGAAGGGACTTCCGTAGTGCAACCAATTTGAGTGTAATGGCCTTGGTTTCAACAATTGACGTAGTCCGCGCTAGAATGCAGCGTCATGCTGATACCGGGAGCCTTACCTGACATCCTCAAAGTTTGGTGGGTCTCCGCTTCACCATTGGCATTTGTGTTTGCGGGACGAA
>Ga0335082_10000230_pt1 | contig 57193 bp, 47 predicted proteins | sample Lox_Sample_41_FD_206718 | JGI IMG/M metagenome (GOLD analysis project Ga0335082, IMG submission 206718) | Soil microbial communities from Loxahatchee National Wildlife Refuge, Florida, United States - Lox_Sample_4.1 | ecosystem: Environmental > Terrestrial > Soil > Wetlands | place: USA... | reverse complement strand
TTCAAACGAACTTTTGAAACCGGCTCCGGCTTGGTGTTGTAGTAGTTCCTGGCATCCAGCGCTTCGTTGCGGCCAAAATAGTAAGCGGAACCGTGAACCTGGTCTGTACCGGACTTGATGCCGATATTAACGACCACGCCCGGTTTGGCTCCGAAATCGGCCTGCGGTTGTTCCTGGGTATTGAATTCCTGAATCGCGTCGAGCGGAAGCGTGCTTGCCGGTGTGCCGAGGATCCCCGCATCGTTTACGACCGTCTCACCGTAGTAGGCGTCGTTGTCGTTCGCGCCGTCAATGATGTAGTTGTTGTCGTCGGGGCGCAATCCGTTGGAGGTGGTCGAGTGGAAACCTCCGCCAGCGGAGCGCTGCACGCCGGGATGGAGCCCCAGAAGATTCTGAAAATCTCGCCCTTGCAGCGGCAATTCATTGATGGCCTGGTTCGAGAGCACGCCGCTGAGCACCGCGTTGGACGCTTCCGTCAACGGCGCCTCGCCGGACACTTCGACGACTTCCGAGACGGCGCCTGGACTGAGTTGGAAATCGAGTTTGATGTCGTTGGCGACTTCAACCTGCACCCTGTCGCGGACGGAGGCTTTGAAGTTCTTCATTTCGACGCGCACCGAATACAGGCCCGGATCAACGTTCGGATCGCTGTACGTGCCTTCGCTGTTTGTGGTAAGGACGCGCTGCACGTGCGTGGCGAGATTTTCGATGGTGACTTTCGCGCCGGGTATGGCCGCTCCCGTCGAATCGGTCACTTGGCCGCTGATGCGCCCGCGGTTCGATTGCGCCGAGCAGAACAGCGGGACCACAAGAGACAACACCAGTGCGATAGCAGCTTGCTTCGTACGGTATAAATTCATCTACGCCCCCCATTTGGGTACACAGGCTCACAGGCAAGCCTGACGAATTGCTTTAGTTTTGGACCGGAATCGATGTGAGGAAACTTACAGCCCTGATTCCAGAGAGCCGAGAGCCACCTGAACGCTGATCGTTCGAAGGAATAGGAAGGTGAGGAAACTAACCCCGTTCATTGGTGATGCCCCCACTTCTCCACTCGCGTGCTTGCGAGTATGGTGGAACGAATTTGCGAAGTCAACGCGGAACTCGCGTGCGTCCGTTCAATCATTCAACGCAATCACGTGCAAAACTTCTCACGGTTCCGGCAATGCGTTCTCCCGCGTATACTCCAGAAATGCCATTTACACTTTTTGGGTACCGGGTGCGGTGCGGCGCACTCCTTGTCGCTCTCAGTTCATTTCTCGCGGTTCAACCGGCGCAAGCCAAGTGGAAATACCTTCGCGACGGCAACGCGGCAGACTCTATCGCACAGCCAAAACCCGGGTTCGCGCTGATGGGCGGCGGCGCAAAACAGGACGCCGCGTTCCTGTGGTTGTGCGAACGCACAAACGGAGGGGACTTTCTGGTTCTGAGCGCGCGCGATGACGATGCGTATATGAAACGAGTGAATACGGAGATCAAGGCGATTTGCCCGCTCAACTCCGCCGGTACGCTCTCTTTTTCCGACCGGGAAGATTCCCGCGACCCCAAGCTCATCGAGATCATCGAGCATGCGGAAACGATCTATCTCGCGGGCGGCGACCAGTCCGATTACGTGCGCTTCTGGCAAGACACGCCGGTGCAGGAAGCCTTGAATCATCACATCGCAGCGAACAAACCGCTCGGCGGTCTGAGCGCCGGCCTCGCGATCATGGGCGAATTTTCGTTCGACTCCATGATCGATACGATCCACTCTCCCGAAGCGCTCGCCAACCCGTACGGCAACAAGGTCACGCTGGCCCGGGATTTTCTGGAGATTCCGTTGCTTGCCGGAACCATCACGGACACGCACTTTTCGAAACGCGATCGCCTGGGCCGCCTGCTGGTGTTCATGGCACGCATTCTGCAAGACGGCTGGGCGAAACAAATCCGAGCGATTGCCGTCGACGAAAATGCGGCGCTTCTTGTGGAGACGGACGGGTCCGCGCGCGCGGTGGGCGAGGGACACATCTACTTCCTCGAAGCCACGCAGAAACCGGGACTGTGCGCCTATCGCCAACCGCTTACGTTTGCGGGCATCCAGGTGCAGCGCGTCGCCTCGGGCAAGCTCTTCAACATCAAGAGCTGGCGGGGCGAATCCGATTCCTATTCGCTATCGGCCGTTCAAGGCAAAGTCGAAGCTTCCGGAAGCGCTCACGGCGTTTATTGATTGCGCGGCTCCTTCACCGTTCGCAGAACATCTCTGTGATACAACTGAGCGATGCATCTGCGCGGCTGCATCCGCATCTTCGTTTTTTACGACGTCGGCGAAGCTTTCGACCTTGAAAAACTGCGCTCGCTGGTGGATCCCCGCAGCGGCCCGACCAAACCGGACTTTCCCCGGCGCACGCCGGAATATGTCCGATTCGAAAATCCGCCGATCGTGGAACCGAGTGCGCCGCTGACATTGAAAAGTGGCGAGGCGGTGGTCTGCTCCATCAAGTATTACGAATACGCGATCGTCGAAGTGCAGATGGAGGTTCCCTTCGAAGGCGACTGGGAACGGCTGACGGCGCAGACAGCCCGCTGGATGGACGCGCCCGATGTGGAGCCGGAGAGCCGGGCCGTTGTCTCGAAGCACCTGCAAAGGACGGCGGGCGCCATCAAGAATCCCCGGGACGAATGGTTCCAGGAGAATTATCTGGTCATCGACCTGGAGCAGACCAAGAATGACGACGGCACCGCCGTCACCTCCGATCAGATTCTCTCTTCCTACGGCGAACAGATCGGCCAGCTCCTGCGCGGCGAGGAAGCGCGCCTGGCGAAGGCGACGAACGAGCGCACGCTGCAGGGCAGCCTCTCGTATTACTCCACGGATCTGCTGGTGGTCGGATTCAATGCCGCGCTGGTGTACGACCGCCCCGAGGAATCGGCGCGGGCCATTCAGATTCTTGAATATGCACGGGTGCAACTGCTGGAGTTCCGCTACTACGACAACTTCATGACGCGCGTGCTTGCGGATGTGTACAACAGCCTCGACCGCAAAACGAATGTGCTGCTTTCCCGGTGGTCGTTGCCGCGCGAGGCGAACCGGCTCAACACCACTCGTCTGGACGTGATGGAGCTGACCGAACGCATCGACAATGCCATCAAATTTGTGAGCGACAGCTACTACGCGCTTGTGTATCGCACGGCCGCCAACCGCGCCGGCGTTCCGGAGTACCGCGACCTGGTGGAGCAGAAGCTCGATACCGCCCGCGAACTTTACGATTTCATGATGGCGCAGTTCAACGAGGCCCGGCTGTTCCTTCTGGAAGCCGCGATTACCATTCTGTGCCTGCTCGACGTGATCGCGCTATTCCGCGGCGGCAAATAAATCCGGCTAGCGGAGCACATCTTTCACCGGAGCGGCAGCCTTGGGGTTTGCCGCACGATAGTCTTTGCCGAGAAGCGCCGCCAGCGTCGCCGCAATTTGCGCCTGCGTGATCGCAGGAACGTCCTTGCGCTCTCCAAGGGCCCGGGTGTCGGGCCCGATGACCGCGAGCCAGATGTTTTCCGAACCTTTCTGCTCGTTCCCATGTTCCTTCCACTCGTCCGGGCCGGAGCCGCGCCCGTGATCGGCGGTCAAAATGAAAGTCGTCTGCTCGCGATACTCGGGCAGCGATTGCATCAACCTCCAGAGCTGTTCGACAAACCGGTCGAAACCGTGAGCGCTTTCGAGGACAAGATCGTACCGGCCGGAGTGCGCCCAGTTGTCGGACTCGCCGTAGCCGACAAACAGGACGCGCGGGTGGGAGGACTTGACGTAGTCAAGCAGCGGCAACTGGAGCAGGGAGTTGAACACGTCCTCGTTATCGAATTTCGTCGTGGTGCGGTAAAGCTCGTTGATCGTCTGCTCCCGCGGCGTCAGCTCTGCGGCGCGATACGGCACTTCCCAACCCACCTGGAAATTGAGGTGGCTGCGCTTCTCGTTGAAAATATCCTTGAAGGTTTCCCAAGTCCCGAACACGGATACCTGGCCGCGAAACTCCGGCTGGTTGTTCAGCCATTCGAACACGGTGGTGTTCGGATTGGGCCCGAACTCGTTCGAATTGATTTTCACATCCGGCGTTCCGGTCAGCATCTCGTTGTATCCCGGATAGGAGAAGGAGTACGGATTCTCGACGTGGGCGATGCTTCCCTTCGCCTGGTTCCCGTAGATCTGGCCCTGGCTTGCAATCGTCGTCCAGAGGAACGGAAACACGGCCGAGCGCCGCTGTTCCGGAGTCTCGCGCCACCAGGTCTTCTGCAGATAGTCCGCGCTCGCCCAATTCCCACCGTGCTCGCTCGTCAGCAGCAGCTTGTCGGCGCCCGTGAACACTTCCTGCCAGCGCAAGCCGTCGCAAACGATCAGCACCACGTTGCGGGTCTTCCCCTTCGCCGCAGCTTCCTGACCGCAGAGCACGCCGGCGACGCACAGCAAGGCGCAGAACGCTGCGGCAATTCTCAGCCGTAATCCTCTCATGGCAATGATCCTCTCTCGGCTAGAAACTATAGCGCAGACCAAACTGCATCACGCGCGGCTTGGTGATGGTCTGGGTGAACTCGCCAAGTGTCGACGAGTAGAACAGATAATTGCTGATCGTGCCGACATCGAAGCGCACGGAGTTGGTCACGTTGTAGGTGTCCCATTGCAAGCGCAGCGTCTGCCGCTCCGTGATGTTGAACGTCTTTCCCAGGCTGACATCGATGCCGAAGTAGCCCGGCCCGCGCAGATTGTTGCGCATGCCGGATTCACCGGGGTAAGCAAAACGGAACTGACTGGCCAGATTATTGAAGTCCGCCGCTTGTTTGAATACGTTCGGCTCACCGTTCGCGTCGGTATACACGCCGCTGGTGACGCGCCCGACCAGGAAAGACTTGCTGTCCTGCTCGTAGTTCGTGGCGAAAGCATAGGTCGATACGCTGAAGGGGAACCCGCTCGTCCAGCGTCCCAGGCCCGCGAACTCCCACCCTCCAAAGACGGCATTCACAATCCGGTTCGCATCGGCGCCGAATCTGCGGCCCCGGCCGAAGGGAATCTCATACACCCAGTTGAAGTTAATTTGGTGGCGCAAGTCGTAATCCGACACCGCGCGCAGGGCGAACGGATCCCACGCATTCACGGTCTGGCTGTTGTACGCGAGCGCAGTGCCCGCGCCGTTCTCAAACTCGTTGATGCGTTCCGCATTCGAGTTCATGTCGATCGATTTTGAGAACGAGTAGTTGAAATCGAACTGGAAGGAGCCTGTGTGCCGCCGAACGCTCAGCAGCAGGCCGTGGTAGTAGCTGTGGCCGATTGTCTGCCACGAATACAAGCTTGAAAATTGCGGATCGAAATAGTTGTAGGCCGCCGGCTCTGCCTGCCCGGGCAGTTGCGAGCAGCCCGGGAAGCAGTAGGTGTCCAGATACTGCAACGCGCCGATGTAATTCGGCGCTGAGGAAAGCATCAGATCGTAAATATTCTGAGTCGCGGTGGGATTCGCCGGGATGCCCGTAGCGTATCCGGAAATCCCTGAGGAACCCGCGGCGGATGCGAACAGGTTTTCGAAATAGGGAAGCGGCTGAATCTGGTCTTCCGGCGTGCCGGCTTGCGCGGCCTTGGCCAGGATCGTAGCGGCCTGGTTATAGGTCATGCCAGAGGCCGGATCCTTGATGTTGAGAGGCTGCGCCAGGTCGACCTCCTGAAGCAACCGGTGACCGAGCCTGCCGGCGTAAGCGACTTCGACGCTGAAGTTTCCGGGCAGTTCGCGGGTGATCGAGAAATCAAACGCGTAGGCATATGGGGTCTTCATGTGATTGTCGAGCCCCCAACCGATCGCGAAGCTGTCATTCTCGCCTTCCCCTGGCGGTGTGTACGGAAAGCCGGTGGCGGGCGCGCCGGGAAGTTCCGGCACAGGATCGCCGCCCGGTACAACCGGACAGGCCGGAGTCGTCGGCAAGGTGGTCAAGTTGACGAATCGCGCGGCGCAATCCGTGGTGGTCACGTAGGAGGGGTTTTCCAGGTAAGTCGTCAGGCCGAGCGAGCCCTGCCGGTCAAAGCTGTTCACCACGCCTTGCCCGAAGTGGTCGTAGTACATGCCGAAGCCGCCGCGAATCGATGTCTTGCCTCTGGCGCCAGCCAGGTCGCCAAGCAGGCCGCTCGAAAAACTCGGCGCCCAGGCGAACGCGAAACGGGGCGCGATATCGCCGTAGTCCCAGCCCCAGTAAGGCCGCTTGCCGTTGGCCTGTCCGCTCAGATCAAAGCTGATCGGGGGGTTGTATGTTGCGCCGGCATTCATGGCTACCGCCCGCTGGCGGAAGAAGTCACCCAGTTGGGGCGTCGCTTCAACCTGGTCGCCATTCGCTTCATAAGGCGGCTGCAGCAGGGAGTAGCGGAGGCCGAGCGTCAGCGTAAGCGAAGGTGTGGCGTGCCAGACATCCTGCGCGTAAAACTCCAGTTCGTTGGCTTTGAACTTTCGCTTCACGAGCGCTCCTGGTTCGATTGCGCCCGCCTTGTCCTGGTTGTAGTAGGCACTCATCGAACCGAAAACGCCGGCGAGTTCGGAAACCGCCGCATCATAGGAGCCGCCAAAGTTTTCGCTGACCAGCGGGAAGCCGGAGTCGTACAAGATTCCCGGGTCGAGGCTCTGCCCGCTTCCGGCGATGGTGCCGCCCGGCGCAAAGAATGTCGGATGAGGCGAGGCTGACGCGTAATTCTGCGCATCGGAAGCGCGGTTGTTGTGGATGAGGCGCCAGTTTCCGCCGAATTGCAGCGTATGACGCCCGCGCGTCCACGTCACGTCATCGACGATCTGGTGCACCGGCACAGTGACTTGTGTTCTACGGGCAAACGAGACCTGGTCGTTCAACGTCCACATGTTTACGTACGAATACGGGTTCTCGCCATCGTCACCCGTTCCCTGCCTCACGAAACCGTAGCGCAGATTGTTGATCCAGGAGGTGCCGATCATCGCCGTGTATCCCACGAAGATTCCCTTGCTGTTGTTGTGTGAGATGGTCGACGGCGGCTGGCCGGGGAACTCCGGCGCGTACGAGATGCGGTCGTTCATCAGGTTCCCGCGCACGAACAGGCGCTGGCTTCCATTTGCGGTCAGGTTGTAATCGAGACGCGCGAGGTATGTATTCAGATCCGCCGGTTGAGGTCCCGCAAACGTGTAGCCCAGCACGTTCAACCCGTCCGATCCTGCCGAGGAACCGGTATTGGCATGAGGATAAGCCGGGATCACCGGGCCGTTGGGGAGCGTGCCTTGACCATTCCACAACGCGAGCACAGCGGGATTCACCCCGCCGCCAAGCGGGCATGTGACGACCAGAGGCGGCGTGGGATTGCCGCAAGCCGTGTCCAACGCGGCCAGATTCTGCGGGCTCAGCGATGCGACGTACTGCGTAGCACCGGGATCGCCGCCGGGATTCGCGACCTGCACCACGGGATTGTTGATCGAACAGTTTGGGTCACCAGCGTCGCAGTAATACTGGATGATTCCATCGCGCAGCGCATCGCTGGGCACCGACCGCGTCACCTGTACAGCTTCGCTGGAACGCTGTCCCTCATAGTTCAAGAAGAAAAAGAGGCGATCTTTCCACACTGGTCCGCCGAGCGCGCCTCCAAAGGTGTTGCGAATCAATTTGCCGGGCTTGTTCGGCTCGCCGCTTTCCAGCTGCGCGCGTTTATTGAACCAGTCGTTAGCCTGGCCGATGGAAGAACGGTTGTACTCGTACGCCGCCCCGTGGAACGAGTTCGTGCCGGTCTTCGTAGAGAGCGCCACCTGAGCGCCGGATGACCGTCCGGAATCCGCATTCGAACTCGCCGTGGTCACGCGAAACTCAGAGATGGACTCCGACGGAATGCGCAAGACGCCGACGAAGGCCTGGCCGAGCAACTGGTCATTGTTGTCCAATCCGTCGACGGTCAAGTTCGTTTGATCGCTGCGTGCGCCGTTGACCGCGCCGCCGCGTGAATCCGAGGCCGGGTCCACCTGGTTTCCCGTATACGTGACGCCCGGTTGCAGGCTTAACAACTCCACAGGATTCCGGCCCTCCGAGGGCAGCTCCAGAACCTGCTTCGTGTCGAAGGCATTGCCCAGCGTTGCGTCCGTCACGTTGACGAGAGGAATCTCCGAACTCGTGACGTTCACCTTCTCTGACCCGCTGCTGACCTGCAGCGCAGCGTTGAACGTCGCGGGCGTTGCCACGCGCAGCACCAGATTTTCCGCGGTGACGGTCTTGAAACCAGCCATGCTGATGTCCAGGCGATACGTTCCTGGCGGAAGCTGGTGGAACTCGTAATAGCCGGCATCGTTCGTGACCGTCTGGAGATGCACGCCGCGCTCGACATCCTGGAGCGAGACGCTCGCGCCCGAGACAGTGGCGGACTGGATGTCGGTGACCGTACCGCGCAGCGACGTTGTGCCTTGTTGAGCTGTCAGAGAAACAGGGAAGAGCAAGAACAGAACAGACAGAAGAATCCCGCAAAGCGGGCGGAATAAGGACACGAAACACCCCAATCTTCAGATGAAGCCGGGGGTTTTGTAACACTATCGTATGAACACAGCTTTACGGCAGAAAGACAACCAGTGCGATGTTGCCGAGGAGACGTTTCGGAGCTATTTGCGCGGGATGCCCAGACGAAGATAGTCGTCGCCCTTGTTCAGCCAGTCTTCGCGGGGCGGCGTGAATACATCCAGATCGAGCGTGTCTTCGAGGGCCCACGCTTCATGCGGCATGTTCGACGGAATGCACAGCACTTCGCCCGCACGCACGACGATTTCCTTGCCATCAATCGCGAACTTCAGCGCGCCTTCCAGGATGTACGTCACCTGTTCGTTGTGGTGATGATGCTCCGGCACGTGCGCTCCTTTTTTCAAAAACACGCGGGCCAGCATCAACTGGTCGCCGACCACCATCTCCCGAGCGATCAGGTCATTCAATTTTTCGTGTTCGACCTGGCTCCAAGAAATATATTTCGGTGCGGTTTTCGTGCTCATTTCTTGTCTCCATAAAGCCGGGCGGCATTGTCATGCAGGTAGTTCCGCGCGAGTTCCAGCGCCTTCGCTTCGGTCACGGCGCCCTCTTCCACCAGTTCGGCCAGCGCGGCGGCCAGCCCCGTGCGCGTGGTGCGAGCCGCAAGCCACATGCTCTCTTCCGCGCCCAGCGCATCATTAAAGGGGAATGCGTCCGAACCGTACATCATCTTGTCCGGAAACAGCGTCAGCAACTGCTTCAGCACATCCTTGAACTGCGAAGGATACAGAATTTCCGACTGGAACGAGGTGTCGAGGTACACATTCTTCACCGCTGTGAGCAATGCGGCTTCGCGCTCGTATGGCCAGCCTCCATGCACGAGCACGAACGTGGTGTTCTTGTATCGCGGGTCGCGCACCACATTCTCCAAGTTCAATACGTTGCCGTTGCGCAGGCTGAAATAATCGCCGATCCCTACCGCCGTGTGGAAATGCATCGGCAGGCGCAACTTCCCCGCTTCTTCGACCATCACGCGAAAGATATAGTCCTGGAATTGCGTGTACTCGCCCGCTGTGGGAACTCCGCCGCCCCGGTACTTGTCGTAGACGGCTGCCGCATGGGCCCGCGGCGGGTCGCCAAATGACAACGAGCGGAAATAGGCGGCTTCATACTTGATCGCTACCCCGCCCCTTTTCTGGTTGTCCGCCATGGCGCGCCGCACGAAATCCTCATAGGCCGCCAGGTCCGCCGGCAACGCTTCCACGCCTTCCTGCTTCTTCCAGCGCGCCAGCATTTTCTCCTGCAGCGGAATATACACGCCCATGTCCGGCGTACTGGCGGTGAGCGCGCTGTTGTCGAAAGGATAGAAGAACGCATCGCCGAAAAAGACCCAGTGATAGCGTTTGGGGTCGAGGTACGGCGCCATCATCGCGCGGTTCGCCAAGCAAATATCCACATTCAACTTGTCCAGGAGTTCGTTGAAATACGCCGTGCCTCCGCCGGATTCCGCGGCTTTCTTCTTCGTGGCCAGCCACTTGGCGTGTTCCGCCTGGAAGTCGTCATATGGGTAGCCGAAGAGTGCCTTGGCCCCTGCGACAAATTCCGGGTTGTCGTCGCGCAGGCGCAGCGTGGAACTCTCGTCCGGCGGCGCGGCCATGGCATCCACATCGGAGTCATCGGCGAAACCGGGGTGCGCGTGATTGTCGTACATCGGAATGGCGTCAATTTGTTTCAGGAGCCGTTCGTAGGTCTTCTTGACGTCGCCCTTCGGCAAAGGCTGCGCCTGGCCCACCGCGCCGTGCGCCAACAACGCTGCCGCTGCGAATGTCACTCCCCACCGAAACGAGTGCCTCATGCCTGCCTACCCTCCGAGTTTTTCATGATTCCGTCAGCGTGCGACTGCGGCCCGCCAGTGCATCGTAGCCCGTTGAATCCGGTCCAACGCGTCTTCCAGATGGTTCGTCGCACTCACCAGGGAAAACCGCAGGTAGCTCTTCCCTTCCCCGCCAAACGCCGCGCCGGCAATGCCTGCCACGCCAACTTCTTCGAGAAGAATTTTCTGAACTTCTTCCGCGGGCTTGCCTGTGTCCTCGATACTCACCCATGCATAAAACGCGCCGTCGGGGATTTGGCAGCGAAAGCCGGGGATCTTGTTGAGGCGCGATACAAAGAGATCGCGCCGCTTGCGATATTCCTCAACCATCGCGGGTACGGCGTTGGTCTCGTCCTTCAACGCTTCGATGGCGGCCCACTGCGAGAATTCCGCGGTGCACGTGAAGGTGTTCAGCACCAGCAAGTCCAGCGCGTCGATGATGTGCTTCTGTGCCACGGCGTAGCCCAGGCGCCAGCCCGTCATCGCGAATGACTTCGAGAATCCGTCGATAATCACCGTGCGTTCCGGCATTCCCGGCAGCGCCCAGATCGATTTGTACTCGCCGCGAAACAGGATGCGCGCGTAGATTTCGTCAGCAATCACCCACAAATCGTGCTTCTTTGCCAGCTCCGCGATGCCCGCGATCGTGGCCTCAGTGAAAACTGTGCCGGTCGGGTTGTTCGGTGAATTGAAGATCAGCATGCGCGTTTTCGGCGTGATCTTCGATGCGATTTCCTGCAGGTCCGGCTGGAACTGGTTCTTCTCGCGCAATGCATACGGCACCGCTTTGCCGGCCAGCCCGCGGGTGAAGGACGGATAGATCGGAAAGCTCGGATCGGGATATAGCACTTCGTCGCCCGGCTCGATCAGCGCCATCATCGCAAGCGAAAGCGCCATCTTGCAGCCCGGCGCGACCAGCACTTGTTCCGGCGCGATGTCCAGGTTGCGCGTCCGTTTCAGGTATTCGGCAATCGCACTGCGGAGTTGCGGAATTCCCCGCGTCGCCACATAGCGGTCGTGCCCATTGGCCACTGCGGCGCGGACGGCATCCACCACCGGCGCCGCCGGATGAAAGTCCGGCTCGCCCAGTTCCAGATGAATGATGGAGCGGCCTTCCTTTTCAAGTTCCTTGGCGCGGGTGAATACCGCCAGCGCGCCTTCGCCGGTCAATTGTGAAACACGCGTTGCAATCTTTGCCATGGCCGGAAAATGATACCACTTTGTCCGAAGGAGTCACTCTTTGAAGGGTGCGCGCAACGCCGCTACAGCGGTTCCGATTCTTCCGACCAGCCGAGCTCGCGCAACGCGGCCACTACGCGGGCGATCGGCAATCCCACCACATTGAAATAGCAGCCTTCGATGCGCGGAATGTAGCGGCCCGCGTGCCCTTGAATCGCATATGCGCCGGCCTTGTCAAAGGGCTCGCCGGTCGCCAGGTATCTCGACAAATCCTCGGAAGTCAGCCGCGCGAAGTGCACCAGCGTCGTCTCCACGAACTGCCGCCGCTCCATCTCCGGCAATCGCACCATGGAGACGCCGGTGATCACGGAGTGAGTCCGGCCGGAGAGCTGCTGGAGCATGCGGCGGGCTTCGTCGGTCGACCGCGGCTTGCCCAGAATCTGATTGTCAATGACCACTACCGTGTCCGCCGCGATGATGATCGCTGCACCGACCGATCGCGCGGCCACCAGGTCGGCCTTGGCGTCCGCCAGCCGCTGCACCATATGCTGGGGCGTTTCGTTGGCATAAGGCGTTTCGTCTACGGCGGAAGAAATCACGGTGAACGAGACTCCGGCGTCATGGAGAATTTGTGCGCGACGAGGCGAGGAAGAAGCCAGGATCAACTTCATGGGGGTTTTTGCCCGCGGCAAGAATACTACAGTCACCCGGGGATGGCAGCTACGCCTTGGTTCAGGCTCTGGTTGGAAGGATAAGGTTCAGAGCCGGCGCGCCCGGCGAAACGAACTGACGGCAAATATGACAAACGCCAGGGCGACGCCGACCGAGGCGGCGATCAACCCGCGGGAAGCATCGCGGGTCCACGCACGAAATGCCAGATTGCACCAGGCAAACGCCAAAACCGCGAACATGGCCCCTGCCACTTCATAGAAGATCTTCTTGATGGTTCGCAGGAGCCGCCGGAATCCGCGTGCTTCCGGAGCGCGCGGCAGCGAGCCCGGTGTCGTCGCCATTCCGTCATCTTAGCGCAGAACCCGGCGAACACGCCCTGTCGCGCAACCCGTCCCGTTGGACAGGTCCACCCTATGGATGCATTGAGGACAACGGGGAACGGTCAGCTTGTATCGAATCCAACACAGGCCTAGAATCACCTTAGCAGTTACGGGGAGCGAACCTTGCAACTCGATGATCATCTGAAGAACCTCCTGCGGGAACTCGGCCACGCCATCAATGACACGGTGTCGGAGTCTGACCGGATTACCGGCGCCATTGCCGGCGTCCGCGCTCACGGCTATGACATCGTGCTCAAGCTTGATGCCACGATCGGGCTGGCTAAGCGCGATGGCAGCGAGTCTCCGCGGATGACCACGCAGGACCGGCGGTTTCTGGAGTCCCTGCGGATTCAGGTGGATCAGGAATCGGTTGAACAGGAAGGGGATAAGCGCCCGGCTTCGCGCTTGACCATGACTCCCCAGGACGTGCGCTTCTTGAAATCCCTGCGCATCGCCACGGACGATATCGAATGAACGGTCGCTTCCTATCGGCGGGATTGGCTGGATTGGCCCTGCTGGCCCTTGGCTCTGCCGTGTCTCCGCGAGCCGCCGCTCAGGACCCGATCATCGCTCCGATCATCGCGTCGGAAGCCGCTCCCATCGTCGCCAAGATCGTCACTCCCAAACCGAAGAACCCCGGCCTGGTGAAGTTCGAAGGTTATTTTATGAATGCCAACGTCGCCGAGGTGACGGTGCGGGCAAAGGGCAACGATCTGGGCATTCAGACATTTCACCTGACCGAAGAAACCTCCGCCCAGATGCAGAAGATCATCGATAAGGGCGGCTATCAATACGGCGACAAGATCACCATCTTCTACGATCCGCAATCCAAGCAAGCGTTGAAAATCAAGGGCAAACCCTCCAAGCCGCTCTGATCCTTCGGGGTGCAGTATGCTGCGCCTTCCCGCTGTCGCCGGTCATTTCTATCCCGCCAAACCGGAAGCCCTCCTTTCGCTCGTGCAAGAATTCACACGGTCAGGCTCCAATGTAGCCAGGCAAAAGGTGCGAGCCTGTCTGGTTCCCCATGCCGGCCTGGTCTACTCCGGCGCGGTCGCCGGAGCTGTCTTCGCCCGGATTGCACTTCCCAAAAAAATTTTAATGCTTGGTGTCCGGCACTACGCCCATGGCGCCGAACAGGCCGTACTTTGCGAAGGCGCTTTTCGCACACCGTTGGGCGACGTTCCTATCGATACATCGCTCGCTCATCAGCTCGTGAAGGAGTGTCCGGCACTGCGCGAAGACGCACTTGCTCATCAGCAGGAGCATTCGCTGGAAGTGGAGCTGCCATTCCTACAGTCGCTCGCTCCCGGGTTTTCATTCGTGCCGGTCGCCGTCGGCAGTTTGCACTTTGCCAAGTTGCAACAGACGGGCGAAGGCATCGCCCGCGTCCTCGAAAGGCACCCGGAGGAAATCCTGATCGTCACTTCGTCGGACCTGAACCACTACGAGGACGATCAGACCACACGCGCAAAGGATCAGCTGGCTATCGATCGGTTGCTCCAGCTGGATGCGGACGGACTGCTGCAAACCTGCCGTCAACATCAGATTTCCATGTGCGGCCTTGGAGCGGCCATCATTCTGCTGACTGCGCTGCAGAAACTAGGCGTCAAATCCGCAGAACTGATCCGCCACGAGACCTCGGGCGATATCAATGGCGACCGAAGCGCGGTTGTCGGCTACGCCGGTCTGATTTTCAATTAGAATTCGCGACCGCTCGCAAATCGTTCTGCAATTGCGTGCGTATTGTTTCAGTGATGGCCGCTGCTGCCACCGCCGGATCGCGGCGCCGCGGAAGGAGCCGACCCTCCGCTGCTGCCGCGCGAAGAACCGGAAGAACTCGAACCTCCACCGCTTGAGCCGCGGCTGCCGCCCCAGTTTGCTCCGCTGCCCGAAGAGTGTGGCGCGGATCCTGCAGAGCCTCCGTATGTTGCTGTCGGGCGTGGCGGCGTAATGTTGGGCCGCTCCGGCACGCTGCCTCGCGAGGTGGCCGGCACATTCGTCGAACGGGCCGGCGGAGCGTTGCCCGCAACGGCACCGCGGCCGCCCACGGCGTCAGCCTGGCCATTTTTGGCTGCATGGCCGTTTCCGAGCGCCGCCGTTTCGTCTGCGTTCACCTTCACCGGCGCATTGCCGTTCACAAAACGGCGCTGGTTCGCGTCATACACAATTGAAGAATCGCGGCTCACCGTGACCGGCCGGCTGCCTGCGGGGCTCGTGAGAATTGTGCGCGATACGCGTGTCGGCTGCGTAGCGCTGACAAGTGTTGTTGTCGCCAGGGCGCCCTTTGGGAGGTTCCTTTGCGTCGACCACTTTTCTCCGGTCGACGGCACAAGGTTCGAGCCCACCGTCCTGCCGTTCAACGCGTACACCCCGTGCCCTAGATTCACCGGCGTCTTTCCGCGCGCGTCCATCGGGTGCGATGGCACAAGTCCCGTCGCCCCGCCGTTATGCACCCATACGGCCGTCGCCGGCCGGTAGTACGGGTAATACCCGCGATTGAATCCGAATCCACCGCCGGGCACCCACACCCAGCCATACGCCGGGCTGAAGATCCATCCCCCATAGTGATAAGGGAGCCAGCCCCATGGCGCCGAACCGATGAAATTCCACCCGATCGACGCGTCCCAGAACCAGTTGCCGTAGGTGAACGGACACCAGCCCAGTCCCACACCATACGGCTGCCATCCGTATCCGTAACCCGCCAGGTTGTACCAGTTGCCGGAACTATAGAGATCCGCAAAGCCTGAAGTGTAGTCGGGCGAATTCAGATATTGATTCGCATACGCCGTGGCTGTCGCCACGCTGTCGATGCGCCCCGAAACCCACTTGTCGAAATCATCGTCTTCGGCTGCCCGGCCAACCGTACTGTTGCCGCCTTCGTTCACGTTGACCCAATAGGCTTGTCCTTTCGTCAGCGATTTCGTCTCTTCCTTCCGCAGCACATTTACGCGCCCTACTTCGACACTCACGTTGCTGCCATCGTCAAAATTGTCCAGGCGGAATCGCGAACGCCCGTCCGCTTCCACGCTGAAGTCGCCGCCGGTCACGCTGAAATAATCGCCGCGCGCCGGGTGCACGTAGAAAATCCCGGAGCCTTGCCGCAGCACCAGCCGCGTAATCAGTGCGCCGTCGTACAGAGAGAGATCGTAAAATTCCACCAGGGTGTTGGCATTCAGGAAAGCCATGGCGCCGTTTTCGAATTCAATCTCCGCGCGCCCGTTTCCCTCGGTCGAAATTGCATATCCCTGCCGGATCGGCAGATTCAACGGCGCGGCTTCCCACGCGGCCTTCTGATCGGTCAGCGAGTCCGACTTGTAGTGCTGGGTGAAACGAACGTCACCCTGCACCAGACTCAACCGGACAATACGCGCGTGGCTCTCGTCCGCACCCGCCCGTGCGGCAGTGATCCCGGAGAAAAGCAGAATGGAAAGCAAGAACCGGTAAGCATGAGATGGTTTCATGGGAGACCTCGAAGGGCCACTCGCCTCTGTACTTTAGACGATACCGCGGCGGGGCAGGTTGCGTAACAGATTTGTCTGCCGGCGTGCCGAATCCTTGCCGAATCTCGTCCGTTCCGCGGCGGTCCCTCCGGCGCACGTCGCTCCCCGCTCTGTCCACCCCCTGAGCCCCCATTAACCCCACGGATAGGCACTATAGAAATTATTGATTGGCAACTTCTTGACAATAGGCACCTTACCGATTAGCTTGCTAGGACCATGTGTTGTTGTTCCCACATTTGATGGCTCTCTCCGGGCGCGGCCCGGACTCACAGACAAACGGTGCGTAGGGAATCCCGGTGCAGGGTGGGCAAAGGGAATTCGTATAGTTTCAGAGGGGGATGGGATGAAGAGTGTACTTCGCAAGTTGTTTTTCGCATTTGTTGCGTTAGTCCTGTTGCATTCGCCTTTGGCTTGGGGGCAAGGCGGCGCAACCGGCGCGATCAGCGGCACGGTGCTCGATGTCAATGGCGGATCGGTGGCCGAAGCCGAGGTGCAGATCATCAACGCCTCGACCAACGCGATTGTCCGCAAGATCAATACAGGCTCGGATGGAACATTTGTTGCAACGCTGCTTCCGCCAGGCCGTTACAGCGTCTTCGTCAACAAATCCGGCTTCTCCGAATCCAAGACCAGCGATATCGCCGTCCGCGTCACGGAAACCACCACGCTGAGCGTCACGCTGCGGCCCGGCTCCGTTACCGAGAAAATTGAAATCTCCGCGCAGGTCGCCAGCGTCGACACGACCAGCGCCACCACCGGCCAGAGCATCAGCGAGCAGACCGTGCGCGATCTTCCGCTGGCTACGCAAAATTATCAGCAACTGCTCACGCTCAGCACCGGGACGTACAGTGAATTGAACGCTTCCACTCAACTGGGCCGGGGCACCACCAAGGTTTTCGTCAATGGCCAACGCGAAGATAACAACAACTACCTCATCGAAGGCATCAGCGCCACCGACTACAACGTCGCGCAGAACTACTACGTTCCGCTTCCGAATCCCGATGTCATCCAGGAATTCAAGGTGCAGACCTCCTTGTACGACGCCACCCAGGGCCGCAACGGCGGCGCCAATGTCAACGCTGTTCTGCGCAGCGGCGCCAGCTCGTTTCACGGGGACGTTTACGAATTCTTCCGCAACGACGTATTGAATGCCAACGAGTACTTCCACAATGCGCTGGGACAGGAACGCCCGCCGGTGAAGCAGAACATTTTTGGCGGCAGCATCGGTGGCCCCGTCGTGAAAGATAAATTTGGATTCTTTTTCGTCAACTATCAAGGCACCCGCCAACGTAGCGCCCTCTCCCCGGGAACTCAGATCAACAACCCGGGATTTCCGATTCTCCCCTCGGACCGCAATTCGCCCAATTTCGAGCAGGAATTAATCGACGCCTTCAGCAATCCCGGCACGCTGCCCACTGCCGCGAATCCCGCAGGCTGCGCGGCCGTGCCCATCGCCATCGATCCCGTCGTGCTCAAGATGCTGCAATTTCAGAGCAATCAGTTCAACGATCCGGGCGGCTACCTGATTCCCTCCATCGCGGGCACTCCCGGAGTAACCGTCGATCCCGACACCTGCCAGGCGACCTACAACTCCGGCCAGTTGCTGGTCAGCAAGCCCGGCAAGTACACGGATGATCAGTTCACCACCAGTTGGGATCGCGAGTTCAACAGCAGTAAAGACAAGCTGAGCGCACGCTTCTTCTTTTCCAACTCCGAGACGCTCTTGCCCTTCGGGGCTGGCGGCCTCCAGGCTTCTCTGGGCGGCACTCTCTCCAGCAGCATCAGCGCAACCGATCTCGACTTCCCCTATGACATTCCAGTCGCCGCTCGCTTCTTCAGCGTCGGTGAAACGCATCTCTTCTCGCCAAGCCTGGTCAACGACTTCCGCTTCGGCTATATCCGGATGAACTACAGCCTGCTGAACAATCCTCCCGTCACGGTGACCGACCTGGGCATCGACCGTCCCACGAACAACCTCACGCAATCAATCTACAAGTTCACTCTGGCCACCTCCGGCTTCCAGATCGGCCCGACGCCGCCGGCCGACCAGTATCAGATCCAGAACAACTTCAACTTCACCGACACGGTCAGCTGGGTGAAGGGCGCGCACAGTTTCCGGTTCGGCGGTGAGTACACGCGCGTGAATCTCGACAAGAAGTTCCCGCAGACCTTCAATGGCCAGCTTTTCTTCATTAACGACGGCACATTCTCCGACTTCCAGGACGTCCTTCGCGGCGCGCCCGCTTTCAGCTTTGGCGGCGGCGGTGTCTACAACCACGAATACCGCACCAATATCTATGGCGCGTTCGCCCAGGACGACTGGAAGATCAATCGCCAGCTGACGGTGAACCTCGGCTTGCGCGTCGACATCAACGGCGCGTTCTCCGACAACCTCTGCCACATCGGCAACGTCGATCAGTCACTGGCTGCAGCCGACGAATACCCCATGGTGTACGGTTCCTGCGCGAACCATCTCGACGTCCCCGGCCTCTCCGGCAGCGGGAGCAACACCACGTTCAAGAACGCTTACTCCACTGGCTTGGCGCCGCGCATTGGCGTGGCCTATGACTTGTTTGGAAAGAACACCACGACAATCCGCGCCGGTTACGGCATCTACTACGTCCGGGAAGATGTCGGCACCGCCGATCAGCTGTCCTTCCAGGCGCCGTACCTGCCGATCACGTTCGGCGCTTTAAATCCGGGTTGCTTGAACGTGTTCTTCTCGGCGAACGCCCCGGCTTCCTGCTGGCCTGCGGGCGCCACTTCCAGCCCGAATGCTCTGCCGGCGGCCGGTACGCTGGACCCGGGCTTCATTCCGTGCCAGGCCGCATTCCTTGGATTCCCCGACAGCGATACCACGCAAGCCGGTCAGTTCGGTTGCGCCGACGGAAGTCCCGGTTCCATCCCGACTCCGTACCTCTTCACGCTGGCTGTGCCCCGGCATTTCGTGACGCCGAGCACGCAGCAATGGAACCTGACCGTCCAGCACGACCTCGGGAAGCAGTGGGTGCTCGAAGTCGGCTACGTCGGCACGCATGCCACGCATCTGCGCGAAACGCGCACCAACATGCAGACCCGCCTGGCCACGCCAACCAGCCCGATCATTGTCACGGCCGTCGACGGCACTCCCTACCCCATCACGGAAAACACCGTGGCCAACGGCCCGATGCGCAGCCCCACACCGGCGATCAACACCTATGGCGGTTTCCAGATTTTCGCCAACGACGCCTACTCGCACTACCACTCGCTGCAAACCACGGTTTCGCGCCGCTGGAGCCAAGGCTATTTCCAGGCAGCCTACACGTTCGCGAAATCCACGGACGCCACGTCCAGCGGCAACACCGCGCTGAATACTGCGTTCAACGATGAGTCCGACCTCAAGAACTCGCGCGGCCTCTCGGACTTCGACCGGCCGCATCGCTTCGTGGTGAGCTATCGCTGGGATTTGCCATTCTTCAAGAATGAAGAAGGATGGAAGAAAGCGGCGCTGGGCGGCTGGGCCATCAGTGGCATTACGGTCTTCCAGTCCGGAACGCCGTTCTCCGTCCTCGACTCCGCCGCCGGTAGCGCCTACATCGCTCCGGGCTACACTCCGACACTTACTGGAACCCTCGGTCCCGGAGAGACCGTGTCCGGCGCCTACACCTCCGGCGACATTCATAAGCGCCTGACGGGCTACCTCAATCCCAATGCGTTCATCCCGGCTCCTCCGTTGAGCGGGGAACTGGGAGGCGATGGCTCCGTCACTGTGTTCGGCACTCTCGGCCGCAACGCTTTCCGTGGGCCGTTCCAGCAGAACTGGGATTTCTCGATCATCAAGACGTTCCAGGTCACGGAACGGGTCAACCTGCGGTTTACCACCGACTTCTTCAACATCTGGAACCATGCCAACTTCGCGAATCCGGCGGTCACGGATATCGAAGCCGGCAGCGCGTTCGGGCAGATCTTTTCCACCGTTGGTACGCCGCGGCTCATTCAGTTCTCGCTGCGTCTCGGCTTCTAGCTCTGAATACCCGGATTCAAACAAAACGCCCCGGCTCCGCTCGGATACCGGGGCGTTTTCCTTTCTACCAGATCGCTTCTTACTTCTTTGTGCCGCCCTGCGTCTTTGCGTTGTGTTTCTTGTCGTAGATATTCTTCGACGCGGCATTCTGCTCTTTGTTGACTTGCTTCTTCTCGCCGGGCGTCAGCGTGCCACCGTTCGCCTGGCGGTCGGCCTTCACCTGCTGGTTGATTCCCCGCTGCTGGTTTTCGAGCTTCGCCGCCTCGCCGGCTGTCAGCTGTCCGCTCTTGATTCCGTTCGCGATGCGGTCCTGCTGGTTCTCACGCCGCTGGCCGACTTCATTGTTGCCGTAATGGGCGGTGTTCGCGTTGTGCTTGTCGTTGTAGATCTGTTTGGAAACCTGGTTTTGCTGATGATTGATCTGCTTCTTCTCCGCCGCTGTCAGCTTTCCGCCATTCGCCGCGCGGTCCGCGCGCGTCTCGGCGTTGATCGCAGCTTCCTTCGACTCCAGCTTGGAGGTCTCTCCGGCGGTGAGTTGCCCGCTCTTCACGCCGTTCGCGATCCTGTCCTGTTGGTTCTCTTTCCTTTGCGCAACGTCAGGTTTGGCGGGCGTCGCGCTCTGGCTCGCCGTGCCCGAATCCTGCGCCAATGCGATCGCGCCCATCATCAATACCGCAGCCGGCAAGACACACCACTTCGAAAGATTGCTGCTCATCGCCTGTGTTCTCCTTTTGTCGATCCTCGACCGGAATTCTCTGGGTACGGGGTAATACCCGGCTCCGAGGGAAAAGTTGCAAGGGATTGCTGGCCAAACGGGCAGGTCTTGGAAGGTGGAAGACGGCTTCCGCGGTGGCTTTGACACACACGCGCAGGCCTGGCGCGTTTCGAGCGCGCCTTAAGTCGAAGATTTTTCGGGTTCTCTACGCCGAGGTTCCGCTGACTTCGATCGAATTCGCGCTTTCACCGGCAGCCCCGACCGAAGCCACTACATAGTAGTAGGTGCCGTTCGCCAGGCTTTCGTCCGTATAGTTCGTTGCGGCAATCGACGCGATCAATGCATAAGGCCCGCCGCTCATTCCAGACCGCTTCACGTTGTAGCTCGCGGCCCCGGGCGCTGCGCTCCAACTGAGCGCCACTGAATTCTTGTTCGATTTCGCCGTGACTCCGCCGGGAGCGGAAACTCCAGGCGCGGCCGCAGTCGCCGTCGCGGCGGCAGCGCCGCCATTCTGCGACCCGGACATCCCGTCTTTAAAGCTGCGGATGCCCTCGCCCAAGCCCTTCATCACTTCGGGGATGCGCCGCCCGCCGAAGAAAATCAGCACAATGGCCAGCACCACCAGCCAATGGAAAATACTGAATTCACCCATGGACTACCTCCACTCCGCCGCGGCTATCCCGGCTCTGCACACCTGGTTTTCGGGGGCTTTTCTGACCGGAGCCGTTTTCGATGTACCGCTACAGGATAACACGCTCGTCGCCCAGGCGCCGTGTCAGCCGTTGCCGGTCCAGGTACTCCAGCAAGGGAATTGCGTATTTTCGCGTGATTCCCGTCAACTCCTTGAACGCCGGTACACCGATCCGCTCTCCACGCGCTTTCTTATAGTTCAACAGCAGACCCGGCAGGCGCTCCAGCGCCTCACGGTGAAAAATCAGCTCCGCAGACACGCGCACCAGCACTTTGTCTCGCAGCAGGATCTGCAGAAGCTTTTCTGACCGGCGGCTTTCTACCGCCAGTTGCCCCAGCACTTCCTTTACCGACGGCACCGCCAGGCCGCCTCTTCGAAACGCTTTCTCAATCTGCTCTTTGGCTTTCGCTTCCTCGTCCGTAAGGGATATTCCGACGCCGGGCTTTTTCACCAGTTCGCCCTGCGCCGTCAGTTTGTTCTGCTTCACCAACGCTTCCAGGGCCGCCCGGAACGTCTCCGTGCGCACGCGCCGGCCCAGGCTCGCGCGCAAATCTTCCCGTGGAATCCCTGGCAGCAATGGGTTTTCTTTATGGAACGACTCGACCCGTGCCAGCAGTTTATTCGCAGTTTCCTGAAATCGAGGTTCCGCCAACAGCAACAGCGGTTCTGCATCCACCACGTGAAGCGCACCCGCCTTCTCGAGATTTTCCGCCGCTCCGCGCACTTCGGTTTCCAGCCACCCTGTGCGCGCCACCACCTCCGCCATGCCCACACCCAAAATGTTACGTTCTACCATGGCCGACAGAATCTCTTCCCGCGATCCGCCGGCCAGCACCTCCAGAAACTTGACCCGCCCCACATCTTTGCGTGTGGGCCGCTTCGCCACAGGGTCCAGAACCTCGCCCCCGCCAATTGTCACTACGGGAGAGGACTGCCTTACGATGAACCGATCACCTTTCGCTGCGACCAGTTCTTCCGCCAGGCGCAGCTGCGCGAACGCCTTTCCCCCCGGCGCCAGTACTGCATTGTCATAGAGTCGCACCTCGGCCAGCGTTTCCGCGGTGCCCGCATGAAAGTGCACTTCCGTTCGATTCTTCAGCTTCGGCGCGGTCCCCAGCAGTTCCAGAATCACATCAATGCGCCGTGTCTGCGTGAACTTGCCCGGTGTCGCAATCACCATTCCGCGGCGAATCGCCGTATGCTCGATCCCCGCCAGATTGACCGCCGTGCGCTGGCCGGCCACTGCGTGTTCCAAGTTCTTGCCGCCCGTTTGCACTCCCCGCACACGCAGCAACTGACGCTCCGGCAGCAGTTCCACTTCTTCACCCACGGAGACATGCCCGGAGATCAGCGTTCCGGTGACCACGGTGCCAAATCCCTTCACCGCAAATGACCGGTCGATCGGCAGCCGGAAAAAGCGTTCCGTTTCTTTTCTTGCGGCCTCCTGTGCCGCCGCCCGCAGTGCCTGCTTCAGCTGCGTCAGACCAACGCCATTCTTCGCGCTGACCGGCACGATCGCCGCGCCCTCCAGAAACGAGCCCTTCACGAACTCTCCCACTTCGAGCCTTGCCAATTCCGCCGTTTCTGCATCCACCAGATCGCTCTTCGTCAGCGCAATCACTCCGCGCTTCACGCCCAGCAGTGTGCAGATGTCGAAGTGTTCTTTCGTCTGCGGTTTGATCCCCTCGTCGGCGGCAATCACAAGCAGCACCAGGTCGATTCCCGAGGTACCTGCCAGCATGTTCTTCACAAACCGCTCGTGTCCCGGCACATCGACAAATCCGAATCGCACGCCTCCTTCTTCCAGAAAGGCGAATCCCAGATCGATCGTGATCCCGCGCCGCTTTTCTTCTTGCAGGCGATCCGGGTGTGTGCCGGTCAACGCTTCAATCAGCGTGGACTTGCCGTGGTCAATGTGTCCGGCGGTTCCTACAATCACACTTTTTGCGGATTCATTCATACGCGGATGGATGCGTCTGATTGTACTTCAGCCACAGTGATCGTGGGTTCAGCATGCCGGGCCTCGGCGCGGTTGCGTCGCGCAGAGCGGAATCCGGCTGTAGAGCCCTGGAGGAGGATAGACGAACTTCAGGCTTCGGCTCACGCCTTCGCGGCGGCAATCTCGTCGACGATCGCCTGTGTCGCTGCGCGCGGGTCCGGCGCCGCAATGATCGGTCGGCCCACCACAATGAAGTCTGCTCCCGCCTTGATGGCTTCGCGCGGCGTGGCTGTCCTCGCCTGGTCGTCCTTCTTCGCGCTGGCACCCTTCTCTTTCGGCCGGACGCCCGGCGTCACGATCAGAAACTCCCGTCCGCACGCCTTGCGGATCGCCTTCGCTTCCTGCACCGACGCCACCACTCCATCCACGCCGGCTTTCTGAGCCAGCTTCGCCAGTTTCACGACACGGGCCTTCGCCGGCCCGCCGATTCCGACTTCGCGGACCGCCTTCTGGTCCATGCTCGTCAGAATCGTGACCGCGAGCAGCCGCGTCCGGTCGGCGCCCATGGGGACGCCCGCACTGACCGCTTGCGCTGCCGCGCGCAGCATTGCCGTGCCACCCAGCGCGTGCACGTTTACCAGCTGCACCCCGGGCATGGCTGCCGCGGACAGCACTGCGCCCGCTACGGTGTTCGGAATGTCATGCCACTTCAGATCCAGGAATACGCCCGCGCCCAGCTGGCTGACCTCGCGCACAGCTTCCGGGCCGGCGCTGGTAAACAGCTGGCTGCCGATCTTGAACATTCCCACAAGATCGGACACTTGCCGGGCGAACTTCATCGCTGTCGTCAGGGAATCAAAATCGAGTGCGACGATCAGGCTGCTTCGTGGATGGGCGTCGAAGGTAGTCAAGGTTCGGGACGTGCGCCCCGAAGACTTAGTTCTGGCTGTCGTCCATATCCCGAGTGTGCTTCGGGGGCAGCTGCATGAGCTCCAGCCGCACCTGACTCACTCCCGAGTTGATCAAGCCAATCTTCCGGGCTACGCGATAGGATACATCAATTTCGCGCCCTTCTTGGTAGGGACCCCGGTCATTGATACGTACCAGTTCAAACTTGCCGTTGCGGGTGTTTACAATCCTCACCCATGAGCCGAAAGGCAAGTTCGGGTGAGCGGCGGTCAAAGCCTCGGAGTTGAAGCGCTCGCCGTTGGCGGTCTTCTTGCCGTTGAAGTCCGGGCCATACCAGCTGGCATTCCCGACCCACGTCTTGATCGGCTTCACCGGCGCACTCAAATGCGCTACGAGCGGGGCTTCCATCACTGGGCAAATCAAGAACATCAGCGGCACCCAGCGAATCGCGGCCCAGGTCATAAAGAGTGATCGTCGCATAGTGTGTTATTTCCGCTACGGAAATTCTAAAAAGTGTAGCGCATTTGCAGCATTATGTCAACCAGTTTCTGCCGTGAACTTGCCACGTACTTCACTGACAGTAAACACTTTAGCCTCTTTCAAGGCCCTTTCCAGCCCTCCAATGATCCGCTCACTGCTCTTCGGGTCAGCAAAACTGGCCGTCCCGACCTGTACCGCTGTTGCTCCCACAGCCAGGTATTCGAGCACGTCTTCCGCCGATTCCACCCCCCCCAGCCCCAGGATGGGGATCTTCACAGCTTTTCTTGCTTCCCAGACCAGCCGGAGAGTGATGGGTTTAATGGCCGGCCCAGACAGCCCCCCGGTCTGATTCCCAATCTTCGAGCGTCCTGTCTTAACATCAATTGCCATAGCGGGATACGTGTTGGCGATGGTTAAGGCATCCGCTCCTGCCGACTCCGCGGCCAAGGCAATCTCGCGGATGTCCGCTACCAGCGGGCTCAGTTTCACCCAAAGTGGCCGTCTAGCCGCTGCCTTGCGAGCCGTTCGGACGACTTCTTCGGCCGCCGACGGGTTCCCTCCGAACTGCATCCCTCCCTTTTTTACGTTCGGGCAGGAAATATTGAGCTCATAAGCGGAGATTCCCTGGGCGGCTTCCAGTTGGCGAATCACCTCCGCATAGTCGTCCACGCAGTACCCAAACACATTCACAAACACTGGGGTGTTGTAATTCTGCAACACCGGCAGTTTCTCCCGGACGAACACCTCCACCCCGACGTTCTGCAGTCCGATCGCATTGAGCATGCCCGAGGGGGTTTCGCACACTCGCGGGGCGGGGGCTCCCTCGATGGGCTCCCTGGATATACCCTTCGTCACAATTCCCCCGAGCTTATTCAGGTCCACCAGGTGGGCGAACTCCACCCCATATCCAAAGGTACCGGCGGCCGTAATGACCGGATTGCGGAGGCGCAGAGCGCCAACCTGCACGGATAGGTCAACGCGATTCGAAGTGCTCACACTGGTCACCGAGGATACCATGCTGCCCTCGCTTTCCGCTCGCAGCCGCTATTTGGACCCGACTCCGGTCAGAGCTTCACTCAATGCTCTCCCGTCTCGCGTCGAGAGCGTAATTCCCGTTAATGCCGCAAAGGTCGGCGCGATATCGGCGGGGGTTGCGGGATCGAAGTATTCGCCATGCTTCACCCCGAAGCCCATCATCAGGATGGGCACCCGTTGGTCATAATAGTAAGGAGTACCGTGGCTGGCGCCCTTCTTCGATCCCACGGGATCGTTGTCTCCGTCGAACTCTCCGAACGGTTGCTGCAGCACATAAAGATCGCCGCTTCTTCCCGGGTAGTAGCTCAACTCCGCCGCGTTGCGCGGATTGAACAGGCTGCGTTGCCCGTCCTTCAGGTCGTCCGCCGAGTACACCGCGGCCACTCCCTTTACACTCATCACGGCATCCTTCACGGCTTGCATGGCAGCCGGATTTTTCTGCAACTCCCCGTAAACTCCCGATGCGAAGTAGACGTCGTTCCCGGTCATCTTCGCGATCGCTGGCGAGACCACATGAAGCGGCTCCAGCGCTTTCTCAATCCGCTCTTGCAGCGCCGGGATGCTGATCACAGGCGCGCCGATCCCCGCCTGCTGCAGGTCTTCCACGATCGGAGAGACGCCGTGGTCGCCCGTCAGCGCCACAACATAGTTACCTCGCCCCACTTTGTGATCCAGATGTGTCAGCAGTTCCCCAAGATCTTTGTCCAGCCGCGCCAGAACATCCTGAATCTCCCAGCTTCTTGGCCCAAACGTGTGCCCTACATAGTCGGGCGATGAATAGCTCACCCCCAGGTAGTCTGTGGCTCCGCCCTTGCCTAGCCCGAGCGTGTCGACCGCGTGTTCTGCCAGGTTGGTCAGATACGTATCCGCAAACGGGCTCGTCGTCCATTGCCTGTAAAACGCGCTGTCCGGAGCACTCGCTCCGTCTTTGCCCCGCAGCGAATGCGGAAACGCCGGCCCCCAGCCCTCCACCGTCTCCGCCCCCACCGTGGGGTGCGGATACATATACTTCGACTCCGGCAGCGATAGCGCCCACGTCTTGCCGTAGTCCTGCGCAACCGGGTGGGCTCTCGCATAGTCGTCGACAAAGGGCATCGATCCGTACACCGACGATGTTGTCCACGCCCCGTTCTCGAGCCACGTCACCGCGTCCGCCTTGTGCCCACCCATCGTGATGGCAGCCCGTGCCTTCAACGAAAATGTAACGATGCGCGTCCCGCCGCCCGTTTGAAACTTCAGTTCCTCCGCGAACGACGGCACCAGCATCCGCCATGCGGAATCTCCGCCCTTCGCGGTCCCCCCCGCATATGCGATGTTCTTTGCGTTCGGATCACTCGTGCACGTCACCATTCCCTTCTCTTTGTCTTTCGACTCCCGGTCCCACCACGCATTTGCGACCATTCCATGGCTGGCCGGCAGTGCCCCAGTAGAAATCGTCGAATGCCCCACGCAGGTTTCCGTTGCCGCATACGGGTATGCCGCGGCACGGAACCATGCCCCTTCGTCCACCAGGCGCTTCAAGCCGCCGCTCCATTGCCCGCGAAACTTCTCCACGTAATCGGCGCGCATCTGATCCACAACGATCATCACCACCAGTTTCGGCCGGCGTTCCGCTGCCGGCGTCGCCGCCGAGACCGGCGCAGCGACTTGCCCGTGCGCGAACGGCGTCCCCGCCAGCAACGAAACCGCAAGTAGCCCACTGTGCATGAACCTGCGAACCCACTTCACGCGGAAATTCATTCGCTGTTCTCCTCTGTGCGCCGTCTATTATGCCCTTTTTCCGGAGGGGCGACGCGCGTCACACGCGACATGGCCGGCCGCACTTCTCCCCGTCCGGACTTGTGCTAGCATTACCCGACTATGCGACTCATGGAAAAAGGCCAGTTGATGTCGGCCGCGGAAATCGACCGCACCTTGCAGCGTCTGGCTCATCAGATCGTCGAGAAAAGCGGCGGCACCAAGAGCCTCGCCCTTATCGGCATCCGCCGCCGCGGCGTGCCCCTTGCCGAACGCATCGCCCGCGCTATGCGCGGCATCGATGGCGTTGAAGTCCCCGTCGGAACGCTCGACATTACTTTGTATCGCGACGACCTCTCCAAGGTCGCGCCCCAGGCCGTCCTGCAGTCTTCTCACATTCCTTTTAATGTCGACAGCATGGACCTCGTCCTTGTCGACGACGTGCTCTATACTGGCCGCACCATCCGCGCCGCCATGAATGGCCTCTTTGACCTCGGCCGCCCTAAGCGCGTCTCCCTGTGTGTGCTCATCGACCGCGGCCACCGCGAAATGCCCATCGAGGCGCAGTACGTCGGGCGCACCGTGCAAACCAGCGCCACCGAGATTATCGAAGTCCGGCTCCAGGAAATCGATAATGAAGAGCGCGTCGTCCTCGTCGATCGCGTCAATTCCTGAGCGTCCGGCGGGAAGTTTTGCTTCGGGGCGTTTCTCCGATTAAAATGAATGTACGAGTGCAAATGTGAACTACCGGTTCCGTGATCTCCTCGCGATCGAACCCCTCAACGCAGACGAAATCGCTTTTATTCTCGATCAGGCCAAACCCTTCCAGGAGATTCAGCGCAATCCGCTGAAGAAACTGGCCACGCTTCGCGGCAAGACCGTGGTTCTCGCCTTCTTCGAAAATTCCACGCGGACGCGGCTCAGTTTCGGCACCGCCGCTTCCCGTCTCGGCGCGGATACCATGAATCTCCAGGCTGAAGCTTCCAGCCTAAAAAAGGGCGAAACGCTCCTCGACACGGCGAACAATCTCAACGCCATGAAGCCGGATTGCTTCGTGATGCGCCACTCGTCTTCCGGCGCCGCCGATTTCGTCGCGCGCCACCTTGAAATTCCCGTCGTCAACGCGGGCGACGGCACGCACGAGCATCCTTCCCAGGGCCTGCTCGATGCGCTCACCATTCGCGACCGGAAGGGCACGCTGAGCAATCTCAACGTCACGATCCTGGGTGATATTGCCCACTCGCGCGTAGCCCGCTCGAACATCCATCTCCTCGGGAAATTCGGCTGCCGTTTCACCCTTTGCGGACCCGCCATGTGGGTGCCCCGCGAACTCGAACACATCGGCCCTACGGGCACGCCTATTCGCTGCGTTTATCGCGTCGAAGAAGCGCTCGAAGACGCGGACGTGATCATCGTTCTTCGCGTTCAAACCGAGCGGCTCCACGAGCCTTCACTCTCCCAGAACGATTACATCCTGCTCTATCAGCTCAATGCTGAGCGCATGAAGCTCGCCAAGCCCGACGCGCTCATTCTCCATCCCGGTCCGATCAACCGCGGTACGGAAATCACGCCCGACGTCGCCGATGGCCCGCGCTCCGCCGTTCTCGAGCAGGTGACCAACGGCGTCAGCGTCCGCATGGCGATCCTCTATCTTCTGATGACCGGCGCCGTCGAGGGGGCCACGCATCCCGCCCTCGCCGCGGCCGCCGAGAACAAGCCCAAGGAATCCGCTCATGCTTCTGATTAAGAACGGGCGCGTCCTCGATCCCGTTTCGAAGACCGACGCGCTGCGCGACATCCTGCTCGACGGGGAACGCATCGCCGAAGTCGCTCCCACCGGAAAGATCACGCACGGCGATGGCGTGCAAACTCTCGACGCCACCGGCCTCGTCGTTGCACCCGGCTTCATCGATATGCATGTCCACCTGCGCGAACCAGGCCAGGAAAACTCCGAGACCATCGAGACCGGTACCCACGCGGCGGCGCACGGCGGCTTCACCGTTGTCTGCTGCATGCCTAACACCAGGCCGGTCAACGACAATGCTTCCATTACCCGCTTCATCGTCGATCGCGCCAAGGCTTTCGGCCACGTCCGCGTCTGGCCCATCGGCGCCGCCAGCATTGGCAGCAAGGGCGAATCCATCTCCGACATCGGCGCCATGCGCGAAGCCGGAATCGTCGCGGTTTCCGACGACGGCAAGCCCATCGCCACCGCCAAACTTGCCCGCCAGATCATGGACTATTGCCGCTCGCTCGATCTTCCCGTCATCGAGCATGCCGAAGACGTTTCGCTCGCCGCTGGCGCCGTCATGCGTGAAGGCATCGCCTCCACGCGGCTTGGTCTGCCCGGCATGCCTGCCGCCGCCGAATCCGTCTGTGTTGCCCGCGACGTGCAGATTGCCGAACTTACCGGCGCGCGGCTGCACATCGCCCATCTTTCCGCCAAGTCTTCTCTCGCCCAGGTGCGCTTCGCCAAGGAGCATGGTCTGCGCGTCACGTGCGAAGTCACACCGCACCATTTCACTCTGATCGATGAAGATGTCACCTACGATTCGCGCTTCAAGATGAATCCGCCGCTGGCCGCCCGCGACGACCGCGACGCGCTCCTGGAAGGCCTGGCGGACGGTACCGTCGATGCGATTGCCACCGATCACGCCCCACACGAGCCCGCGATCAAAGACGTCGAGTTCGACAAGGCTCCTTTCGGCATTCTTGGTTTCGAAACGGCCATCGGCCTCGCGCTCGAGCAACTCGTCCACACCAATCGCATCCCGCTGATGCGCATGGTCGAACTCTTCACCAGCGGCCCGGCGCGCGTCCTCGGCAAGGAACGGAAGATCGCGGTCAACGAGCCCGCCGACATCACCATTTTTTCGCCCGATCGCCCCTGGACCTACAGCGTTAACGAATCCGCCAGTAAGTCACGGAACTCCCCCTTCGATGGCCACGCGTTCAAAGGCGGCCCCGTCGCGACCATCGTCGCGGGCAAAATCGTCTACAAACATCAGTTGGACAGGAACTGAAGGATACTGGTCGGAGAGAACCAGTTCAGGGTTTGCGGTGGGTCCTCAGGAAGCGGCGCCACACCCCTAGTTCCGGTACCCAACTCACCTCGTACACGAACTCGTGAGTCTCATAGGTACGGCTCCGCTCGTTCCACACCGGTCGTCGCTCGGTCTCGAAGTGCTGATCGGTTCCCATCGAACCGGAAGGTGCCGGCAGTGGTGTCCCGTGTGGGTCTGGGCCTCGCATGGTTCCAACCATCGCAATCCAATTTCCAAATGCATTGCTCGCAAATTTCCGTTTGCATTCGGCAAGAACTCTGTGTGTTGGCAACTAGTTACGCACACCGGTTCCCGCGTCAAGCCTTAGCGGCCCAGCGCCGAATCGTCGAGACTGGGCAAAACTTTGCCGAATCCGTCCCTCCCTCAGCCATTCTCGGGTCTGTGTATTTGCTTAACCGCAAAGAGGTTGCCGGTCCGTTGCCCCGATTTTTGATTTTGACCAAACTTCTCACGCACTTTCTTCGTCTCTTTTCATAACCTACCTGGGGGTTACCCGATGATCGCGCCTGAATCCGTCGCCGCTCGACGCCCGACCCTGCTCGGCTGGCTCGAAACCATCTTCCGCGACCTCAACTACACTTTTCGTAGCCTGGGCCGTGCCCCGGGATTCACCGCCATTGCCATTCTCACCTTGGGATTGGGCATCGGTGCCAACACCGCCATCTTCAGCCTTCTGGATCAGGTCCTCCTCCGCCTGTTGCCGGTCAAGGATCCCCAGCAGCTTGTCCTGCTCACGATGAAGGGCCGCCATTACGGCAGCAATTGGGGCGGCAACGCCCTCTCTCACCCGATGTTCCGCGACTTTCGCGAGCACAACGCCGTTTTTTCCGACATGTTCTGCCGTTTCCCGCTTGCCTCCAGCATGACGGTCGGTGAGCGTTCTGAACGCGTCTCGGTCGAACTCGTTTCTGGAAGCTATTTCTCCGCCCTCGGTATCGTTCCCGCCACCGGTCGCTTGTTTACCTCCGAGGATGACGTCACCCGCAGCGGGCACCCCTATGTTGTGCTCAATTACAACTTCTGGAAATCGCGCTTCGCCGGAGATCCCCAAATCGTCGGCTCCACCATCCTTCTGAACAACTACAAGATGACTGTCGTCGGCGTATCTCAGGCAGGGTTCGACGGCGTCGAACTCGGCTTCTCGCCCAAGATTTTTGTCCCCATCATGATGCAGCCGCAGATCATGGTCGGTAATCCGGAAGATATGCTGAAGGAACGCCGCAATCGCTGGGTCAATGCTTTCGGCCGCTTGAAGCCCGGCGTCTCCGTGGAACAGGCTAAAGCTTCGCTCCAGCCTTACATGCATTCCATGCTGGAATCCGAAGTCCAGCTGCCGGCTTTTAGCCATGCCTCCCAAGAGGATCGTGCGGAATTCCTCAAATGCTGGATCGACCTCCTCCCCGGTTCGCAGGGGCGCTCGTATGTCCGAGCCCAGCTTTCCACGCCCCTCTGGGTCTTGATGGCCACCACCGGCATGGTGCTGCTGATCGCCTGCGCCAACCTCGCCAACCTGATGCTGGTTCGCGGCACCGGACGCGCCAAAGAAATTGCGGTTCGACTTGCCATGGGCGCCACGCGCGCGCGCATCGTCGCCCAACTTCTCACGGAGAGCCTGGTGCTCTCTTTGCTCGGTGGACTCGCGGGCCTGGCCATTGCGTTCTGGGCCGACCGCGCCCTCATGAAAATCTATCTGCCCTCCGATTCAGGCGGTATGAGCATCTCTAGCTCGCCCGATCTGCGCGTGCTGCTCTTTAATCTGGTGGTCGCCGTCGTCACCGGCGTGCTTTTTGGCCTTGTGCCCGCCATGCGCACCACCAAGCCGAACATCTCCGGCACGCTCAAAGACCAAGCGGGCTCGGTCGTCGGAGGTGGCGGCCACAATCGCCTGCGCAAGGGCCTGGTCGTCGCCCAAGTCACCTTATCTCTCTTGCTGCTTGTCGGCGCCGGCCTCTTCGTTCGCAGCCTTGCGAATCTCCGCAACCTGGGCCCCGGTTTCGCTCCCGAGCGCCTTGTGGGCTTTAACATCGACCCGTCGCTGAACGGCTATACCACGGAACGCATGAAGATCTTTTACCCTCAAGTGACGGAAGCGCTCAGCTCCATCCCGGGTGTTCAGTCCGTCGGCCTGGCCGCCGTTCGCATTTTGGAGGACAACGAGTGGGATAGTGGAATGACAGTCGAGGGATTTAATCCCGAAAAGTCCAAAGACCAGGCGCAGCCGTTTATGAACTCGGTCAGCCCGAACTATTTCGCGACCCTTGGCGTGCCGATCGTGAACGGCCGGGATTTCCGCGTCACCGACAATCACGAGGTTAAACACGGGCCGGATGAATTTGACTGGAAGCCCACCGTCGTGATGATCAACGAATCGTTCGCCAGGAAGTTTTTTGCCGGCCGCAATCCTGTCGGCCTTCACGTTGGTTCGGGTACGGATCCCGGAACCCCGACGGACATGGAAATCATCGGTGTGGTCAAGGACTTCAAATACACCAACCTCCGCGACGAAATCCCACCGCAAGCTTTCCTGCCTTACCTCGGTCAGCACTACCTCGGCGACATGACCGTCTATCTGCGCACCACCGCGGACCCAAACCAGCTCATGTCCGCCATTCGCGCCAAGCTGCGCGACATCGATGCCAACATCCCCATTTACGCCATGCGCACTACCGAGACTCAGATCGACAACTCTCTCGCCACCGAACGCATGATTGCCAGCCTTTCCGCGGTCTTTGGCTTTCTCGCTACTCTTCTCGCCGTCATCGGTCTGTACGGCGTGATGGCCTACACCGTGGCCCAGCGCACGCGCGAGGTCGGCATTCGCATGGCTCTCGGCGCGGAGCGTGGCAACGTCGTCTGGATGGTGATGCGCGAAGTGCTGGTGCTGGTCGCCATTGGCGTGGTCATCGGTGTCGGCGGTGCCTTGGCTTTGACACGTGTCGTACAAAGCCAGCTATTTGGCCTGACACCACATGACCCGGTGACGCTTGCGCTGTCGACCGTTGCGCTCGCACTGGTGGCCTGCGCCGCCGGCTACATCCCGGCTCTGCGCGCCAGCCGGCTCGATCCCGTAGCTGCCCTCCGCTACGAATAATTTGAGTTGTCTGCCCGCATTTGTGCGGGTTCAGCCAGCCGAGACTCAGGTCTCTACTTCAGCGTCATCACTGTCGCCGTAATATCCATTACCCAATGCGCCAGAATCAGGGGAGTGAGCCGCCGGATCTTCAGATAGATCAGCGATAGCGCAACAACACCCGCCACAAACGCCAGGAACCGCCACAAGAAACACCGCCAATCCGCGATGAAGGGCAGGAAAGGATGCTGGATGGTCCACCAAAATCCGACGATCGCGACGGCTACCCACTTTCTGCCGGCCAGCGCCTCGATCCGCGGAAGCACGTATCCCGCATATGTCATCTCTTCCGTCGGTGACCAGATCACCCACCAGATAAACCGGCTGTAGAACACCGCCCACGCCGGCAGCATCCGTCCGCCCAGAATCCCCGGATACAAATCGGCCTGATACGCGCCGTACAGCCAGCGGCACGCCAACAATCCTCCCAAGGCGAACAAGGGAAATACGGTGAGCAGTACCGCCGCCCCGAGAAACAGATCGCGTCCGTAGCGCAGCCGGATCGCTCCCACCAGGTCTCGAATGCGGATTCCTTCCGCGAGAGTGAACTTCCACAGCAGCGCCAGACAACCGACGTCCACCAGCGTGGCGTAAACCGTCCACCACGGCCCCGCCGCCATCCACGGGTGGCGTGCTCCCCGCCACCAGAAAATCACTGCGACCATTCCCTGCGCGAGCAAAATAAATACGGTTCGCGAAGTAACCACCAGCAGCGGCCCGCGCCAGGTGATTCGCTTCTCAATCACTCGCTGATGAATCTGTGCCGCTGAATTTGGTGTGACTTCCCCGTCTGTGCGCGCGCTCAATCGGAGACTCCGTTCGCCGGCCTATCGCCGCTGTGCGGAGTCTCTCAATCCTGTAATCCGCTCAGATAGTCCGGGAGTCACCCTCGCAAGTGACTCCAATCACCCCGTCTTCGGTGTTTCGCTCCTTGTCAGCGCTGGCCCTGAAGACCGGAGGCGCGCAGCACGAGACAGTGCGAGACCACGTCGTGTAACGCACGGTTGCGCGCCAGCGTTGCGATACACAGGCAATCGATGAGGAAATAGTACCCGCCGACCCACGGCACATGGAGCAGCAACCGGCCGAACGCGAACCGGCGCGTCGCTTGCCAGAAATCAATTGGCTCGCCACGCTCGTCGCCTACATACAGCCCCAGCGAATACTTCCCCAGCGTGCCGCGCCACGCCGAACTCTCCGACAACGCGAAGTAAAGCCACCCGCACAAGACAAACGCCGCGATTCCTATCGTCACGAGGAGGGGACCGTCCTGCGCAAGCCGCTCCGGCAGTGCCTGGCCGGGCCGCAGCCGGAAGAAGAAATCGTTCCACACGCCGAGGCCCGCCGCGGCAAATGACACAACCACGCAGAACGGGATGAGCAGCAACACAAAATCGATCGCTCCTGCCACCACGCGGATCCAGAATCCCGCATGTACCAATAATGCGGTTGTGCCGGTGGCCCCCTCCGAATTGGCCGTTGATGGATTCATCCCTACATCGGCGTGCGCTTGCCTCTCCATTTCAGGGAACGCTACCCAGCCTCGTTCACAGGCCGTCGCCGTTCCAGCATTCTCAGGATCCACCACCCGGCCGCGGCCGCAGCCAGGTGTTTCAGTGTGTGCCCGCTCACGATGTGTCCGGCCGAAAAAATGGTCTGATCAAATGTCTCCAGCAGCTTTGCCAGCACATAAAATCCAACAACCACCAGCAGGTCGCCGCGTCGCGTGTAGCGTGGCGGCAGCAGCAGAATCACCAGCAGCGACACAACGGCATACGCTTGCACAGCAGCATAGACACGCAGGTCTCCCGCTCCGCGCACCTCGCTCCAATGCCATTGCCACACGCTGCCCACACCCAAGACCAGGAGTACCGGCAGCGCCGCAAGTCCCGCGCGCACGCTGATCCGCTCAGCGAACATCGCCGCCACCAATGACATGAATACGATCGTCATGGGCAGCCGGTCCCACACCAGCCGCTCGTTGTCCGGCGCCAGGTGGTAGTAGCCGGATCCGAGGGCCACCAGAATCATCCCTGCGAACGCGATGACATACAGCCACGGCTCGCGAGCATCCACGAATACGACTCGGCTGGGCTGTCCCAGCAACACCAGCAATCCCCAGATGCCCGCAATAGCGAATCCGGCGTTACTCGCGACATCTCCGAAATTCGGGATGCCCAGCCACGCCCGCTGATCCGCAAAGTTGTGGTACGCAACCGGCTGCGCCACGCGCGACGCCACGAGCGCTCCCGCGAAGATCGCAATGGTGACGCCCGCCAACACCGCAATTCCTGTTCGCCGGCTCAGCACCCTACCCTCCCGCGGAATACTACTGGCAAGGGAGCGTTGCTGACAATCGATTCGCCTCTGTGCAATATCGGGGCACACCAAATCGCAGTCGCCGCGTCACCGCATTGAGAGACGTTGTTCTTCGGCTGGTGCAGTCGCCGCACTCGATTCCGGGGAAGCGCTGGTGGAGAAGCTTGGGAAAGGGCGGGGAAGAGAGCAGGGGAGGAAGGAAGATGGTAGTCCCGGTTTTATCTAGCGCGTCGCTATACGTTGCACTCGAAACGGATCGCCACGCGGCCACATCACTTTGTTTTTTGTCTTGCAGTAAGGGCACATCGCCGTGCGTTCCACTTCCTTTGCCAACCCGGTCGCCCCTACAATTCTCATCCCTCGTTGGCACTCTACGCACCGAAAGATCTTCTGCATTGACCTCCTTGCTTCGTATGACCTGGACCGCTCGGAAGTCCCTCCTGACCTCGAGCTGTTAGTGCGCGGCGGGCTCCGCTGCTGGATGCATTCCGTGGTTCGGCAGGGCGTGCGTCCCGCGGGCGATGGGTTCAATCTTCATCCGGTAGAAATGGTCCAGCGGCACCCGGCCTTTCCCCACCGGGTACGCTTTCTCGATCGCCTTCACCACGTATGCCTTCGCCAGCGTGGCGGCTTCTACCAGCCCGCGTCCCGCCGCCAGTTGCGCCGTGATGGCCGAGGCGAAAGTGCAGCCCGTGCCGTGCGTGTTCTCGATCTTTACTTTGTCGCCGCTGAGCTGGTGCACATCCTTGCCGTCGAACACCACGTCGATGGCCTTTTCCATGTGGCCGCCCTTGACGATCACCGCCTTCGCGCCCATTTCCCCGATCTTGCGCGCCGCCGCTTCCATGGCTCCCACATCGTTGATCGCCATTCCCGCCAGGATCTCCGCCTCCGGAATGTTCGGCGTGATTACTGTCGACCGCTTCAGCAGCTCCGTGCTCAGGTATTTCACGCCGCCCTGATCCAACAGCTCGGAGTTGCTCGACGACCGCATCACCGGATCGTGCACCACCACTGGAAATTTGTGCGCGTCCAGAAATTCGCCCACCACCACTGCGTTCCCGCGATTCCCCAGCATCCCAATCTTTACCGCGGAAATTTCACTGTCCTTGACCAGCACTTCCAGCTGTTCGCGCAGCTCGGAGCTCGGCGTGTTGTGCACCGCTTCCACTCCCTGCGTGTTCTGTACCGTCATCGACGTCACTGCCGCCAGCCCGTAGCAGCCGTGCGCCGCGAACGTCTTCAAATCGGCGACCACTCCCGCCCCGCAACTTGGATCGAAACCCGCGATCGTCAGCAGGATCGGCGGCACGCTGATCCCCTGCGTATGAAGGTGGCTCATCTCGACTGTCTCTCGCCTCGCCCCTCGAACAAAATAGCCGGACACGTTCCACCGGTGCGAACGTTTCCTCCCTTCGCACCGAAAAACGTCCGGCAATTGCGAATGTACGCGCACTGTTTTCCCACTGCAAGTGAAAATTGCGTCCGGGGCTCTTGCATGCGCGGCGATTCGAAGCGAAGTTAACGGCACATTACCGCAAGTGGGTCAGAACCCGGTTTCGAAAGCGCTGAGTCTTCCTTCCACCTCGATGCCCGGGTGCTCTCGCGTTTGTTCTCAGGAATTCACTGCATGTCTGCCCGGCTTATCGCGCACTCGTTTCAGAAGCCGCCGATTCGTCCGCGCACACCGGAGCACAAGGGCATGGTCGACCACGCCGTCCTGCTTGCTTCTAGGGTTTCTCTATGAGGCCCTGAGGCGCTACCTTTGCCTCATGGGAACAGGCCGCGCACCAGCGTCGCTTCCGCCACTCGGCCCACCGCCACCGTCATCGCCGCCGCGCGAGGCGGTACGTGGTGTCGCCGCATCGCATCCACCATCTCGTGGAAGCTGCGCACAATCACCTTTTGCAGTCGCGCCGTTACTTCTTCCGAGTCCCACAGCAGCCCTTCCTGGTTCTGCACCCATTCGAAGTAGCTGACCGTCACTCCCCCGGCGTTCGCCAGGATATCCGGCAGGACCGTGATCCCGCGCCGCGCCAGGATTTCGTCCGCGTGCGGCGTGGTCGGCCCGTTCGCCGCTTCCGCCACAATGCGCGCCTTCACCGCTTCGGCGTTCTGCAGCGTGATCACGTTCTCCAGCGCCGCCGGAATCAGGATGTCGCACTTCATCGTCAGTAAATCGTCGTTCGAAAGACGCGTCGCTCCCGGCATCCCCACCACGGTCCCGGAGCGTTCCTTGTAGCGGATCGCCTTGATCGGATCGATGCCGCGTGAATTCGTCACGCCGCCCCGCGTGTCGCTCAACGCGATGATCTTGGCCTTCTTGTCGAACAGGATCCGCGCCGCCGTCGCGCCCGCATTCCCAAATCCCTGTATCGCCACTGTCGCGCCGCGCAGTGAAATCTTCTTCAGCTTGCACGCCTCTTCCACCACGAACACAAGGCCCTGCGCCGTGGCTTCCGCCCGGCCCTGCGAACCACCCACCGAAATGGGTTTGCCCGTAACCACGCCCGGCACGGTGTGCCCGCGCATCATCGAATACGTGTCCATGATCCACGCCATCGTCTGCGCGTCGGTGTACACATCCGGCGCCGGAATGTCCTGATCCGGCCCGATCAGCGGCAGAATCTCGCTCGCGAAACGCCTCGTCAGCCGCTCCAACTCGCCTTTCGACATGCGCTTCGGGTCGCAGATCACGCCGCCCTTCGCGCCACCGAACGGCACATTTACCAGCGCCGTTTTCCACGTCATCCACGCCGCCAGCGCCTTCACTTCATCCAGCGTCACGTTGGGGTGGAACCGGATCCCGCCCTTCCCCGGCCCCCTTGCGATGTTGTGCTGCACACGGAAACCCGTCAGCACTTTCACCTGGCCGTTGTCCATCTTTGTCGGCAGCGACACCTCCAGCACGCGCTTGGGAGTCCTCAAGACCTGCCGCAGGCCAGGATCCAGCTTTAACAGCTCGGCCGTCATGTCAAACTGAATTTGCGCTATTCGAAATGGATTTAACTCTTCCCGCGGAGCGATCCGCGGCACAATCGGTGGCGGAGCGCCGGTGGTGCGGTTCGGGACTGGGGGTTTCGCGACCGTGGCCATTCGCTTCGGTCCTTTCCTGTTTCGCTAAACGTTTAGCAATCTCTCTTCAATCCGCTCACAACTCTTGCTGAGGATTCCAGTTCTACGCGTTTGCCGCAAACTTCTTGCTGCCTTCCGCATACTTCTCGCGGCATTCTTCGGAGCAGAAGAACACCGTTTCGTCCCCGTGCCGCAACGGCAGCGCGAGCCCTTCCGAAACATGGATTCCGCATACTGGGTCACGCACCAGTTTCCTCGTGACCGCGTTGCTAGGAACATCGATGTCAGGGCGCTGTTGGTTCCCGCCGCCGACCATCTGCCCCACCAGCTTCCCGAGTAACCTCACGGCCCACGACACCACGAGGACCCAGAACAAATACCTCAACATGCGGACAATAAATGTCATGCCAGAATCTTAGCGTCTCTGGGGCGCGCTGGAAATACTGGGACCCAGCGTTGAGCCGAGTGTATGCACGGCTTGGGAGGGAGTCAAACGAAAAGCTGTGAATTCAACGGGTTGCGCGGCGTATCGATGGCGTGCCGCTTGCGCGGCACTCGTGCGGAAATCTGCATAACTATATGATAATACACATCTTACACGGAACTGTCCCGCCCCTTCATGCCTTCGCCGGAATGCGGTCTATGCCCATATACGGGCGCAGTACTTCCGGCACCATAATCGATCCGTCCGCTTGCTGGTAGTTCTCCACCACCGCGATCCAAGTGCGCCCCACCGCCAGCCCCGATCCATTCAACGTGTGCACAAAGTCGCTCTTGCCCCCGCCTTTGGGCTTGAAACGAATCCCGGCCCGACGCGCCTGAAACGCCTCGCAATTCGAACACGACGAAATCTCCCGAAACTCGTTGCTCGACGGCAGCCAAACCTCCAGGTCGTAGGTCTTTGCCGAAGCGAATCCCATGTCTCCGGTGCAAAGCAGGACGGTCCGGTAGTGCAAGCCGAGTCTCTGCAGAATCGTCTCGGCATTGCGCACCAGCGCTTCATGTTCCTCGTAACTCTTCTCCGGATGCGTGAACTTGAACAATTCGACTTTCTGGAACTGATGCTGGCGCAGGATGCCGCGCGTGTCTTTGCCCGCCGCGCCCGCCTCTGACCGGAAACAGGCCGTCCACGCCGTCACATGAATCGGCAGCTGATCTTCCGTCACCGTGGTGTCGCGGTAAAGATTGTGAAGCTCCACTTCCGAGGTCGGTGTGAGCCAGAAATCCGTGTCCTGCAGTTTGAACAGATCCGCCGCGAACTTCGGTAACTGCCCCGCTCCCAGCAGCGATGCCGTGTTCACCATGAACGGCGGCAGAATCTCCGTGTATCCGTGTTCCCGTGTATGCACATCCAGGAAGAAATTCGCCAGCGCCCTTTCCAGCCGCGCTCCCCAGCTCTTATACACCGCGAATCTCGCCCCCGTGATCCGCGCTGCCGCTTCCAGGTCCAGAATTCCCGCGTTCTCTCCCACTTCCCAGTGTGGCTTCGGCTGAAATTCGAATTTCGGCGCAGTTCCCCACCGCCGCACTTCCTGGTTGCCGTCCGCGCCTGTTCCGTAAGGAACGCTCTTGTGCGGGATGTTGGGAATCACCAGCAGCAGTTCGCGTTGCTTGGCGTCCAGCTCATCCACGCGCACGTCGGTCTGCTTGATCAACTCGGAAACCTGCTTCATTTCCGCGATCAGCGCATCCGCGTTCTGCTTTTCTTTTTTCAGCCTGGCGATTTCGTCGCTGGCCTTGTTGCGTTGCGCCTTGCGCTGCTCATTCGCAGTAATCAGTTCGCGCCGCTCTTTGTCGAGCGCGCGAAAGCCGTCCAGGTCCAGCGTCGTGTTGCGGCGCTTCGCCATCTCGGCGAATTCATCCAAGTGGTCACGGAAATAGCTCAAGTCATGCATGGCGTTAGAAGAATAACGCACGCCAACCGCAACTGGCCAGTGATCCGCTTGCGTGCCGGCCGGCCTCTCTTATCGCTGCCATGGCGGCGGCACCTTCACGCTGGCCATTCCCGCAGCCGTCGCCGCATCGATGCCCAAGTCGGCATCCTCGAATACCAGGCATGATTCCGGTTTGACACCCACACGGGCCGCCGCCAGCAAAAACGGTTCGGGATCCGGCTTTGCCTTCTTGTAATCGCCGGCGCAAACAAAAGCGTCAAACCTGTCCAGCAAGCCCAGTGCCGCGAGCGACGCCTCCACCGAATCCCTGGTGCTCCCGGAAACCACCGCCAACGGAATCCGCCCGTAGCCCGACTCGATGTGCTCCAACACTTCCGGAATCACTTTCAGATCGGGCAAACACCCAAAATAGGCCTGCTCCTTCTGCTGCAGCACCTCGTCCACCGGCATCTGTAGGCCCTGCCGTTCGTTCAGCATCATGACGATATCCGCTACTGGGTACCCGCCCCACGCATAAAACAGCTTCTCGGGAAAGTCGCAGCCCCATGGGGCCAGCGTCTTCTTCCACGCCACGTAGTGGAGCGGCATCGAATCGGCTATGGTTCCATCGCAATCAAAAAGGTAAGCCCCGAATTTTCCCTCCGGCAATGGCAAGCGCAAGGCAGCGTCTCCTCTTTCTATTGTAACTGCGCCGGCGAAGTCTTCCGTATTTCCGGCCAGTACCGAAGTGCCAGTGCGGAGTACCCCCGCAATTGAACCTATCAGCCTAGTGACCCGGCAGGCCGCCCCCGGCACAATCACCTACGTTGTACGGAGTTCGGTTCGGCAACGGAGTGGGTGGAATGATCGAAACGATCTTGCTCCTGTGTGTTGTTCTGCTGCTGGCGAGCGCAGTGGACAACCGACCCATTCCAGCAAGGATTGAGCTCCTTTAAGTCCCTCCATCCCCCACGCCAGAGCGGCCGGCACCCCCACCGGCCGCTCACTTTTTTGGCGCACACCAATTCGCAAGCGACGTAATTGCGCCGTGGGAACCAATTTCTTTACGGTTGGGAATGATCAGACGAGGGAAATAAAAAAGGGGGCCGGTGCAAGCCCCCTTTATAGTGATCAGACCCCCCAATAACCGGAAACTTAGTCGAGGTTAAGTTCCGGCCACCCCGGGAAGCCAATCTCATGAATTGCCTACTAGAATTGCAAGCGGTTTGCCAAGGCTGTGATCCGACAGAAAAATAACAAAGTTTGTTGCAAAGCAATGACTTAGTCTTCCCAAGAAGGACAAAAACGAATCGGACATTACGGGAAATCTACAAAATCTCACAGAACGCGGCGCCTTTCCTACAGTCTTTGGAACTGTGCGCTCAATTCGCTTTCGAATTAACTCATTCTGAATGACTTGCAATATCGTTATTGTTGTCCGCCGTCACAATCCGATGGTTTGCCGCACCGCTTGTGCGATTGACTCCGAGAATCTCTTCACGTCCGACGCTTCCTCCGCTTCCACCATCACCCGCACCAGCGGCTCTGTTCCGGAATACCGCAACACGATTCGTCCGTTGTCTCCCAGCGACGTTCTTGCTTCCCGCAGGGCTTCTACCACCTTCCCGATCGACTCCAGTGGAGGCTTCTCTTTCACCCTCACGTTCACGATCACTTGCGGGTAGTCCTTGAAGCCCGCCACCAGCGGGCGCAGCGATCCTTTCATCGCCACCAGAGACGCTACCTTCACCGCGGTCAGCAGCCCGTCTCCGGCAGGGCTGTCGTCCAAGAAGATAATGTGGCCCGATTGCTCGCCGCCCAGGTTATTTCCGGACTTCAGCAACTCCTCAAGCACATACCGGTCCCCCACCGCCGTGCGCGCCAGCGTCATTCCCTCCCGGGCCAGCACGCGCTCCAGCCCAAGGTTGGACATCGACGTCGCCACCACGCGATTGGCCTTCAAACCGTTGTGCGACTTCAGGTGGCGCGCCACCGCCAGCAGCACTCCGTCTCCGTTGACCATCGCGCCGTCCTCGCTGACAAACAGCGCGCGGTCCGCGTCTCCATCGAACGCAACTCCAAGAATCGCCTTCTCGCTCTTCACCCGCTCTTGCAGCCCTTCCATGTGAAGCGAGCCGCAGCCGGCATTGATGTTGCGCCCGTCCGGTGCGACCCCCACCGCAACCACATCCGCGCCCAGCGCCCGGAACAGCTCCGGGCCCAGTTGATATGCCGCCCCGTTCGCGCAATCCAGCACGATCCTGAGACCGGACAATTGCGCGCCTGGCAACACCCGCCGCCGCAGGAATTCCAGGTATTCGACGTGCAACGCATGCCGCGCCACCAGTGCCGGCCGTTCCTTGGCGATCGCCTCGGATCGAAACTTCGCTAGCTCCTCCTCGATCTTTTCTTCCTCCGCGTCCGGAAACTTCATCCCCGCGTGCGAGAACAACTTCACTCCGTTGTCGTGGTACGGATTATGCGAAGCAGAGATGACTACGCCCGCCTGGTAGTCGTTTTGCCGCACCAGGCACGCGATCCCCGGCGTCGTGATGACTCCCGCGAACTCCACGCTGGCTTGCCCGGCTTGCAGCCCTGCCGCGAGTAGCGCCGCTATCTGCGGCCCGGATTCCCGGGTGTCCATGCCGATAAGTACGTGCGCGGAACCGTGCTCCCGTCGCAAAAACTCGGCCAGGCCACGGCCCGTGGCATACAGCGTCTGGTCGTCGAGCGGGGGAGTGCCGGGTATTCCGCGAATTCCGTCTGTGCCGAAGAGTTCTTTCGCCATAATCGATCTGAGTCTAGGTCCGCGGAGCGAGCGAACTTTGGCAGTCTAGCATAGCCTTCGAAGCGCCTTTCATTATCGGTTGGCCGGAGTTCATCGCTAATGAACGCTGTGTAACACCCGTATTGCCTTCGTCCCGTTCCAGGCGCGAGTGTGCTACCGTGTGGGCGGGGGTGGAGCAGTGTCCACGACGGAAACGCCGCCAACGATCTTCCGCATTTCCGCTCCGGGCACCAGCCTGCGGATTCTCGCTGGCGCGGTCATCCTGCTCTTCTTCTACTATGCGGCTGGCGTCGTCATTACCCTGCTTCTCTCGGTTCTTCTCGCCTACTTCCTGGACCCTGCCGTGGAATTGCTGGAGCGCTTGCACATCCCGCGAACAATCGGCTCGCTCCTCATGGTCCTCCTGCTGATCGCGGTGCTGGGCGCCGTTAGCTACGGCCTCTGGGTGCGCACACAGGACTTTGCCGCCAATTGGCCAACCTATCGCGATATTCTCCGCCAGGCGACCGGCACGGTCCTTGGAAAGCTTAGTGGTCTCGAAGGCGGTGTCCGCGATCTCACAACCGCCGCGGGTGAAGCTCCCAAAGCGGTGACTCCGTCCACGGACTCCAGCATCGTCCACACGATCTTCCTGCGCAGCATCGGTTCTCTGTACGCACTGGTTCTTGAAGGCACTTTCGTTCCCTTTCTCGTCTTTTTCATGCTGGCCGGCAAGCGCGAAGCCTGGCACGCCACCCTGCAGCTCTTTCCCGTCTCGCGCCGCACCCAGGTGAAGGAGACGCTCGACGACTTGCGCAACGTCCTGCGTGATTACCTTATCGGCATGAGCGTGGTGACTCTCGTCGTCATCGCCTGCAGCAGCATTTTCTTCCTGATGCTCGGCCTCGATTTTCCCGTGCTCGCCGGCATCGCCTCCGGCGTATTCAACATGGTCCCGTACATTGGAGCCGTACTCGCCTGGCTCCCCGGCTTTTTCCTGGCCATCCTCAAATACAAAACGGTCAGTCATTTCGGGCTGATCGCCGTCGTGCTGACCGGCATCCACGTCGTCGCGCAAAATCTCATCGCTCCCCAACTGGTCGGCCGTCAGGTTCAGCTGAACGCCGTCGCCATCACCATCTCGCTGCTCTTTTGGGGTTGGGTCTGGGGCGGCATGGGTCTGATTCTCGGCATACCAATCACCGCGGCTCTGCGCGTCATATGCGACCACACGGAAGACTGGAAACCCTTCGCGCGTTGGCTTAGCGCCTGACGTTTCGAAATCATTTCTCACTTGGGAACTTCGCATGAACAACTTTCGCTCTCGCTTTACCCGTATCACTTTCGCGCTTGCCCTCTGTCTCTTGTGCAACGCGTCTTCCCGGGCCTGGGGTTGCAAAGGCCACCAGACCGTCGCTTTGCTCGCCGAGCAGAATCTCACCCCGCAAGCATTGCAACTCATCAATAAATTGCTCGCCGACAATCCCGTCGACCCAACTCTCAAACGCTACTGCACCGATCCCGCTCATGATCTGCTCGCCGATGCCTCCACCTGGCCCGACGACGTTCGCAACATCGCCAAGAACGGTCCATGGCATTACATCGACGTCCCTCGCGGCACTTCCACCAGCCCAGCCCCGCCCCTCGCGCAGTTCTGCGGCTCCGAGGGCTGCGTCACTCAGGCCATCGCCGAACAAGTAGCCATCCTGAAGAATCCCTCCGCTGATCCCCGCAAGCGTGCCGACGCCATTCGCTACATCGTCCATTTCGTTGGTGACTTGCACATGCCCCTCCACGCCATCACCAATAACGATCGTGGCGGCAATTGTGTCCCCGTTTATCTCTTTTGGCGCCAGCCACGCCTCGTCAAGGACTCCTATACCCCGAATCTTCATTTCATTTGGGATGTCGCTATCCTCGAGCAGGACATGGTCAACGCCGACCCTTCCGAATACGCCGGTTATCTTGCGCAGTCTTTCGCAGGCGACCTGCCCAAGTGGCGCGCCGCTGGCATTCATGTCGATGACTGGGCCTGGGAGAGCTACGACCTTGCCGAATCCGTCGTGTATCGGCATTTGAAACCGGCAATTCCCATCGAGAAGCCCGTAGAAGTCCAATCCTGCAAAGACGACAACAACATCGGACAGCGCTTGCTCGATCTCCATGTCTCCGCTGCGGAAAAATATCAGGAAGCCGCCGCCCCTGTTGTTCGCAAGCGCCTTGCGCAGGCCGGTGTCCGCCTCGCCCTGATCCTGAACGACGCCGCTGCTTCGCTGAACACAAACGCCGCTGCGGATTGACCCCATCGGTTTACTTCTTCGCACCATCTTCCAGGTTCGCGGCTCCTTGCGATTTGGCGGTGGTATCCTGGCGGGGAGCTTGTACCCTCTCGCTTGATTGCCTGCGCGGCTTCTCCCTCTTGCCCGCAGGTTCATCCTTCAACCCGTCGCGCCTTCCCCGCGCCGATTCGTGCCGCGCTGCGTGCGTCCGGCGAATTGGGGCTCATGACCAATACTCTTTTCGGCGACCCTGAGGCTTTCTCCGCGCCTAGCGATGCTTCGTCCTTCGCCGACGCTCATTTCGCGGTTCTCTTCAAGCATCTTCCGATCCTCTGCTGGACGACCGACGACCGTCTGCGCATCACCTCTCACCGCGGCCCGGCCTTTCTTCGCCGCAAGACTCCCCGCCGCATCCTCGGTTGCCCGATCAGCACCTATTTCCGCTGTTCCCCCGACGACCAGGCCCCGATCAAGCAGCATCTCGACGCACTCTTGGGCATCTCCTCAAAGCTCGAATTGCGCCGCAATCGCAGGATCTTCGAGATGGCGGTCGAGCCGCTCCGTAACCCGGCCGGCTCCATTGTCGGTTGTGTCGGTATGGCCCAGGACGTCACTGCCCGCCGCGCCTCGGAAGACGAAATCCGCTTTCATGCCACCCATGACGGATTGACCGGCCTGGCCAACTATCGGGCATTCTTCGATGCGCTCGAGCGCGAAGTGCTCCGCGCCCAACGCGCACCGGCCTCCTTCGCGCTGGTCCTGTTCGATCTGAACGACCTCAAGGGCATCAATGACCGCCTGGGCCATCTGGCAGGGAACCACGCTCTCGTCCGCGTGGCCACCGCTCTCCGCTTCAACTGTCGCGCCAGTGACCTTCCCGCGCGCTTCGGCGGAGACGAGTTCGCCGCGCTTCTCCTCGATTCAGACGCCGATTCCGCCGGGCACATTGCCGGGCGCGTCTCCGCCAGCCTCCGCGAGGTTCCGCCCCATCCGCCTCTCGCCGTCAGCATTGGCATCGCTGCCTTCCCCGCGGATGGCGCCACCGCTCAGGGGCTGTTTGAAGTCGCCGACCAGCGCCTCTATCACAACAAAAGGCGCGCGCGCGCTCCCTTCCAATCGGAGAGTTTCGTCACGGCCGCCGGACGCCTCGACTGACCGGTCTCACCGCGCGCCTGGAACGGGTGTAGACTGTTCCTCGCGCGGTTCCATGTACGACCTCATTCAGCTCGCGATTCCGGCCTTCATTGGCCTGATGGTCCTGGAAGCCATCGCCGGCGCGATCCTCCACCGCGAGATTTACGAGCTGAAGGATTCTGCCGCCAGCATCACCATGGGCCTCGGCAATCTGGCCGTCGACCTGGTGGCGAAAGTCATTCAGTTTTCCGTCCTCACTTATCTCCACAAGTTTGCCCTTTTCCCCATCGGTTACCAGTGGTGGGCATGGACCCTCCTCTTTTTCGCGGACGAATTCAGCTACTACTGGTTCCACCGCGTCAGTCACGAGTGCCGCCTGTTCTGGGCTTCGCACGTCGTCCATCATTCCTCACAGCACTACAATCTCTCCACCGCTCTCCGGCAAACCTGGACCGGCAGCTTCATGAGTTTCATCTTCTGGCTGTGGCTCCCTGTCGTCGGCTTCGCTCCTATCATGATCATGACCATGAAAGCGATCAGCCTGCTTTACCAGTTCTGGATTCACACCGAACTCGTCCGCTCCCTTGGCCCCTTCGAAACCCTCATGAACACGCCCTCTCACCACCGCGTCCACCACGGCGCCAATCCCCGCTACATCGACCGCAATCACGGCGGCACTCTGATCATCTGGGACAAGCTCTTCGGCACCTTCGAACCCGAAAATCCCGCCGACCCCGTTCACTTCGGCCTCACCAAGAACATTCACACCTACAATCCGGTGCGCATCGCTTTTCACGAATGGATGGACATGTTTCGCGATGCCTGGAGCGCGCCCGGCTGGCACAACAAGTTCCGCTACGTCTTCGGCAATCCCGGCTGGCGCCACGACGCTTGACCCGCGAACTCGTATCCTTCATTCTCTGCGCCCGCTCTTCGGTTACACTGCCTTTTCTTCCGGAGGGAATCCATGGATGACCACACTCTGCTCTTCACCCTGCTCGACGAGGGCTACCGGCGCAAGACCTGGCATGGCCCGAACCTCCTTCAGTCTTTGAAGGGCGTCACTGCCAAGCAAGCCGCCTGGCGTCCCGGTCCCGGCCTGCACAACATCTGGGAATTCACTCTTCACGCCGCCTATTGGAAATATGCCGTGCGCCGCCGCCTCGAAGGCGGAAAGCGCGGCTCGTTTATCTTGAAAGGCAGCAACTTCTTCCCGCGGCCGGAGAGGGGAAAAACCACGGAAGCCGCATGGCGCGCCGACCGAGAGATTCTAGACACCGAACACTGGGCGATGATCGACACGATTCGCAAGATCCTGGAATCGCCAGTGGACCACAAAACTCTCAGGATGATCTATGGCGTCGCCTTCCACGATGTCTATCACGCCGGACAGGTCCGCCTGCTCCGCCGTCTCCAAGAGCGCTGAAACTCGCCAACGCTACCGCCCCATCGCCGCTCGCAGCTCGCGCACCACTCCGGGCAAATCCGTCGTGTCCTGAAATAGCCGGATGGCCGCCACCCCCGCCGCCCCCGCTTCGACGCACTCCCGCGCGTTCGCCGGCATCACGCCCCCAATCGCGATCACCGGAATCCTTGAACGCTGGCAAACCGCCTTCAATTTCTCCAGTCCTTGCGGCGCTCCATAGCGCGCCTTCGACGGCGTGGCAAACACCGGACCATAGATCACATAATCCGCGCCGGCTTCTTCTGCCGCTAAGGCAGATTCCAGTGAATGCGCGGATGCTCCAACCAAAAACTTGCCTTCCATCTTCTGTTCGCGCAGGAATCGCCGCGCCTCGCTTACCGGCAGCGATTGCTCTCCCAGATGCACCCCCGCTGCTCCCGTCGCCAGCGCCACGTCGACCCGGTCGTTCACCACGATCCGGCAACTCCCCGGCGCTCTCCGCAGTGCCTCCCCGGTCAACTCGCTCAGCGCGTGCCCGCTCAGGTCTTTCTCCCGAACCTGAATACAGTCCACGCCCGCGCGTCCGCAGCTTTCGATTTTTTCCAGCAGGCCGCGGATCTGCTCATCCGCCGTGCCCGCCAGCGCCTTCCGGTCGGTCACGTAGCACAGCTTCACTTCACGAGTTGGTGGAGGGGGGAGCACTCACGGTCGCCGAGCGCGAATTGAACAGCCCAAACGCCACGAAGATGTCCAGCACGCCGATGCCGCTGACGATTCCGCGAATCGAAGGATGCAGCAGGATCGGCATCAGCCACGGAAAGTGGCTCAGGAAGTAATTCTGCTCCCAGAATGCGGACCACGGCAGGTACAGGAGCAGAGCGCCCATTTCGAACAAAAGAACAACCGTCAGTGCGCGCAGAATCCGGTTCATTTCTCCTGGGGCAACCCTTGCTCGATTGTGGGCAGGACCTCAGCGCGCTGGTTTTTGGAGTGAAGCAATGCGCTCCGCAACGTCGCGGTAATCGATGTTCACCGCGTAGACCTGAGAGAAGCTCTTCAACGCAGCTTCCAGTTCACCGGCCGATTCCTGGGCCACTCCCAAATCATACCGCAATGCCAGTTTACTTTCCGAATCGATCCCCGGCGTGTTCAGCGCGCGTTCGTACCAGATCGCCGCGATGTTCGGCTGGCCCTTCTCCATGAACGCCAGGCCCAGCAGCGTGCTGCACTGCATCGCATAGCGGAACGCTTTCCCGCGGTCGTTGGCCTTCGCCACCTTCTGGAATTCGCCGATCGCTTCTTCCAGCAATCCCATCTCGCGGAACGCGATGCCCAGGTTGTAGTGCGTCTCCAGATCTTCGTCTTCCGCGCCCATCTCGCCCAGTTCCGCGCGGAATTCGTCGAACACATCTTTCAGCGGGCCCGGTTCGGCGTGTACCACCGGTGTTTCCGCCTTCGGCGACGCGGCGGGCTGCGTCTCGCCGGCCGGCGCGGGCGCTTGCGACATCGCCGGAGTCAATTCGTCCAGCCCTAAGTCGTCGATCTCTTTCGCCAGCTCGGTCAGGAACTGATCGGACGAGAACACCTGCCCGTTCGACGCCGGCGCCACGGGCGCCGCCGGTTCCGGAGTCTTCGCCGGAGGAATCTGCGAAAGCATCTCATGCGGCGCTACCAGTTGCTCCGGCTCCAGCACCAGTTCAAACTCGTTTTCCAGTTCAAACTCGGGTTCGGGTGCGGGCGTTTTCGGCAGCGCAACTTCTGGCTCTTCCAGCGCCGGTTCATGTCCTTCCGCGGCCACTTCCGCGTGCTCCGGCACCGGCAAACTCGTCAACTCTTCGTCTGGCAGCAGTGTCTCCGCCGTGTGCGTGGGGATGTCTTCTACCGGCGCGCGCGTTCCGGCTCTTTCGCCCGCCGCCCCTGCAAGTTCCGGCGCAACTTCCTCCGCGCTGCCACTCCAGCTCTCCGGATCAACCTCTTCCACCGGCACGTGGAATTCCGAATGCCCCGTGTCTTCCGACGCGGGCACCAGTTCTTCGTGAGGAATCTCCTCGCCTGGCGCTCCGGACGCCTCCTCCACCACCATTTCCTCGAGCGGGATTTCTTCCGCCCCCGCGTGTCTCGCGGGTGCGGCCGGAGCTGGCGCGGACGCCGCTTCCGGTTCCCGCGTCTCCTCCAGCATGGATGCCCACTCGGAGGACAAGTCCACTTCCTCCGCCTCGCCTGCCTCCGGCGCCGCGGCCTCAGCCACGGGCTGCTCCACCGGCGTCTCGATGACTTCGATCTGCGGCAGATCCTCGCCCTTGATCTCGAATTCTGGCAATTCCTGTTTCGCTGACGCGATGGTTTCTACCGGGACAGCCGGCAACTCCTCGGCCGCCACGGACGCCGCTTCCGCAGCCGCCCGCTCCAGCACACCTTCTTCCACCGGCACCGTCTCCACCGGTTGCGGCATAGCCGCCGCAACGGCGGAAGCAATCTCCTCGTCCGACAAACCGGCTGCGCGCTGGAAGCGCCGGCGTAGCTCCCCGAATCTTTCTCCGCTTCGCGCATCTCCTCGCGTCGTGTGGATGTGCTCCAGCTGCGCCGCAAGTTCCGCCGTCCGGCGGTCGTCGCCTGCTCCCAGCACGAAATCCAGCAGCTTTTCGAGCGTCGGCGTGTGCGTTGGCGCCCGCCGCAATATCGCTTCCAGCAGGCCAATCGCTTTTTGCGTCAAGCCGTAGCTCGCGAACAGGTCCACGTCCGTCAGCGATTGCGTGATGAACTTCTGCGTGTCTTCGTCCAGCTCTGGCTCGGAAGCACCCGCCGTGCTCGTTGATGCTTCGGTGGCTGGCTGCGCCGGACCGGCATCAATCAGCGTAGGCCGCACTTTCGGTGCGTCCGGCTTCGGCAATTCTGCCTGCAGGTCCTCCGGGGCCACCACGACGTCGGCCGGCGCCGCCGCCTCCTCCACGATTTGCCCCATCTTCTTCAGCACGTCGTTCAGCTTGCGCTTCGCTGGATCGCTTTCCGGCTCGCGGTCCACCAACTGCTTGAAAATGTCCTTGGCGCGCTCCAATTTCCCCGAGGCCACCAGCGCGTCACCAAGATGCGCTAACGCATCCGGCAAACGGAATGAATCGCTCGTCCGCCCGTACGTATCCACCAGCCATTCGAGCGGCTCGAGCCTCCCCGGCAGTCTGGCCGCCAGGTCGCTCAGCAGGTGCGTCACTCCCTCGTGCTCTCCCGCGTCGATCATCGGTATGCGGATGCGCGAGATCAGACTCATCGCCCGCTCTGACTGCCCCCCCTCCAGCAGGGCCTCCGTCACCTTCTGCGTAGCGCCAAAATTCTTTTCATCCGACGAGAAGATGCGCAGGGCCAGCGCCGTGCCTTCGTCCCATTTGGCATTCTTCAGGTACAGATCCAGCAGCAGTTCCGCCGGCTCTCCACCCTTCTCGAGTCCCGGTACCTTCTCAAGGATGGCCGCCGCCTGCGCGATGTTTCCGGCCGTCGAGTACGCCCGCGCCTTCACGATCATCGCGTCGAGACTGGCGCTGTCGATCTGCAGCGCCTTGTCTGCCAGGCGTTCGCACTCCGCTTGGTCCCCGCGGGCCAGCGCCCGCTGCGCCGCCGATATATACGTCTCCAGCGCTTCGCCCGATTGCCCCATGGCCTGGTACAAGTCCGCCAGGCGAATCTGGATGCGCAGATTGTCCGGCTCTGCGGACAGCAATTTCTTCAGCAGTGCGATCGCTTCCGGCTGCTTGTTGTTCTTCAGGTGCAGCTCCGCCAGCTGCAGGAACAGCGGCCGCGCCTCGCTCATTACCCCCTGTTGCACATACAGATCGGCCAGTTTCTCCAGCGGGCGCACTTCTTCCGGAGCCAGCTTCGCGATGCGCTTGTAAACGGCGATGGCTTTGGTCAGGAATCCGTCGGAAACAAACAGCTGCGCCAGCCGTTCGAAATAATCGATGGCCTGAATCGTCTCGCCCTGCCGGATGTACAGCTCGCCGATGGTCATCAGCGTGACCTGGTCGCGCGGCTCATACTTCAAAATCTGCTGGTATTCCGCAATAGCCTGGGCCACCTTGCCCTGGTTCAGCAGTTTCTGTGCGGCTTCGACGAATTTGCTTTTGTTGTAGGCCATGCGCTCTTGGGCGACAGCTTCCCCGCGAAAGCCGGCGCGACTTTCTCCTGGTATGGCGGTGCAGGCGCTGAGTCTCCCGCCAGTTATCCTTTTTTCACGCTACGCTGCAGGGTGGGGGCAGTCAACGAATGTGGGTGGGGTTGTGAACAGGCAGTTATCCCCGTGGCTGATACGCCACTTCTGGCGAAGATACGGCGAAGGTCGATTGCCGCCGGAATTAGTCCAATTAACGGCCCGCTTGCATGGTTCTAGAACCATGCCTCGCGCTCAGCCTGCGCGCCCGCCGGTTCAGCACTTTCCGCAACTGCCCGTGCGCTCGGAATAGCCGGAGTCTGACCGCCAGTGACGAAATTCCCAGGCGCGCCGCAACCTCTTTGGTGGACAATTCGTCCGTCGTGCGCAGCAGGCACACCACGCGCAGCTCGCTCGGCAGGCTGGCGATCGCGTCGCGCACCATCCGGATCTGTTCGCTCCGGTGGTACGACGTTTCGGGACTCTCGGCCCAGTGTGCTTTTCCATCCCGGCTGGCATTTGGCACTTCGTGAAATTCTTCCAGCGGCACTGCGTTGCTGGCTTTCTTTCGGCGAAGAAAATCAATCGCGCAATTCGTCGTAATGCGCATCAACCACGCGCGGAACTCGTGCGTTTCTGTCTTCGTGGCGCTGAATTGATCCAGCTTCGTGAACGCCTTCAGCAGCGATTCCTGGCAGACGTCTTCCGCGTCTTCGGCGCTGCGCGTCAGGCGGTGCGCCAACCGCTGCAGGTTGGGTGTATGCGGAGAAACCAGGGATGCGAATGCTTCCCGGTCCCCTTCCCGGGCTGCGGCCAGCGATATCTGCAACCAGTTCGGCTGCAGTTGCTGTGTTGTGGCGATGGTGCACATACGCGGGGTAATCGCATGCGGTTTGCCATCGTCCGCCCGCGGCTAACAAACTGAAAACAATAGGCCAATTTGAAGGGGTGGGCATTTGCCGTAAACCAAGTGCCCGCTTTTGGGACGCGCCATGGCGAGACCGGACAATGCCATTTTGTCCTCTATCATGATCTCTTGACAAATTATTATTTCATGATAAACTAATAATCAAGTTAACGTGCGATCATCGGCCGGATTCTCTCCGGCTTTTTTTGTGCGCCCGCACGTTCGCAGTTCTATCAAAACACACGCTTTGTAAGTCCTTTGGATCCCACACTTACACAGGAGTGGCACCGTAACTCGTTTCTTTCCCACACTTACACAAAATAGGGGGGTGGGGGTCCTGCCTTCATTCTCCCCGCGGCCAGATCTCCAGCGGCAGTGCTTCCTGTACCGCGCCGACCGCCCAGCAACCTGCCTCGCGTACCGGCGCGAAGGAGTACCTGTGCAACGGCGTCGGACCGTGCGCTCGCAAGGCTTCGAGGTGTTCCGGCGTGGCATAGCCCTTGTGCTGCGCCAGCCCGTACCCCGGATACAACGTGTCCCACTCTTCCATGCGCGCGTCGCGGTGGGTCTTCGCCAGAATCGAAGCGGCCGCGATCGACACGCTTCGCGCATCGCCCTTGATCAGCGATTTTTGCTCGATCAGCACGTCCAGTTTCATCGCATCGATCAGCAGATAATCCGGCACGATGCGCAGCTGTTCGAGTGCCGCAGTCATCGCCTGACGACTGGCTTGGTAGATGTTCCACGCATCGATCCGTTGCGCGTCGATCTCCGCCACCGCCCACGCCAATGCGTGTTCCTGGATGCGTTCCGCCAGCTCCCCGCGCCGCTCCGGTAGCAGCTTCTTGGAATCGTCCAGCCCCACGATTCTTCGCTTGGGATTGAGGATAACCGCCGCGGCGACAACCGGGCCAAACAGCGCGCCCCGCCCGGCTTCGTCGAGACCCGCTATGCGGGTCCAGCCTAGCTTACGCGCCGCTCGCTCGTATCGGCTGGAGCACAGTCGGCTCATGCGGAAAGGAATTTCGCCCCGGCGCCAATTCTAGCACGCGCCCGCCGGCTCACCGCTTCGCTTTCGCGGCCACTCGGTACAGTGCCGATGCATGCGGCGCGAGTTGAACCTGGATCGCGCGTGCGCTTCCTGCGCTCCGCTTCTCCCAAAGGTCCCGCATCTCGTATTCGCCGGGAGCCATGCCGAGCTGCGCAAAGTCATAGTGCAGCGTCTGCGGTGAATCCGCGCGATTGAACACGGCAATGTAGTAGTCGTCGCCGGTTTCCGGCTGCGCCACCCACACCGCTGACTCTCTCGTGGTCTGCACGGCGCGGTTGCCCCGCGAATGCTGGTTCACCGCAATCACTTCGTCGTTCGTGAGCAACGCTTTTGTCCAATCGTCGCACAGCAGGAGGTTCCCGCCCATGATCAACGGAGAGCGAAACACAGCCCAAAGCGTCAGCAGCGTCCGTTGCTCGTCCTTCGTCAGCCGCGACGTTCGCGGTTCTCCCCAGCCCGGCGCCGGTCTCAGTTCCCCGATCGCCAGCATGTCCGCGTCCGGCCAGTTGCCCGGTTTGCTATGCGCCGCCCATGCGGCGGCGCGTTCAAATTGATCGTTCACGCCCTGCGGGAAATTCTCGCTGCTCTGCCATACGTCCCACTCGTCGTCGGAAATCCGCCACAGTTGCGCGTACTTCCCCATCTCCCCCGCCTTCTCGAGCGGCGCCGGGCCCGGTGACAGGCTCAACACCATCGGCCGCTTCACCTTTTTAAGGGCCTGGCTCAACAAACGAATCTCTTCGCCCTTATACGGGTGGCTGGAGATGCAGTCCACCTTCACGTAATCCACGCCCCACTCCTCGAACTGCCGCGCCAGCGAATCGTAATACGCCTGAGCTGCTGGCTTCGCTGGGTCGAGGCCATAGTTGAACGGGTTCCAGGGGCACGTGTCTCCCGTGTCCGCTGCATCCTGCGCGTGAAACTTCGAGCCTTCGATGGGGAGATTCTTCCCCACTGCTTCTTTCGGTATGCCTCGCAGAATGTGTATTCCGAATTTCAGGCCCAGGCCGTGCACATAGTCGGCGAGCGGCTGGAAGCCTTTCCCCTCCACCGCCGACGGAATCGTGTTGGCAGCGGGCGTGTACCGTCCATAACTGTCGAGGCTGAACTCCGCGTCTTTCGCGTTGTACCCGGCAGCGTGATTCTTCACGTACCAGCCGGAATCCACCACAACATACTCCCAGCCGTGCTGCCTCAGATTCTGCGCCATCCATTCCGCCGTGGCGCGAATGTCGCTCTCTTTTATGCTCTCGCCGAAGGCATCCCAACTGTTCCAGCCCATCGGCGGCGTTGGCGCCAGCGCTTGTTCCTGTGCCCCCGTCAGCACGCCGCACGCGAACAGCGCCGCAAGCACCACTGCGGTCTTTTTCATGATTGCACCCGGGTTCGATTCTATCTCCGCCTGGTGCGGCAATCGTCTTAAATAAAAAAGGACAGGCTTTTCTGCCTGTCCTTTGGAAAATCTTGAGAAGTGAAGCTTAGGCGTTCGCGGTGCTTGTCTCGGCGGGCGTTTCTTCGCGCGCGGCGCGTTTGATGCGGGCGGCCTTGCCCCGCAGATTGCGCAGATAATACAGGCGGGCACGGCGCACATCGCCCTTGCCCACCACGTCGATCGATGCGATCGATGGCGAGTGCAGCGGGAAGATGCGCTCCACGCCGGTGCCGAAGCTGACGCGGCGCACCGTAAACGTCGCGCTGCTCGCCCGGCCCTTCTTTGAGATCACCACACCCTCAAACGTCTGGATGCGTTCCTTGACCTTTTCGCCCTCGCCTTCCAGCAGGCGCACATTCACTCGCACCGTGTCGCCGGCGCGGAAATCCGGAAGGTCTTTGCGCAATTGCGCTTCGTGCAACTTCTGAATTACGGGGTTCATTGTCAGTATTCCCTGCAGACCCACTCAGGCGGGGCCAGCTGTTCTAAGGCAAACTCCTATTATAGCCAATGTGGCGACGATTTTCCAATTCACTTTTCGGGCGGTACGAGCGCGCCAACCAATAGAACAAATAGGCCAAAACAGATGACTCCAAGCCACCAGGGCGTGAATGGGATTGGGAATAAGGAGGAATAATAAATACCACCATGACGGCCATTTCCCGGCATCTCTCCGAGAATCCATTTCATGCCAAATCCATTCGGTTTCTTCTCGTTTTCGCCAGAGCTTGCTCCCGCCGCCACTTGGCCACCTCGGCATGATTCCCGCCGATCAGCACTTCCGGCACCTTCCAGCCGCGATATTCCGCCGGCCGCGTGTAATGCGGAAAGTCCAGAAGCAAATGCCTCCCGGACTTTGCGTCTTCCCTTCTCGCCGCTCGCCCTTCGTCGCTCGCCACTTCTTCTGAGAAAGACTCGTTCTGTGTGGAGGCTTCATTTCCGACGGCGCCCGGCAGCAGCCGCGTCACCGCATCCACCACGATTGCAGCCGGCAGTTCGCCGCCGCTCAACACGTAATCGCCGACGCAAATCTCCTCTGTCGCCAGA
>Ga0335082_10000229_pt1 | contig 57359 bp, 45 predicted proteins | sample Lox_Sample_41_FD_206718 | JGI IMG/M metagenome (GOLD analysis project Ga0335082, IMG submission 206718) | Soil microbial communities from Loxahatchee National Wildlife Refuge, Florida, United States - Lox_Sample_4.1 | ecosystem: Environmental > Terrestrial > Soil > Wetlands | place: USA... | reverse complement strand
GTTGGCGCGCTTGCCTCGCTTACGCCTGCGGACAAACGTGGACAGGTTCTCCAGTTGGGTAACATCACGGTCATTAACGATTGCTACAATTCGAATCCGAAGGCGCTCAACGCGATGGTCGACGCGCTTGCCGGCATGAAGGCGTCTCGCCGCATAGTGGTGGCGGGGGAGATGTTGGAACTGGGCCCGGTAGCCGCGGAAATGCATCGCTCCGCTGGGCAGCACATCGGTGAGAAAAAAGTCAATGTGCTCATCGGAGTGCGTGGCTTGGCTCACGCGATCGTAGAAGGTGCCAAGGAGACGGGAACAGAAGCCGTTTTCGTCGCGACACCCGAGGAAGCCGGCGAATGGCTCGCACGCGAAGTGCGAGAGGGCGACGTAGTCCTGTTAAAGGCTTCGCGTGGCGTCAAGCTGGAAAAGGCGCTGGATGTTTGGAAGGCAAAGATAAGTGGTCAGTGATGGCCATAGCTCCTGGTCCCTGACCTCTGCTCGGAGGCTGATTGCTCTATTGGCTGTTATTTCTGAAGCTGCAACATTATGTTGCGCCATTCCGCATTTTCCGCTACGTTACCTTCCGCACAGCCTTCGCCAGTCTCACTGCGCTTTTTACGGCTTTGATTGTCGGCCCGCTGGTCATCGGCCGCCTTCGTGATTTCCAGATCGGCCAATACATTCGTGAAGAAGGTCCCAAAGCACATCAGAAAAAGGCGGGCACGCCGACTATGGGCGGACTGCTCATTGTCATCGCGATTATCGTGCCGACCCTGCTTTGGGCCGATCTCAGCAATCGCTTCATCTGGATCGCCGTCTTCTCAACCTGCGCGTACGCTGCAATTGGATTCACAGATGACTACACGAAAGTGACGCACCGCAGGAATCTTGGACTGACCAGCCGTGCCAAGTTCGGTCTGCAAGTCGCTGCCAGCATTATTGTCGCCTCGATGCTGATCGCCATGCAGACCTACAACATGTATTCCACGAAGCTGATCGTCCCCTTCTTCAAGCAGTTTCACCCGGATCTTGTAGTTGGAGTCTGGGAGCGGAATCCGCACCTATGGCCGCTCGCGTTCCTGCCTTTCATGGCATTTGTCGCGCTGGTGATCGTCGGCTCGAGCAATGCTGTCAATTTGACGGATGGTCTTGATGGACTGGCGATCGGATGCACGGTCATTGCAGCCGGCGCGCTGACAGTTTTAACCTACGTCAGCGGCCACGCAACCTTCGCCACCTATCTGGAACTACAACGCATGCCACAAGTCGCCGAGCTCACGATATTCTGCGGCGCCATGGTGGGAGCCTCGATCGGTTTTCTTTGGTACAACACGCATCCTGCTGACGTTTTCATGGGCGATGTAGGATCACTGGCCCTGGGCGGCGCCATCGGAACCGTAGCAGTGATCATCAAGCAGGAACTCTTGTTGCCATTTATCGGCGGAGTGTTCGTGATCGAGGCGCTCTCGGTCATCCTGCAGGTCGGCTCGTACAAGCTGCGAAAAAAGCGCATCTTCAAGATGGCGCCGATCCACCATCATTTTGAACTGCTGGGCTGGTCGGAATCGAAAGTGATCGTGCGCTTCTGGATCGCCTCGCTGATTTTCGCTCTGTTCGCGCTGACGACGTTGAAACTGAGATAGGCTCCACTAACCACGGAGGCACGGAGTAGTCCTTCGATTTGATTTTCCCCGTGACTCCGTGTCTCCGTGGTGAAATAGATCGCAAATGGAACTGAACGGAAAACGCGCACTGGTAGTCGGACTTGGGAAATCAGGTGTCGCTTCGGCTTTATTCATGAAGGCACATGGCGCTCGTGTCACCGTGTCTGACACGAAGAGCGGCGACGAACTGCGGAACGAAATTCCGGTGCTGCTGGATCATGGCATTACGGTCGAAACCGGTGGCCACGGCGATCGCACATTCAGCAACCAAGACCTGATTGTGGTCTCTCCTGGAGTTCCAGTGGATGCAGCGCCGCTCGTGCAGGCGCGTTCACTGGGCGAAACCGTGATTGGCGAGATCGAACTGGCCGCTCAATTCCTGCCCGGACCCATCATTGCAATTACCGGGTCGAATGGCAAAACGACAACCACAACGCTGGCCGGCGAAATCATGGCAGCAGGAGGTTTTCCGGTTCTGGTCGGCGGCAACATCGGGACACCGGCAATCTCTCTTGCCGAGCGCGCCAAGCCCGACACTGTCATTGTGCTCGAAGTATCCAGCTTCCAACTCGAAACCGTTCAGACCTTCCGTCCGAGAGTCGCCGTTATTCTGAATATCACTCCCGATCATCTCGACCGCCACCGCACATTCGAGATTTACGCCGATGCCAAGGCCCGGATATTCGAGAACCAGCAGGGAAGTGACTTTGCTGTTCTCAACGCCGACGATCCGACCTGCGTGGCCATGGCCAAACGCACGCGTGCGCAGGTTTTCTGGTTCAGCCGTCTGAAGGAAGTCGACCAAGGTGCGTCGGTGCGCGACGGCAACATCGTCTTTCGCGACCCGAAAGGTCAGCGCGAAATTCTGCAGGTCTCCGAGATTCCATTGAAGGGTGCGCACAACCTGGAAAATGTCCTCGCAGCGGCTTGCGCGGGCGTGCTGATGGGCTGCGCTCCGGACAAGATCCGTCAAGCAGTGCAGAATTTCAAGGCCGTCGAACATCGGCTGGAGTTCACGGCGACCATCAATGGAGTCGACTACTACAACGACTCCAAAGCTACCAACGTCGATGCCACGATTAAAGCACTGGAATCTTTCCCGGCGAACATTCACTTGATCCTCGGTGGCAAGGACAAGGGCAGCGACTACACGGTCCTGAACGATCTGATCCGCCAGCGTGTGAAACGCATCTACACAATCGGAGCTGCAGCGGCCAAGATCGAATCCCAAGTGAAGGGTGCAGAGATCGTGCACGCTGAAACTCTGGAGAACGCCCTCCGGAAGGCTCATGCGGCTGCGAAGTCCGGCGATATCGTGCTGCTCGCGCCGGCCTGCGCCAGCTTCGATCAGTTCAAGAGCTATGAACATCGGGGAAAGATGTTTAAGGAAATTGTGAAGAGCCTTGGACAGGCTTAGTTAAGTATCTTCTCCGTGCCTCCGTGGTGAGACTTAGCGTCCCGAACCAAAATAATCAACAATCAGAATTCAACAATCCACAATCTCAGTGCTCACCTCCGTGGTGAAATAAGTGTCCCATGGCGAAGCGCGTGAGTGTCGACCGCTGGCTGTTTACCGTCACCATGCTGCTCGTCTTTCTCGGCCTGGTGATGGTCTTCTCGGCTTCCGCCGTGATGGCCCGCGAGCGCTTCGGTTCTCCGTACGCCTTCCTCTCCAAGCAGTTGATCTGGGCTGTCGCTGGACTCGTCACGATGACGGTCACCATGCGCCTGGACTACCGCCGGTACAGGCATCCGGCGCTGGTCTTCTCGTTCATGGGCATCACCACGTTGCTGTTGATTTCGGTCTTCTTTCTTGACCGCTCCCACAACACGCACCGCTGGATCCATGCCGGAGGGTTTTCGTTCCAGCCGTCGGAACTGGCGAAACCGTGCTTGATTCTCTTCCTGGCATACTTCCTCGAGACCAGGGCCAAAACCATTGATGACGTCCGCAATACGCTGTTTCCCGCCACCGTGCCGATCCTCGTTTTTTTGGGATTGATTGTGTTGCAGCCTGACCTCGGCACAGCGATCGCCTGCGCGGGTATCGCCGCTTGCATTCTCTACGTCGCCGGTATGCGCCTTCGTTATTTCGGATATGCCTTTGCCGCGTCTTTGTTGCCTCTTTATTTCCTCATCTTCCATGTCAAGTTCCGGCGTGATCGCATCCTGGCTTTCATCAATCCTTACGCCGACCGCCAGAAGGCCGGATTTCACATCATTCAATCGCTAATCGCCGTCGGTACCGGAGGCGTGACCGGCACGGGCCTGATGGAAGGGAAGCAGAAGCTCTTTTACTTGCCCGAGCCTCACACGGACTTCATTTTCGCCGTGACTGCCGAGGAGCTCGGCTTGGTTGGAGCGACGTTCGTGGTCGTTTTGTTTGCAATCTTTATGTGGCGAGGTATGCGAGCCTCCTGGCGCACGGACGACCTCTTCGGACGCTACCTGGCAGTCGGTATTACCAGCATGGTCGTGCTGCAAGCTCTCATCAACATCAGCGTCGTGCTCGGCATGATGCCGACCAAAGGAATCCCCCTCCCGCTCGTTTCGTACGGTGGGTCGTCGCTCTTCGTGACGCTGGCGTGTATCGGGGTGCTGCTGAATATCACGAAGCAGGCTGAGTGAAAAGGCCTTACTCTTTTCGCTTTACGTGTCCCCGAACCCACTCCAAAATTCTGGCAAACCGAAATTCGCTTCGCGCGATCGATCCTTCGATATAACCGTATCCCTCATCGGTAGCTGCATCCAGGTAGAAGCCGTTCACTCGCAGGAAGACGTCAGCAGCGGCAAATGAGATGCGCTTGTTTCCATCAATGAACCCGTGGTTCATTCCCAGCGATTCCATGAGTGCTGCAGCTTCTTCTTCAACGGAGTCGTAGTAGCCGGTCTGAGGACGGAACACTGCTGCCTCGATCGCTCCGGCGTCGCGAACTCCATGCAGGCCTCCGAACAATTCAATCAGCCGATGTTGCATCCGATACACTTCGGCCACGGTCAGGTATTCCCGCATTACTTCGCCAAGCGCTCAAGCAGTTCACGATTGCGCGCCACAGACTGGTCAAATGCGTCCATCACCTCGCGCCGCACGAGATGTTGCGACGGCACAACATTACGTAAATAGAACCGGAGAGCCTCCTCCAAGACATACCTCTTGGTTTGTCCATTGCGCTTGGCTGTTTCGGCCAGTTGTTCATAGAGAGCAGCGTCAATCTCAGGTGTGAATTTCTTTGTTGTAGCCATGCAAATGACCCTTCGATGTCCTATTATAACCTTATATCTTGATAAATCAAGATTTACCAAGATTTACGTAGATAATTGAAAAGAGATTGTTTATAGTCACCACATGCGCGCAATCCTGGCGGGTGGGGGCACCGGCGGACACGTCATTCCCGCGCTGGCCATCGCCAACGAACTCAAGAAAAGCTACAGCGCTGAGTGCCTGTTTATTGGCACCGCGCGTGGCATTGAAAATCGCTTGGTGCCCGCAGCCGGGTATCCGCTTCAACTGGTTCGTGTCGGCGCGCTCAAGAACGTCAGTTTCACGACTCGGCTCAAAACCGCGTTCGATCTGCCTCGCGCATTGTGGGATGCCGGGGGCATGATCAATGAGTTTGCCCCCGACGTGGTCATCGGCGTAGGCGGCTATGCCTCTGGTCCAGCGATGTTGTCGGCCATCGTGAAGCACATCCCCACCCTCGCTTTTGAACCGAACGCCGTGCCCGGATTTGCCAATCGCCTGGTCGCGAGGTTCGTTTCCGCCGCTGCGGTGCATCTGGATGAAACGGCCCGTTTCTTCCGCCACGGAGAAGTCACGGGCGTTCCGGTTCGTCAAGCATTTTTCGAGATCACGCCAAGGCGCGGCGGCACGCCGACGGTACTTATCTTCGGCGGCAGCCAAGGTGCGCACGCGATTAACGAAGCTATGATCCGTTGTTTACCGGTCTTGCAGCGTGAAGCTCCCGGAATTCATATCATTCATCAGACGGGAGAGCGCGACTATAATGACGCGCTGTCCGCTTACAAATCGCATAGCGACGCCGCGGAAGTCTTCAGGTTCATCGAAGACATGCCGACAGCGTTCGCGCGAGCGGATCTGGTTGTCTGTCGCTCCGGCGCCAGCACCGTCGCCGAGATCGCGGCGGCAGGGAAGCCGGCAGTATTTGTTCCGTTCCCTCGCGCGGCCGACGATCATCAGCGCGTGAATGCGGAAGCGTTGGCGAAGCACGGAGCGGCCGTTGTGGTGGAAGAGTCGAAGCTGGAAGGAGTGTGGCTTGCAGAAACGATTGCAGCGCTGCTGCAAGATCAGCAGCGTCTCTTGAAGATGGGCCATGCCGCGCGGGAACTAGCGCATCCGAACGCCGCCCGAGACATTGCAGCGATGGCCGCGAGAGTAGCGGGAATTGAGTGATTGTGTAATTTGGTAATTGAGTTGGAAAATGTCGGGGCCGTGGAATTTAAATTACCCAATTACAAAATTACCTAATTACTAAATCTGTTCCATGTTTGCAAAGATTCAACGCGTCCATTTCGTAGGCATTGGCGGCATCGGCATGAGCGGCATCGCCGAAGTCTTGCTGAACCTGGGCTACAAAGTTTCCGGCTCTGATCTGAAGAGTTCGGCCGTTACGCAGCGGCTGGCGAGCCTTGGCGCGACCACGTTCGAAGGACACCGCGCCGAAAACATCACGGGAGCCGAGGTCGTCGTCACAAGTTCGGCGATCGCACACGAGAATCCCGAAGTTACGGAAGCTCACAAGCTTCATGTCCCGGTGATTCAGCGCGCCGAGATGTTGGCCGAGTTGATGCGCCTGAAGTACGGGGTCGCAATCGCGGGCATGCACGGCAAGACGACCACGACTTCAATGGTCGCGGCCGTTCTTGCTGCTGGAGGTCTCGATCCCACAGTCGTCGTTGGTGGACGCGTCGACGCCATGGGTTCCAATGCGCGCTTGGGAAAATCGCAGTATCTAGTCGCCGAAGCAGACGAGAGCGACCGCAGCTTCCTCAAACTCTCGCCCATTCTCTCAGTCGTGACCAACATCGACCGTGAGCACATGGACACCTACCGCAACATGCGCGACGTGAAGAAGACATTCCTCGACTTTATGGACCGCGTGCCCTTCTACGGCATGATCGTCGCCTGCAATGACGATCCGCTGCTGAGAAAGCTTTTACCCGATGTACAAAGGCGAACGGTCACATATGGCACGAAGCGCGGATCGGATTTTCTGATCAAATCGGAAGTGACAAAGCGCGAAGGCAGCGGCGATTCGCGTCCGTACAGCCGCTTTCACGTGACGTATCAAGAGCGCGATCTCGGAGAATTCACGCTCCACGTGCCGGGCGCGCATAACGTTTTGAATGCCACCGCTGCCATCGCAGTCGGAATCGGGCTCGACGTCAACGTCGACGCGATCCGCTCCGCACTCGATCAGTTCCGGGGCGTCGACCGCCGCTTTCAATTGCGCGGACGCGCCGCCGGAATCAGCGTCATCGACGACTACGGTCATCATCCAACTGAGATCAAGGCGACGCTGGCCGCCGCCAAGCAATGCGGCTTTCGCAAGATTCACGTCATCTTCCAGCCGCATCGCTACACGCGTACGCGCGATCTGATGGAAGAGTTCACGACTGCATTCGGCGATGCTGACTCGCTTTACCTGCTCGACATCTACGCCGCGAGTGAAAAGCCGATCGAAGGTATCACGGCACAAGGATTAGCGAAGAGAATCGGCGAGACGAGTGTTCAGCCAGTCCAGTACGTCGCATCATTCGCAGACGCGGTGAACGCCACCAGCAAAGTCGCCCAGGATGGCGACATGATCCTGACGCTCGGGGCCGGAAGCGTTTCGCAGTTAGGACCGATGATTCTTGAGAAATTGAAAGAACGCGAACCTGCTCCTGTTTAGGGACGGACGCCTCGTCCGTGTTCGTCCAAGTCAACCCTCACATTTGCGCAATTACGGCTCTTCCGTGATATCGTCTCCCATCCGTTCCCATTCTCGCCCCTCGATCGTTGACAGGAGGCAGTTCCATGGGCCCCTTGATCGCTCAGTTCGGACAGATGCTGCGGCGGCTCACTCGCACGCCGCTGTTCACAACTGTCACGCTCATTACCCTAGCGATCGCTGTCGGCGCCAACGCTGCAATCTTCAGCGTGATTGAGGGAATTCTGCTGAAGCCCTTGCCGTATCCACACTCGGAAAACCTGGTGGCGGTGCGCCTCACAGCGCCAGGCATGAACCTGTACAAGGTGCCCCTCTCTCCATCGACTTACTTCGTCCTGCGCGAACAGGGCCGCGTTTTCGAAGATATCGGTCTTTATGATCCCGTTCTAGCGAACGTCACGGGTGTAGCTGAGCCGGAACGGGTTCATGCGTTGAAAATGACCGATGGTGTCTTACCAATCCTTGGTGTTCGTCCCCTGCTCGGCCGCACATTCACACCAACAGACGATTCTCCGAGCGGTCCGGATGTTGTGATTCTCGGGTACGGATATTGGCGGCGGAAATTCGGCGCAGACCGATCCGTCATTGGACGAACCATCACCGTCTATGGCAAGCCCGAAGAGATCATCGGCATACTGCCGGCGGATTTTCGGTTCCTCGACGAACCCGATCCCGCCTTGATCCTTCCCTTTAAATTCGATCGGGCAAAGACATTTTTGGCGAACTACAGCTTTCAGGGAGTGGCCAGGCTTAAGCCCGGCGTGACGCTCGCCGATGCTGGCACCGATGTCGCACGAGTGCTTCCGCTCGTCTTGCAGAACTTTGGCCCGCCACCAGGTTTCAGTCTCGCGTTGTTTGAACAAGCGCATTTCGGCCCTAACTTGCATTTCCTGAAACAGGACGTAGTGGGAGATGTCGCCGGCGCTTTATGGATACTCATGGGTGGTCTTGGACTGGTGCTGCTGATCGCCTGCGCGAACATTGCCAACCTGCTGCTCGTGAGGACCGAAAGTCGTCAGCAGGAGTTGGCGGTTCGTGCTGCGCTGGGCGCCAGCCGCCGTCGCCTCGCGGGAGAGATGCTATTCGAGAGCCTCGTTCTCGCATTACTCGGAGGCGCACTTGGGTTGGCCTTCGCAGCTTTGGCTCTGCGCGTCCTTGTCGCCATGGCGCCCACTGGGCTTCCCCGCTTGAACGAGATTGGCCTTGACGGTCCGGTCTTGCTCTTTACCTTTGCTGTATCTGTCGCCGCAGGTTTGCTGTTCGGGTCCATTCCGGTTCTGAGGTTCTCTGGTACGCGGCTTCAAACCGGGCTTCGCGAGGGCGGACGATCTCTCAGTGCGAGCCGGGAGCGCCATCGCGCGCGCAACAGTCTGGTCGTTGTCCAAGTGTCATTGGCGCTCGTGTTGATGATCGCCTCCGGTCTCATGGTCCGCAGCTTCCACGCTATGACGCACGTTGAGCCTGGCTTCTCCAGCCCGGCTGAAGTTCAGACGTTTCGCGTGATGATCCCCGACGCCGAAATTCCTGACCCCGAGCATGTGATCCGCACTGAGGAAGCTGTCCTGCGGAATTTAGCCGCGATCCCTGGCGTTTCCTCCGCGGGAATCTCCACCAGCATTCCCATGGACGACAGCGGCTGGATGGATCCGATACACGCGAAGGATCGAGGCGATTCCGAAGGTTCCGTCCCGCCGATGCGTCAATTCAAATTCGTTTCACCGGGATACTTCAAAACGGTCGGCATGCCCCTGATTGCCGGCCGCGATCTGACTTGGAGTGATGCCTATGGCAAACGGCCGGTCGCGATCGTCTCCGACAACCTGGCTCGCGAGTATTGGCACGACCCCTCCAATGCGCTCGGCAAACAAATTCGCGGCGCGAATACTGACGATTGGCGGGAAATCGTGGGTGTGGTGGGCGACGTTCGACAGAACGGTGTAATCGAAAATGCTCCCTCGATCGTGTACTGGCCACTGCTGCTCGCGAATTTCGACGGAAATCCGGTCCAGGTGAGCCGCGGGATAGGCTTTACGCTGCGCACGCAACGGGCAGGTTCGGAAAGCCTGACGAGTGATGTCCGCCGCGCTGTATGGTCGGTCGATGCCAATCTCCCGCTGGCGGAAGTCCACACACTCGACTACTACTACCGTAAGTCGATGGCGCGGACCTCCTTCACCTTGGTGATGCTGGCCCTTGCTGGAAGCATGGCCTTGATGCTCGGCATTGTCGGCCTTTATGGCGTCGTCGCCTACTCAGTATCGCAGCGCCGACGCGAGATGGGCGTTCGTATGGCGCTGGGAGCTCGCCGCGGAGAACTGGTCGGGATGTTTGTGCGCCATGCTTTAACACTGACCGGAGTGGGAGTTGTTTTAGGGCTCGGTGCTGCCTGGGCCGTCATGCGCCTGATGTCGTCGCTGCTTTTTGGAGTCAAGCCTGTCGATCTCGTCACGTACGGTGTGGTCTCGTTTGGCCTGATCGCGACCGCGGCGGTCTCCAGCTATCTTCCTGCGCGCCGCGCTGCGACCGTGAATCCCGTCGAGACATTGCGCGCGGAGTGACCTAACCTGACGGATGCCTGCCCGGCCCTTCGTGATTTTCGAGAGGCGTGCATGTGCGCCGGTAACCCGACCTGCTTCTGATCTAGACTCTTCTTCTTATGAGATCACACCGTCTTGCCCAATTGATTCTCCTCGTCGCGTTCATGCACTCCGGATTGTGCTCGGCCCCGGCGCAATCACCGAAACCCACTTCTACCGAAGGCGATTACATCGCACACAACTTCCACTTCCAATCCGGCGAGACTCTCCCTGAACTCCGCCTGCACTACACGACCTTCGGGAAGCCGACGAAAGACGCGAGCGGCAAAGTTACCAATGCCGTCCTGATCCTCCACGGCACCGGCGGTACAGGACATCAATTCCTCGCCCCGCAGTTCGCCGACGTTCTCTTCGCCCCCGGACAGCTCCTCGACGCCACGCGTTATTTCATTGTCCTTCCCGACAACATCGGCCACGGAAAGTCCAGCAAACCGAGTGACGGTCTGCACGCGAACTTTCCGCAATACGATTACGACGACATGGTCGCTGCGCAGCACGAGTTGCTTGAAAAAGGACTAGGCGTGAATCATCTCCGCCTGGTGATGGGCACTTCCATGGGATGCATGCACTCCTGGGTCTGGGGCGAAACGTATCCGGACTTCATGGACGCGCTCATGCCGCTGGCGTGCCTTCCCGTTCAAATTGCGGGACGCAATCGCTTGTGGCGCAAGATGGTCATTGACGGCATCCGCCAGGATCCTGAATGGAAGAACGGCGACTACACCACAGAGCCACGCGCGGCCTTGCAGATCTCTGCAGATTTTCTTCTGATCGCCGGAAGCGCGCCGATCCCCATGCAGAAGAATCTTCCCACGCGCGACGCCGTTGACAAGTATCTCGACGACTCCATGAAGCGCATCACCGCGACACTCGACGCCAACGACATGCTCTACGCCGTGAATTCTTCGCGCAACTATGATCCATCACCCAAACTGGAAACGATCCAGGCGCCCGTCATGTTCGTGAACTCCGCCGACGATTTCATCAACCCGCCAGACCTGGGCATCGCCGAGCGCGAAGTCAAGCGTGTGAAGCACGGCAAGTTCGTGCTCATCCCGGCCTCCGAGCAGACGCACGGGCACGGTACGCACACCTGGGCGGCGATCTGGCAGCAGTATTTGAAGGAATTGCTGGACGAGACGAAGTGAAGATCCTACTGGGGAGTTGGAGTCGGCCCCCCGAACGCCAGTGTTTGCGAAATGTGAATCTTCTGCGCTGGCAAAAGCAGATCGAGGATCAGGTCCTGAGGTGTCGGACTGGAGAACTCCACGTCGTAGGTTTCTCCGACTGTAATTGTCATTTGCGCTTTACTCGCTCGCGGCGGTAGATCAACTCCATCTTTTGCGATGTTCAGCCACTCCACCGGCCCATTCGTATTTCGCAACGACACCTGCATGCCCTGATTGTTGGTTGAGATGTTGATAAAACGTAGGCGATATTTCTTGCCGGCTTGCAGTTGCATGGTTTTGCTTTGCGGAGTGCCGTTAATCAGCGCCAGCTCGCGCAATCCGCCGAAGTCGCCAATGCTGAACACGAAAGTCCTGTCGGACTCGGGATCATATTTTTCTCCGGGCGGCAGCACGATCAATGGACCATAGATTCCATTGGTTAACTGCGACTGCTCGTGCCAGTGCGTGTGATAGATGAAGGTTCCTGCGCGGGGAGGTGTAATGCGCGCAGTAAAGGATTGTCCCGGCTGGATCGGGGGCGCGATTCTATCACCAGAACCGCTCCAGCCCGCCACCCCGTCATAGTAGCTTTCGACTTCAATCCCGTGCCAGTGAATAGCGGTGGGGTCTTTCAAATGATTGACCACTTCGATTTCAGTAGGCTCATCGCGAAGCAATATCAATGGGGGACCAATCAGGCCCGGTGGTGTTCCTGCATCTTCCAAATGTCCTTCTTCACTAATCGTGACTGCATAGCGCGGATCGCTCTTGCGCTCGTTGATCTCCAGCTTCAGTCTGCGACGGGCAAGCCAAGGTATTGCTGCAGCCGAATGAGGGCCTTCTGGCACAGTGATGCCGAGCACCATCTGTCCCATTCCGTTTGCTTCATGCATCTGATGCTCGTCGGTGTAGGCCGAATGATCCGCGATGTCCAGTCCCGGCACCTGGGGCACTACTGCGGGGATCATGTGCTGGAACATGTGGCAATGAAAGAGCCATTGGCCGGCGCGCGTCGGAGACCAACTCATGTCGAAGGTTTCGCCTTGCGCGATCCGCTGCGTGACCACCATCGGGTGCTGGTCGTTGCCGTACGAGGTTATTTGCCCGGCACGATTGAAAGCATCAACTCTGTAATAGAAGCCATGCAGATGCAACGCGTGAGGTTCGTTCGTGGCATTGATCCAACGCCAATGCGCTTCTTTACCGATCTCGTAGTGGAATTTCTGCGTGTAGGGCCAAGACTTGCCGTTAATTGTCGCGAGCGTCTGCCTTGCACTGGCGCCCGGACGCTCCGACATCATTTCCATCACGAAGACTTCGTCGTCGGGTACCTTGCCGGGCGGATCGACAACAATGGCGCCAGTCAACTCGGAGTCGATACCGTGCCGGAGTTTCAGGTCATCGGTGTCCGTGGCTCCCCAGTAAAAATAAAGACCGGGGACGGTCGCCTTGAACCGTACTTGTTCGGTTGCTCCGGGCGCGACATTTACCACATCGCTGCCCTGAATACCCAGGCCGTGTACTCCGACTGGTACCGCAAGATGGTTATGCAAGGATGCGTGAATTTCAGTATTCTGCGGCACGCGAATCAGCGGCCCAGGATTCTGCAGCCGATGTCCCGATTCGCCAAATGCGTACACCGCGAGTGCAATCCCATCAGCCGCTTCAGGGCGCCATTCTCCTCTTCCGATTTCCAGTTGAACCATCAACACGCCATCGCGAAGAACACCTGCGGCCGTGTGGTTCTCATTCACCTCGATTTCTGGAAGAGATGAAGCGAAAAGTGGAGACCCCGCAAATGCACTACATAGCGAGAGCATGGCAACGTGCAGGATGCACAACGGACGAAACACTGTCTTTAAATTCTCCGGGGAATGCCAGATTCTACCTTGGACACGGGCGATTATCTATGGTGATGTTCGGCTTTCGTGCACCAAACTCGAAAAAGGCCCGGCGTAAACCATTTGCGTCGTGATGGGCACTTCGATGGGAGGCATGCATTCGTGGGTTTGGGATGAAAACCTATCCCAAGTTGACGGATGCCCTAATGCTGCTTGGCCTGCCCTCCGGTGCAGATCGCCATGGAGTCGAGACCTGTTTCAGTCAATAGCGAGAACACCCCTGGGCCTCTAAGATAGCCGTGACGGTGGTCGAGCGAAAGCAAGAGAACTCCCAGATAAGGAGTTGTCCGCATTGCGGGTGCTTAGGAAATGCATGTATCAGCCGAAGCAACGACCCTGTTTGTGCCGGAACTAATTGCCGAGCAGCGAGCGAGCAGAGGAGAAATATGGCGAATTTAGACGTCTGCGTAGTTGGTGAAATCAACCTGGACCTCATCCTCTACGGTCTGCCGAAGGAGCTTGTCTTGGATCGGGAACTGCTGGCCAACGGGCTCGCGCTTACCTTGGGCAGTTCCTCCGCAATCTGTGCCCATAACTTAGCAATGCTTGGCAGCAAGGTCGGTTTCGTCTCAAAAATCGGCGGTGACGCTCTCGGGAAGATGGCTCTTGAAAGACTGTCGGCTGCTGGGGTTGAAGTGGGCCGCGTAAAGCAGACAATGGGGCGCACGGCTACCGGATTGACCGTGATCTTGCCCTATCTGCAGCAACGTTACATTCTCACTTATCCAGGCACGATGTTTGAAATGCAATATTCGGACATCGAAATGTCCTACGTAAAGTCCGCCCGCCATCTGCACGTTTCCTCGTTTTTCTTGCATCGGGCGTTGCGGCCCAGAATTCTGGAGCTCTTCCGGCAGGCCAAAGCGGCAGGTCTTTCGACCTCCCTCGACACCAACGACGATCCCGAAAACAAATGGGACCGCGACTTGCTTGACGTCCTTAAGCACGTGGACATCTTCTTCCCGAATGACCGTGAAGCGAAGAAGGTCGCCCGCACGGAGGACCTTTCGCAAGCCATTAACACCCTTGCCGGACTGGCGAAGATCGTAGTTGTGAAACGCGGTGCCTCCGCTGCGATCTGCCGCTCAGGGCAGGACCAGTTCAGCCTCATGCCACCGAGTGTGAAGACCGTGGACGATGTGGGCGCCGGAGACAGTTTCGCCGCCGGGTTCATTCACCAGTTCTTGACGGGGGCGAAACTTGAGGACTGCCTGGCGTATGCGAACGTGGTTGGAGCCTACTCCACGACAAAAGAGGGTGGCACAGAGGCTTTTCGCGATCGTCCTGCGCTCACCAACTTTATCCGGCAGCACTTGTCCGCCTCCCCGCGCAAGTAAGGTCTACACGAGATCCTGAGATTCAGGAGTGGGCGAGGGTTACGACTCCTCTCGCCCGCATTCTTCGATAACACCTGCTGCTCCCCGTGCCAGAATGTCAAAGAGGCGAAAATCATCTGCAGAAGGTTGATGAGGCGTCCGCCAGTGGGTCGAGATCATGCCGACGACGGTCCCGGAACGCGCGATCAGAGGCGTGGTTTGGCAGGCGCGAATGCCGGTCTGTAGATAGACTTCCTGATCTTCTGAGTCGGCCATGGAGTCGCAGGTAGCAATGTCTTCTGCGACTACGCGACGGACATCGCGAAGGGCAATTCCGCACGTACTTTTCGAATCTGCGCGCACCCATTCCCAAAATCTGGCAGCGTGAGGATTGAATCCCCGAAAGGCCAGCAGACGCAATTCCCCTCCGGCTCCGCGCTCTGGAAATAACTTTTGCATGCTGGCATAGTCGGAGCGCATGAGGGATACAGCAATATCGACAATCTCTTCGTACACAAGCTCCTGACCAGTTTCTGCCGAGGCGGAATTGTTCAGGGCCAGACAACATCGAATAGATTGCAGGGCTGGAGAAAGCTCTGTGGATGCATTTGATTTTACGATGTAACCCACCGCACCTGTCGCTATCGCGGCATCGATGATGTCTGCGCTTCGGTTTTCGCTCACAAAAAGAATTCGTGATTCTGGCGCAACCTGACGGATCTGTTGAGCAGCCTCGATTCCATTCAGTCCAGGAAGGCCAATGTCCAGCAGAATCAGGTTGGGTTGCACTTCCTCTGCTTTCACCACTGCTTCCCTGCCGTCAGAGGCCGTGTCGACGACTTGAAGTCCTTGTATGGTCGCGATCGTCGAGCAGATCGAGTCCTGCCAAGGCTGATAATCGTCTACGACAAGAACTCTTATCGTCGATTGTTTGTGCATGAAACCTCCCGGGGGGCTCCTACTTTCGATCGGTCCGATTCAAGCATTAAGTGCCAACGGCGTTGTCAACCGAGTTCCCAATAACGGGCCTGATTTCGTTGGAGTTGATGTAATTCTTCTTCCGACAACCCGAACTCTGCAAAACCACACTCGGTGCAAATCATGAGCAAGGGAAATGCCCAAACCGTAGGCTTATCTAAGTTTCTAAGTCCCTGAGGAGGGTGGATATTGATTTCGGAAGGATATGCGTTTTGATTGACGGAATGGCAACGTTTGCAGGGCATGGACGTGACCCTCCAACTCGACCGCCCCGGGGCACTGCCCATATACAAAGATTGCACCTGCCTTAACTATGAAGTCAAACTGGATGGAACCCAGTTGCTTCCGAACCCGCTTGCCCCCATTGAGTTGCAACAACTGCGGGCTTCAAATCGATTCTTGTCCCACGGAACTTCTCGCCGTACCTTTTCGTATTCCTTGCTAACGCTTTATTGTGCCCTTCGTCTATTGAGCCATAAGGGGTTAAGGCAATGAAGACACAAGCATGGGGATGGCTGGCTACTGCGGTTCTCGCCGCCGGACTGAATTCGAGCTATCACAACGGCGGACTGCAGTGGGTCCACGAAGCGGCCGACCGTGTGCAACATAACAGCAGTGCGGTGTTCGCGCTGGCTACTGGACGCGCCGACCAATTTTTGGCTGAGGCGCAGCTGGTGAGCGCGCAGAGTTCGCTGTCATGCCCAATGACTGCCGCTCTTGCGGCAGTTCGGCATTCGATTGCCCCCGCGCAGACCGATCAGGAGCGCGTTGAGGCTATGACAGCCCGCGAGGAGTCGGCAATGGCTCGGCTCGAGGCAAAACGCGCGCGCATGGAAACCCAGCTCGCCCGCCTCAACATGGCGAATTTCAATCCCGTGATGATGCGAGCGCCAAGAGCTGTTTGCCCAAGGGTGCACGTGAGCATTCCCCGTATTCCGATGATGAAAATGCCTGTGATCCAAGTCCCCTCGGCGCCAGTCGTTCATGTCGAATACATGGGCGCGGGACCTGTTTAGAGCCGATTCGATCGGTTAGAAGTTCCTTCTCCTCACTGGGAACCCGGGCGCGGAAAGCAAGCCGCGCCCGGGATGTTTTTTCACCCGTTTGTCCTTCCGAGAAGCGAAGCGCCGAGGAATCTGCTGTTTCTCGCAGCGAGCAGACAGCGGATTCCCCCATCGTGGCTTCGGAATGAGAGATACTTTTCCTACAGAGTGACAACCGAGAACTGACAACTGAGAACTCTTACCATTCCAGTTACCCACCTGTGCAAATCCTGAAATTTTTCGTCTATCTCATTTCGAGAATTGCGGCTATAGTGAAGACGCTCAGCGATTCCCAGGCGACAACTACCTGAACTGATGGCGCGGAAAGAGAGCCCCACCATCTTGCAGGAGGAGTTGTACCCGTCCGGGCCCGTACGGGAGCCATTCCCGCGCGAGGAACTGGACGACGCGCGTCTGGTGGATCTCGATACTCCTGAAGAATCTCCCTTCCTGCGCGCGCAAAAGCGAGTGCCCGCGCGACGCTCTTCGCTGCCGAAGAAAACCGCCAATCGCCTCCTGTGGGGCGCCGTCGCTGTGGCTGTTCTTTGCGTGGGAGCTGTGATCGCCGCCATGCTTTACCAATACGGCGAGCACTCATGGAGATTCCGCATCGACTCGAGCGACAACATCGAGGTCGCGGGAAACGAAAACGTCACCAAGGCGCAGATCATGGAAGTCATGGGCGCCGACATCGGGCGCAACATTTTCTTCATTCCTCTCTCCCAACAGAAAGTGCAACTCGAACAGATTCCGTGGGTCGAATCGGCCAGCGTGATGCGATTCGTTCCGAATCACCTGCGCGTCGAAGTCCACGAGCGCACGCCAGTTGCGTTCGCGAGAGTTGGTCCGCGAATTTTCCTGATCGACGGTGGCGGCACTTTGATGGATTTGCCGCCGAAACACAAATATTCATACCCAGTGATTCTCGGCATGAATCCCGGCGAGCCAATTTCCACACGGCTTCCGCGGATGAAGGCCTACAACGAACTTGTAGAGGCGCTCGACTCCGGCGGCGCGCACTATTCAGCGGACCTGAGCGAGGTCGATGTTTCCGATCTCGACGACGTGAAGGTTCGCGTGAACGATCCTCAAGGCGACGTGCTGGTCGAGTTGGGAAATTCGGACTATTTGAAGCGCTACCGAACCTACGTCAGCCACGTTCAGGAATGGCGCCAGCAGTTCCAGAAGCTCGAATCGGTCAACCTTCGTTATGACAATCAAGTGATCGTGAATCCCGACATGGAGGGGAAGCCGAAGCCGCCGGCGCTGACGCTCGCATCTGCGAAGGCGGCCGCAGCGGCCGGGGTCAAGCCCGCTGCGTTGATTACGAAAATCAATCCCCACGACAAGACGATTCCAAAGCCGGTGTTTGAACTGACAGACAACAAACTAGACCCAAAGACAGCGGCGAAGAAACCTGCTGCGAAACCGAAAGTAAAAAAACCGGCAGAGAAGGTGGCGCAGGCCTCTCGAGCGAAAAAAGAAGCCGCCAAGCACGGGGCCGCGACCAAGGTGAAACCGACTGCGACTCATGCATTATCGCAAAAGAAGCCTCCTGCAAAGAAACCGGCCGCATCGACGTCAGTTGCGGCGAATTCAGGCGGTCCGAAGCCGAGTGCTGCGGTGGCCAAGCCATTGCCGGGTACACCGGCGAATTGAGTTTAGAGGTGCGGAACTTATAAAAATGGGGAATCAGCAGGGAAGCTTTCTTACCGCAATTGATGTAGGCAGTGCCAAAACCTGTGCGCTGGTGGCCGAACTTACCGACGCCGGCCTGCGTTATCGCGGGCACGGTGTCGCTGACTCGCGCGGCTCGCGTAAAGGAATCATCGTCGAACTCGACAAGGCCGTTTCTTCAATCCAAAAAGCGGTCGAAGCCGCCGAGGACATTGCTGGTGCTCCCGTCGAACATGCCATTCTCGGCATTGGCGGCGGGCATGTTCGCGGCGTGAACAGCCACGGCGGCATCAGCCTCGGCACGCGTCCGCGCGAAATCGGCCGCGATGAGATCAAGCAGGCCGTCGAGCGCGCTCGCGCCATTGCTCTGCCGGCCGACCGCGAAATTCTTCATTTGCTGCCGCAGGAGTTTATCCTCGACGACCAAGCTGGCGTGCACGATCCGCTCGGCATGATGGCGGCGCGCCTCGAAGTTCGCGTCCACATGGTCACGGCCGCGACCAGCGCCACGCAAAACGTCATCACCGCCGTGAATAAAGCTGGCGTTCACGTCGACGATACCGTCTACGAGCCACTCGCCGCCGCCGATTCTGTCCTGCGCTCGGACGAGCGCGAACTCGGAGTCTGTCTCGCTGACATCGGCGCCGGATCCACCGAACTCATCGTCTTCCAGCAAGGCGCGGTTGCCTGGACCGGCGTCGTCCCAGTAGGTGGGGATCACTTCACCAGCGACCTTTCGGTCGGACTCTGCACACCGCTCACCGACGCCGAAAAAATCAAGAAGGTGTACGGCAACGCGATCGTCACGCTGATTCCCGAGGGCAATGAAGTCGAAGTACCGAGTGTTGGCGATCGCCCATCGCGGCTCATGCCGCAGCGATTGGTCGCAGAAATTCTCGAGCCGCGCGCCCGCGAACTTTTCGAGATGATGCGCGATGCTCTGCGCCAAAGTGGCATGTTCGACATGTGCATCGCCGGAATCGTGCTGACGGGCGGTGCATCGCGCCTACCGGGCATTTTCGACGTAGCGGAATCAGCGCTGCGCAGATCAGTCCGTCTCTCGTGGCCCGCGCCGCTGGCAAAAATGCCATCGACGCTGTCGGAGCCGGAGTTCGCGACCGTGCTTGGCATGGTCAACTACGGCCACCGCGCGAGAATAGCCCGAGGCTTCCAGGAAGGCGGCCTCGGTTCGAGATTGAAAGCCATGTTCGTAGGAAAGGGAGCATAAGGCAGTGGCCAGTTGTCAGTGATCTGTGGTCAGTCTGAAGGTGCTTGCTGACCACTGATTACTGGCCACTGACCACTGCCGGAACTGAGCACGGTAAGCAGCAAGGCAGAATTCACCAGCATTATCGAGGAGTATCAAATGAGCGACATTCGCATCAGCTTTAACGAGGAAGCCCGGAACGACGCCAAAATTAAAGTCATCGGAGTCGGCGGAGGTGGCGGCAATGCCGTCAACCGCATGATTGACGCCGGCGTGGAGGGCATCGAATTCATCGTTGCCAATACCGACCTGCAAGCTCTCCGAATGTCGCACGCGCCAGTGAAACTGCAACTCGGCGTCAAACTGACGAACGGCCTAGGCGCGGGTGCGAATCCTGAAGTCGGACGCAAGGCCGCCCTCGAAGATTCCGACAAGATTATTGAAGCCCTCGAGGGCGCGGACATGGTCTTCGTCACCACGGGCCTTGGTGGAGGCACCGGCACCGGCGCGGCTCCAATCATCGCGTCCCTGGCTAGCGAGATGGGTGCACTGACGGTCGCGGTGGTCACCAAGCCGTTTACCTTCGAAGGCAAGCGCCGCATGCAGCAAGCCGAGCGTGGCATTTCGGAATTAATGGAATCGGTCGACACGACGATCGTCATCCCGAACGAAAAGTTGCTCGCAGTCGCCGAAGACGCCGGCTTTTTCGAATCGTTCCGCATCGCCGACGATATTCTCCGCCAGGGCGTACAGGGCATCTCCGACATCATCACAATCCCCGGCATTATCAACCGCGACTTCGCCGACGTGAAGACGATCATGGCCCGCATGGGATACGCGGTGATGGGCACGGCCACGGCCTGCGGAGCAAAACGCACCATCGACGCCGCTCAGCGCGCGATCGCCTCACCGCTGCTCGAAGCCGGCGCCATCGACGGCGCTCGCGGCATCCTGATCAACATCACGGGATCGACATCGCTGAAGCTGGCCGAAGTGCAGCAAGCGTGCTCAATCATCCAAAGCGCCGCACACGAAGATGCCAACATCATCTTCGGCGCTGTCATGGACGAAAAGATGAAAGACGCGGTCAAAATCACGGTGATCGCCACAGGTTTCCGCGAAGCACCGAGCCTAAGGCCTCGTCACCAGGAGTCGCGAACGTCGTTCGCCGCGCAGCATGATGACGCCATGGATTTCCCCGAGCCACTCGGGCCGCGCGATCCTATGCCCGAGCCGCCAAAGCACATCATGTCGGAGCCAGACATGTCGCACGAACAGATGACGGATGACCGCTCCTTCGAGGAGTCTAGGCCCGTACCCGCCACGGAACATGTGGCGGAGGTAGTCTCGCTCGATTCCGTGAGGCCGGCCGTCATCGCGAATTTGTCCGCCAATTTCGAGCAGGACGATCTTGACGTGCCTGCGTTCTTGCGCAAGCGCAACGACGTCATGTAGTCCCGGCTGATAACTTCGGGCAAACGACGGAGTCACGGACCTCCAGAAGACGTGCTTCCCCAGGCAATCTTCCTCCGTGGCTCCGTGCCCCTGTGCAAGGTTTTTCACTTTTTGAACGCACTTTTCCGGTAATTCGGTAACCGGTTACCGAAAGGGTACGGACCGCCGTAATCTCCGCGTATGTCGCTGTTGTGGAGTACGTTAGATCAGAAATACTGATTTGGCCGATGTTAACTTTAACAGTTGCCACACAATGGTAAGTGCCTTACTATCAGCGCAGTTCCTCGATGGTGCCGGATTACCCGCGGCTGGCAACAAGCGTGCATCGCACTACATAGAATCCAGGGGAGTTAATTCAGCAGATGTTTAGGGGAAGCCACCTTCGTCTCGTTTTTGCTTTGTGTGCATGCCTGCCTCTGGCTGGCATGAGCTGGGCAGCCCACATCAACACGCATACACCCACGAAATCGAAGTCCCAAAAGGTGAATGAGACGGCACGCACGCGTCGCCGCTACCATCATCTGGCCCGTAGCCGCAGCGCCAAGCCAATCCCAGTTTCCGCCACCACCCGCCGCCGTCATCATTATTACGAGCGCTTTCACATGAGCTCGTTCGTGCAGGATGACATCACCACGGGCGACATTACGACGGGTGAAGATCCGGTTGTCCGCCGAGCTGCCATTGATGCTCTCGGCAACATGAACGGTACGGTCGTGGCCATCGAACCCACCAGCGGCCGCATCCTCGCCATGGTGAACCAGAAGCTCGCGCTGTCCGGCGGCGCGCAGCCTTGCTCGACCATCAAGCTCTCCGTCGCACTCGCAGGGTTGAGTGAAGGCCTGATCTCGAAAGACACTCCGGTTTCTCTCGGTGGCCGCTACAAGATGAATCTCACCACGGCGCTGGCTCATTCGAACAATGCGTACTTCGAAGCTGTCGGCCGCAAGCTAGGATTCGAGAAGGTCGCATACTACGCTCATGAGTACGGTCTGGGCGAGCTCGCCGGATACGACATCCCCGGCGAACAACTTGGCGAGTATCCTGACGCAGTAATTCCTGAACGCCTTGGTGGCGTCGGCAAGATGTGCTCCTTCGGCGAGGGCGTTTCGATGACGCCTCTTCAACTTGGCGCCATGGTTTCTGCAATCGCCAATGGCGGCACACTCTATTACCTGCAGCATCCGACGACTCCCGAGGAAGTTGCTGGCTTCCAGCCGCGCGTGAAGCGGCAACTCGACATCGCTCCTATCATTCCTGAACTGTCCGATGGCATGGCTGGCGCAGTGCACTATGGTACGGCTCGCAGTCTTCGTCTGAACTTCAACGAGGAAGAGATCCTTGGCAAGACCGGCACCTGTTCGCACGAAGGCACCCGCTACGGTTGGTTCGCTTCATATGCCAACACCAGCATCGGCCGCGTTGTTGTCGTGATCTTCCTGCAAGGTGGACGCCCAACCTTTGGGCCCAAGGCTGCCGAAATCGCAGGACGCATGTACCGCAACATGTACGATCACAACTTCTTCGTCGCCGGACACGGAACGCCTTCCGACGAGGCCACCGTCAGCCCTGTCAGCACCACGCCTTAACTTGCTCTTCGGTTTTGCTCCCGGGACGTAGCATGGCTGCGTCCCGTTTTTTTTGCTTCTTTTGTTTCTGAGAATTTCCTTCGGATACTCCACTCAAGACAAGCCTTTGCAGTGCCGATCATTTCGTTGAGCCTTGCTGCGCCCGATCTGCGTCGAGCGGCAGCAGGAAGGCGGGAGCGGTGCTACGGGAAGCCTACTACCATCATTTGGCTCTGATTTCGATTTTCTGTGCGATCCTTGCCCCAAGCCTTACCTTGGCGCTCGGTGGACGCATATCCCCCGCGAGGCGCTGCTTCCGCGTCCTGTATTTGTCCGTTGCGGCGGCTGGCGTTGCACTGATTTTGCTAGTGGCCCACTGGAGGGGCTTGCCGGTACTTCGATTTACAGTTCTTTATCCTTACTCCACGATTTTTCTCGTCATTTTGTCGTCCGCGATTTCTTCCGCAGTTGCTCTGATCTCAGTTAAGCGAGACGACGCATCCGCGCAAACGGAAGCCCGTTTCCAAACCTTGGCGGAAGCTATTCCCCAGATTGTCTGGATCGCCGATGCCAGCGGTCGAACCACCTACATCAATAAGCGCTGGTTCCGGATGACCGGAATGGACGAGAACGAAAACGTCGAGAACTGGACCAATGCGGTTCATCCCGATGATCGTGCGCCGTGCCATGACGAATTCCAGCAATGCTTGCATTCCGGCCAGGAATTCGAAATCGAATATCGTCTGAATGACGCGAGCAGAGGATATCGCTGGTATCTCGATCGAGCCGTTCCTCTTCGCGATGACCACGGCGTCATTCAGCAGTGGTTCGGCACTTGTACCGACATCGAAGAGCAAAAACTCTACCAGCAGACTCTCGAGCGGCAGATCAAAGAGCGCACCGAAGAATTGGCCGACGCGAACGCGCGTCTACAGCAGGAAATGTTGGAAAAGGATCTTGCACGCCGCGAGCTCGATGAGCAAACCAGCAAAATGATGAAGGCGCTGAAGACGCGTTCCGATCGCGCCACCCTCCTCGCCAATTTGGGCGAGCTTTTTCAGAGTTGTCACACTCGGGAAGAAGTGTTCACAGCGGCGATTGGGTTTGCCCCCAAAATTTTTCCTTACCGGCGTGGCGCCATTGCGTTGATGAATGCTTCCCGGAACCTTTTGGAAATCGCTGGGCAATGGAATGATTGCCATATCCCCACTGAATCGTTTGAGCCTGATGCTTGCTGGGCGCTACGTACTGGACATCCTCACCTCGTCCTGGCGGGAGACAGGACAGCGCGTTGTGCACACGGCGCCGGCATGAACTCCACATTCCTGTGTGTTCCTATCCTCGCTCAGGGAGAAGCCCTTGGCATTCTTCACATTCAGGCCACGGAGGAAGATCCAGATCTTGGCGAGGGCGAAATGTCCTTCAATACCACTTTCGCCGCTCAAATCGGTCTTTCGGTGGCGAACATCCGCCTCCGCGACGCTCTACAGGCGCAGTCGATGCGCGACCCGCTGACAGGTCTCTACAACCGCCGTTATCTCGAAGAAACGTTGGACCGCGAGCTCCGCCGTGCGACCCGATCCCAACAACCGCTCGGCGTATTGATGCTCGATCTGGATCACTTCAAGAAATTCAACGACACCTACGGACATGAGGCAGGCGACGTTGTCCTGCGAGAGACGGCTTCCTTCCTGGCCCGCAGCATTCGCTCTGAGGACTTCGTCTGCCGCTATGGTGGTGAAGAGTTCGTAGTGGTCCTGCCGACTGCCGATCTCAAAGTGTCTGCCGCTCGAGCAGAGAGCATTCGCTCAAAATTAAGAGACCTTTCTGTGACTCATGACGGCCATTCCGTGGGTACGGTAAGTGCGTCCATTGGAGTAGCGGCCCTTCCGGATCACGGCGCAACGGAAAAAGAACTTCTTCATGCCGCAGATGCCGCCCTCTACCGGGCAAAGAAGGAAGGGCGCGACAGAGTAGCTGTGGCCGAAAGTTCGACCGGCAGTGACAAGCGCGCAACTGGCGCATACAACGCGTGAGCTTCCGCGCCGGAGCTTGGTGCTAGCAGTGCGCCACTTCCTCAGCCGATTTGATCATGAATTGTCTATAAATCAAAACGCCCAGCCGCAAAGCTGGGCATTTCATTTGAACTGCGAACCCTGAACTAGTTCGTGTGATTCCGGCTTCTCTGGTCGCTCGCGATCACACCGTCCTTAATATAAATCACGCGGTGCGCATACTCCGCAATGTCATGCTCGTGCGTGACCAGAATGATGGTGTTTCCTTCCTTCTGCAAGCGGTCGAATAGCGCCATGATTTCCACGCCGGTTTGCGAGTCCAAGTTTCCGGTGGGCTCGTCGGCCAGGATGATCGACGGCTTGTTTACCAGAGCGCGAGCAATCGCGACGCGCTGCCGCTGTCCGCCTGACAGTTCGTTCGGCTTGTGCATCATGCGAGATTCCATGCCTACAGCGGAGAGCGCGCCCTTGGCTCGTTCCATGCGTTCGTTGGTCGGCACGCCCGCGTAGATCAACGGCAACTCTACATTGTGTAACGCGGTGGCGCGAGCCAGCAGGTTGAAAGTCTGGAATACGAAGCCGATTTCCTTGTTGCGAATTCGCGCCAGTTCATCGTCATCCAGTTCGCTGACGAGCTGGCTGTTCAGCCAGTACTTGCCTTGCGACGGGGTGTCGAGACAGCCAATCAGGTTCATCAGTGTCGATTTGCCCGAACCGGAGGGTCCCATGATGGCCACATACTCGTTGCGCTGAATGCGCAGGTTTACGCCGCGCAACGCATGGACCTGCTGCTCCGAGCCCATGTCGTAAGTCTTCCAAAGATCCTCGGCCGCAATCATGCAGGATTCCGGCGGCGCTACTTCGATGGGGTTCGGCATTGTGCTGGTGGGCATACTGATGACTTCTGCGGTTGCCATGTTTTTCTCCTGGTCCGACGCCACTGACCTCTCCGATCTTTTGGCTTCAGCTTCTCTTGTTTCGGCTCCGATTCTGAGACCTCTTCCGGCTTTCCGGTTGGACGTTCCAGATCTGTTTACGTTATGACGACTCTTCCTCTTTCTTGGGGCTCGTATTGTCGATCTTTACGCTGCTTCCAGGTCGCAACGTCCTCAATACCTTATAGCTGCCGGTAATGATCTCGTCCCCTTCCTTCAACCCATCAAGCACTTCGATGTCGGTGGTTCCGGTAATTCCCGTGGTGACCGGGACGAACATCGCTTTCTTATTGCGAATGACGAACACGCCCTGCACTCCATCGTCCTTTTTCGACTTGGATGCGACTTCCTTGACTACCGGTTCGGCAGCATGCACCGATCCGGGAGCATTATTCTGCGCGTCAATCTGTTGCTTCGTACGCAGCGTCAATGCCTGAATCGGAATCGAAAGCGCGTTACTGCGTGTAGCCGTCGTTACCTTCGCCGTGGTCGACAGCCCTGGACGGAGGTCCTGCGGCGCATCCGTCAACGTCACCACCACTTTGAAGTCCTTCGCTTCTTCGCTCGCGGTTGCCTGCTGCGAAGTCGAAACGCCGCTGGATCGCACGATCGCGTTGTCGCCAATCTCGCTCACGTTGCCGTGAAAAACTTTCTTCGGAATCGCGTCAATCGTAACTTCCGCTGGCTGTCCCAGCCTCACATTCACAATATCGGTCTCATCGACTTTCACTTCAGCCGTGATTACCGACATGTCGGCGATCGTCATCAGAGTGCTGCCCTGCGCATTCTGAATGCCGATCACCACCGTCTCTCCCTCACGCACCGGAAGATTCGTCACCACGCCATCGAACGGCGCCGGATAAGTTGTCTTTCGCAGCAAATCCGTGTAGTGCGTCAGAGTTGCTTCCGCTTGCGCAATATGTTTGCTCGCAGAATCCTGCTGAGCCTTTGCTTGTGCGACGCGCGCCTGTCCCTGCGTCAATCCGGCATCCGCGGTGGCCCATGCATTCTTCCGGCTGTCAAAATCCGACTTCGAAATCAGGCCGTCTTTGTACAAGCCCTGTGCGCGCTCCCAATCCAGCTTGTTGCGGTCATAGTCAGCTTGCGCCCGTAGCAGGTCGGCTTGCGAGGTCTTCAAGGCAGCTTCCGCTGCAAGCGCATCAGTCTGTGCAGCCTGCAGCGACGCCTGGTTCGCGTTGACGTCCGCCTCGGGCTGCACGTTCTCGAGTTGCGCGAGCAATTGGCCCTTCTTCACGTGATCGCCCTCTTTCACGTACAGATGGGTGATCTTTCCAAAAGCGTTTGCCCCGATATTCACGTACGTTTTCGGCTTTATTTCGCCCGACGCGCTCACCACAGTCGCCAGGTCCTGGTGCTGTGCTTTGCTGGTCTGCACCGTGACCACGTTCTTCTGGCTCTGGTGCACGGTGAAGCCGATAATCCCTGCTACAAGAACCAGGATTCCGGCGCCGATTGCAATTTTTTTCCAAGCTTTCATAATTCCCGTCACATCCGGTCAGAGATGATTTTCAGGGGACGTAACCTGCCAAATCGTTCATCTACTGAGGAAAAAACCTCCCTCCGTCGTTCCGGATTACGGGCACACACCCCTCTGTTACGAGCTTTCCTTCGAGAAAGTTCCGAACATCTTCGGTGGAGTGACCCGAGACCCGTTACGGTGGGAACCAGAACGTACCGCCCCCGGAACCCCTCAATTATATCCCGATGGATCAAGGGATTGCAGGGGACTGCCGTGGTACGACTGTTGGATTGGCGAGTAGGGAACCAGCCACGGATCTGCGAATGTTCACGGATCATTTTCCTTGACGTGTTCGGTGCTTTAATCCGTGTAAAGCCGTGGCCGGAAACCGTCAGTGAAACACCACCAACTGGCTTCCGTTCCCCACGTACACATGCCCATTCACGACCGTCGGCACGGCGAACTTGATCGCACACGTTCCGCTCGATCCGGCATCCCCACGGAACAAATAGTTTCCCGCCAGATTGGACGCGTCATACCCATAGAGCACCGGAGGCGTTGGGCTTGCGGAGTTGCAGAAACCATTGCTGTCGAGCACCCACAAAACTGCTCCGCCTCTGTACTGCGAAATGGATAGCTGCGGTCCCTGTGGGGCAAACACTTGCCCGCTATTTCCGACACAGTTTGCATTGACGCTGCCACCAACCGTCGTCGCCGTCGTGAAGGTCAACCGCGTAGCTTGGGCGAGTGTGTATTGCTTGATTGGCTGACAGCGCGTGCCTAACAGCGGCATCACTTTTGATACCCTTCATCAGAACCAGCGTGCAGCGCTCATGATCCAGTTCGTTGGGATTGAGACCTGTGCGCGCGTTCGAATTGTGATAGGTCGTAACGCAAACTGGAAGTGTCAAATATGGCCTCCTTTCCTCGGCTTGGGCAACTCGGCAACTCCACCCCGCTTCCTACTAAATTGCGGTGATAATTGGTTCTCGGGGCAAGACTTAACCTTGATTTAAGGGTACTAAGGGCCTAGAATAGATGAACGACGGTCGTCTGGCAGGAGTCCCTCTCATGTTCCCGGTAGCTTTTTATCGAACTCTTCTTCGTCTTGTGCTCGTTGCGTCTCTTGGTTTAGTGACCTCCGGCGCCGTCGCCCAGGATCAGGCGAAGGACTCACCTAAAGATCAGCCCAAGGATGAAGTCCAGCCCCAACAAGATCAGAAAGATGCAAAGCCCGCAGCCCAGAACCCGGCGGACGCCGTCGATCCTCTGAAGCGACCCGTCACCGATAAAGAGAAAAAGAGGAACGCCAAGGCCCTCAAGCAGGAATTGAGCAAGCCCTATAAGAAGTGGCTTGACGAGGATGTGGTCTATATCATCACCGACGAAGAACGGGCTGCTTTCAAGCAACTTTCCAACGACGAAGAGCGCGACAACTTCATCGAGGCTTTTTGGCAGCGTCGCGATCCCACGCCTGACACGGAAGAGAACGAATTTAAAGAAGAGCACTATCAGCGCATCGCCTACGCCAACGAACATTATGCCGCCGGTGTTCCGGGATGGAAAACGGACCGCGGCCGCATGTACATCGTTTTTGGCAAACCCGATGAAATCGAATCTCATCCCTCGGGCGGTACCTACGAGCGGCCTATGGAAGAAGGCGGCGGCGAAACCTCTACCTTCCCCTTCGAACAGTGGCGCTATCGCTATATCGAGGGCATCGGACAGGAAGTGATCATCGAATTCGTCGACACCTGCATGTGCGGCGAATATCACATGACGATGGACCGCTCCGAAAAAGATGCTCTGTTGATGACTCCGAACGCCGGCTTGACCATGTGGGAGCAGATGGGCATGGCCAACAAGGCTCAACGCTTTACCGGTGGTGGAATGGAGCGCCTGGGTGTTGGCCCACAAAGCTCCATGCTCGAGAGCAAGCAGTTCGACCGTCTCGAGCAGTTCTTCAAGTTACAGCAGGCGCCCAAGATCAAGTTCACCGACCTCACCGAGGAGGTCAACTCGAAGGTCATCCTCAATCCGATGCCTTTCGACGTCCGCTCAGATTTCGTGAAGGTGACCAGCGACACCGTCCTCGTCCCCATCACCATTCAGATGAGGAATCGCGACATCACTTTCGTCAACAAAGACGGCATTCAGCGCGGTACGGTGAACATCTACGCGAAGATTTCTACGCTGACGGGCAAGATTGTGCAGACGTTCGAAGACACTGTTCAGAACGACGTTCCCGCCGAACTCCTGCCGCGCACCGCAGAGAACGCTTCCGTCTACTGGAAGGCACTTCCGCTTCGCCCCGGGCGCTACAAAATCTACATAGCAATTAAAGACGTTAACGGCGACCGCAAAGGCGTTTACAGTCGTAGTATCGTGGTTCCCGAGTTTTCTGAGGACAAACTTGCCACTTCATCGCTGATCGTCGCCGACCAGATGGAGCCCGTGCCCACCAAGGCGATCGGAAGCGGCAACTTTGTCATCGGAACCATGAAGGTGCGTCCGCGAGTGCCACCCTCTGACGGCAAACCTGCCCTCTTCAAGCGTGATAAAGATCAGAAGCTGAATTTCTGGATGCAGGTCTATAATCTTGGCGTGGACGAGAAGACTCACAAGGCTTCTGCCACGATTGAGTACAACATCACCAACGTTCAAACGAATAAGCAGATCATTCAGAAAACCGAATCGACCGATACAATGGGAAATGTCGGAGATCAGGTGACGCTGCAGAAATCGATTGTCTCGGCCAATCTGCAGCCCGGCATTTACAAGATCCAGATCAAGGTGAACGACAACGTCTCGAAGCAGACCGTTGATCCGTCCGCGGTATTCGCTGTAGAGTAACTCCCTGCGTTTCCCCCCAGGGGGTGGGGCAAAGGTGAAGCTGCTGCAAAGGCTCACAACTTGGGCATTCGTGATTGGGCTCTCGCTCCCTTTGTGGGCGGGAGAGCGTCCCGGAGCGATCTCAGGATACGTGCGTAGCGCATCGGGCGAACCCCAGATGGGCGCGGTCGTGCAGATTCTCGGCGTCGCCAACCACACCCTAACCGTTTTCACCGATCCCGCCGGACATTACACCGCGACGGGATTACTGCCAGGCATATACACGCTCAAGGTCACCGCTCCTTCTTTTCTACCCACTCTGCGCGAAAAAGTCGGACTCAAGCCCGGCGCCAATCTCAGTGTCAACATTACACTGAGCACCTTGCTCAACATGATGCAGCTTGGCCCCGTTCGAAATGTTTCGGATGAAGACGACTGGAAGTGGACGCTCCGCTCGGTAGCAAACCGGCCCATTCTGCGAATCTTTGACGATCCCACAACCGAAAAGCAGGACCACGAATTCCGCGGCACTCTCTCGTTCCTTGCCGGCTCTCCTGCCAACGGATATGGTGCCGGCTCTGATATGAGCACGGCCTTCACCTTGGAGCGCTCCATTTTTTCGGCTGGGCGCGTGGCGTTTAGCGGCAGCGTCGGCTATGGCGAGAGTCTACCCGCAGCAGTCGTGCGCACCAGATATTCGCACCGTCTGCCGAACGGTTCCGAGCCGACAATGGCCCTCACCATGAGCCGTTTCGCTCCTTCCGATCCCAACCTGCATAACGCCGCGCTGCAGGCTCTTGCGCTTTCTGCAGGAGATGATTTCACGTTCGGTGATGTCCTCGAACTGAAGTTCGGAAGCGAGTTGCAGACCATTCAGTTCCTTGGTCATCTGAACGCTTTCCGGCCATTTGTTTCTGCCGATTTTCATCTCTCGCCCGACACGGTTGTCGAATACCAGTACACGACTTCGCGCCCCAACCTGCGCACCGAAAAAGGTTTCGACTCCACTCCGTCGGATTTAAGTGAAACTGATCCGCGCGTGAGCCTTGTGGGCTTCTCGCCGCGTATTGAGAGCGCGCATCATCAGGAAATCAGCGTTTCCCATCGTGCGCGCAAGACCAACGTTCAGGTGGCTTTCTTCTCCGATCGCGTTGAAGATCCAGCCCTCACGGGCGTTGGAGACGTTACCGCCGCAAGTGGATTCCTGTTGCCGGACTTCTCCTCTGGCACTTTCAGCTACACCGGCCGTACGATCGATACTGACGGTGTTCGGCTGGTCCTCCAGCATAAGTTTGCTTCGGATCTCACCGCCACGATGGACTACTCCTACGGTGGCGCCCTCGATCTTGCCCATTCCGACGTCGCCCTCCAGAGCGCCGGACAGTGGATGTCTACGCATCCTCATCACTCCGTCGCTGCCAAATTGAGCGGGTCAACTCCACTGACCCATACCCGCTGGATCGCCTCTTATCGCTGGGTCAATGGCACTACGTTGACCCCCGTCGATATGTTTAATGCCTCAGCCGGACAAAGTGATCCCTTCCTCAACATTTTTGTTCGCCAGCCGATTGGGGGCCATGTGGAGGCTCTGATTGACATCCGAAACCTGCTGGCGCAGGGATATGTGCCGGTCGTAGGCTCCGATGGTCAGACCGTTTATCTAGTCGACTCCGCCCGGTCTGTCCGGGGCGGAGTGGCCTTCACGTTCTAAAAGGCAGGTCAGGAAATAGTGGCCAGAGGCTGCTTCCTAAAATTTAGGACTGACTCTTCTTGCTGATGTTCGAGTGACGGGCGCGCTGCAGAACGCATAGCCATCTCAATCGTGGGAAGAAGCTTGAAAGCCTGTGACTTTAAGAGATAGGCTGACGCTCCTGTATCAAGGGCAGCCCTCTGGATATCGCTATCGTTTTCTTGGGTCACAAAGATAATTCGCGAATCCGGGCATGCTCGCCTGATCTTCTTCGCCGCCTCGATTCCATTGAGTCGTGGCATTCCTATGTCGAGAAGCACTAAGTCTGGACGAAGTGTTACCGCCTTCTCGACGGCCTCTACCCCATCACGCGCTTCGGCGATGACGAGGAGCGATGGGTTGGGTTTTAAAATCGCGCGGACCGAAATGCGCCAAGGTTGATGGTCATCCACTACCAAGACTCTGGTTGCCAACCGTTGCCCTCCCCGTCCCTTTGCTAGCTATACCAAAGAATTCATGAGGATTTAAATAGGAAAATGCGTAGTATGCACCTGTCAAAAATGACAGATGGCAAATTGTTCAAGACGTGTTTTCAGGGCTATCGAGAATCGCAATAACCCGCAAAATACCCAGCCCGATTCTGCGTGAAATCGCGATATTTCGCCAATTGACGACACAGATACCCTCACTTATCCCGATCAGTCGCTATAATTGCCCGCATGCGTCCGACACCCCCTGTGGTGACGACCGGCTCGCAGTTCTTTCATGACGTCTTCAATGCGAGTCCTATCGGCATTGTCGTCGAAAACCTGGAAGGCCAACCTCTTTTCGTAAATCCCGCCTTCTCCGCATTTCTCGGTTTCACTGAGGAGGAGTTGCATGGCAAGCATTGCGTCGACTTCTCTCCCCCCGAGGATGCCGCCAAGGACTGGGCTCTGTTTCAACAATTGCGCGCTGGCTCGATTGACCATTACCAATTGGAAAAGAGGTATTTTCGGCGGGACGGTTCCCTGGTGTGGGGGAACCTGAGCATCTCCTTGTTGAAAAATCAGCAATCTCCTTTAGTCATTGCAATGGTGGAGGATATAACCGCGAAAAAGACGGCAGAGGAGGCTCGTTTCAGACACACGGCCATTGTCGAATCCTCTCACGATGCGATCATCTGCAAGAATCTGCAAGGCAACATTACAAGCTGGAACTTCGGTGCGGAGCGAATGTTCGGGTACGCCGAAGCGGAGGCCCTCGGACAGCCGATCACCATTCTGATTCCCCCACATCTGCACTCGGAAGAGAGCGAAATTCTTGCAAGGCTTAGGGCCGGAGGCCGCATTGAGCATTACGAAACCAAGCGTCTTACGAAAGCAGGGCAGGGGGTTGATGTTTCCCTCACAATCAGCCCCATCAGGAATGCGAGCGGTTCTGTGTTAGGTTTTTCCCAAATCGCCCACGACATAACCGAGCGCAAGAGGGGGGAAGACGCCTTGCAGGAGAGCGAAGAAAAGTTCCGTAGTGTTTTCCGCGATGCAGGTGTCGGCATGGTGATCGTGTCCCCCGAAGGACGGTTCCTTGCCGCCAACAAAACATTTTGCGGGTACCTCGGTTATACGGAGGAAGAACTGCGCCAGAGAACTATTGAGTCGATCACTTTTGCGCAGGATTGGCCCCCTTTCTCCGGGAAGTTGCGAGAGGCACTCACGGAGGGCAAGAATTTCCAGTGGTTCGAGAAACGCTGCTTGCACAAGAGTGGACGCATTGTGTACATGGAAAGCAGTGCCTCGCTTATTCGAGGCGGTGACGGTGCTCCTCGATATTTTGTTGGAGAGGTTTTGGATATAACCAGCCGGGTACAAGCACAGGCGGAGCTGTCAGAGATGACGAGAAAGTTGATCGACGCACAGGAACAAGAACGTGCCCGCATCGGCAGAGAACTTCACGACGACATTAATCAGCGATTGGCAATGTTAGCCGTTGAACTTCAGCATCTGGAAGGTGATCCTTCCGACGTCTCAAGACGCGCACGAGAACTCCGAACCCAGGTGACTGAAATTTCGAACGATGTACAGGCACTGTCTCACGAATTGCACTCCTCAAAACTGGAGTATCTGGGAGTTGTTGGGGGCATAAGAAGCTGGTGTAGGGAATTTAGTGAGCGGCAGAAAATCCAGGTCGATTTCACAAGCGACATCTCCAGTTTCTTCCCATCTGAAGTTGGTCTCACACTGTTTCGCGTGCTTCAGGAAGGCTTGCACAATGCAGTCAAGCACAGCGGCGCAAAAAGCGTGGATGTACAGATGAGGGAACATTCCGGCGAGATTCAACTCGTCATCAGTGATCTGGGTAAAGGGTTCGATCTTGAAGCTGCGCAAGAAAAGGGCTTGGGACTTACCAGCATGCGTGAACGGGTTCGCCTGGTGAACGGAACGATACACATCCAGTCGAAGCCGACGAGCGGGACGACAATACAGGTTCGCGTGCCGTTAGGATCGGAGTCCCGGCCGCACCGGGCAGTTGGGTGAGAGACCAGTGATTCGGAAGTTGCGGCGTCGCACGTGGGACTGACAGTTACTTAGCCAAATCAACTCGGCTTTTATAGCGGCGATTTGGTTGCGAACGCTATCCGACACGCGCCGAATCAGGAAGACCAGTGGGTCCCCACCTTCGGAATACCCCTCGTCGGCGGTTCTGACCGGGTAAATAGGAAATAGACCGTGCATGCCGGATATTTCTGATCGCATCTGCTGCCGCCTTGTTCATGGCTTGCAAGAAAATTCCCTGATCCGGTCCAAAAGTCAGGGCATGCCCAACTTCGATGTTCTGTGGGTCAGTCACAGTGTGGGACACGACATAGCCAATGGGTTTGCCCTTTGCACTTGTCACAGGCAGGGATAGTACATGGACATTCCAGCAGCCTTCGTGATGACTCGCGTAAAATTCGAAGTCTCCGGACAGTCTCACTGCGCTCTCAAGCGGTTCCTTGGCGAATGCGTTAGTTGGCGAGGCCGACTCTGGTGAAAATGCAATGCACGGTTTTTCAGGCGACGCTTCTTGCGCCATCGCTGCTTGAGTCAGCAACACAATCAGGAGACACAGTGGTTTCATCGCTTGCTCGCGATAGTCACTGCCTCGGTGGCGGCAACGTCAGAGATTCAGCCAGGGTGAAGCTGAGAGCCGACTCCGCCGGAAGTTCGATTTGTTGATTTCCTGTCGCCGCCCCACCGATAAGTCCCGCGCCAGCACCTACCAGAGCACCAATCCCCGCTCCCTTGCCCCCTCCCGCGATTCCTCCAATCAGCGCGCCTCCGGCTGCTCCTCCGCCTGTAGCGACGGCTGTCCTTTTCCCCTTCCCTTTGGCGGTGTTGCTAAGCACGTTCGTCTGAATTGGATAGGTATGATCTCCCACCGAAATGTTGGTGAGCGCAAGTGACAGCTCGGCTTCACCCTTAATTTTGCCTTTCGCCTTGGCATTCACGACCGTGCCGCTGACGCTCGCTCCTTTCGGTAAGGCCGGAGTGCCTGCTACGCTGATGGGTTGCGCCAAAGTAGCGAGAAAAGTTTGTCCCGTTTGGCTTTTCTTGGAACTCAGGGCTTGTGTCGTGGTCACTGTCAACACAGTTCCGGCAGGCACGACAATCGGTTGAGGTTTGGGCTTTTCCACGGGCGGAGGCGCGGCCGCCATTCCCGAATCCATCCGGTCGTTTGCCTCGGGATCGACCGCAGTTTGGTCATCAACACTGGTGCTTCCCGGCTCTTCATGGGCGAACTGCTCCAGCTTCTTCTGCGCTGCCGGTGTCCTCACCTTGCCCGTCAAGGTAACTTTGCCGCCTTGAGCCGCTACCTGGACTGGGGAGTGACTGGTCTCTGGGTCTGCAGCGACCTTATCCTGAATGTCCTTAGCCATGGTGTCGTCAGTGGGTGGACGGTTGCACGCAACCGAGAATCCCATCAATACACTCACGAGCATGATCGAGATGAATGGATTATGTGATTTTCGCATCTGCCCCTCCCCGCTAATTGATCAACAGCGGTTCTTAACGTCGCGTAGACGCAACTAAACGCCTTATGCCAAGTCCGTAAGAATGACTGTCGAAGGAAGGTTACGCGTGCGAGCGTCAGTACAAGAACTGCTGTTTCTACCAGTCGTCATCCCTGCTAATCACCTAGTGTGCAGGCAAGTGTGATCTCCGAGTTGTTCCGTTTTCATCGTCCCCGTTGTTTATCAGAGTTGCCCTGTAAGAACTGGCACTTCAAGTCATCGATAGGTGGATTTCCAATCTCTCGCGATGATGTCACATTTCTCTCTTGTGCTGATGAATCAGGCTAGGGGCGTCTCCGGCATCGGAATGCTGGTGATTTGCTACCGCGCCGTTTTAAGAGTGCGAAGTTACCGTGCGCGGTTCTTCACGAATGAGAATTTGCCATTCTTCGCGAGACAAAAGACCCTGGTTGTTCGCCCCAGTGGGCAAAGGGATGACGTTGGCCCCTGAGCCCTAGCACCTGACCTCCTCGACCCAAGCCCCTTCCCCTAGCCCGACCCCCGACCCCGCCCCATAATGAGTGAAATCTATGGTAACCATCAGCAACTCTTGGTTGACTCTGGCGATACTCTTTGGTTAGTGTTGTTGGCAGCTGATTTTGCGGGGTCGGGGCTACGCATCTCTTTCGTATGCAAGGAATTGCAAGCTTCCCAGGGCCAGGTCGCCGGTAACCCGCAGAAAACCATCACTCCCCTAAAATTCAGATCCGTTTTGCTTTAAGGAGACTACATGAGAGTGCGCATCTTCTTGGTGTTTGTGCTTTTGGCTGCGATCAGCCTGTCGGCGCAGACTTTCCGCGGGACCATTCTCGGAACCGTCACCGATCCTTCTGGAGCGGTTGTCGCCGGAGCCAAAGTCACGGTGAAAAACACCGGTACGGGCTTGGAGCGCGCCAGCGAAACCAGCGGCGACGGCAGCTACTCTATCCCAGAGTTGCCCATTGGAACCTATAACGTTACCGTCACCCAGAGCGGCTTTCAGACTTTCGTGGCCACCGGCGTGACCGTCGACGTCGCCACCGAACGCCGCGTCGACGCCTCACTGAAGACGGGTGAAGTCTCTACGAGGGTTGAAGTCTCCGCTGATCAATTACCGATCGTTGAGACGACCACGAACACATTAGGTGGCGTTCTCACAGCGGAAGCCGTTCAGGACATGCCTGTGAATGGTCGCGACTACACGAAGCTGATCTACATGAATCCCGGTGTTGCAGGATCGCCGGACCAGATCTCTGATTCGCCTGGATCCTACGGTGAATTCTCGATGAACGGCGCTCGTGGCCGCTCCAACAACTATCTGCTCGACGGCACTGACATGAATGATGGCTACCGCAACGACCCAGCGATCAATCAGGCGGGCGTATTCGGTACCCCCTCAACAATTCTCCCTATCGATGCGGTGGCGGAAGCCAACGTGCTTTCCAACTTCCAGCCAGAGTACGGCCGCAATTCCGGTGGCGTAGTCAACATCGTAACCAAGAGCGGCGCCAACACTCTCCATGGCAGTGCAGCCGAATACTTCCGCAACAGCGCTCTCGATGCGCGCAACTACTTCAACATCTCCAGCCAGCCCAAAGCTCAGTTTCACAACAATCAGTTTGGAGCGTCCTTGGGCGGTCCAATCGTAAAAGACAAGACGTTTTTCTACGCGGATTACGAAGGACAGCGTGAGCCCGTAGGCGTCGTGACCGTGGCGAACGTTCCTAATACTGGCTCGGGTCCAAACGGTCAGTTGATTCCAACCGACGCCAGCAATCCCGTCATCGCACAGTTGCTCGCCCGCAATCCCTGGCCGGCTCCGAATCTACCCAGTGGGCAGGCTTCTGTAGTTTCTCCTTCGTTTAACGATTTGACTAGCTTCATTGCCAAAATCGATCAAAACTTCAATCCTAGGAACGTCCTCACTGGGCGCTATTTCTTCGGCGACAGTATCCAGTCTTTTCCGCTTGCTCTGACAGCCAGCGGCGGCCAGTTGCCCGGTTTCAACACATTCACGCCTACCCGTGTACAGTTGGTCTCGCTCTCCTACACTCGGACGATCGGGTCCAACAAAGTAAACGAGCTTCGCTACGGCTGGAACCGTTTCGCGGAAGGTTTCTTCCCGGCCGATCAGGATTTCCATCCGAGTTCGATCGGTCTTTGCGCCGCTACGAGCACCGCCCTTTGCAGCGGCGGGCCGTCTGACTCCGGCATGCCCATCATTCTGGTCAGCGGTGTCGCCCAGCTCGGTGCCACCAGCAGCGTGCCGCGTCACCGCTTCGATACCAACAATCAGGTGCTCGATAACTTCTCTTGGAAGGTTAACAAGCACGACCTGAAGTTCGGCGCGAACTTCTATCGCACTTCAATTCAGCAGTACTTCGACAAGTACTTCCGCGGGCGCCTGAAGTTTGACGGTTCTGGAAATGCAGCGGGTGATCCGATTACAGACTTTCTGAATGGCAACGTCACCGGCGGTTTCCAGTATTTTGGGAACACCGTGCGCCACACCCACGAAAACAGCCTCGGATTTTATGTGCAGGACAGCTACCGTGCCACGCAGCACCTGACCTTCAATTTCGGCCTCCGTTACGACTACTTCGGCGTCGTGGGAGAGAAAAACAACCTGTTGAGCAATATCACTAGCATCTCGCCTGCGCCAGGAACCGGGACCTTTACTCTGACGCAGGTAGGTCAGCCCGGACTGCCGAGTCTCTACAATCCTAACAAGACCAATTTCGCTCCTCGCGTGAGTGTCGCTTGGGACGTCACCGGCAAGGGCAAGACGGTCATCCGCGCCGGCTGGGGCATGTTCTACGACGCGTTCTCGCAAGACATGGTTCTCGGCCACCTGCCCTACGCGCCTTACTTTGATCCCGGTCCGGCCTATAACAACTTTGGCCCTCAGGCGATTCTTTCTACCGGCGCCGTCGGCGGGCCAATCACGCCCGGAGTTCCGGTATTCGAACCGACAACGACTTGCGGTTACGAGTGCGACGTCTTCGCGTTCGACCGCAACATCAAGACACCATACATGGAGAACTACAATCTGAACATCCAGCAGCAGATCTCCAGCAAGTCTGCAATTCAGGTCAGCTATGTTGGATCGCAGGGACATCGCTTATGGCGCTTCTTCGATCTCGCTCAGCCTAGCGAGGCGCAGATCAATGCGGCTGACGTCGCTTGTGGCTGCATCGAGGATTTCGGTGTAGACGCGCGTCCGCTGAACGGAAATCCTTACGGCGCTTACTACGTTCTCCAGGAAAACTCGACGGGCAAGTCGAACTACAACGCGTTGCAGGTCAGCTATCGCATCACCGGCTGGAAAGGCGTTACTTCGGCCGTGAACTATGTCTGGTCGAAATCGCTGGACAACTCAAGCGACGGCGAGGACTTCGAACCTAACGAGGCGCAGCCCAACGACAGCACACGGCCGTGGCTGGAATACGGTCCGTCCAGCTTCAACATCCCGCACCGCTTCACCTGGAACTTCGGTTATGAATTTGGTCATAGCGGCGGTGGCATGCAGAAGCTGAAGAATGGCTGGGGAATCAACAGCATTCTCACCTTGCAGAGTGGACAACCGTTCCATCTTAACTACAACTTCTGGGACGATTACAGTGGGAGCGGCAATGCTTTTGACCGCCCCGATGTTGTCGGACCAATCGTCTATCACAAGCGTGATCCGTATAACTATCTCGACCTGAGCTCGTTTGCAATCCCCTGCAGCGTAGCCGTTCCCGCTTCCGGCACAGCCTCTGACTGCACAATCGGTAGTCGCCACTTCGGCAATATGGGACGCAATTCGCTTAGCGGTCCAACATTCAAGGAGTGGAACTTCTCGCTCTATAAAAAGACCGACATCACCGAGCGCGTGAGCATGAAGCTCGGCGTTGACGTGTTCAACATCCTTAACCACCCGAACTTCGCCAATCCGCTACTGCCTGCGTTCATTGCTGATGCTGGATACACCGGCACGTTCGCCAACGCTCCTGGAAATCGGGAGGTAACGGTCGGGTCTCTGCCCATTACCGCTACCGGCGACGTGGGCATTGGCAACCCGTTCATTGGCGGCGGTGGCCCGCGCGGCATTCAGCTCTCAGCCGTCTTCAAGTTCTAAACAGCTTCAAGGCTTTCAATCCAGCCCCTGCTTCGGCAGGGGCTTTTTACTGCATCAAACAGAGACTAGCCGCGTAACGCCGAATAGCATGCTTCGCGTGGTCGTCCCACCCGCGGAAAGCGCATCAAACGGAAATCAAGCCAGTAGCGTTGACTCAAACCAATTCTTCGATCGTGGCAGCACACGGCGAGTGAAACCGTCTTTTGTTCGCGAATGCTTCTGCCCATAAAGTCCGGCGTAGCGATAGAGGACTCGCCAACCGGATCAGCTGGCAAGGGAACTGAGAGTTGTGACAGTTGGGCGTAGCCCTCGACGTGATTAGGGTTGTCGTGCGGTCGAATTGCTTGGGGAGGCACATATGCGTATTGAGCATGATCTGCTTGGCGAAAAAACGATTCCCGATGACGTCTACTACGGTGTGCAGACGGCACGAGCTCTCGAGAACTTTCATATCTCCGGTGTTCCGATCTCTCAATATCCCGACCTGATTCGCGCACTGGCGATGGTGAAACTGGCTGCTGCGCGGGCCAATTACGAGTGTAAACAATTTCCGGAAGCGATCCTGCTTGGCATCGAAAGCGCATGCCAGGAGATCATCGAAGGACACCTCCACGATCAGTTCAAGGTTGACCTCATCCAAGGCGGAGCCGGAACTTCCACCAACATGGCGGCCAACGAAGTCATCGCGAACCGCGCGCTTGAATTCATGGGATTCTCCAAAGGTGACTATGAGCACTGCGATCCCCACAACCATGTGAACTGCTCGCAATCTACGAATGATGCTTATCCAACCTCTTTGCATGTCGCAGTGTTCCTGCTGAATGGCAAGTTGCTCACTGAGTTACGCAAACTCGTGGCGGCATTCCACCAAAAAGGAACCGAGTTTGCCGATGTAATCAAGATGGGACGTACTCAGCTTCAAGATGCGGTACCGATGACATTAGGCCAGGAGTTCCACGCTTTTGCGGAGAGTCTCGACAACGAAATCTTCGCACTGGAACGCATCGAGACGGTGCTTTACGAAGTCAACATGGGAGGCACTGCGATCGGGACCGGCCTAAACGCTCCTGAAGGCTACGCCCAACGTTGTGCCGAGCATCTGGCAAAGATCACCGGGAACCCCATCCGGCTTGCTGTGGATTTGGTCGAGGCCACTCAGGATACACAGCCCTTCGTTCTGTTCTCCTCAGCCCTGAAGAGTCTTGCCATCAAGCTGTCAAAAATCTGCAATGACCTGCGGCTGCTCTCGTCGGGTCCTCGCGCAGGACTTGGTGAAATCAACTTACCTCCCATGCAACCGGGCTCGAGCATCATGCCGGGTAAAGTAAACCCGGTTATCCCCGAGGTGGTGAACCAGGTCTGCTTCAAGGCGATTGCAAATGATCTGGCTGTCACTTTGGCGGCGGAGGCTGGCCAATTGCAGCTCAATGTTATGGAACCAGTGATTGCTTATTGCATTCTTGAATCGCAGACGATGTTCATGAACGCGGCGGAGAGCCTGCGGCGGAACTGCGTCGAAGGCATCACCGCGAACCAGTCTGTATGCCGCCGATACGTGGAGTACAGCATTGGTGTGGTCACAGCCCTGAATCCGCTCCTTGGGTATGAAACCGCCACTGAACTGGCAGCCGAGGCCCTAAAGACTGGCAAGGGCATCGTCGAACTCGTTCGCAAGAGAAAGCTGCTTTCGGAGGAAGAGATCAGGACTGTGCTGGATCCGAAATCGATGACAGGACTGGCACGCGCGAAAGCGTCATGATCTGGCTCGAACTGCTGATCGTGCTTTTGTGTATTTTCGTGGGCGCGCGCCTCGGCGGCATTGCACTCGGAACGATCGCGGCGGTGGGCCTTGCAGTTCTGGTCTTCATCTTCGGAACTCCGCCTGGCATGCCGCCGCGGACCGTGCTGGGCATGATCCTTGCGGTCATCACAGCAGCCGCGACGATGCAATCAGCGCGCGGTTTGGATTATCTCATCGTGATCGCAGACCGCGCGCTCCGTGTCTGGCCCGCCGGCATTACCGTCGTGGCCCCGGTCATCGCATACGTTTTCACCTTGGCGGCTGGCACGGGCCACATCATTTATGCGTTGTTACCGGTCATTGCTGAGGTGTCGCGCAACGCGGGCGTCCGTCCCGAACGCCCACTCTCTATCTCCACCATCGCTTCCCAACAAGCCATCACCGCCTCGCCCATCTCCGCCGCGACCGTTGCTCTGTTAGGACTGCTGGCGCCTACGGGTGTTCAACTACAAACCATATTACTGATCAGCATACCTTCCACTTTCATCGGCGTTCTGTTTGGCGCGGTTTCCGTAATGTGGAAGGGCAAGGAATTGGAAGACGATCCAATCTATAAAGAGCGCCTTGCAAAAGGATTGATTGAGGCTCCCAAGGTGCAGACGCCCCTTGCAGGTGTGGAACTGACACGTGCACGCGGATCTGTCGTCGTGTTCCTGGTTGCGGCACTGTTGGTTGTGGTTCTTGGTCTGTTTCCGTCGTTGCGTCCGACCCACTCAGTCGTCAGCACAGATGGGGAACACATCGAACAAGTCGAACTGGCTCCAGCAATCATGATCGTGATGCTGGCTGCCGCCGGGATTAACATGTTCATTTTCCGTGCGGCTCCCACGGCAACTGTGAAGGGCACGATCATGAATGCCGGAGTGGTAGCACTCATCTCGATTGCCGGTCTTGGATGGCTAGGGTCTGCGTTTTTTGAGGGGAACCGCCGATTCATTATCGACGGCATTTCTGGAGCTGTTCAACAACACCCCTGGGTATTTGCTATCGGCCTGTTTGCGCTTTCGATATTGCTAGCCAGCCAGGCTGCGACCGTGGTCACATTAGTGCCTGTGGGAATCGGCCTCGGCCTAAGTTCCCCGGTTTTGATTGCACTTTTTCCCGCTGTGAACGGTTATTTCTTTTTGCCTACCTACGCGACGATGCTGGCCGCGATTTCTTTCGACCAGACCGGCACGACTCGCATCGGCAAGTACGTGCTGAATCACAGCTTCATGCTTCCAGGGATGGTCGCCACGGTCTCTTCACTCGTCGTCGGCTTCTTTATCGCAAAGATCGCGATTTAGCACCGGACCCAAGACTACGTGAACACCGATGCGAGCGTCGCACTACAACAACGTCCGTGCTTAGTAACAAACTGAACCCTTCAGTTCCGATCCCCGCCGCCATGCTTCTGCTGGCAAAGTTTGCAGTAAGTCGGTGATTCAGTGTTATCAACGATGTGCTTCACCGGGCTTTGCACACGCAACCAGGCAAAGACGGCCTTTAAATCGTCGTCACTCATATTTCGGTACCATTGCCATGGCATGATCGGGCTGAGGTTCCGCGCTCCGACCTTCCCGGTACGCATCACGCGGATAAACTGCGCTTCATCGTAGTAGCTGATTCCGCTCGGGTCCGGCGTAATGTTGGGCGAGAAGACGACGCCGCCGGGAGCCCACAGTTCGTTTCCACCTGCGAAGATCTGGCCGTTTACCGCCGAGCCCGGATGGTACCAGTCCGTGTGGCAACCGGCGCAATCTGCGATGAATTCCAGGTACTGCCCACGTTTCACCGGTGTGGATTGATCAGGCGCTCCCTGCGTCTGCGTAATTGGTTGTGGCATGCTGTTCACCGTAAACCGGCGCTGCCACGGTTCCCGAGTTTGCGGCAGCGCATTACGAATCGGCGCAATCGTACGGACATAAGTAACGACCGCCACCAGATCCTCGTCGGCGAGCCCGCTGAAAGCCCGGTACCACATGTTTGGATCCAGCGCCCGGCCATCATGACCAACACCTTCGCGGATTGCCCGGGCCAGCATGTCATCGGTCCAGCGAGCTGCGCCAGTTTCTGGATCGGACGTAAGGTTCGGCGCGACCATCCAGGGTTTCTCAATTTCGCCGAATCGGTGCCCGACCCAGGGCTGGACTGGTGGGCCGCCATCCTCCGACCAATTGCGGTCTGAGTGGCAGCGCGTGCAGGTGAGGACGCCTTCAGCCAAATAGCGGCCCCGCGCAATCCGTTCTTGCGTCGCCTGAAACTGGACCGCCCGCAATGGTCGTGAGCGAGGGCCCGCAATCGTGCGCCACAGCTGAGGATATATTCCCCAACCCAGCTTCCAGCCTACCCCGACGATTGTGAGGACTACGACGATAACTACGACGCTGGCACGTCTCATGTGTTTAGGTTTCCTCAGTGCAGCGCGGATTTTAGCAGGTGACGCTCATGACCCCAGTTATCGGGCCTATCCCCTCACTTTCGTACTCTTCAATCAACCAAGTCGCTAACGAAGAATGAGGAGCGCTGGGGACATTGTGATGATCGGATTCCTTAAGAGTGCGAGTGCTGAACAAAGAGAGGAAATGCCCAGGTGGTTCAAAGTCGTATCAAGAGCAATCGGAGCACTTGATTCGATTCTGAGCGTTTTCGGCCTGTACCTATTTATAGACCCGATCTCGCGGGGACTGCTCGCACTAAATGCGCCCTCGAGTGCAAATGCGCCGTATTTCAGAACTGCTTTTATGACGATGATCCTCATAAATGGCGTTCTCTTGATTCTTTTCGTCTTCGCATCAGTTCAACTTCTCAGGTTGAGCAAGTCGGGCTTGACGGTGCACACAACCGCATCAGTATTGCTTGTTGCGTACGACATACTAGTCGCAACATTGTGGACAACGGGCGGACCTATGGGAATGAGTGTCGCTGCTGCAACAGGAGTAGGGAACATGGGGATTGCTCCCTTCAATTTAGTGCCGTACGTCTATCCGGTAGCTTCTACTGTGCTGCTTCTCATCGCGCATCGGAAAAGAACGGCTGCGATGCAGACGCGGAGCAGCATCGTATAGTGAATGTTGGAAACAGGAAATTGTGCTCAACTTCGCAAAGGGCAGGAAATTGAGCGGGGGAAGCTTCTCCCTCTCAGCGTCGTCCCTGATAATCCACAAATAGATCAGGAAACTGCTGCTTCAGCGCTTCGATCTTTGGACGATCACAAACCTGAATGTACGGATTGCCCGGGTTGTGCAGCGCGTAATCCTGATGATAGTCCTCAGCTCGGTAAAAGCCCTTCAACGGAGTAACCTCAGTCACGATCTTTCCCGGAAACACTTTCGCATCGTCCAGTTGTGAGATATATGCATTCGCAATCCGCTTCTGGTCATCACCGGAATAAAATATCGCCGAGCGATACGAAGTGCCTACGTCCGGCCCCTGCCGGTTGAGTTGCGTGGGGTCGTGGGCCACAGAGAAGAAGATTCGCAACAATTGTCCGTAGGTAATTTTCGAAGGATCGTAGACCACCTCAACGGATTCGGCGTGACCGGTCGTCTCGGTCGTGACCTGGTCGTACGTTGCAGTTGCGGCCGAACCGCCGGCGTATCCGGCCGTCGTATGGGTGACGCCTTTAACTCTCTCAAAGACTGCCTGTGTCCCCCAAAAACATCCGCCAGCGAACACTGCTGTTTCTTTGCCGGATGTCGAAGCCAGGGGTTGGTCCACCTTTGGGACGGGAACTGGCGCCTTTGTCGCGGCATGTGCTCCGCGGCCGGCGAGCAAAACCCCAAAAATCGCGCATCCCAGGATTACGACACCAAATACCATTCGCATGCCCATAGAAGATATACTCCACCCCAATCATAAGATGTGCCATTTGGCGGATAGTTTCATGATGGTTACAACCACCGGCGAACTAAACGCCTTAGATTAACCCCCGCCATTTCAGCCCGAAGACTCCTGGCCAACCCTTCTATTGCTTTCCCATATGTACGGCTGTACACTGTCACCTATTGGCATGCCATAGGAGCTTCACCAATGGGAGACAAACCGGATGTCTGGCAGGGCACACTCGCTCTGATGGTTTTACGCACGCTTGAGACCATGGGGCCTCAACACGGATACGGTCTGGCGCGCCGCATTGAGCAAACCAGCGGCGACGTTCTTGCCCTGAACTACGGCACGCTCTATCCGGCTCTCCTCAAACTGGAACAAGAAGGCTACATCCGCTCGGAATGGGGAAGTTCCGAGAACAACCGCCGCGCAAAATTTTACGAGTTGACGAAAGCAGGGCAGCGGCGGCTGCGGCAAGCTGCGGGCGAATGGAAGCAGACGACCGAAATCCTCGCACGATTCCTGGACGATGCAAGTAAAGCCTGACGGAGCACCCCCCATGAACAAGCTGCGAGCATTCTTCTCTCGGCTGATCAACACTCTGCGCCGAGCACCGTACAGCAAAGATTTTGCCGACGAACTTGACACCCATGTCGCCATGGACACCGAGCGTGGCATCCGAAATGGACTGACCCCCGAAGAAGCACGGCGGCAGGCGCTGATTCGTTTCGGTGGCATAGCCCAGGCTCATGATGCTTACGCAGAGCGTCAGGGTTTGCCCGGACTTGAATCGCTGATGCGCGATGTTCACTACAGTCTGCGGTCTATCGTGCGCAACCGTCTCGTAACGGTGGTGGCGATCCTGTCGATCGGCCTGGGCATCGGTTCGAACACGACCATCTTCTCCATAGTCAGCCGTTTCGTATTGCGTCCCGCGCCCGTGGGCGATCCGGGCACGTTGTTGTCGCTGCACATCATGCACGACGGCGACCGCTGCTGCAATCAATTCCCCTGGCCGGTCTTCACCGATCTTCGCGAACAAGCCACCAAATTCTCCGACGTCGCCGCGTACTACGACTTGGTCCCCGCCTCCATCAGCGGAGGCTCGGAACCGGAGCGCGTCTGGGGTCAGGGAGTCACTCCCAACTTCTTCCGCGTCGCGCAACTGCAAATGCTGATGGGAGCGGGCCTCGCCGACTCAGACGAAAAAGCTCTGGTCGTAGTCCTAAGCGAACGAATATGGAAGCGCCGGTATAACAGTGACAAAGACATCATCGGCAAGACTGTCGTCCTCTCCGGACACATCTTTACCGTGACGGGCATCGCCCCAGCCGCTTTTCACAGCATCGATCAAATCATCAATGCGGAGTTCTGGATTCCGCTCGGTATGATGCCGGAACTTGCGGCCAGCCTGCCCCCGCATGATTCGCGCGAGTATCACTGGCTGTCCGTCATCGGCCGCGTACAACCAGGGGTAAGCCGCGAGCAGGTGGCTGCACAGCTGAACACGATTGCCGATCGTCTCGCCGTCAGTTATCCGGCGACTGACAAAGGCAATCACTTCGTGTTCGAACAGGCGGGGTCTTTACCTCCTTTCGCACGAAGCATGGCGCTGATGTTTCTGACTGCGCTTTCGATCGTCGTTCTTCTCTTGCTGGCCATTGCGGGATTCAACGTGGCCAACCTGCTGTTTGCGCAGGCCATCAATCGCCAACGCGAGATGGCCGTACGCCTCGCCCTCGGCGCCACTCGCGGACGCCTGCTCCGTCTCGTCCTCCTCGAAAGCCTCTTTCTAGGCTTGGGTGGCGGAACACTCGGCGTGCTGCTTTCGCTCTGGTCGACTGGGGCGCTGTCGTCGCTCAAAATGCCCGCTCCCATTCCGCTCAACATGCAGATAAGTGTCGATGGACGCACACTGGCCTACACCTTTCTCATCAGCGTGCTGTGCGGCCTTCTTCTGGGCATAGCGCCTGCCTGGGCGGCCTCGCGGCCGAGAGTGGCGAACGCGCTGAAGTCAGACTCCGGATTTGCAGCCGCCGGAGGCCGTTTCCGTGCACGCAATGTCCTGGTTGTTGCGCAGATCGCAATGGCCGTCGTCCTCCTTGCGTTGACGGGCCTGTTCCTGCGCAGCCTCGAGAGCGCATCCGCAACTGACATCGGCTTCCGGACACGCGGCTTGCTCTTGCTCCACGTGGATCCGCGTCTGAACGGCTACTCGCCCTCGAAGACCAGCGCATTTCTCCAGCAATTGCGAGAACGCGCAGCGACACTCCCTGGCGTGGACGCCGCAGTTTGCTCTGATGTGCCCTTGCTTTCCGGCGGCAATCGCAGCGACGGGTTCACCGTCGTGGGGCGCTCGGAGAAGGACGCCCGATCCGTCCCCACCGCAGACCTCTATATGGTGACGCCCGGTTTCTTCGATGCGCTTGGAATACCGGCCTTGGCTGGCCGCGACTTCAGTCACGAGACCGCCAACGGGCCTCGCGTCGCCGTTATCAATAAGGCTTTCGCCGAAAGGCTCTTTGCAGGAGAAGACCCGATCGGCCAGCGCGTCGACGGAGCAGGAGTCACCTACCAGATCATCGGTGTCGTCGGAAATGCCAAGTCGCGGACACTCGGCGAAGACACGCGCGCCATCCTCTACCGCTCGCTCGATCAAACCGTCGCCAGCGATCCCTCCGGCATGGGATACACCCTCATCGTCCACACTCCCGGCAATGCAGCTGGCATCGCGGCAGCTCTCAGGCGCGAGGTCTACAACCTCGATCCGGACATGGCTGTCTACAATCTCGAAACTATGGACGAGCACGTGCGCGCAGCGTACGTCTTGCCGAGGGTTGCGGCGATGCTGTTTGGAATTTTCGGTGCAATCGGACTCGTACTGGCCACGGTAGGTCTGTATGGTGTGATGAGCTTCGCCGTCGCGCGCCGCACGCGCGAGATCGGCATCCGCATGGCGATGGGCGCACGCCCAGCAGCCGTTTTGCGGCTCGTGCTGTGCCGTGGCATGGCCCTGACTCTCACCGCCGTAGCACTAGGCTGGCCCGCAGCCTGGATGCTAGCGAAGTTATCGTCCAGTTTTCTTTACGGAATCCGACCGCACGATGCGGCGACATTTACGGTGGTGCCGGCCGCGCTCATCGTGGTTGCACTGGTCGCCGCCTGGATCCCCGCTCGACGCGCCGCCTCCGTCAACCCGACCCACGCATTGCGCATGGAGTAGAGGGAAGTCTCCCAGGAGTCCGCTTTGTTCGTTCATGCCCTTTCGTGCGACCCCTTGCTAACCGAGGGGAGCCGCGCTAGTCTATCTCGGTAACCGAGAGGAGATCCTCTTTGTGAGTAAACCTGCTGACCTGGTTCAAGGCACGCTTGACATGCTGATCCTCAAAATCGTGGCGCTGGAACCCTCGAATGGTTGGGCCATCAGCCAGCGCCTGAAGCAGATTTCAAAAGAGGCGCTTGGCGTGAGCGACGGTTCGCTGTATCCCGCACTTCATAAGCTCGAGCGCCGCGGTTGGATTCGCGCGTATTGGAAGGCGAGTGAAAACAATCGTCGCGCGAGATTCTATTCGCTCACGCGGCTGGGTCGGAAGCAGCTGGAAACAGAGACCGCCAATTGGAACCGCGTCGCGACCGCGATCTCCGGCATCATCCAGCTCGAAGAGGCCTGAGTATGAACATCGAACAGTGGCTTTATTCTTTGCCCCTTCGGCTGCGTTCCTTTTTCCATCCCAGGCAGCTTGATGAAGAAATGAAAGAGGAGCTTCAATCGCATTTCGAGCAGCAAGTGAATGAAAACTTAGCCAAAGGCATGTCGCCGGAAGAGGCGCGGCGGTTCGCGGTGCACGCGATGGGCGTAATGTCGCAGATCGAACAGCAGTGTCGCGACGCGCGCGGCAAAAACGTCTTGGAAGATTTCATCCAAGATCTGCGCTACGGCTTCCGCCAGTTGCTCCGAAGGCCAGTCTTTTCTGTGCTTGCAATCTTGTGTCTGAGCTTGGGTATCGGAGCAAATGCTGCAGTGTTCAGTTGGATGGAGGGCATTCTGTTCCGGCCTTATCCATTAGTCGCGCATCAGGAGCGGCTGTTCGCAGTTACTGGAATGGTGCCCTGGCCGCCGTCGGATTATATGGAGTGATCTCATACGCGGTTGCGCAGAGCACGCGCGAACTCGGGCTTCGCATGGCCCTCGGCGCCGACGCGACCAACCTTTTCCGGCTAGTCATCTCACGTGGTCTGCGACTGACGGCAGGAGGAGTTCTCGTTGGCGCGGTGGCCGCCCTCGCTCTCACAAAATTGCTCGGACAGCTTCTTTACCATGTGAGCCCGCACGATCCGCGGGTATTTGGAGTGGCTCTCGCAGTTATGGCTACGACTTCAATCTTCGCCTGTATCCTGCCTGCCTTGCGCGCAAGCACGACAGATCCCGCACAGGTGTTACGAAGTTGACTTTCTGAAGTTGCTGTGCGGTTGACCCTCGTGCCGTTCCTGTTTAATCAGGATTTCTTGCCAGTTGGGCCCTGGAACGGTTTCTTAGGGAATTCAAAACGCCGAAGTGACTGCGCAGACTGCCGCTACAGCCGAACCAGTCCAAAAATTCTCCAAAGCATTCCGGCGAATGCCGCTTCAGGGGCGGTTTGTACAGGATCCATGGCCGTGATCGCCCAGCTTTGAGGCGCTACATGAATCGGCGTTCGAAACTTCAAACTGTTCACGTAGCAAGACTCGTGGACAGCCTTGCCTCGCTCATCCGTCTTGCTCAATTCAAGGGTGACGCTACAGCCACAAATGGAACACCGCGTGGTCGGTTCTTTCCAGTGGTGCCGTCCAGAAAAGGTCATCGAGGGGCCTCCTTGTAACGGGAGAAGCAATGACTTCCTTTTACACTGCATGCACAGCGCCAAAGTTAGTCGGCAGTACTAACCCTACCGTTAGCACGGGGTTAGCTGTACATCCTTTTCATCAAAGCAATCGCGTCAGTTCCGATTAATCCCTGACGAGTGCAATTTTTTCCTTAGGAAGCGTGGGAGTCCACCGGAGCGGCAGGGCGCAGTTTACGGGTTTTCCTGAGACCGGCTAGGTTGCGACCGGTCTGGTCATTGAGGCAACAGTCTTGCCCGCTCTCCTCAGACTGTTGTATTGCACAGGACACTAGCTCAAGTGAGAATCGCTGCATGAAAAACGCCTATGTAGTTCGAGAACTAGTATCGCTGCCGACGGGTCAGAATGATTTTCTCACTCATTATGAGTACGGCAGATTCCGGACCTACAAAGAGGCTAACGAATGCGCGACCGCGACGAAAAATCCAAGATGTTTTCCGCAGAGAGAGCAGTTTGCGGCGGTCACACTCGCGCAATCCGGCTTATCGTGAGTCCGGCGTCTGCGAAGGATGCCCGTCAGCAGTAAAGCTGCTCAAAGTCCCGGCTTGGTCATTTTCAGTGCCGGTCGACATGTTAGGACAGCGATTCCCGAGCCTCGCACCCCTGCACTCGCATCGAGAGCCACAAAGCAAAAAACAACGGGATTCACTCGTATCGCAAGGCCACCGTTGGCTCTACATTCGCAGCTCGTCGCGCCGGAACATAACAAGCCATCAAAGCGATGAACACCAGCAGCAACGACACGGCCACGAACGTGAGAGGGTCGCTGGCCGAGACCATGAATAACTGAGCTGCCATCACTCTGGTCAGAGCGATGGCTCCAAGAACTCCGATAGCAATCCCGGTCACGACCAGCCGTGCACCCCCGCCGAGGATCAGCCGAAGCACATCCGTCCTTTGGGCTCCTAGGGCCATCCGCACGCCGATTTCATGCGTGCGTTGACCAACCACGTAAGAAACAACCCCATAGATGCCAACGCTGGCGAGGATCACAGCCAGAGCTGCGAAGGCTGCCAGCAGAATCATCAGGAAGCGATGACTCGCAATGGACCGAGAAACTACCTGCTCCAGGGTCTCTTCGCCATAGATCACCTGCTGATCGCTCATTTCCTGGGCTACGTGCCGGATGGATGCGAATGAAGCCGCCGGATTTCCAGCCACTCGAACCATATAGGCCGTCGAAGTTACGGACTTGATATAGTCGTCGGGCATTTGCACCTCGGGAATGTAGAGCTCAGCCCTCAACTGCTGCGTGTTGTCGCTGTCCAGGCCCCACTGCTTGACGTGCGCCACGACGCCGACAATTTCCGCCAATTGGTCACCAGTTTTCAGATGGATTCGTTTTCCAACCGCGTCTTGCCCGGGGAAGAACTTTTTGGCAAAGACTTCATCGACCACAACCACCATTGGTGAGCGCTCATCATCTTGCGCGCTGAAGAAACGACCCTGCAGCAACGGGGTTTTCATGATCTTCAGGTAGTCCGCATCGACGATGTAATCAATGGTCCAATTCATCTCATTGTCATTGGCTGGTTTCGCCTGGCCTTCGATCCAGAACAATTGTTCATCGTCATAGTCCAGAGGCGCTGCCCCTGAGGTTTGAGCCACCGCTTCTACGCCCGGGATTGCAGCGATCCTGCGGTTCAATTCGCGAAAGTGAGCCCGGACCCCGTCTACGCTGGCAGTCAGCACTGAAGGGGGCGGTGTAAGTCCGAAAGACATGACATGATGCGGATCGAAGCCGGGATCCACCTGCCAGAGCCTTACCAGACTGCGAACCATCAGGCCGGCCCCGGCCAAGAGCACCAAGGCCATTGCCATCTCTGTTACAACGAATATGCCTTGGGCACGGTGTCGTGTTCCACTGCCGCTCCGCCCGCCTTCCTTCAGAGTCTCGTTGTTCGCTCTACGAGACATCTTCAGCGCGGGAGTAAGTCCGAAAAGAATTCCAGCCATCACCGCCGTTGCGGCAGTAAAGATCAGGACATGAGCGTCGAGCCCGATCTGCTCGGCGCGGGGCAACGTACTCGGCAGTGTGGCAAGAGCAGCGCGCGTACCCCAGTTGGCCAGGAGCAATCCAATGGCACCGCCGGTCACTCCCAGCAGCACGCTTTCCGCAAGAAGTTGACGCACCACGCGCACCTGGGTCGCACCAAGGGCAGCACGAATCGCAAATTCCCGGGCGCGAACTGTGGACCGCGCCAACATCAGATTGGCCACATTCAAACAGGCAATCAGCAACACAAATCCCACCGCCGCCAGCAAGACAAGCAACAGCGGCCGGACGTCGCCGACCATCTGCTGTTTCAGAGGGGTAAGGTTTGCGCTGATACCTTTATCCGTATCTGGAAAAGCATCCGCCAGGTTCCGCGACACAGCGTCCATATCGGCGCGCGCCTGCTGCACCGTTACTCCCGGCTTCAGTCGCGCGATACCGTGAAAACCTAACCCTGCGCCGCGGTTCATCAATATCGGGTTGTTCCATTGCCCCGCGGGCACGAAAATCTCGCCATCCCGGAAGCTGGGAAGTCTCAGATGAAAGCTCGCCGGAATGATTCCGACCACGGTGTAGCCCTTTGGTCCGAGCGCGATGTTCTTGCCCACAATGTCAGGAGAGGAACTGAATTTTCTGCGCCAGAGGTCCTCTCCAATCAGCACAACAGGCGCTGCGCCAACTTTGTCTTCTCCTGCCATGAAGAGTCGGCCCTTCATGGGCTTTACTCCAAGGATCGAAAAGAAATCCGAGGAAACGAGATCGCCATCCACTTGCTCGGCCTCTCCAGCGCCAATGAGGTTGAAGGAAAAAATGCGCGACACCGCCATGGACGAGAACGAACGATTGTCCTTCTGCCAGTCGTAAAAGTTCGGATACGAAATCGAGCCGTTTTCGAAATTGACCTTGTTCTCTCCTAGTGCGACTAGCTGATCGGCCTGCGGAAAGGGCAGCGGATTGAGCAACACACCATTCACAACCGAAAAGACAGCGGTGTTCACACCAATGCCGAGCGCGAGCGTAATCACGGCAACGGCTGTAAATCCCGGAGACTTCAACGCCATCCGAACGCCATATCGAAGATCTTGGAATAGAGTTTCCATAATCCCTCGTTCCGCACGAACTAGACTCACACTTTGCCTTTCAGTCCAAGAGCACACGAGTCGCCAGTATTCGCGGGAGAGATCGCCAGAGCTTTCTTGCAGTTATCGAAAGCCCCCATTTCGGAATTGTCCACTCTCAGTGGTCAACGTCCGAAACCGGACACCGGGACCCCTGCAACTCCAAAGCAATGCAGTGATACCATTTCGCGGTGCGAAGCGTTCATCTCATCGCCCTTTCTTGCCTGATGCTTCCCCTGGGACAAAGATCATCCCAGGACCCACTGCAACATCTGCCTTCCAACATTGAAGTCCTCACGCATTTTGGCGAGCGCGCCGATATCTCGCCTGATAACCAGCGCGTTGCGTTCATGGCAAAGAGTTTCGGCGATGCGATGGTCATCGACCTCAAGTCGCGCGTGATCCAATGCCTGACGTGCAACATACCCGCCGCCGTTTTTCTCCGCGTGATGCATCTGTCTACAGGAGACTACATCCTGATCGGTCCCGACCACTTTGAAGACGTGCATACCAGCCGCACACGCGACAACGAGCTTTGGTTCCTCGGCAAGGAGCACGGATCGAAGCCCGTCAAACTCAATCAGAAGATGAGCGAAGGCGCGGCCATTTCCAAAAAGAGTTTGAAGATCGCGTTTTCACAAACGGCGGAGCAGGCGCCAGACCTTGCTCCAGAAGCCTCCCGCCTGATCGTCGCCGACATCGACCTTGCTGGTACACCCCGCCTGATCAACAAGAAGACCATTTACGAGAGTAAAGATCGAAGCTGTACCCTTGAGGCCCAGGACTTTTACGATGACGACCGCAAGATGACTTTCACCTGTTATGAACCCCAGGGACGCGCTTCGGTGATGGGCATCGATTTGCAAACAGGAGCGGTGACGAACTTTTCGAAAGCGCCGGGTACCTACAACGAAGTCGAGGGAATCTTTCCCGATGGTCTTTACGCCGCTGTGGAGGCGGATCGCCAGTGTGCAGAACTTGGCGGGCAGCGGGGATCCGGAAACATTGATATATGGAAGTTAAGGCTCGACGGAACGGGAAACGACTTCACTCGGCTCACGCACTTCAATGATTACGAAGGGGGAAAGGCGTCGAACCCGGTGATTTCCACCGACGGTCGATTCATGGCTTTCCAGACTGCGCGCACCACCGATCCAGCCGGCGTGGGATACGGAATCCTGTTGTATTGGTTCAACCATTAATGTCCAAAGCCACGCGTTTGCGCTCAAAGCCCTTGCTGGCTGGTTTTGAGTGATATTGCGATGTTACGCCACTCTACTTTCGAGAGGAGTTAGACCTCCTGCAGGACAAAATTCTCATCACACGCTTTAGCTGGATTTGCTCTTGTTCTTCCATGCCCTCGATTGTTAGGTCGCCACGAAACGCTGCAGTATCCAACGTACCAACAATCTTCACGAAATGGGTTTGTACGACCTCTTTCTTTGATGGGTATTCGATGAGGTGCTCGACCCAAGTGCCTTGAATGCTGAGATGATTGTTTGAAATCTGTCCGGAAAGAGGCACGCGCGCGTCGCTGTTCCCGCCTTCATATACGTAAAGCAGAGCATCTGCTCCTGAATCGGCATTACGTTTGATAGCCAACTCATATTCCAAAAGGTCTCCCGTTTCTTCGTGAACAAAGACGTTTGAATAGACCTGCATTCCAGCAGTTCTTTCACACTCATCAGCGGCGACTCTGTTTTGAGCAAAAAATGTGCCTGAGAGGGTAACTGCAAATAGCAGACGCAAATGAGCCTGAATGGTCATTGAAAGCTGTCAGCGGCATTATGCGCTAATTTTCAAGTACTGTTAGCAGGCGCGTTTACTCATAGTTGTGCAAGGGCGATTTCTCGCAAAAGCCCTCGACTTGAATAGCTCGCCACCAAGCGTGTACTTTTAGGTACCCAACCTGGGACATTCGGCTTTGATCCACACCCCACCTTCCCGGTCTTCAAACGTCATTTTCTGGAGGCGGTCTGCGCGTGGCGCGTGCCTTTTTGTGCTTGTCGTCCTGAGGTGCCTCCAAGCCGGCGCGCAACAGAAGCCCGCGTCACCAATGGACGAATTTGAGCGGCGATTTGCCGCTGCGAACTCGGCGAAGAAGGCGGGTGACTTGCCCGCTACCGCTGCCGCCAGCGAGAAGATAATCGCCCTCGGACTTCGCGAAATGGGAAAGTTGCGCCTCTTTGAAGGCGCACATCCTGAAGCCGGCAGGTTCTCACGCAGGTCCCTCGACTTCGAGGATGTTGCAGACGCGCACGTCGATCTGGCTGCTGCCAACTTGTTTACCGGCCGCTTGGACGAAGCACTCAAAGAGATCAGCCGGGCTCTTGCCGGCGATCCGCGCAACGCCACAGCCTGGACGATTCAGGGTCAAGTGCAGATCAAGAAAAAGGACTACCGCGCCGCCGTGGAGTCTTTCCAGAAGTCCCTCGAGATTCGTCCTGACCGTGAAGCCAGCTACGGTCTTGCCAGCTGTTTGCTCCGATTGAAAGAGAAGGAAAAGGCTGTGGCCATTTTCCAGCAGATGACGGCGGCATCCGGTGATCGCAGCAGCCTGCATCTGTTGTTCGGCGTCGCGTATCGAAATGCCACCCTGTACGACGACGCTATCCGGGAGTTCCAGCGTGCCCTCTCACTCGATCCCAAAGTTCCTAACGGCCACTATTTTCTCGGCCTGACCTACTTGATGCGCAACGAATGGGTGCTCACGCCGGAGGCCCGCCGTCAATTCCTTGAGCAACTGCGAGTCGACCCTGGAAATTTTTATGCGAACTATCTCCTGGGATATATGGCGTTCAGTTCGAACCAGCCACAGGAGGCGGATCGCTATCTGGGGGAGGCGGCGAGATTGAATCCATCTTCATCGGAAGCCTGGCTGTACTTGGGACTGAATGCCTACCGCCGCAAGGAAAATCAGCGCTCGGAGCAGCTCTTCCGGAAGGCGATTGCACTCGCCGAACGTAGCGGCGTAGACGCTCACAACGATATTCGGAAGGCCTACACCAGCCTTGGCCGGATCCTCCTTGCTTCCGGAAGAGCAGCGGAAGGAGAGCGATACTTCGAAAAGGCGCGCGCGATTCAGCAAAACATCATCGCCGACAATCAGGATGAGAGTGGCATGGGTAATTCGCGTGGATCCGGAGTTTCTTCAGGCGATGTCCCCAGCCTTACGCAAAACGAGCCCCTGGTTCCTCTGGGGGAAACGGGAAAGGATGCGGCCACACCGTTAGCCAGCAACGCGCCATCACACGCCAAGCTGACGCAGGGCCAGAAGAAACAGGTAGCAGCCCAGGAAGAATTCTTGCGATCTGTTCTGGGCGGCGCCTTCAATGATCTGGCGACGGTCGAAGCAATGCAGAAGCAATATGCCATAGCTCTCGGACACTACCAGGAAGCAGAGGGATGGGATCCCAAAGTACCCAACCTGATGCGCAATCTCGGGTTCACGGCCTATCGGGCCGGGAACCAGCCGGAAGCGATCCGGGCATTGCGAAAGGCGCTGGCACTTGCCCCGGATGATGATGCGGCTCGCGCGGCTCTGCGAGAACTGGGAGCTACTGTCCCTGGGCAGGGGCCGCAAAAGAAGGAAGACAATAAGCCATGAACTGGAGCGGGACGGACAGCAATTGAATCTGCAACCATTACTTTGCATTCGCGCCCTGCTGGTCGGCGCAGCTGCGCTGCTTGCGCCGATGGCGTTGAGTCAGGAGCAGCATCCGGCCGCGCCTCCTCCTCCGCCGAACGCCAGGAAGGTGCAGTGCAAGGGGCGCCCGGTACCGCAGCTGGAGGACATCACGGAGAAGGCAGGTATCCGTTTCCGCCATATCGCCAATCCGCTGAGCACATACATTGTCGAGTCGATGAGCGGCGGCGTCATTCTGTGGGATTACGATCGCGATGGCTGGCTGGACATCTATTTCACGAACGCGCCAACCATCGAGATGGCGCTGCGCAAGGAATCGGCTCGCGGAGCCCTCTACCATAACAACCACAACGGCACATTTAGCGATGTGACGGACAAGTCAGGACTGGCGGCGCCTTGCTTCGCCATGGGCGGCGCAGTGGCCGACTACAACAACGACGGCTGGCCAGATCTGTACCTGACGTGTCTCGGCGGAAATGTTCTGTTTCGCAACAATGGGGATGGCACGTTCA